>Ga0302325_10010296_pt1 | contig 20301 bp, 16 predicted proteins | sample Palsa_T0_2_FD_201948 | JGI IMG/M metagenome (GOLD analysis project Ga0302325, IMG submission 201948) | Peat permafrost microbial communities from Stordalen Mire near Abisko, Sweden - Palsa_T0_2 | ecosystem: Environmental > Terrestrial > Soil > Palsa > Peat permafrost | place: Sweden: Abisko...
GTTGATTGCGGTCACATCCCCAATTTGGCTTGTGATCGCCCTGATGGTGCGATTCGGGTCACCCGGTCCCGTGCTTTTTCGGCAGAAACGGGTAGGTCAGCACGGGAAGCTGTTCGATCTCTTCAAATTCCGCACAATGTATTTGGATGCCGCCCAGTATGATTTCTCGCCAAGAGAAGCAGCGGATCCGCGTATCACTCGGATCGGACGTTTCCTTCGTCACACCAGCTTGGATGAGTTGCCCCAGCTACTCAACGTCTTGAAGGGCGAAATGTCCCTGGTTGGACCTCGTCCCGAGATGCCTTTCATCGTTGACAAATACAATGCAATGCATAGGCAGCGGTTGCAGGTGCTACCTGGGATAACCGGTCTTTGGCAAATCAGCGCAGACCGTGCATTCCTGATTCACGAGAACATCCAATACGATTTCTACTACATACGCCATCGCAGCTTTTTCATGGATTTTGCGATCCTTTTGCACACCATTGTCTTCGCGATGCGCGGAGTTTGATCGGAACCAGGCGCATTATTCAAATGGCTTTGGCAAGAACATGGATTTAACCTTTACGCAGCTCAGGATAACTAACAGATTCCAGACTATGACGTTCGGCAAAGGCTGCAATGATTGAAGGAATCCCCAGAATGAATCAATGCCGCGGGTGTTTCGGTCCGGCAACGGCGAACACCTTGCCGCTACGGAGTATCTTTGTCAACTAAACCAGCAATTGGCATGTTGCCGCTTCGCGATGGCGCCGTACCCGAGAGTGAGACGGAAGGCGCACTCAATCGCGGGGAGTGGAGGTTTCAAGACATTCCCCGAGCAAACGTTCTGGGCATTGGCGTCAGCGCGATCAACATGGATGAGGCGGTTGAGTTCAGTGACTGCCTCATCCGAGAGAATCGTCGTGGATACATCTGCGTTACGGGCGTACATGGCGTAATCGAAGCGCAGTCAGACCCAGACTTTCGAACCATCCTCAATTCGTCGTTCCTGACGACGCCCGATGGCATGCCAACCGTGTGGGTTGGGCGGTTGCAGGGATTCAGCCGAATGCGAAGAGTTTATGGTCCGGACTACATGATGGAGCTTTGTGCGATCTCAGTTGCTAAGGGATACAAGCATTTCCTGTACGGTGGCAAGCCAGGTGTAGCCGAGCATCTCGGCGGCGTATTAACTACGAAGTTTCCGGGTCTCCAGGTGGTGGGGACGTTCACTCCTCCGTTTCGGTCACTGACTCCCGTGGAGGAAAATGGTTTCATTGCTCAAGTCAAGGAAGCAAGTCCCGATATCATCTGGGTAGGCTTGAGTACTCCGAAACAAGAAAAGTTCATGGCAACGTATTTAGACAGATTGGAAGTGAAACTGATGGTGGGTGTCGGCGCGGCGTTTGACATCCACACTGGTGAGATCAAGGACGCTCCCCAATGGATGAAACATGCCGGTTTACAGTGGGCTCACAGACTGATCCAGGAGCCGAAACGTCTCTGGAAGCGATACCTCATCAATAATCCGAAGTTTGTTTGGAGAGTGAGTCTGCAACTTCTTGGCCTACACAATTTCGACAAGGATTTTTAGTCGAGTGGGACATCAACCCTGCGGCTTCTGCCACGGACAGCAAAGAGAGGACTGTGTATGAAAACCCGAAGAGCTTTAGTGTGCGGTGCCGGAGGCTTCATAGGGAGTCATCTGGTAAGACGCCTGAAGTCGGAAGGGTACTGGGTTCGCGGAGTCGATCGAAAACTCCCCGACTACAGCCTGACAGAAGCGGACGATTTTATCATCGCGGACCTACGCGAAAGCAAAAGCTGGGAGAGAGTGCTAGACAGACGATTTGATGAAGCATATCAGTTGGCTGCCGATATGGGCGGCGCAGGCTATATATTTACAGGCGAAAACGACGCCGACATCATGCATAATTCAGCGACGATCAATTTGCACATGACACACTATGGCGTGAAGAAACAGGTGGGGAAGGTCTTTTATTCGTCGTCCGCGTGCATGTATCCCGCATACAACCAGGACAACCCTGAGAATCCGAACTGCGCAGAACACACTGCATATCCAGCAGCTCCCGACAGCGAATACGGTTGGGAAAAGCTATTCAGCGAACGTCTCTACCTGGCATTTTTGAAGAACCACAATCTCGATGTGCGAATTGCTCGCTTCCACAACATCTTCGGCCCTGAAGGTACTTGGCAGGGTGGACGCGAAAAAGCTCCGGCCGCCATTTGCAGGAAGATTGCGGAACAGCCGAACGGTGGCCAGATCGAGATTTGGGGAGATGGCAAACAGACCCGATCATTCCTGTACATCGATGAATGTCTGGAAGCAGTACGACGACTAATGGCCTCCTCGTTTCTCGGCCCAGTCAACATCGGCTCGGAAGAGATGGTCACCATCGATGAAATGGCACAGATGGTCATGGCAATTGCAGGAAAAACAGTAACCCTTAAACACATCGCAGGCCCGACCGGAGTCAGGGGCCGGAATTCCGACAACACGCTGATCAAAGCCGAATTGGGGTGGGCGCCTTCAATGCCTCTCCATGACGGTTTGTCACGGACCTACACCTGGATTGAGTCCCAAGTTCGAATCGCCTCACAAAGTCCCGTCAAGAACAAGGTCGAATCACCTAGACAGGCAGATTCGGCCGGCACTGTTCACACCGAAAACTACGCTACGTCTGGCTGACGGTTCATTGGCAGAATTATGCCGTTTGAGCATATTGCTCCTAGGGACTATGGCGTGCTAGCCGCGTGCAGTTCCGTTGAGACCCAAAGCTACCAACAAATCCGATCAACCGAGTCTCTACCGGGAAGGAACCATGACAACAGAATTCAGGAAGTCGTCAATACCATCCTCACTGGTGCCCGAACATGCCTTTCAGGGTGGTGGGTTGGAAAGCGACGACCTGTCATTTCGCCAAGCCATCCGAATCGTGCGCAAGAGGAAGTATGTAGTGCTTTGGACTGCAATAATTCTTGGGAGCTTGGTGCTCGGCGTTTCATTTTTTTTACGCCCCTACTTCAGTTCGACTGCTGCAATCGAAGTGCAAAAGAACCAGAGCGACCTGGGGGGCGGCTCGCTCGGGGCGCTCGCCAGCACTCTCACGGGCGAAGATGACGTAAAAACCGAACTTCAAACCGAAGTCTCCGTGCTGGAGAGCGACGACCTCGGCATTGAGACGATTGAACGGACGAATTTTGAAGCTCACCAGAAAGAAGGCTGGCATCCGTTTGGGGTCACGGAAAGGCTGCCACAAGAGCGCGGTTTGCCGTTGGATCAAGCTCCCCGCGCGCGAGAGGACCTGCTGAAGGAATTCGAATCCCATTTGAAAATCACGCCGCTTCCGGACACGCGTCTGATCCAAATTGAATTTGAAGATCCGGATGCGAAGTTCGCGGCCGATACCACGAACGCATTCATCGATCAATACGTCCAGGACCGGCTCCAAAGACGAAACTCATCTACACAACAAGCTACCGGATGGATGACCGGCGAGATAGACGACCTGAAGAAGCAGGTACAGGCCTCGCAGCAGCGGCTGATCGATTATCAGCGGCAAAGCGGGCTCATCGTGATGCCCAGCGTCGGCGGCCAGGGACCAGGCCAATCGGCGGGAGCCGGCGCAACCGTCACTAGCCCTGTGCTTGACCGTCTAACTCAGCTGAATACAGACCTGGTGGCAGCCGAAACAAATCGCATCAGCCAGGAGGCGCTTTACGAGTTAGCGAAAGCGGGGGATGTGGATAGGCTATCAAGCATGGGCAGCGGACTTCAAGCTCCCGGAGGCGGATCTTCTCAGCCCGGAATGTTCGATGGATTGCTTGCTCTTCGCCAGCAGGAAACGAACCTCAAACTGCAGTTGGCGAACGCTCTGCGAACCTACGGAGAAAAGAACCCTCATCTGATTGATCTTGACAACCAGTATGAGGCCCTCAGGCAACAAATGAACGAAGAAATGAAGCGCATTGTCAATACAACTGAAATGAACTACCAGGCCGCTCTGCGAACTGAAAACGGAGTGCGGAGCGCCTATACAGCGGAGGAACAGAAAGCATACAAGATGAACGATTCCGAGATTCGCCTTGCAGTATTGCAGCAAGAAGCGGACTCGACGCGAGCCTTGTACGAGGATCTCTACACGAAATTGCAGGAATCGAAACTCTCTGAGGGTACACAGAGTTCAAATATTGCCGTCATAAGTCGTGGGTTAGTTCCCTTCAAGCCTTTGCATCCGAAGAAAATCCTGAATACCGCAATTGGACTCCTGGCAGGCATAATTCTCGGCATGATTGCCACTTTCGTGCTTGATTCCCTGGATGACTCGGTTACTAATATCGACGAGATTGAAATGCTGAGCGGCCTGCCTGTCTTGGCAGCAATTCCGCAACTTGTCTCGCCTTCCGCCCCTCTTCTCGGTAAACGGGAACCCACACCGATGCTGCCTGGTGCGGGTAGATCAGTTACGCGGAAGTCGTCCCAGGAGTTATCTGAGGCCTACCGGACCCTAAGAACGGCAATTCTGCTCTCTCATCCCGGAACCCAGCCGCGAACCTTGCTGGTCACAAGCGCCATTCCTGGAGAAGGAAAGACGACGACCTGCTATGGGCTCGGCGCATGTTTTGCGATGCTGGGCAATCGCGTACTGCTAATTGACGCAGATATGCGGAGGCCGGCTCTGCACCGCCGCGCAAGTATGAAAAACGATCGTGGACTCAGTAACCTGCTGACTTCGAACTCGGAGCCAAAGGATTCCATCGTCGAGGACGCCAACCTCAAGAACCTCTTCATCCTTCCGGCTGGTCCCGCGCCGCCAAACCCCGCCGAACTGCTGGCAGCCGGAGTATTCGGCAACCTAGTCGACAATCTCTCGGCGCAGTTCGATATGGTCCTGATTGACAGCCCGCCTGCGATGCTGGTAAGCGATGCGGCAATCATGTCTGTGAAGGTCGACCAAGTCATCGTTGTAATACGGTGGGGCTCAACCACGCGCTCGGCGCTGCGCCGCGTCTTCGAAAACTTCAGGAGAAATAAGGCGAAGGTGATGGGAACGGTTTTAAACGCGGTGAACACCAAATCGTCAGAGTATTACTATGACAGCGGCTACTATGGAACGGATTATGCGAGTGAGGGCGACAATGTTTAGCGAGACAATCAAGCCGGTTTCCGCACATCGGATTTGGATGAGACATCTGGCATGCTCATCCCTTGCATGCCTTGGAGTTCTTGCGCAACTGCACGGGCAAACAGTAACCGGGGTGCAACTGCAGCAACTTCAAACGCAGGTTTCAAACAGTCCTCAAGGGTCACCGGCGGCGGCGGCGATTCGCCCGGGTAGCGCGACTGTTGCGCCTGTTGATGTGGCAAACCTGAAGCTGATGCCGGGGAGCATGGTGGACTTGCACGTATTCGAAGAACCAGATCTGAATGGCTCATACCGCTTGGATAAGCACGGGAATATCTCGCTGCCCGTAGCAGGCGCCGTTCAGTTGGAGTCGATGACTTTAAGAGAGGCTGAAGATGCTATTCAAGCCAAGCTGCTATCGACGCAAATCTTGAAAGTCGCGAGTGTGGAGGTAAACCTTGATGAATATAGTTCCCAGAACATTATCGTAACCGGAGAGGTAGCTGCGCCGGGAAGCTTTCCGGTTATGGGACCGCGCAAGCTCACCGATGTGCTTGCCCTGGCCGGCGGAGTGACAGTGTTCTCGGGAGGCGAGATTGTGATTCAACGGTTTGGAGCGCCGGCTGATGCGCCTGAGGTCATCCACTATAACCGCAACGCGAACGATGCTGTTACGCTGGGCACCGTGATCAATCCAGGAGACTCCGTCCTGGTTAAGCGGGCCGGCGTCGTGTATGTCCTGGGAGCAGTCAATCGTCCCGGAGGCTATCTCTTGCAGGAGTCCGGCGAGTTGAATGTCGATCAGGCTCTTGCAATGGCCTCCGGCACCGCGATAGAAGCAAAGGTCCAGGATTTGAGGGTATTTCGGAAGCAGACCGATGGAAACCTTGTAGAGATACACATTAATTACAGAAAGATCAACAGTGGCAAGGAAACACCGCTGCGGTTGAAGGCGGAAGATGTGGTTTACGTTCCGCCGAGTTCGCTCAAGTCAGTGCTTATCCATGGTTCTCAAGTGGTTGCCTCGGCTGCTTCGGCAACGATCTACTCATTGTATTAGAATGCGCGCAGAAGCACGATCCGCGAGAGCTGCTAACCTCAGGTGGGCGAGGGTCTCGAAGTTGTCTTGCGGCTTTCAGCATCTCTTCACTATAGCTTGATTTTTCCCTTAGGCACCCGTGAGTATTATGCGCGTCCTCCTTATACATAATCGCTATCAACTTGCTGGGGGAGAGGACGCGGTCGTTCAGCAAGAATTGGCAATGCTCAGGGAATCCGGGGTAGATGTGAGGCTCTTTGAAGTTGACAATGATTCAATCGTTTCGCCACTGGAACGGATTCGTGCCGCAACTGGAACTTTCTACTCTTGGCAAATGCGCTCGACGGTGTCTGAGATCATCAAGGAGTTGCGACCCGAAGTCATACATGTTCATAATTTTTTCCCGCGTCTGTCACCTTCTGTCTACGATGCTGCGCATCAGAATGGGTGCGCGGTAGTGCAAACTCTGCACAATTACAGACTCATTTGCGCTAATGCTAAGTTATTTCGCGACAATCTACCCTGTCACGACTGTGTGGGGCGTGCGTACGGTTGGCCAGGCGTTTTGCATCGCTGCTACAGGGAAAGCGCAGTCGGCAGTGCAGTTGTCGCGGGGATGACGGCGTGGCATCGTGCGCGTGGAACCTGGAAAACCAGGGTTGATCGATATATCGTGCTCACGGAGTTTGCGCGGGATCTCTTTGCACAGTCCGGGGTGATCCCTCTGAACCGAATGGTTGTGAAAGCGAACGCTGTTGCCGATCCGGGTCTTGGCGCGGGTAAAGGAAATTATCTGTTATTCGTCGGGCGCCTTGTTCCTGAAAAAGGGATCAAAGTCCTGCTCGATGCTGCAGGTTTGGGAGCCGGGTTCCCCATGCCTCTCAAGGTCGTTGGCACAGGCCCTTTGGAAGGCGAGGTGCGAGCGGCTGAGCGGGCTGGGCGCATTGAGTACCTTGGCGTTCAGACAAAGGCTGCTGTCTTGAGTCTGATGCAACACGCCACCGCATTGCTGTTCCCGTCGATTTGGTACGAGGGCATGCCGGTGGTACTCGCCGAAGCATATGCCACCGGTCTGCCAGTCATTGCGAGTCGTCTGGGTGCAATGACCGGATTGATCATACACGAAGAAAACGGGCTCCATGTTGAACCAGGTGACTCCGATGGACTTCAGAGGGCCGCCAGACGAATCGCGTCGGCACCCGAGTTCGCTGCAAAGCTTCGTCGAAATGCGCGCGCGACTTATAAAGAAAAGTACACTCCACAAACGAGTTTAAAGATACTGCTGCAGACCTACGAGGATGCTCAGAAGTCGTATTCAGGTTCGTGACGCAGTCCCATTCTCGGCGGGTCGACCTAAATTTGTCACTACCTTTCTGGCGCTCCTGCGATTCGATAGGTGACCCAGCCCCAAAGGGCAGACCCGCAGCGCGGCGTCGACGTTGAAGTTCACGCGGCGCGCGAGAATCTAAGCGTATGTTGTTTCGAAGGGGGACTACGAATATGAGGTTCACACGCCTTTGGACCAAGCTATGGAATTGGTGTGGATTGACGACTTTGAACTCTGCGACTCGGGAAGTTGTTAAGGAGAATCTCACCTACCTCACTCCCACAAAGCTGCGACGTGTCCATCGCGCGCTGAAGGAAACGAAGCGAGTTGAAGGAGACATTGTCGAGTTCGGTGTAGCCCTTGGAGGCTCAGGAGTCATCTTTGCTCAGAACAAGGGTAACTCGCGCAGGTTTCTAGGTTTTGATGTTTTCAAAATGATACCGCCCCCGACCTCGGAGAAAGACGGCCCCAATTCAAAGGACCGCTATCAGATCATCCGTTCAGGGGCCTCCAAAGGGATCCGTGGAGACAAGTATTACGGATACAGGGAAAACCTCTTTCTCGAGGTGAAAGACACATTCAATCGCCACGGCGTACCCGTTGACGGGCAGACGATCGTGCTCTATCAAGGGCTTTTTGAAGAAACTTGGCCGACAGCAGCCGTTCCTCGCGTTGCCCTCGCCCACATCGACTGCGATTGGTATGACCCGGTGCGCTACTGTTTACATGCCATCGCCGACAAAATGAGCGAAGGTGGGATAGTGATCATTGATGACTATAACGACTGGGGTGGTTGCCGAACCGCTGTCGACGAATTTGTCGCCGAAAGGAACGATTTCGTGTTCGAAAAAGGCTCGAATCCATTTCTTCGCAGGAAACTCGGAGCGGCTATTTCCTGAGAGCACCGCCGCGGCTGGTGCTCCTGCTAAGCCCGATTGACGAACTCACACGTGCAGAATTGCGGCTTTGCCGTTCCACCTTGTTAGACCGGCGTCTTCCATCACCGCAAGTTCTTTTTCGAAGCTATGCAGATTTCGCGTCTTGACCCGTAAAGAATCGAGGAGAATTTGGAGCAGCACACGACTTTCCCGGCTCCTGAGAGCCTCGCAGTCATCGTAAACTGCTGGAGCGATGTTAATAAAGGTGACGCTGCCATCACCATAGGCGTGCTGAATGCACTAAAGGAGAACCGTGTAGCTGCCCGATACTCAGTGGTCTCCTACATCTTTCACCCAGACGAACAATCGACGAGGCATAGCTTTCGCCACGTCTTGCGTGAGCATCCTGACGTTGACATTCAACAACCCAGCGTTCCTGCGCACGTTAGATCCGTGGGCCGTTTGAAGGGCTTCCTGCTGGCCATTCGCGGCATAGTCAAGCTGATTGCACCATCATTAATTAGAGATGACGGCATGGAGTCAGCAATTCGTAAGTCCTCTCTAGTCATTTCCAATGGGGGTCTTTATTTTGGTTTTGTGAAGTCTGACTACGCTGCTACTCTGTATCACTTATACTCGTTTTGCTATCCGATGCTGTTTGCGTTCCGGATCAATGTTCCATTTGTCCTTTACGCGCAATCGTTCGGACCCTTTCACAACGGAATAACGCGACGCTGGATGAGATGGCTCTTGCGCGCTTCAAGTGGCAACTGGGCGCGCGAAAGCATTTCCGAACAGCTCTTGCTGTCGATCGGCGCCCCTCCCTCAACCACACGTACTGTTGCAGACGCGGCATTCGCGGTTCTGCCGAATTCGGCCGATAACCATGTCGATTTCGATTCGCTTGGACTCGGCAAGGGCAGCTTTGTAGCCGTCTCCGTTCGGCAATTGAGCCCAACCGGGCATGGGGATTTGAGCGAGCAAATGTATTTTGACTCAATCGTTGCCACAATCGAACAACTGGTTGAACGAACGGATCTGATTATCGGGATTGTCTCTCACACGCAAGGCCCGGTCATCGAGGAAGACGATCGCATCGCAAGTCAGCGCGTGTTCACTGCGCTTACGGCACATGCGCAGCAGCGCACCAGAGTAGTTAACGAGGATCTGTCTCCGTCTGATCTTGCACTGGTTTATGGCCGGGCTGAATTGGTCATAGCGACTCGATTTCATGCGGCAGTCCTTGCGATATGCGGCGGCGCCCCGGTAATCGCAATTCCCTATTTCGGAACCAAGGCACAGGGTGCGTTCCGTGATATAGGGATTGAAGATCTTCTTCTAGAAGTACAAGACATCTCGCCACAGTTGCTGTACACCAGAGCAATGGATTGCCTGAACCGGCGCACCGAGTTGCGGGAGCGCATTAGGCACGTGGCGCGTGCGCAGTACGAGAATGCTATGCAAACGGGGGCTTGGACGGCTCAAATCGCGAGAGGCCGAGAGGCGAGGGGCATGAACGGGAGACAGACTACGATGCTTGGGCAGGCACGGGGAAGCGAGTAAACTCATATGGCATTAGCGCGAAGAAGTATTGAATGGCTCTGGCTGAAAGGCACTCTGTTTGTGATCTTTGGATATTTTCTGCTTGGAAAAGGATTTGCCTATCTGTTCCTGGGTGAGTTAGTCCTTGTTGTTGGGGTCATCATCTACCTACCCTCCCGGAGGTTTACGCTACCATTCACTGATCCGGTATTGCTTTTGTGGACGGCATTTGCTTTCTGGGGATTTTGCCGAACGGTCCCCTTTCTCTCCGTGTACCATTTCGACGCAGTGCGAGATGCCGTTCTTTGGGGCTACGGGACGTTTGCCCTGATCATCGTAGCATTCATCAACAGGAGCAGCCAGATTTCCAGGGCTCTCAACACTTACCGCAAATTTCTGCGATGGTACCTGATTGTTTTTCCGGGCCTGTTGGCCGTTTCGCTTGTGACCCTGGGAAAGTTACTCCCTTTGCCGTGGTCGCACGAGGTCGGGATTCTTGATCTAAAGGCCGGGGATGCCGGCGTCGATATCGCAGTCGCCGGAATGTTTATGCTGATTTTCTCAGATAGGCGGACTGGAGGAGAGAAACAAGGGCTTTCGATGTTCCGCATTGTTGGGTTCATCGGGTGGTGGATGGCAGCACTCTGTGTCGCGGCCGTGAACCGAGGCGGAATCGTGAGCGTGATTCTGTCGGCCCTACTTGTCTCCATCTTGCAGGCGCGGAAGATTGCATGGAAGGTTGCTGCTTTTGGAATCGTCGGAGCAACCCTCGCCGTCGGCATTCTTTTCATTCTTCCATCCGACATTCATTTCGGCAAAAAAACACTCGATTCGAGTAAGATTGCCGCGACGATTGCGAGCATTGGCGGCAGCTCTGTTCAGCAATCAGGCCATGAAGGTACTATGCAGTGGAGGTTGCTCTGGTGGAGAAACATTATTCACGAGACGTTTTTCGGTCCATATTTTTGGACAGGGAGGGGCTTCGGCGTGAATCTTGCCGTGGCAGATGGGCCCTTCAGCACGGCAACCTCAGAGGATGATGTATCGCTTCGCAGCCCGCACAATGGAAGCATGGCCGTGCTGGCTCGCATGGGCGTTCCTGGATTCGCCATCTGGGTAGCACTTAATGCCGTCTTCTCATTCCGCCTCCTGAAAGCACAACGCCAGGCGGCCCGGTCAGGTTCGCTTTTCTGGAGCCGATTGAATCTTTGGATACTCGCCTGCTGGTTTGCCGCGCTCACTAATTCGACCTTCGATGTATACCTTGAAGGACCCCAGGGTGGCATCTTGTTCTGGTCCTTGATCGGACTTGGGGTTGCGGCGTTGCGGGTGCAGAACTACGAGGCCCGGCTGGCGCGCGCACAAGACCTGGCCCGGACCGCAGAAACGCCGGAACTCGTTGGCGCCTAGAATATAGCGATTCCGCTTCGTGGCCATTGCGCTGCTGCGACCCATACCTAGAATCAACCTAAAGCCGGTACACATCGGGCAGATTGAATCTGGTCCGTACAACGCCCACACTGTCTTCGCTGGCGAAATAGATCCAAGGTATGCTTTGCTCGAGAGAAGCCAACATGAAGGTTTTTCTAGTTGCGTACGCCTTAAGCCCTTCTCTCGGGTCGGAAGCTGCGATTGGCTGGGGGTGGGCCAGCGGACTAGCCCGGGTTCACGACGTGACGGTTGTATCCCGCGAAAAACATCGGGATGAAGTCATTTCTTATCTGAAGGAACATCCAGAACTCAAGATAAGCTTTCAGTGGATTGCCTCCGGAGTGGAACCGGGACCAATTTGGGGTTCATCTACATACCTCGCGTGGTTGCGCCGCGCGGTGAAGCTATGCAGAGAGCTTACGGCCCGGGAGTCATTTGATGTCGTCCATCATGTTAGCTATGGCACCATAAGTGTCCCGGTTGATCTTTGGGATTGCGGAATTCCATTTGTGCTGGGCCCCGTGGGGGGAGGACAGAAGCTAAATCCCATGTACCAGGAGGTACTGGGAACCATGCCGATGGAAGCGAGGCTGCGCAACTTGCGGGTTGCGTTGTTACAGTATTGGCCTCCAATTCGAAGGATGCTGCGAAACTCAGCGTTAGTGCTGACATCTAACCGGGAAACGGCGCGGCTGGCCAGCAGGTGTGGAGGGCGTACTGAGCTATTCAGCGACACTGGAATAAAGGAAGAATTCCTCCTGGAAGAACCCAAGTTGAGGCCGCGGCACAGCGGCCTGCGTATGCTCTGGGCGGGGCGAATGCTCTACCGAAAAGGAATTCCGATAATCCTGCATGCGATGAAATTGAGCGGAAGGGAGGACTTCACTCTCGACCTGCTTGGCGCAGGTCCAATGGAATCGAATTGGCGCGCAGAGGCAAGGAAACTTGGCCTTGAGAAACAGGTGACTTTTCACGGACACGTGCCATTCGCCCAGGTGTTCGATTTCTACGATAGAGCGGACCTGTTCGTGTTTCCAAGCGTGAACGATTCCCTGGGGAGCCAGTTGCTGGAAGCGGCGTGCAGGGGACTTCCGATTCTTACGCTCAACCATCAGGGCGCCGGCGCTCTGTTACCCGATTCGGTCGCCTGGAAGGTTTCGGTCGATACGGTGAAAAACACCATCAACGGAATGGCAGAAGCGATGGCCACCCTGGCAGAATCTCCCGAGCGTCTTTCAACTATGTCCACAGCTGCGATCCAGTACGCGCACACCGAATCGTGGCCAATGCGGGTGGTACGGATGTCGAAGCTTTATGAACAGCTACTTCCGACAGCAACCGCAGAGAGCCGGTTGAGTGGAGGAGAATGTCTGTCCTGATAGTTCGCTTGGCTCGCGGATGCGAGATCTGCGGTGATCCCAGTTGTTCGGACAGTTTTTCGTGTTTCTTAATTGGAATTTCCTGTTCTCGGATTTAGGTTACCGTCGGTTCTGGCGGGCGGTCCGCAAACAATGAGGTAGACGATCATGGAAATTACGTACACTCCTGTCCTCGGTGGGACAGCGCCGCGACATGCCTCACGAACTGCCCAGAAACTCGCCGGTTTCGCGATCCGCCACATTGGCGCTTCAATGCCCTCGCAAGAGCAAAGATATTTGGATGTTGGGTGCGGGAACGGGTTTATTACGGAACTTGTCGCCGCGGGCTTCGATGAGGTTGTTGGGATCGACGTGGAAGAACTGCGGCTAGAGGACTTTCGTGTGCATGCCAGAGAGAAAACTCACTTCAAAATTTTGCTTATGTCTGCAGCGAGAATCGAGTTCCCAAGGGAATTCTTCTCTTTCATAACTTGTTTTGAGGTTCTCGAGCATGTACCGGATCTACAAGCCAGCGTGCTAGAGATTATTCGAGTGTGTAAGCCGGGCGGTACAATCGTGATCTCCGTCCCGCAGGTATGGTTTCCGTTCGAGAATCATGGAGTGCATATCGGGAAACGGATATATTCGAGCAAAATTCCATTCTTGCCATACATCCGGCCATTGCATCGGAAATATTCCAATGCGCGAGTGTTTTCTTCGGCTGAAATGGATCGCCTTTTCCTCCCAAATGGTATGGAACTTCTGGAGACAAGTTACGCATCGCCCCAATTCGAAAGGGCCGCGAAATCGGCAGGCTCGTGGGAGAGCCGGTTTGCGTTTCTGAGAGATTTTCTCGGTCGGTGCGAGAGGATCCCGGTTCTCAGGGCCCTGACCGGGGTCTCTATACTTAAAGCATATCGGAAGGTTTCACCCCAATGACTTCGCTTCTTGTAATGTCAATCTTATCGGAGTCACTTGGCAGGGAGGCCTAGTGTAACTGGTCAATATTTCTCGAACCTGAGTGGTAAATGGGGGCGTAATGGCAGCAGCGAGGATTGATCTAAGCGGGCGCAATATGGCGCAACAAAATGACTTCAGCAGGCGCGAACCTGAGGATGCCCGCCTGGATGTAGATTGAGAATCCGATGCAGTGGTTGAGAACAATCGGAACATAAGGTGTGACATCATGAGCATGTGCTGCGATCCAGTACGCGCAGACCGAAACGTGGCCAAGGCGGGTCTTACGGATGTCGAGGCTATCTGAACAACTGATTCGATCAGAAACCGCAGAGAGCCGGTTGAGTGGAGGAGAATGTCTGTCCTGATCGCTCGTCTCGCTCGCGGACGCGGGATCATTGCCCTTGCGGATCAAATGATGGTGAGTTTGTCGAATTTTCTCGGCGGCATCATTCTGGTTCGCGCTCTCGGTCTGTCGGAGTTTGGTAAGTACACCATCGCTTACGCCTTCCTTCTTTATGCCAATTCGTTGCAGATGAGCTTCATTGCGTCCCCCATGCTTAGCCTTGCGCCCCTGATGGAAGCCAAAGAGAAGCGGCGATTCGTAGAGGGAATGCTGACGATTCAAATACTCGCAAGCCTTCTGCTCTTTCTGATTTTTGCCGCTGCCGGCGCTGTTTCGCTCATATTTACCACATTCTTTCCACTTCGTACTGTCTTTGCATTTGCTTGCTGCGTAGGAACATTCCAGCTTCAGGACTGGCTCAGGCGATATTACTTTCTGTCTCACAAGGGAAAGCTTGCACTTGCCAGCGACTTTATCAGCTATGTTGTGCAGCTTCTACTTCTCGCTTCACTGTGGCGACTGCATAGTTTAACTCTCTGCCGGACTTTCCTGGCGATGTGCGCGACGTCTGTGTTGGGATTCGCAATAGGCCCCATAACGGACCACATCCGCCCGGCAATGGGGAACCTGCGCAACACTTGGGCGCAATGCAGAGCCCTCAGCCGGGACATGCTGCTCTCCAACCAAGTGCGGTGGTTCGGATCGCAGGGCGTGTTTCTGGCCGGCACCGCGATTTTGGGAACTGCAATGGCGGGTGGCCTTCGCGCGGCGCAAAACATAGCGGGCCCTTTGTACCTGTTCCTCCTCGCATTGGAAAACGTGGTTCCCATTCGCATCGCGGAGGAACTAAAGAGAAGAGGTCCGGCCGGCGCCCAAGGGTTCACGCAACGTGCGATTTTTGCAGGCGCCGCCGCGTCCGGGATCATTATCCTTCCTATTGCGGTTTTTGGCCGGACCCTGCTTCGACATATATACGGTCCTGCATTGGTGCCCTTTTACCTGCCCATGCTATTGACCCTGCTGAGCGTGGTGCTACAGGGTATGATAAGCATGTGGGTCTATTTCTATCGGGGAATAAGAGACTCTCGCGCCATCTTATTCACCAGCGGTATTATCACTATTGGAAGCATGACGATAGTCTATTGGTTCGGCCATATTTGGCAAGCCAGTGGCATTGTTTCCGCAGTCCTTTTTGGCCAGGTCCTGGCGCTGGGATATTGCATTCTACATTGGAAGCTTTCTCGCAAGAACTTCTTGTTCAATTATCAGGAATCGATCCAATCTGCCGACGAGGGCGCGGTATCTCTAGAATAAAATCGTCGGAGAGAATAACAGCCACAGTCGCCCAGGAGACGAATCAGCATGAGCTTCGAAGATGCCGAGTTGATTGACCGCAACCAAAGGCAGTTGCTGCACGAGTCGGACGACTTTACTCCCGAGCGATATGCACAGTTCGCGGGGCATTTTCCCGCGCACACGAAGGACCTGCTGGATATCGGATGCAGCACAGGACGGGGTGGAAAGATCGTCAAGTCCCGGATGCCGCACGTGCGCATCGCCGGGCTGGATTGCGTGCAGGAGCGTCTGGCGAACATCGATCGGAATATCTATGAGTCGGTGATCTGCGGGTTTTCAAACGATGTACCGGCGCCGAGCGACAGTTTCGATGTTATTGTTGCCGGCGAGTTCATAGAACATGTTCCGGGGATAGCGGTATTTCCAACCCTTTGCGAAGCGTTCCGCTTGCTCCGGCTCAAAGGCAAACTCATGCTGACAACGCCGAATCCTCATTATCTGAAGAACCGGCTTCAGGGCCTGAGCGTGGTTACCGAACCATCTCATGTCTCGCAACATACTGCCGCCAGTATGCGCCGTAAGCTTGAAGATGCCGGTTTCTCCCACATTCGCATTTTGGGAAGCGGAAGGATGACCAGGTATGTTGGGCAACATTTTCCCTGGTTATCCGTCTACGGCAGCTACCTTGCGATTGCGACAAAATGGTGACGACCAATTGGCAGCCTGTCGATCCTCCGAGCTCCGGCATACAGATTTACTTCTCTTCGCTTGGCGGGTGTCAGTCGGCTAGTTGCAGCAGATTCCGTGTACTTCCTCTCCCACCCCCTGGAACCCGGCCCAGTCTTTGCCGGTAAACCATTGCCAATGTGTCTTACCGGTGTGCGGCAAAATGTAGTGGTCGGAGTCGAACCGATTGCCCACGGCGGTGTTTCCATGCGTATCGTCGACTAATCCGGATGCTCCATTATCGCCTAAATGAGTAATCGTATTGCCGTGGACATAGTTGTTGGCTGCCACCCAGGGTCCCAGCGCACCGGCACCTCTGTTCTGGTTGATGAGGGCGATGCCGTTCCCCCCTCCCACTGGAACTTCCACAGTATTTCCGTAGACCTGGACGTTAGAGGAATTCTGTACCATAATTTGAGCATTCCACAGCCACACGGTGGGTGCTTTTCCATTACCCTTCACGATATTGTTTCGAATAATGGCGCTATAACTAATCTCGTGTTTGATTCCATCACCCAAGTTGTTTATCACAGTATTGCTATCGTAGAGCGTACCCACGTTGTTGAAGTCCGTCCATAGGCCAGGTCCGTTATTGTCGTGAACATAGTTAGATTGCACCGTGAGATTCGTTGTAGCCCAGAACTTACTTCCTCCCGCCTCCCAGCCTGTGCTGAAACCTGCGTAATTATTCCAGGAAATCTCATTTTTTATGGCTTCGGAGTTTGCTCCGATCAGGCTGATGCCCAACTGGCCGTTATGGTGAATGAAGGAATTCAATATTTGAGAACCCGGTCCGAGTGAGATGCCGCGACCGTGGTTCCAGCGCGACTCGACTTTGTTGACGACCCATCCCGTGCCCAAGGCATCAGCGCCAATAGCTCCGAGCTGGGCTGGCGTACAGTACTTCTCTACGATCAGGTTACTAATTTGCACGTTGCCGGCGCTGCCGGCAAAAGCATATTTCTGCGCGCCCAATTCGACGAGATGGCCATTAGGGTTGCTGGGCACATACACGATGCCATTGTTGCGGTCGAAAAACCAGTTGCCCGGCTTCAAGCCCTGAGCAGCGTTCACAGGTATCTGCAGGACATTATCGATGAAAAGATCCTGCGGGTAGCCGCACAGGGGATACGCCTTTTGACATGATCCGGTAAAGGTGGCAGTGACGGCTGCATTCGCCGCCCAAAGGCCGCTTCCGGCAGGATCGAGCTGAAACGATAGTATCTCCGACCCATTGAGAATGACGCTGCCCTGGCCTGTGAAGACATCTCCGTTTTTGGGCTGAACTCTTTGCATTCGATAGAGGCCTGCAGCCAGCACAAACGTAGTTCCCGCTGGCGCAGCAGTCACTTCTGCTTGAATGTTGTCACCCGGCGACAGAGCCACGGCGGGCGGCGTGGTTGTCTGCGCTCGCAGAAATGCGAGAGATCCTAAAGAGACTAAAACCCAGATGCCAAAAAATGTGCGGGCCTGCGCGATCGATCGTGTCATTGTGCTGCTCCCAGGAATTTCGATGGACGTCCCTAATATTGATTTCGTTGTCGACATGTGATTCAACCTTAGTTGCCTGTTACCTCGATGCTGTTCCAAATTCTCATTTGACTGATATCGGAGATATAAAAAATGTCTTTGCCGTTAATCGTACCACCCCACGCAAGTGAGTACAGGTTCACCGATGGATCAGTGGAAATCGGCCAGAGAACCAGGCAACTTCCTTCGCTAGCCGACTGACCGAATCGAACGATCACGTCGGGAATGGATTCTGTCCCGTCCTGTTGTACTGAGACATCGGTGCATCCATCAGAAGCGGCGGCCTCGGCAACGCCGGACAGCCATTGGTCATTCGCCGCGGCAATCGCCGGATCGAAGATACTTAGCGTGGCCGTTGCAGAGGCTAGGCTATCGGAAGTGTCAACTGCGGTCACCGTCATGGTGGAGCCTGGAACGACAGCCGGCGCGGTGTAGAGCCCGCTTGCGGAGATCGTACCGGATGTTGCATTCCCTCCTGGAACCGCTCCTACCATCCAGATAACCTGAGAGAGCGCGATTCCGTTCACAGTGGCGGTGAGCTGCTGTGTGGTCCCGATGGCAAGCGAGACAGACGCCGGACTAACGGTGACAGTGTTCTGGATCGTAACTGTTGCCGTTGCGCTCTGACTGGCGTCAGCTACGCTGGTAGCCGTGACCGTTACGCTGCCTCCTGCCGGTGCCGGAGACGGCGTCACATAAAGTCCTGATGGAGATACGATGCCTGTCGCCGGGCTTCCGCCGACGAATCCATTCACTGCCCAAGAGACAAGCGTGTTTGAATTGCCGCTTACATTGGCCACAAACTCCAGGCTTTGGCCTGCCGCGATTTGAGCAGTGCCTGGGGAGATCGATACAATGGTTGAATTCGGTTGCGCCACGGATGGATTTCTCACCAAGTAAGCACCGCAGCCGGATAAGAGTGAACTGCAAATTGCTAGATTCAAGCAGATGTTTGCCCGAACCCACCGGCTCGGATTTCTGCCTGTGGAGGAACTCCTCTCCTTTTGAAACAACGAGAAGAGAGAGTGGAAGTTGCTTCGCATCATTACATCTCCGTTGGACCCTTCATCGCTAGCCTTCACAACAGCTGCTTTGAGAGTTCGCACGAGGACTGTATCGGTGCTGGAGCGGGTGACTCTACGCTTTCCCTTGCTTGAAATTGGAGTGGAGGCAACCTGAAGTAATGTGTGCGACCTACCGTCAATTCTTCACATTGCTATATAGAAATTTGGAGCGAAAACAACCCGAAGTAATGTGCGAGACGCTCCGTCCGTTCGTCAAATCGTTAGATAGAAATTGAAGGGAAGGCACTCCGAAGTAATGTGTGAAGTCCTCCGTCCACTCTTCACATCGTTGTGTGCCGTGGAATTGCTCGGCGCAGTTCGACATCAAAGAGGGTTATCCTACTGGCGACTATCCATAAGCGACTGACCCAGAACCCAAACCCTCCACTATTGGGGTTCAGAATTTCAGACCTCTAGAGCTTTTGTTGAAGAGACACCGAATAGCACGCGGGCCGGCGGAAATGATCGCGGTTTCGCAAGCAATCTTGAGTGGGCTAACGCCCCTTACCCTCTGCAGGATTCCCTCCCCCAGCGTGAACTTTGGGGTCTGAAACTCCAGTTTTTAGCGTAGTAGTAGATACCTCAAGCGTACGAGCGCCAAGGCGGATTCGCCTTTGACAGCTCCGCTCCCTGGCTTCACCGCAACCAAGCATTCAGTTCTTCTCGCGCGAATAGAGTATTGAACTCGTGCCCGGTACAGTTCTTCTAATTCAGAAATGCTTTGTCATTCATCAATTTCATCTGCATCCACGGCGCAACTGATCCTGATGTAAGCGGCGCGAAGATCGGCCAATTCCCACTGCGTACAGAAGCTCAAACGGGATTCCCGCCGTCAACTGCGCCGCTCTTCCAAGCACTCACTCGAGCTTCCAGTTTTTCCAACCGCGCGCCCGATGCAACAATGCAAACCTCCTGGGCGCGGAGGACGGCCTCGGCTTTCCGGGCACATTTCCCGAACTCCTTCAACAGGTGGTATCCATCCTCGCCAGACGATCCGGCAAAACATCAGTCATGGTTGTGTATCCGCAAAGAGAGAGTCGGCCCTGCGGTGTGAGGCCATCAGGGCCGATCCTGTTAGTAGAACGGAGGGATGGGATGCTCCACCTAAGCCGCGCCCGGTTCGACGTCTTGGCGCACTTGAGCCGCTTCGAGGTCGCCACGATTCACTCCGATGACTTTGACGCCCCGGATATCTCTTTCAGAAACGCAGCACAACACCAGCGCTGATGCGGAGGTTGTTCTGGTGGTTGTTGCTGCTGTTGTCGACGGTGGTGACGAGGTAGTCGGCTTCGATGAGGCGGATTGCGAAGCGGCGGCTGGCTTTCAGGTCGAGTCCTCCGCCGATGTTCGAGGCGAAGGCCGCCCCTGCGTTGCCTGCGCCGGGATTCGAGCCTTCAACCACTGTTCCTGAGGAGTGAACTAGCCCCACAAGCACCTGGCCGAACGGCTGCACGTGCCAGTCGTGAACCGGAGGCAGATAGCGCACGCCTGCGGTGAATGTGCTCAGCGTAAGACTTTCATCCGATGAGCCGACGCTGCCCGCATGCACGGTGGTGACGTCGCCGGCAAGCGCGAAGTGTCCTGGCTTTACCGGCCATGCATAGGTTGCGCTGAAGCCGTTGAGGTTGAAACAGGTGCAGCCGCCGGGCGGCTCGTTGCTGCGCGCGTAGCTATAGGC
>Ga0302325_10010299_pt1 | contig 20298 bp, 21 predicted proteins | sample Palsa_T0_2_FD_201948 | JGI IMG/M metagenome (GOLD analysis project Ga0302325, IMG submission 201948) | Peat permafrost microbial communities from Stordalen Mire near Abisko, Sweden - Palsa_T0_2 | ecosystem: Environmental > Terrestrial > Soil > Palsa > Peat permafrost | place: Sweden: Abisko...
ATGTGCTGGTCTACCTCTTGCAGCAACTCGCCCATCACCTTCCGCAGAGTCAACTCGTTCAGCGTCACCAGCGCGAACGCCGGATCGCCCTCCCGTAGCTTGATGCCATGCCGCTCGAATACGGCCCCCCCGATTGATGGGCCGGAAGACTCGTCCGCTATGAATGTCGGCCGCCGCACTCCAGCAGTGGATGGCCGCTTTCGCCCAGCCCGGCATGGGCACCGACCGCACCCGACCGTGCTTGCCCAGAAGATCGACAATCACCCATCTCTGCTGGCGCTGTTGGATGTGTGCGAAGGTGAGTCCCACGGCCTCGGAACGGCGCAGTCCGCAGCCGATCAGCACGGCAAACAGCGCGCGATCCCGCTGGCCCGTCAGGGTGACGGCATTGGGCGCCTGAATCAATCGTTCCGCCTGGCGGCGATCCGGCCAATTCCCCAGGCGCACGCCGCGCTGGCCCACGCCGCGCACCCGCGCGATGCCCGCTGCCAGTTCCTGAGGGATCAGTCCGTTGTCGGCTGCTTCCGAGACAAGTTTGCGCAGGGCGCATAGCCGGCTATTGATGGTGGAAGCGGACAGGCCCGCCGCCTCCAAGTGCGCTTTATAAGCATGCACCACGGCTTTGGAAAGAGGCGCGCCGGACGCGGCCCGATACCAGGCCAGGAAATTATCCAAAGCCGAGGCGTAGGCCCGCCGGGAATGCGGCGAGGTGACGCTATCCAGCGCTAGGGCTTTCAACTTTCCCACCCTGCGTCCGCCTGTCGGACCAATTCGCTCACTGGTCTCCCTGAGCGGCCACCGGCGCCGCAGCGTCTGTATCCGGCAGTGGTGATGTGCTTCGGCCAGCTTTCGGAGGCAATGGCGGAGGGTGGATTGCGCGACATGGTACTTGCGCTCCAGCTGCCGCCAGCTCATACCACGCTGCCTATCCGCAGCCACGCGCCCGTGGGCAAACACTTTCCACGGCCGCCCCACCGGCTTACCCGTGGCACGCGCCTTCGCCAGGCCGGCTTTGGTGCGCTCCGAAATCCGGATACGCTCCTGCTGCACGATCCAGGTCGCGAATCGGGATCATGAGTTCGCCGCCTGGACCGTTGGTGCAGAAGTGCGGCTCGGTACCGCTCACGAACTGCACGCCGTACCGCAATAGTTTCTCGATATTTACGAAGGTCTCAGCCACAGTTTCGCCGACAAAGCGATCCAGGGCCCACACCAGCACGACTTGAAACTCGCGGCGCGCGGCAGCTGCGAATAGCTTTTGGAACTGGACGCGATCGCTGGTTTTGCCAGACTGGTGATCGACGAACAAGTAAACTTCGTGGTGTTTCGACAGGGCCTGGCGCTGGAGCTAGGCCAACTGGTTTTCGGTGTCCTGGCCCACTTGGTTGCCGATGTAAGAGTAAATTGCGACCTTCATATAACGTTTTTCGACGGTTCCGACCTCTGCGCGTTTAGCCGCAGCCCGTGGGCCCGCGAACTGGCCGGGCAGCCCGATGCCCGTGCAACTTCACCATCGGAATACCCTCAAGCCCGGTTGTGCGGCAAAGGTAGTTGGTGTGCGGCAACACGCCGTAGCGCAATAACTGAGCTGGGCATCGAAAATGGCGGTCCGGCCCGCCGGCACCGCGCGCCCACGGGTGGCAGGATTGTGGCGAAACCGGTGTGCAGCAGATCAACGCCATCACCACGCCCTTCGAGCTGGTCGGGCGCGCGCCAGCAGTACCCCTACGAGTCGAATACAACGGCAGGAGCCGCCTCGGTGAACGTGCAGGGCAGGCGGGCGCAGGTAAGATAGTTCACACATGTCCACGTCCCCTCAATCCGAACACGAGCGCAAGCGCCATGTGGTGGCCCTTGGCACACTGCTGGGCACGAAGACTGCCGTGATCGCCCAGGAGGCCGGCTGTGGCCCGCGTCACGTCCGCACCCTTCGGGCCGAGGAGGCCACCCAGGTCCTGATCAGCGATCTGCTGCGGCCTTACCGCGAGGACCTGCGGCGCCTGATACCAAAAGCGATCAGCGCCGTGGAACGCGCATTGGTGGCGCAGAAGACCACGCGCAGCGATCACGCCGCGCAGCTGTTGGCGGTGGGCCGCCTCCAGCACCTGTTGCTGCTGGCGCAAGGCGCGGTGCAACCTGCGCCGGCGGCTGGAGAGGGCAAAGCTGCGGGCAGGGATTTCCCCGCCGTTCTTCGGGTGGGGCAGGGCCTGTCCACGCGTCCTGTCGCAAAGGCCCTATCGCGACACCCTAGTCAGACTACGGTGGACGTCGAAACGATAAATGCCCCCGAATAGCCTACGACACACCCAGAACCCCTGTAATCACTGATGTTCGGGCGGAGTTGGCGGGACCTGAGATTTCCCAAAAGCGGACCCAAGCGGCCCAAAGCGCGGCTCCCGCATCGCGTGCATAGCGCGTGCCCAATTGGTACAATTTCGCAAATGGCCGATTTAGTGTGGGGCTCAACTTCTGCTTCCGCCGTGCCAGCTACGACGGTTCGTCCGCGGCACTCTGTTGTCGTGCGTGCTACACATTGGATCATCACCTTGTGTTTCCTGGCCCTACTCGTCAGCGGAGTTGAAATCCTCATCTCTCACCCGCGCTTCTATTGGGGTGAAGCCGGCAACGTACGAACTCCTCCCTTATTCAAACTGCCGATTCCAGCATCCAGAGCCACCGTCCCCACCGGCTACGGCTACGTGCTGCCCGACCAGAACGGCTGGAGCCGCTATCTCCATTTCCAATCTGCCTGGGCGGCGGTATTGACCGGCTTAGTTTACGTCGTCTGCGCATTTTTCCAAGGCCATTTCCGGCAGAACTTGCTGCCCGCTCGCGCCGATCTCTCCTGGAGGGGGCTGTCGACCGTAATCGCCCAACATCTGCAACGCAGGCCGGCGCGCCCGGAAGAAGCCTGGTCGTATAACGTGCTGCAGCGGCTCACGTATCTGCTGGTTATTTTCGTTCTGTTTCCGTTGATCATCTGGACGGGCCTGGCGATGTCGCCCGCCATCGCGTCCGCGTTTCCGGCCGCGGTCGCTGTTTTGGGCGGCCAGCAATCCGCACGCACCATACACTTTTTCGTTACTGTATTGCTGGTGCTCTTCCTTTTGGTTCACGTCGCTATGGTTTGTCTCACCGGATTCCGGAACCGGATGCGAGCGATGATCACCGGGCGGCCGGCCCCGGATATGGAGCGCGTATGAGCAGGATCTCACGACGTAAAATCATCACTACCGGGCTGGTTGCCACTGCGGGTGCCACGGGGCTGGCGGCGGCTGCGAAACTGGCGCAGCATTATGGGCTCATCCCGCCCGATGGCGGCGGCCTCTACGGGCCGGGCGAAACGCTGACTTATGCCGCGCAGCGGATACTGACTCGCCACTCCCTGGCCCGTGAGTTCAATCCCAGCCAGGTTTCGCAACCTCCGTTCGCCAACGAGGTCGCTCCCTTGGGCGACACGTTTCAACGCCTTCGGGCGGGAGCGTTCACCAATTGGCGTCTCACCGTGGATGGAATGATCGCTCGCCCGGCATCTTTTTCACTGGTTGAGCTCAAGAGCTTTCCCCGGCGCAGCCAGATCACTCATCTGGCGTGCGAAGAAGGTTGGTCATATATAGGGGAATGGATCGGCGTGCCGCTCTCGCACATCCTGGACGTCGTGGGGGCTCTCCCCCAATCCCGATACGTTGTCTACCGTTCGATTCAACCGGACTGGTGGGAAAGCATCGACATGGCCGATGCATTGCACCCGCAAACTCTGGTGGCGCACGGTATGAATGGCGGAGAGCTTCCGGTCGCCTTCGGGGGCCCTCTGCGACTGCGCGTGCCGCGGCAACTCGGCTACAAGAGCGTCAAATACATCACCCGCCTCACCATAACCGATAGCCTGAAACGGTTCGGCAGGGGCTTGGGCTCAGCGGCTCCGGAAGGTGGATACGCGTGGTACGCCGGAATCTAGTAGAGTAGAGCGCGGCCAGATCGGGACCCGGCTGGTCAACGAACGCGCGCAGGCGCTCATCGGGAGGGAGACTGGCGGCCTCGGTCTTCGGCAGTGTCAGGGAGACGCGGCAAAATAGAGCCTGGCGGCGTGGTTGCGTGCCAATCGCGTTGCGCTACGGGACGTCAAAGGTCGGCGTTGGCGCGCCGTTTTGCCTAGCGATAATAACGAACAATGCCGTTTCCCGCGAGGTGGATTCTTAACTGCCGTCGTCCGCCGGCCAATTGGCGGCCAGGCACTAGCCGACCCCACTTTCGCCCGACCCTGGGTGATCGTCGCCGTTTGAAGTGTTGTATTATTCAACAATGCCGGCTCGCTGCGGGCAATGCACGCATCTTTGGGATCGATACTACTTGTCCACCGCTGAAGAGTTCCGGGCGCAAGAACTGCTTGGAGCAGCAAAACGGATAAGTTCCGATCCGACCTTGATTCTTGATCTTTCCGTCCGCGTCCAATCCTCCTCGGATACCGCGGCCGTGGCATCCCAAGAGTTGAAAACCCATCCCGCCATGCATTCGCGCCGGTCGTCCCATCCGGTTGCGCTGATCGGTGAAGATGAGAGCTCCAAAGCGTGAAATCCCTACCCACTCCCATGATGCGCGTCCTTCGACCCAAGACGGAACTCGTCGTGCCGCAGAGCGTGCGCCGGCTTGCGGGCATCAAGGCCGGAGACCGGCTAGAATTCACCGCGTCACAAGGCGTGATCACCATAAAAGCCGTAGCAACGCCTACATCTCGATCGGTAAGAGCCGAACTCGCGGCTATCCGCGGAGTCGAGGCCGGGATTGCCGGGGGCGCATGTGTAACGTTAACGGATCTGCTGCGCAATGTGGACCAATCTCGTCGGACGAGCGGAGCAAAAGCAGCTCGAGGGTTTCCCCCTAAAGGTAGAAAGAAGATTGCAAGCTCGGTCGTCGTGCGTCGATTGATCCCAGGGTTGGAGGCCATCGCTACGCCGTCATCGCGCCTTTTTGGCCTGGGGACGCTGTTCCGGGGCGCGATTCGGGAAGGCCTGGCGGGTTTCGGCGGGAAACGCAGTGCGCGTCAGATACCCAAGTAGAGAGATGGGCGGTCATCCCGCAACCCGTCGCAATCGAAGTTGTTTGCGATTCGGTCGTGTATAATGAATCCAAGCGTGATGGAGATCCTGAGCGAGCCCGTGCTGGTGTTCGCGTTTCGGTGGCTGGGCGACTTCTTCAAATTCGAGTGGCAGCACCTGGATTGGGAATCTCATGGGTCGTTCCCAGAGGAAGGGGCGTTCCTTTACTTGTTTCCTCCATCATGGCGGTTATTGGGAATCGACGGCCACTTAGCATTCTCGTTCCCCTGGTCGAACGAGTCAAACGGGGACGCTCCGGAGGTTCAGCTCTATCTCCCCGCCAAAGAGCAGTTCCCACAGCGCAATCAACTGCTGAACCAAATTCGGCCCCAGCTCAAACGGGCCGCGTTTATTCTGTGGGCATGAAGCTCACCGCACGCTTTCACAACTGCATGGACAACCTGTACGTTGATTCGTTTTCCAGCGTTTCGCGCACACAACGGTTCTTCCTGTTCCTGCAAAATTGGCTGGAAGTGCTCAGGTGCATTTTCGCGGGCAGGAGCTAACCGTGGCGATTTCGGCGGTTTGCCTGGACGATAATGGCAAACAACGTCCTCCGAAAAGGGCTTATGTCTTCTTGGCAACTGGCGTTGGCAACTGGCGCGTAAGTGGCGGAGCCTAACAATTCTCTGCAGCCTATTCAATCGACAATGTTCATGGGGCGCGGCCCGGTTTGGAGCCGCTAAAGCCTACGCGAGGAGCGCTAAGCCCAGCCGAGGTCCTTCAGCGCGAGAGCGGCGTGCCAGATCTTGGTCATGTGAACGATCTTGTCACCCTCGCACTGCATTACATAGACGTAGTCGGTGCTAGTGCTGCGGCCCGTGGCCGGAACGGGACCGCCGGGGCCCGTATGGGTAGCATGAAACACGCCGTAGGCGGCAACGTTGTTCCGCGCTGCATCCGTAGCGAACGATTTTATTTCATAGTGAGCATTGGGCAAGACCGTCAGCATCGCCTTCATCCAGTCAGTGTACTGTGCAAGCGTCTTTACCTCCAACAGCGGTTCGGCCTGGGCGGCGAACGTGGCATTGGGTGTGCAGTAGGCGCGGCAAGCCTCCCATCCCTTACCTGTCTCGCAGGCTGCGAAGAAAGCTTCGGCAACACTTGTGATCGATGTCATGTGGACGTCTCCTCTTCAAGCAACATGATTCGCGTTTCTTCGAATCCTGCCTGGCTTACATATTACCACTCGGCCGCGGACGGCATGATCATTCTTACCGGACCTGACGCGGGTGACGCCGTCCGTGGCTGCGGCGGGAGGCGACAGCGGGGTGTTCTGCACAGTCGTCGCTTGATCCCAATCCCAATCGTGAACTGAAAGCTGGAAAGACAGAGGCCGATATTGCCTGACACCAAGGCGGCTGCGAGGCAGGTCGGCACCAGGAACTAGTTTGGCGCAAAATCTGACGCAGCGAATCGTAGGTTACGTGGTCATTTTCCCGCGACATTGGCACCAGTGGCTCTGCCCATCATCCCGCGCGAGCTTTTTTGGTGTAGACTGTTGCGACCGCCTCGTTGAGGTCGTCGGGGCGACGACTGAATTTGTCTGCAACGAATGCGGGACCAATTCCGACACCTGAAGTACATCGCGCCGTGATGCAGACGGAATCAACCGAGGGTAACTTATGATGTTATTATCCCGTCATAGCAGTGTAATGAAAGCCACAGTCATCCTAATTCTACTTGCGTTTTTCCTAATGGTGGGCTGCACAGCTACCGCCCGACTGTATCCTGTCCAGGGTCCGTTAAGTCTGCAAACGCCCTTGCCGGTGTTCGCCGGCAAACTCCAAGGCGCGATCAATTCAGGAAACGTCTCCTTTGTTATGAGTGACGGCGAAGTGTGCCGGGGCCGGTGGACCCGAGTCGTTCCGGTGCAAGCTCCCAATAGTGCGACGGCGGCCGGCGCCCCGGCGAGTGCCGGCACACCGGCAACTGGTGGCATGCCGTCCGTGTGGGATGCCGTTTATGGATCGGGGTTTTATGTCGCTCACGTTTTGGGTGACCAATACTATGCTCAGGGCGTAATCACCGGAGACCGCGGCACCGTCGTCGACGTGGAGTTCTACCACGCGGATCGGCCAAGCACACACATTGCCGGCGTTGCGAGAGATAGTAAGGGCAATATTTACAAAATGGTTTTCACTAACCTTGGTGCGACATAGGTCTTCCCCCAAGGGTTAGGTCATCGATCCAGCGGCCCTCCGAAGCGCGGCTTCCCCGGCCCGTGTGCGGACTGGCCGGCGAAGTAACCTACCGATAACACCGCACAACGTGGCCCTGGGGCCTACTGCCTAAAGAATGGGAGCCTAGGGATGCCACTGGAGCCAATAGTTCTCCTGTTCACCGACGCTTAACCCTAGTCTGGAGAACTCCTCCTGGTCACCTGCTGCATGCGGAGGAGAGTCAAGTTCAGCCGTCTGCAGCACTGCAGTTCCAAGCCGGGAGTTCGGTTGAGCAGGATTGGTAGTCATGTTCGGGTTTGCCGCTGCCGGCGAAGTACTGCCGCCCGATGTGCCGGAATTCACGGGCATCGGCAAGGCGCACGATCCTCTCGAAGTACCGAATCACTGCGGGAAACTCGCCGCTCCACATCTCGGAGAGCGAGCGAGTGACGCCCGTGTAGCTCCGGCAGAGAACACGGTCGCTCCAGCGTTCCCGACCCGGCAATTCGGGGTACGTCCTCATGATGTCGATCACCGATTTGAGCAGGCGAAACCGAACTGGCTCGCGGTAGTGAAGCAGAAAAACGATTTCACTCGTGCCAGCGCGCACTTCATCAGCAAACTCGGCAAAGCTTGAAGCGCACGTGACGTTGATCACTGAAGCCGGTTCGCAGCCGTGACGGTCTCCGCCGGAAACTAGGGTGCGGCCTGATGCATTGGCCATCTGAATCACGCGCTGGTTCTCCTCCCAAGGGCGGAGGCCATTTAGCTCAAGAGCGTGGATAAACCCGCCCGAGGACTCAAGCAAGCCACGTAGAGCAGTGGCGTGAGCGTCGGCCCCGGCGCTGCCCTGATCCCACAGTGGATGGTTGAGCACCACTAGAGTGTCCGGCTGACCGCTCATCGTTGCGAGCAAGTCGTTCCTTAGTCCAGTGGACGGGCGGCGCGTATACCGGTTGAGTTCTCCAATCAAAGTATCCGCTCGCGCCGACGGGAGGTTGTGAATCCCGATGTGGAAGTACGAAGGACCGATGGGAGCTGTCCACTCCAGGGATATCGGAGCCTGCTTCGTCTCCTCCCGCACTCTGAGTCGGGCTGCCGCCTCGATGTTGTCATGATCCGTGATCGAGACTAACGCCGCCAGCCCAAACTCCCGCTCGATGCTTCGCCTTTCCAATTCAAAAGCATGCGTGGCAGGCAGCGGAGGGGTCCAGAAGGCCCGAGTATAATCCAACTCGCGGCCGTACTTCTCCAGGTATTTCCTGGCCTGCCTCCGGATCTCCCAGGCGAGCGGCGGGATAGCTTCGGCGTATCGTGGAATAAAGCCAAGGCTCTCCAGCGAGTGCATGGTGTGGCTATGAAGCGAGACGCCCGTGCGGAACTGCCGCGCGAACCCGTTTTCCCGCCACCGGAACCGCAGCCGTGTTTGATTCATGGAGTGTACCGTCTACGCATCTACCTGCCCCTCGCCGCCAGCGGTGAGGCGCTGGCTCCGAGCTCCGCCAGCCCACCGGGCCCATTTATCAGGCGGAATTTGAATTTGGATCGCTAGGTTTCTGCCAGTATACACCCATGCTCCCATTCAATCCTCCGCGTTGCAGTTTATTCCTTTCGGGAGCCCGTCTTCGCGACCGGCAAGGGGGCTATCCTTCCCGCCAACATGGAGGCAAGGTAGCTTCCGACAACACGACTTAAGGCCGTGGCGCGTGCTCTGCCTAGTCGCGCTCTTCGCCGGGTGCTGTCGTGTGGCACACCAACGGTTTCGCGCTAGCGGCGAATCTTAAGGCCGGGACTCCTGTTTTCAGCGGGAGCCTTGAGTGGCAAGATCGCACCACCGTGGTGCGACGAACGGATTACACAAAGTTGAAGAAGTGGTTTACCAGCCACCCCCGATATAGGCTTCAAACCACGCGGCAAAATCCCCAGGCGCGTAGGGCGGCGGCGTCCCCATATCGCCGAGATAACCCGTGCAATAGCGCGCCGGAATATTCAGGCAGCGGCAAAATGCAATGGCGAGGTGTGCGTACCCGCCGGCGCAACCACTGGCACGGTCGAGGTGCTGACACAGGCCTATACATTCTCCAGCAACGTGCCCTTCCGGGTGGTGCCATGAAAGCTGCCGGTTCGCGAAATGGCCGTCCCTCCGCCTGGGCCCGACCCGGTCGGGAGCGCGGCGAAGCTGGCCATGATGGTCTGACAGAATTCGTGGTCTTCAAGAAAGCAACTTAAATTCGAGCCCGCGATTCGGCGGCGCAAAGTGTCGCGCTACGTCAGTAGCCCATCGCGCCCGCGATTAACTTGCGTCGGCCGCCGGCGCAGCGTGTCGGGCACCAGGCAGAATATTCACTTTTCGCCGCGCGCCGCTTCGGGCCGACCACGCGGCGGCGTGAACGCAGCGCATCGGTGGCTAGAGCCTTACTGCAAAGTCCCCTCTCCTTCTGATGGCGCAGAACGATGTCCAGAAACCGGGATATGCGCCTCCGATTCCTCGGCAGGTCATAACGGCATATTCCATGTCCTCGGGCCTTGCGGCCGCGTCCTTCGCACAGTCAGCGGAAATGGATTTGGCTGGGAGCACGTCTCGGTCAGCCTTGAGAAACATTGCCCGAACTGGCAGGAAATGTACTTCGTCAAGGATCTGTTCTGGGACGAAGAAGAGACAGTGATCCAATTTCACGCGCCGAAATCGGAGTATGTTAACAACGCGCCGAACTGCCTTCACCTCTGGCGTCCGCTTAACATTCCGTTTCCGATGCCGCCCGCAGATATGGTTGGCGTGAAGGGTTTATCGCATGATGATATCACCCACATGTCTCCCGCGGAACGTCTGTCGTTGATACAGCAGGCCACTGTCACTGCTCTGCAAACGCACGAATCCAAACCCGCGAGCCCGGCATGAACGTAGCGGTCAACGCGAATAGATACGGCTCTCCTGTGCGCCTCGCGTCCCAAGTTCCTAAGCTACCGGGAAAAGGTCTAGCAGATGTCGGGACATCCATCTGCGCCGGTAACTATGGAACTTCAGCCGGAAGAGCACGTGGAAGAACTGCACGATATCTGCATGGTGATCCTGCCAGAACTTTATCAAAGCCGATCCGAAATTCAGCGTCGCTGTCGCGAATACAAATTTCGTTGTCCAGTTTACGTGTTCGGACTGAACGCTTACCGGCCTTGATGAATTCTTGCTGGAGCCCTGCTTTTGGCTCTTCTTGCTCATCGAACAATATTGTATCAATGCCAGGGCTTCATCGGAATGTCTACAATCGCTCTGTACGCCTCACGCCCAAAGCCGCACTGTTCAGGTCGAACAGGAAGAGGGGCAGATGAACACTGTGACCCCCGTCCGTATCCAGCGCCGCCGCACCAAGGGATTTAAACTGCCGGGTGTTAGCCGGCCATCGGTGATAACCGGAATGCGGCAATTGTTGGCTCTGGGATTGGTGGAGAAGGTGGGCCTCCCGGTCAATCAGATTCAGGCTTATCGTATCTGCCACCCGCTGTTCGGAAAGGCACCCGGCCGTAAAGTTACCTCCGACCTTCCAAGTGGTTCAAATCCAGCGGCAATGATCATGCGTTCTTGCGCGAGTTGCCACCGACCATGCCGGCGCTTGACACGCGCGGGAATCTGTCGAGGATGCCAGTCGGATTCCGACTTGGCGGCTCGAGTGCGGGAGATCCGCGTGGAGCTGGGGCCCGATGCATCGCCCGAGCGGATCGCGGAGCGCATGAAGCAAATCGCCGAAGACCGCGGACGGCGCCGCCTGACCGCTCGCGTGCGGCGCGTCACGGAGGCCGTGGCGTGAGGATCGACTGATGCGCGTGCTTGAGAGACGCCTCCGCAAACTCGAAGAGGGATTGCTGCCGCCGGCGGAAACGGAAGAGTCGCGGCGCCTATTCACTCACGCGTCGTCGCCGTCGTCATCTTCGCCGTCACCGCCGCACTTCTGGCAGCAGCACGGATCGCAATGGCGTGTGTCGCAATTGCCCGACCGGCATTTGTCGCAGCACTTGTTGCGGCCGCTATTGCTCCAGATCGTGGCCGCCAGAAGCTCGATGACCTTCACCGGCTCTAACGGATCGTCGCTGCTAATGACCAGCTCGCACGCTCTGGGATAACGTTCGGTGGCCTTGTACCGGATCACCACCGCCAGGCACGACCCAGGATGCAGCACCGCCGGGAACGGATTGTTGATCAGCTTCCAGTGCCTGTTTTTGCGCCGGAACGCGACGCTCGTCACGTTGAGCTTGCAATCGCCCACGTTGCAGATCGAAAGCGTCCGTTCCTCGGTGCAGCAAGCGCTCACCGCCCCGAAGAAATTCGACCCGGTCACGGCCAGTTTGCCCGCCGGGGCATTTGCGGACACCTTGACGGACTCGGAACCTGCGTTACTGAACACCGTGATCACGCCGCCGCCGCCCCCAGCGCCGTTGGCTGAAACCGGATGGGCAACTCCACCGATGCTCCCGCCGCGACCGCGATCGGGTAGGCCAGGATTTGTGGCGGAATGAACTCCGGCGACGATGACGTGATGGCCTGGATCAACAGGGTACACAGCCCCCCATTGTTCACCACTAACAGCCCGTCGCGGAACGAGTACCGGCAAACGTCGCCGAAATTCCCCGAATCCGCGATTCCCAGCACCAGCCGCGGCGTTATTCCGGTCCCGCTGACCATGACCGTCTCCGGACTGAACAAGTCATTGCTGAAAATCGTGATGTTCGCGCCCGCAGGACCCGCGACAGTGGGTTTGACTTGGATTGGCACTTCGATGGATTCGCCCGGAGCCACCTCCAGCGGATACGTCGCGACATTGGGAATCACAAATTCTGGGTTCGACGACGTGATGCTCCAAATCAACAGCGTCGCGAATCCGGAATTATTGATCGTCAGTAGGCGATCGTGGGATTTGCCGACGCACACATCGCCGAATTGACCGTTATCCTCGACCATCGTCACCAGGATCGGCCCCGGCGCAATCGCCGCCAGGAGCCGCAGCCCGTTGATGCTGCCCCATCCGGTGACCGCATCCCAACCCACGTCCGCCGTGTAGACCGGCGCATCCGGCACGTTGCCCGAGTCGTTGTTCCCGAACCGGATGTCGTTGCAGATCTGAGGTCCGTACTTGTACAGCGTCGGATTCAGAAATCCGGTGTCGTGGCCTAGAAACGCGTTGATAGTTGCGGTTAGCCCCGCATACAACGGCGCCACCGCGCTGGTTCCGTACCCCCACGTGGGTCCCGCGCCATTGATGAAGAACCCGCTCATTGCAACCATACCCGCCACGTCGGGCACCCCGCGACGGATCAAGCCATCGTTCTTTGATATCGGCAAAACCCCGGCGCGAACCTGATACGGAGGCCGTGGAAACTGATCGCTGACGCCGCCGCCCGTCGACACGTAAGGATATCCATCGAACGGCGAAGGCAGGTTGGCGTCGCTCCAGGTATATTCGTACAGCGCCGGCGGCGCCGCCGGATTCGTCGAGCCCAGAATCGTCCCGCCGCAGGCCGTGGTAAACGGATCGGAGTGCGGATAGGCCACGTGGCATTTCCCGTCAATCACCTGATCGGCCGAGCCCCAGTCGCCGATCGCCATGAACACCGTGATGCCTCGCGCCGCAGCTGTTCGAAGCCACCGGTGAAACGTGTGGGCGGTGGTCCCCGGGGTGTTGTGGTTCCCGATTGCACCGATGTCATCGCTGAAATAGTGGAACCAACTTGACGTCAATACTGAAGGCGGATTGTCGCCCGGCAGCGGGAAGATCGCCCGGTCTAAAAACGTGTCCCATCCCAGGTCGCTGTCGTCTGTGAAATAGACGTTGATGTTGGCCCCCCGGGCCGTCGCCGCGGCGATGGACACGTCGATGTTGCATTCAAACCCGCCGTCCGTGGCTACGTTCGCGGGATTGTTAGTATAGCCTAGCAGAAGAATGTCGGTGAGAGTCGGCGCCGGTAATCCGCCCAATCCCGCGAGGAATAGGTTGACGTCGCTTGGCAGGTACGACGCTCCGTTGAACGCATCTTCGAAAATTCCAATGGTCTGGCCAGCCGCGCTGTTGGTTGGAAAGTTGTAGTCCCTCGCGATCGTCACCGGCGTTAGCGCCGCCGCCCCGGGAGGATCGCCTGTGCCGTTTCCCGCCGGTCTCGCCAACTTGCGGTTGTCCAGACCGATCACCACTTCCACCAGCCCGGTCAAGTTGGACGGCAGGTGCACCGGCCCTTCGAAACTTCGGTATTCGAGCGCGCCAAACTCTCCGTGGTCGCCAAACGGACGCCCTTCTTCCTCCTTATGCGGCGGGCGCGCGGGCACCTTCCGCTCCGGTGCTCGATATCGGTTCAGCGTCACGCCGAACGCGGCATTCATTTGTGCCGCCGTCCCCTCCGCCAGGATGCGCCGCCGGCCCGCGTGCTGCTCCACGATCCGCAGACCGCGTCCTTTGAGATACTCCGCGGCCCGGTCAACTTCTTCCGTCGCCGCGCCGTGCCGCTCGAAGAACTCTTCCTGCGAAAGATAAACGCGCTGGTCCGGCGGGGTATCCTGCCAATGCTCAAGATCGGGCACCCCGGACTGTCCGGCTTCTGCCGAACGACCACCGCGACAGTGATGGGTTGATTTGCTTCTACAGGTCCAAGCAGCATCGATCCCTTAATCAGGGGACGTTCACTGCCCGGTAGAGGATGGGCATCTGTCGGATGAGGCATATTGTAAGCTCCTTGTAACTAACGTTTCTGCAGTTTCCAGAACCCACGCCGCTTGTCGAGGTGGATTCTCCACGCAGAATAGTGATTTTTCGCGTCAAATCGTTTCATCGTTGAAGGTTCGATTTTCTGGGGAGCCACAAATCCCCAAACCGCCCCTGTTGATGGCCGATTGGCAAGCCGGAACGACAGTCGTGGTATCCACCCCTACCGTTACTCTCCGGCCTGGCAATATGGCTTTTCTTTCTGTGTAAGGCACGCGCAAGTTGGACGTCTTGTGATAGCCTTCGGCGATCCCGATTGAGGATAAAATGATCGGGGGTGTAACGTTTTGCCAGGCTCCGTCACTTAAACAAATGGAGGGTAATCACTCGGGCCGGGAACGCTGGACGCAGCGAGATCCGCAACTCCTGGCTGGAGGGAGCAACCGTCAGCATAGGAAAGGAACAGTCTATGAAAACGAGCAACTATCTTCGCGCGTTGATCACCTTGTCGGTGGTGCTGGCTGCGGCCGCGCCGCTTTTAGTGGCGGGCGACTTCGTGTACGCCCAGACTACGGAACCTCAGTCTTACAGCGGCTTCCCGGGCATTCCGATCAATGGCCTGACCATAGATCTTCCTGCCGCCGGCAAATACTTCAACGTGGCCGTGGTCACGGTGAATCTGCCCAATCTTGTGGTGACCAACTGCACCTCAAACAGCGCAACTATTACCCTTGTCGGGGACTCGCCGGCCGGAGTGGTGTTTGGCTACGCGACAGTCGGATGCGACACTCCGGTAGCCACCTCCGGGCCGAAGCCGGTAACGATCGTTTTGAAGGTGCCGCTCGGTAGCACTGCAGGGGCGGCATTCCCCGACTGGGAGCCAGCACCTGGCTCCACTATCAGCACCAGTACTTTCGCTTCCATCTCAGCGCTTCTGGTCAAAGAATGATTTGGTCCGTTTGACTTATACCAAGAGGGGCTCCCATTGAGAAGGAGGACGGCTTACGCTGCAGACCATTACCGCCGCCATTAACGCCGTGTTTCCAGGGACGAGCATATGAGATCCGTGGTAACCAGACTGGCGCGCCTGGAGCAGCTAAACCGACTCAGCACGGCGCCGCGACGGTTGCGGATTCAGTACGGACATCTTAAGACGCTGCCCGACGACTACACCGGATCGCGGCACGTCGTCACGGTGAAACAGCTACCACCGGGGCGAGACGGCGAAGACTGGTACGAATGGGAGGAGCGGCCCGGACCGGGACCGGCCGACGATACCGATTGCCCCAGCGACGAGCAGATCATACGGGTGAACTACATCGAGAGGAAGAGGCCGGTCGGCTCCTAACGGCAACCATGGCCGCATGGGGATTTCTTCTTATCATCCGCGCCGAAGGCGCGCTTCCCATAATGCGGGCTAAGTGAGGGAGGGCGGTTTTATACGCTCCCCGGACCGTAATCCCAGATTCCGGCGGGGGCGTTGGGCTTCGCACCCATAACTCATGTTCTTGCTTCAGAGAGATCAACCGTTGAACTGTGAAGTAGGTGACTTGATCATCGACCTGCTTGTGGTGCACGTTGCAAAGGAGGATTAGATTCGCGTATTTGTTGCGCTGACCGAGTGGTAAATCGGAACAACCGCGAGGGCCGTCTAGTTGCTCTGCAACTATGTGCGCGGCTTCGCCGACAAGTGACGGGTCGTCTGTGTCGAGCGGATCGATAACGAGTTCGCGTCGGCACTTTGGCAAAGAGCACCTTGACGCCGCTCGGCCCTACAATATCCGGTTCGTTTTGATGCTTAAAGCCATAAAAACCACGTCGCCTCAATCATACGTCGGACTCGCCTCTCTTGGGCGTGGCGGAATCTCAGCCCCGTCCGATGCGCTCCATGCGATCCCGCGCCGGCGCCGCTCGTCTGTCGCGCTGGACGGCGGAGGCCGACAAGGTGCTGGTGTTTTGACGATGTCGGGTTACGGCGCCACGCAGGCGTAGTTCGCAGCGTCGTCGGTGCTGCCCGTGCCTTTGTAGCGCGCCACGGACGGATAGGCGCACAGAGGGCGCGTGCGTAACGGCTCAGACCGCGGGTCGAGATCGTTCTTGCGCTTGGTCGCGATGATCCGCTCCGGCGCGATGCCCTGCTCCACCCAGCGTTCGATGGCATCGAACATATCGCGCTCCGCATCGCCGCTGCCCGCGCCGAGCTGGCCAAAACTGTTCGGCGCCGAGCCGCCGTAGCAGTGCTGCATCCCAGGCACCATGAACAGCCCCACGAAGCCGCGGGCATCGGCAGAGCCCGCTTTCGCCAGCACACTGTTGTAGTAGTCGATGGTGCTCCGAGGAACGCTGGCGGCATCATTCCAGCCGTGGTAGAGAATGAGCTTACCGCCGCGCGCACGGAACCGGCTCAGTTCCGGATCGGTCGCATTCAAGATGCGCGCCAGCTTCGCATCCACGGCCTTGGTATCACGATCGATGTCGAAGCTATGGAAATCCCAGGCCGGGTCTTCGAACATCATGTTCTTGAAGAACTGCGCGCCGAAACCGAACCACGCGCTGCGGGCGGGAGCCGGGCCGGTGATCCATAACTGCCAACCTCCCAGCTCAGCCTCGCCTCCTGGCTCGTAACCCGGAAACACTTGCTTGCCGCCTGCGAAATGCGCCCCAGCGTAAAGCTTCTTGAGCGCGGTTAGTTGAGGAGCGGTGAGGCAACTGTCCGTTTCCGGACCCAGGCAAGCCAACACCGAGGGATCGAAATGGCAGCGTGACGGATCCTCGATGATGCCATCTTTCAAGCCATCGGCCGCGTCACATGCGGCGAGAGCGGCCGCCCGGATCGCCGGCAGCTTCTTCGATGAAATGTAGCTGTCCGGGCTTCCGAGCGTCGCCTGAAGGTCCCAGGCCGAGTTGGCCAGCAGGTGCGTCCAATTATTGCCCGGCGCGCCAGCGATGATGCCGTCGTAATCTTCCGGAAATCGCTGCGCCTCCATCAGAGCCTGGCGGCCGCCATTCGAACAGGAGCTGAAATACGAGTGCGCCGGGGCGTCTCCATAGAAGGCGTGCAGGATCGTCTTCGCATCAAGGGTCATGAGGTGGATGGCGCGATACCCGAAGTCAACGACCTTCTCGGGATGACCCAGTGCCCAGCTCGGCGAATCCGCGTGCGAGCGCCGCCTTCACCTGTGCGTAGCTGATCGAGCCGGCGAAGCCGCCGTTGCCCGCCCCGAAGAAACGTCCGTTCCAGCCGGGCTGCGGCATCCAGAGCTCGAATTGGATGTTCGAATCACTCGACGGCTTGATCGAGCCGGCCACGCGGCAGAACGCGCGCAGGCCCGGCCACGTCTTAACGCCCTCCACGGCGCCGCCCGCGGGCACGGCTTCGGCGCGCGTGATCGTCGTGCCCTCGAGCTCCAGCTTCGCGAGGCTCGGGCAATCCTGCGCCGCAAAGGCCGGGGCCAGCAAGAACAGGAACGGCAGGATGTGTTTGATCATTTCGCTTTGCGAATCGCCTCGACCAGAGCCGGCACCACTTCGAACAGATCACCCACTATGCCATAGTCGGCCACTTCGAAGATCGGCGCGTTTTCGTCCTTGTTGATGGCCACGATGGTACGCGAGCCCTTCATGCCGACCGGATGCTGGATGGCGCCTTAGATGCCAACCGCGACATAAAGCTTGGGCGCGACGGTCTGCCCGGAACTGCCCACCTGCCGCTCTATCGGCAACCAGCCATTGTCGCAAATGGGCCGCGACGCGGCTGTTCCGCTCCGAGAGCCTCCGCCATTTGGCGACCTTGGTTCGCGCTCGTTGTGTTATCGGTAGCTACTTCGGCCCGCATCGCGGCGTACATCCGAGACGACTTCATTTACGGCCTTGGCCACCGCAAGATCAGTCTTGATGGAGAACTCCGGGGCCGGGTCACCCTCTTTAGGCGCGTGGTCGGGCTGCGCCCACGTGAAGTCACCGATCAAGAGCTGAGATGTCCCGCTTTTTCGGAATCTCAGCCCCGTCCGATGCGCTCCATGCGATCCCGCGCCGGCGCCGCTCGTCGACCCAGGGCAGTGCGCTCGAGTTTCTGTACATCGTTCCTGCGCCATCATAAGGAGCGGGACTTTGCCGTGCGGGCGACGCGGCGCGGGGCTCGGCGCCGCCCGTCGGGCCGCATCGCGCCCGGCGGCTGCTGGCGCGCAGGATCGGCAGTGCGCCAGGACGCACCGAACGTATCCGGATTCGCCGCGCCGTGTCAGCCGAAACCAGACCGCGTGTCAGCGCCACCGCGCCGCCGGCTGACTGCCGATCGCTGCCCCGCTGATCGCCCCCTGAACACCCATGCCACCCGCCCCGACGCCACAGCTCCGCTCGGGCGTCGCGACACCGCCTTGGCCCGCCCAGGCCCCGCGCCGTGCGTGTGGCGCTGTGCCGCGGTCCTGCGGGCTCGGCAAAGAGAGACCAGGAAGGCAATCGCCATCGATGCGCTGCGGTCACGCCGCCGCGTGGGCTGGCCCTCAAGAAGGCCGTGGCGGCGCGCGGCGGACGGCCCGAAAGGCGCCTGAACGCTTTTTCGGGGTTTTCCGCGCGCGCGAAGTGGCGATGACATTCGCTGACATTCGCGGAACAAGGACCAGGGGCCTCGCTTCCCCGGATGGCAAGTACTTGGCGATCCGGGACCGGCGACGGAACGCAACGCTTGGATGGTCGAAAATTTCTGAGGCCATCGCCGCGGGCTGGCGCCTGGGCATGGTCATCGCGCCTTCAAGGGCCGATCCAAACGCGATCTGCGGGACCCCCCATTAACGGCGGTCACCGGGGCGGCTTCCATCCGGGTGACCGTGCTGCTTGGCGGCATTTTCGATCTCGGAATTTGCCTCACCTCCGACGAGAATGGTGGCGCCCGTAAAGTAAAACCATAGGAGCAGGATGGCAAGAGCTCCGGCGGAACCATACGCCTGATCGTATTTCGACGCCTGATATGTACTTTTATACCGGTCAATCTGTGCCTCCCCGCGGCTTTCAAGGTAAGTGACTTAGATTCAAACAGATTGGCCGGTATAAAACTGCTTAACTGGTCCAATCTGTGCACGCGCTCATAACTAACAGACTGTGCACGATTTAGATCCGAAGCGAGCATCAGATTGGCCAGTTAAGCACCAATAAAGCCGCCCTTACTCCTCCGCCTCTCCCAGATCCGCGGCGCGGTTTTCAAACTTGGTGAACTCGTGCAGGAACACCAGCTCGACCTTCCCCACCGGGCCGTTGCGTTGTTTAGCCAGCAGCAGTTCCGCCTGTCCGCGCAGACTCTCGTCTTGCGGCCGGTAAACTTCTTCCCGGAAGATGAACGCGACCAGGTCGGCGTCCTGTTCGATGGATCCCGATTCGCGCAGGTCGCTGAGCATGGGCCGGTGGTCGCCCTGGCGCGTTTCGGGCGCGCGGTTGAGCTGTGAGAGGACGATGATCGGCACGTTCAGGTCTTTGGCCAGCAGCTTCATGCCGCGGGAGATCGTGCTGATTTCCTGGTTGCGGTTCTCGAAGCGGCCGCGCCCGGACATCAATTGCAGATAATCGATAATCACCAGGCCCAGGCCGTGCTCCGCCTTGGTGCGCCGCAGCTTGGCGTGAATATCCATCAGGTGAATGCCGGCCGTGTCGTCGATGAACAGGGGAGCTTCCACCAAGCTGGAGGCGGCCGCCTGCAGGCGCTTGCGCTCGTCGCCGCTGAGGTAACCTGCGCGGAACTTCTGGCTATCCACGCGCGCGGTGGCGCACAGCATACGGGTGAGCAGCGACTCCTTCGACATTTCGAGCGAAAAGACCGCTACGGTCCGCTTCACCTTGGTGGCCACGTGCTGCGCGATGTTCAGCGCCAGCGCGGTCTTGCCCATGGAAGGGCGCGCGGCCAGGATGAACAAATCGCCGGCGTGCAGGCCGCTGGTCTTCTCGTCCAGCTTGGTGAAACCGGTGCTGATGCCCTTGACGCGCTTGCTGGGGTCCAGGAATGCGTTCAGGCCGCCCTGGTATTCGTCGATCACCTGGCGCGGGCTGACCAAACCGTTCCTGACGCGGTCCTCGCCCAGCTTGAGCAGGGTTTCCTCGGCGCCGGCCAGGATCTCGTCCGGCTCCTCTTCGCCAATCAGACAGCGGTTCATCAGGTGCTGCGAGGCGAAGATGATCCGGCGCAGCACCGCCTTATCCTTGACGATGCGGATGTATCCATCGATGTTGACTGTCTGGGGCAGTCCGTCGTCGAGGGAAACCAGGTAGCTGAGGCCGTCGCAGGATTCCAGCTCGTTGAAGCGCATCAGCTCATTGGCCACGGTGACGCGGTCGATACGGTCACCGCGCTCGTTGAGCTCGCCCATGCGG
>Ga0302325_10010300_pt1 | contig 20297 bp, 19 predicted proteins | sample Palsa_T0_2_FD_201948 | JGI IMG/M metagenome (GOLD analysis project Ga0302325, IMG submission 201948) | Peat permafrost microbial communities from Stordalen Mire near Abisko, Sweden - Palsa_T0_2 | ecosystem: Environmental > Terrestrial > Soil > Palsa > Peat permafrost | place: Sweden: Abisko...
CCGCGGGGATCGGGATCGGCGCGGTCACGGGCAGGAAGGCGAGTCCGGCCCGCAACGGGCTGTAGCCGAGGATCTCCTGCACGTAGAGCGAGGCGAAGAAGAACATCGAGAACAGCCCGGAGGCGACGAGGAGCATCACCCCGTCGGCCACGGTCAGGGTCCGCAGGCGGAAGATGCTCAGGCGCACGAGCGGGGACTTGCTCCGGCGCTCGATGACCATGAACGCGGCGAGCAGCGCGAGTCCGGCCGCGATCAGGGCGATGGTGCGCGGCGAGCCCCATCCGAACGCCTGTCCCTTGACGATCGCGTACACGAGCAGGACGAGGCCTCCGGTGACGCTCGCCGCTCCGGCGAGGTCGAAGGTGCGGTGCTCGCTGGCGGCCCGCGACTCGGGGACGTAGCGCAGCGCCATGGCCAGCGCGATTGCCCCCACCGGGACGTTGACGAAGAAGATCCACTGCCACGAGAGCAGGTCCGTGAGCACGCCGCCAAGGAGCAGGCCCACGGCGCCGCCGCCGGCGGCGATGCCGCTCCACACGCCGAGCGCCTTCGTCCGCTCCTCGCTCGAAGAGAAGGTCGTGGTGATGATCGAGAGCGCGGCCGGGGACACAAGGGCGGCGCCGAGGCCCTGAAGGGCGCGTCCGGTAATGAGCATGGTCGGCGACTGGGCGAACCCGTTGAGCAGCGACGCGAATGAGAACAGGACGACCCCGGCGCTGAACAGGCGCTTGCGGCCGATCAGATCCGCCGCGCGCCCGCCGAGCAGGAGGAAGCCGCCGAAGATGAGCGTGTATCCATTGATTACCCATTGCAGACTCGAGGGGGAGAAGTGCAGGCCCCGTTGGATGGACGGGAGCGCGACGTTGACGATGGTCACGTCGAGGACGACCATGAACTGCGCTAGGCAAGCGATGACGAGCACGAGCCAGCGGTTGGTGGGCGAGGATGTGGACGTCGTGGCGGGCACGGGGCCTCCTGGATCGATCGGCGAACTGAGCCGCCCTGGCCCCGGTAGTGACAAAAAGCACTAAGCGGACCGAGCGGTCCGCTTAGCCTAACACAAAGCGGACCGCTAGGTCCGTTTAATTCTTGTAGTCATCCAAACACACGCCCCGCGGCGAATAGGGTACGAGCGGAGCGATGACCTCGAAGAGCACAGATCCGCGCCGCATCGGCGCCCGCAAGGACGTTCGCTTGCCCCCGGAGACGCTCTACCGGTTCCTGGCCACTCTCGACAACCACTGGCTGCTCACCGACCGTTTCGTCTCGCTCGTGCGCCTCCACGGCCCGGTGCAGTCGCGCACCGGTGGGGAGATCGCCATTCGCGGTCCGTGGGGTCTGCACCGGCACGCGCGCACGTGGCTCGAGGCCGACGAGCCCTCCTCGCGGCTCGTGGGCACGGCGCTCGTCGGCCGGCAAACCGTCGCGCGGGTGACCTGGGCGCTGACGCCGATCCCCGGCGGGACCGACGTCGAACTCACCGCCGCGGTCCTCGCCGCGAGTCCGCTCGACCGTGCGCTGCTCATCGTGGCTGCGCCGTGGCTGCGCCGGCGCTTCCTGGCTGCCATCGTGCGGCTCGAGGAGCAGGCCATGCGGCGCGCGCAAACGCCCGCGCCGCAAACGCCCGCCCCGCAAACGCTCGCCCCCCAAACGCCCCCGCAAACGCTCGCCCCCCAAACGCCCACCGCCGCTCCCGCGCTCAGGCGCTGTTGAAGGCGCTCAGGAAGCGGCGCTGGGCGGCGCTGGTCGTGGTGAACGCCTTGGTGGCGATCCCGACCTCTTGGATGATCCCCCCCCGGACCCTGAGCACGCCGCGGCTCGTGCTCCCCGGCGCGAGGTACCAGTAGTTGGCGCCGATGCGGATCGCCTTGCCCACGTGGAGCCGCTTGGCCACGGCGGCGAGCGCCATCCCGGGTCGCGCACCGTTCAGGGCGTAGTACGGGTTCGAGGTCAGCGCGAGCACGATCCGGCCCTTGAGCTGCCCGCGCTCGCCCCGCGACACGGTGCCCAGGAGCTTGGCCGACGGGTAACCGGCGTGGATGCCCCAACCGCCGTAGAGGCAGAAGTCGTCCTCGGTGCCTCCGCTGGCCGTGTACCGGCGGACCGCATGACGGGCGCGCGAGCGCTTGAATCCGAGCTCGAGCGGGCCGAGCGAGCGACCGCTCAGCCTGCCCGTGGGCTTGACGCAGGTGAGCGTGCCGGGCTCGGCGACCACGGTGCCGGTGCTCGCCCGCACCGCCCCCCCGCCGGCATTCGTGGCGATCACCGCGCACGTGAGGGTGCTCCCCTCGTCGGCGATCTGGACCACGTAGGTCGAGCCCGTCGCGCCCGCGATCGGCAGTCCGTTGCGAGCCCAGACATAGGTGAACGCGGTCGGGCTCTCGAGCCAGACTCCCTCTGAGCAGGTCAGTGCGTTCCCCGGTGTCGGGGTCCCGGAGACCACGGGCGCGCCGAGGTTGACCGGCGCGGGCGGCGCGCCCGCCGGGGCGGGGACCGACACCGCGGCGCTCGTCGCCGGCGGTCCCGGGCCGAAGCCGTTGGACGCGGTCACGGTGCAGGTCAGCGAATGGCCGGCGTCGGCCTCGCTCACCGGGTAGGTCGAGCTCGTGGCGCCGGCGATGGGCGACCCGTCGCGGTTCCACTGGAAGGTGTACGTCCTCGGAGACGAACTCCATGTCCCGTCCGAGCACGTCAACGTCTGACCCACGCTCGGGGTCCCGCTGATCGCCGGCGCCACGGTGTTGGCCGGCGTGGGGCTGACGGAGAGGGTGACATCGTTCGGGTCATAGTTCGCGACATAGACGGCGGCGCTCGGCCCCGTCAGGGTCACGGCCCCGGTCCGCGCCGAACCGGAGCTCAAGACCTCGAAGGTGTCGCTCGACGCGGGAACGAAGCCGTCGATGTCGGTGAGGGAGAGGCTCCCCGCCAGCGTCGCGCTGCCGCTGACCCGGAGCTGGCTGAAGCCGCTCCCCGCGGTCGTGCCGTCGAGCTCGATAGCCAGCGTGCCGCCGCCGCCCTGCGCATAGTTGCCCTCGACGGTGAGCAGGCCCGGGGCCGTGGCGCCCGAGGCGACCGTCCCGGAGCTGTTGGTCACCGTGCCGTCCACGGTCCCCGTGCCCTCCAGCGTGCCCCCGGTGAGCGTCGTCCCGGTGGCCACGATGGTGCCGTAGTCCTGGAGCGTGCCCGCCGCGAGGGTGAGCGGACCGGTCTCGAGCGTGCCGCTGTCCTCGACCATCGTCGTGCCACCCGTGAGCATCAGACCCTCGTCGCCGAAGTCGTAGGCGGTGGTGACCTCGCCGGCTCCGGTGCCGCTCGCCGGTCCAAGGCCGGCGGCGAAGAAGGTCGCCCCCGAGCCGGTGATCGAGACCGCGGGGCCGAGGGTGATCGTGCTCGAGGTGTTCACCGTCGGCGCGCCCGAGGTGGCGAAGTCGGTGCTGGTGATGCTCACCGGGCTGTTCGTGGTGACCGAGCCGCCGTCCAGGGACGTGGCGCTCGCGCCCGACACCGTGAAGCCAGTTCCGGTCTGATCGAGTGCGAGATCGTCGAGGACGCCGGCGCTCCAGGTGACACCGCCCGAGACGGTCAGCGTGTCCCCGGCGGTGCCGTTCACCTGGCCGCCCTGGACTGACAGGGCGCCCGTCGAGCCACTGGCATCGAGGTTGAGCACGCCGCCGGAGACGGTGGTGGTGGTGGCCGGGCTGTAGCTCGCGCCACTGTCGACGGTGAGGGTGCCGGCGGGCACGTCGACGGTGTCCGTCGAGAGGGCGCCATTACCCTCGATCGTCGTCGTGCCGCCGCTTTCCTGGGTGAAGGTTCCCGCACCGTTGACCACGCCCGAGACCGCGCCCGAGGAGACGTTCAGCGATGCCCCGCTCGGCACCGGCAAGGTGGTGCTGGCATCCGTGGTCAGGCTCTTGACGTTGAGAACGCCGGAGGCAAGGCTGCTACTCGCCCCCGTCGTCAGATGCAGGCCAAAGCCCACCACCGAGTTGGTTCCGCCGGAGTCCAGCGTGTCGATCCCGCCCGCGACGATCGTCCCCGACCCGGTGCTCAGGTCGACTCCGGCCCCCGCGGTGCCCAGGGTGATCGCCTGAGAGGTGGTCAGGCTCGTGCCACTCGCGCCGGTGAACTTGGTGTTGGTGATTGTCACCGGGCTGCCGGTGAGGACCGAGCCGCCGTCCAAGGCAGGCGTCGAGCTCGTCCCGTCGATGGTCAGCGTGTCGCCCGAGGGCTGGATGACCTCGAGGCTCGAGCCGGAGGCGTGGTTGAGTGCGGCGGTCCCGCTCCCCGCTCCGCCCCAGTCGAAGCTGCCGTCGACGTGCAGCGCCTGGGCGTGACCCGAGCTGCTCGGGGACCCCAGCCCCCCGCCCCCGTCGAGCGACAGCCCACCGACCGTCGAGGTTGTCGCCGCGCTCGCGGATCCGAGCGTCAGGGTGCCGCCGCCGATGATCAGGTTCCCGCCGGCCTGGATCGAGTTGACGCTCTCGGCGCTCGACACCGTAACCGTCGTGTTGGCGGCCCAGCACGCGACCTGGGTTCCCGTCGGCGGCGCGCCCTGGGACCAGTTGGTCGCGGTCGACCAGTTGCCGCTCGTCGCCGTGTACAGGTCAGAGCCGCTCGAGGGACAGTTCGACGAGGGGACTGCCAGGGTCACGTCGTCGGCGCTGTACTGGGCGAAGTAGGTGCTCGCGCCGCTCCCGCTCAGGTCGGTGAACTCGCCCGTCAGCCCCGTCGAGGCCAGGATCTCGAAGGTGTCAGTCGGTGCCGGTGAGTAGCTACCGCTCAACGCGAGATCGCCGGCGATGGTCGCCGTTCCTTCGACGGCAAGCTCGCTGAACTCGCCGCTCGTCGCCCCCGAGACGACGATCGCGAGCGTCCCGCCGACGCTCTGGGAGTAGCTCCCGGTGACGGTGAGCACGCCCGGCCCCGCGTCGCCCGGCGACACCGTGCCGGCGTTGTTCGCCACCCCGCCATCGACGGTCCCGGCGCCGTCGAGCGTGCCCCCCGCGAGCGTGGTCGACGACGGATCGACGGTGCCGTCGTCCTGAAGGGTGCCGCCGGTGACCGTCAGCGGGCCCGAGGTCAGCGTGCTGGCGCTCGCCACCGTGGTCGTCCCTCCCGTCAGGGTCAAGCCGTTGGAGCCGAACCCGTAGAGCTGCGCCGAGACCCCGGTGGCGTTCACGCCGGCGGCCACGAAGGTGGCCCCGCTCCCGCCGAGGTCGACGCCGGCGCCGAGGGTGATCGTGCTCGTGGTGGTCAGGGTCGGTGAGCCCGAGGCGGCGAAATTCGAGCCGCCGATCGAGACGGCGCCGCTCATGATCGATCCTCCGTCGAAGGCGGGCGTGGACGTGGTGCCGTTCATGGTCACGGTGCCGGCGGTGATCGCCAGCGATCCGGAGGCGCTGAGCGCGGCATCGCCGCTGTCCGCTCCTCCCCAGTCGAAGCTGCCCGAGACGCCCACGGCCTGGCTGCCCGTGCCCGGGCCGTCGAGCGCGGCGCCCCCGTCGAGCGAGAGGTCGGCGAGGGTCGAGCTGTCGCTCGAGGACGCGAGCGTGAGCGTGCCCCCGGTGGTGATGTCGAGGTCGCCGCCCGCCTCGATCGAGTCGGCCGTCTCTGCCGGAGTCGACACCGTCACCGTGGTGCCCGCGGCCCAGCACGCCACTCCGCCCGAGGTCGGCGGCGCGCCCTGCGACCAGTTGCCGTCCGTCGACCAGTCGCCGGTGGTCGCGGTGTAGACGTCGGGATTGCTCGCGGTGCAGCCCGCAGGCACCACGACGAGGGTCACGTCGTTGGGGTCGTACTCGGCGGCGTAGGCGCTTTCGTCCGGCCCGTCGAGTGTGAACGTGCCCGATTCCGAGCCGGTGGAGGTGACGACCTCGAAGCTCTCGCCCGAGGCGGGCGTGAAGGCACTGTCGGTGAGCGAGAGGTCGCCGCCCAGCGTCGCGGTGCCCCCGACCGCGAGCTGGCCGAACCCGCCGCTGCCCGCCGTCGTGCCCTCGAGCTCGACCGCCAGCGTCGCGCCCGCGACCTGCGAATAGTTCCCGTCCACGGTCAGCACGCCGGGCGCCCCGTCGCCGGGGGATACCGTCCCTCCCGACGTGTTCGCCACCGCGCCCTCGACCGACCCCGTGCCGTCGAGCGTGCCCCCGGATACCGTGACCGCGCTGGGCGAGGGGTCGACGATCCCGTCGTCCTCGAGGGTTCCGCCCTCGAGCGCCAGCGGGCCCGAGGCCAGCGTTTCGCCGCTCGCCACCGTGGTCGTTCCCCCCGTCAGGACCAGGCTGTCGCCGCCGACGCCATAGGTCTGGGGTGAGCCGCCGGTGGCCTCCACGCCGGCCGCCGTGAAGGTGGACCCGCTCCCGGTGACATTCACCCCGGAGCCGAACGTGATCGTGCTCGTGGTGGTCAGGGTCGGCGTGCCCGAGGTCTCGAAGCTCGCGTTGGTGATCGAGACGGCCGAGCCTCCGGTGTCGATCGATCCGGCGTCGAAGACGGGCGTCGAGGTCGCGCCGTCGATGGTCAGCGGCCCGCTCTCGATGGCGAGGTCAGAGCCGGTGACGATCGTGGGGTCGTCGAGCGTCGCGTCCCCGCTTCCCGACCCGCCCCAGTCGAAGTCGGCCGCGACCGTCAGAGTCGGAGGCGTGGACGTGTCCGGGCCGTCGAGTTCGCCGCCGCCCTCGAGGAAGAGGTCGTCGAGGCTGGAATTGTCCGTCGTCGAGGTGAGCTCGAGCGTGCCGCCGCTGATGATGTCGAGATCGCCGAGGGCCTGGATCGAGTCGACGCTCTCGGTGTCCGAGACCGTCACGGTGACGCCGGACTCCCAGCACGCCACCTCGGTGCCCGTGGGTATGCCCTCCGACCAGCTTCCGGCGGCCGACCAATCGCCGCTCGTGCCGATAGCCGGGGTGTACACGTCATCGCTCCCGGGGCAGCTTCCGTCCGCCGCCGCCGACCCGCTCAGCAGGCCCGCGGTCGCGCCCACCGCGAGCACGACGGCCAACAGGCCGAGCAGCGATCGCCGCCCGTGTCCGGACGGGCGGTCTGCCCGTGGATCCCTCATTCAGCCCCTTCCTAATCGCGACTTCACGTCGCTAAGCTCGGCTTGATTCTACGGTTCTCCTCGGCCCGCGGCAACGCCCGTCCAACCAGGTCGGCGATCCTAATGGATTGGCGCTCGCGGGTCGATGCTGGGGCATGGGCTCTCGGCTGGTGCCGCACCTGAGCTCGGATCCAGCGACCCATGGCGAGGTCGTGTCTTCGCGTGACCGCGTGCTCATGGCGCGCATCGCGCTACGGCTCTTCCTCGGCGGAGCCGCGATTATCCTCGCGGTACTCGCGCTGCCCCACGGGCGGGTGAACACGCTCGGCCTGCTCGGGATCTGCGCCGGATGCCTCCTGGGCGCCCTGATCATGCGCGTCGGGACCCATCGGCTCCCCAACTGGTCCTTCGACGCGATCGCCGCGTACTCGGCCGTCCTCGTCACCGGCGCCCGTCTCTTCGCGAGCGCCGGAGGCGGCAGCGGGACGGGTATCCAGGCGCTCTACGTGTGGATCGTCCTCTTCGTCTTCTACTTCCTCCCTCGCTCGCATGCCCTCGTGCAGCTCGCATGGATCGGGGCGCTGTACGCCGCCGCGCTCGCCGTGTCCCATCCGACGAGCAGCGACACCATCACCCTGTGGACGGTGACCATGGTCGGGCTGCTGCTCGCGGGCCTGGTCATCGCCAGGATGCGCGACCGCACCGACGATCTCGTCGAGCGCCTGAACCGCGCCGCCCGCACCGATGCCCTGACCGGCTTGCTCAACCGTCGCGCCTTCGATGAGCACCTCGAGCAGGAGCTGGCCCGCGCGCGCCGCACGCAACGCCCGTTCGTCATCCTCCTCGGCGACCTCGATCGCTTCAAGGAGATCAACGACCGCTACGGGCATCCCGCCGGAGACGCAACCCTGACCCTCGTAGGGCAAGTGCTGCGCGGGGCCACGCGGACGGTTGACACCGTCGCGCGGGTGGGCGGCGACGAGTTCGCCCTGCTCCTTCCCGAGAGCCAGGAGGAGCAGGGTTGGGTCCTCGTCGAGCGGCTGCGCCGGTTCCTCGCCGATGCCTTGGCCGACCACGACGTCGCGGTGGGCCTCTCGATCGGGCTCGTCGTCTATCCCCGAGACGGCGAGACGGCGGAGGCGCTGCGTGTCTCGGTCGACAAGGCGCTCTACGCCGCCAAGCAGGCCGGCGCCGAGCGTCCCGGCTCGCACGAGCCCGCCGCCCCCGAGACGGTACGGGCCTCGGGCGCGATCGCCCCGGCCGAGAGCCCCGAGCTCGCGGCCATGCTCGCCCTGGTGCGCTCGCTCGATGCACGTGGGGTGGGGTCCGCCGACCACTCGCGTCGCGTGGCCCATCTCGCCGGCATCGCCGCCCGCGAACTCGGCTTCTCGCCGGCGCAGGTCGAGCGCATCGAGCTCGCCGCATCGCTGCACGACATCGGCACCATCGCCGTCCCCGAGGCGATCCTGCGCAAGCGCGGACCGCTGACCCCGGAAGAGCTCACCGAGATGCGGCGCCACCCGCAGATCGGCGCCGAGATCCTCCGCGCGGCTCCCTTCGGCGACATCCGGGACTGGGTGCTCTATCACCACGAGCAGCCGGACCAGGGCGGCTACCCGAGCGGCCTCGGGGGCAGCGCGATCCCCTTCGAGGCCCGCATCCTCGCCGTAGCCGAGGCGTACGAGGCGATGACCAACGATCGCTCGTACCGCCCGGCGCTCGGGACTCGGGCGGCGCGTACGGAGCTGCGGCGCGGTGCGGGCACGCAGTTCGACGGCGACGTCGTCGACGCCCTCCTCACCGCGATCGAGCACGACTCGCCGGCCGTCTAAGGCCTGACGCGTTGCAGGAGGAGCGTTATGGCCCTGTTCTACGCTTAAGCGATGCCCGACCGTATCGTCTACGTTTCGCGGCTCGTGCGGCGATCCCTGGTGGGGGCGGACGGCGCCGACGTCGGCCGCATCGTCGACGTGGTGCTGGGCTCGGGCGGGCGGCCGCCGCGCGTCAACGGCTTCGTTGTTGCCGTGCAGCGCCGGCACGTCTTCGTCGGCGTGGGCCGGGTGGGAGAGATCGACACCGAAGGCGTCCGGCTGCGGCGCGGATCGATCAACCTGCGCCAGTTCGAGCTGCGTCCCGGCGAGCGCCTGGTGTCCGGCGAGCTGATCGGGAGCCGGATCGGAGAGGGCCGCGTCGTCGACATCGGCCTCAACCCGGCGCCAGAGCCCTTCGCCTGGGAGGTGGCAACCGTCGCGTTGGGCCAGCGCGGACTGGCCGGAAGGCGCCGGGCCCCGAGGGTGATCGACTGGAGCGAGGCCGGCGATCTCTTCGCCGATGAGCGTCCCATCGACCGTGAGGCGGCCCAGCTCGGCGGGCTCCACCCCGCCGAGATGGCGGCCACCATCCGCAGCCTTCCGCTCAGCCGCCGCCGTGTCCTCGCCTCGGCGCTCGAGGACGAGCGCCTCGCCGATCTGCTCGAGGAGCTCTCCGAGGACGAGCAGGTACGGCTCATCGAGGGACTCGATCACACCCGTTTGGGCCGCGTGCTCGACGAGATGGAGGCCGACGACGCCGCCGACCTCCTGGCCGAGTTCTCGGCCGCGCGCCAGGCCGAGCTCCTGGGCGCGATGGATCCCGACGAGGCCGAGCCCGTGCGCCGCCTGTTGACCTACGCGCCCGACACCGCGGGCGGGCTGATGACGCCCGAGCCGATCATCCTCGCCCCCCAGGCCACGGTGGCTGACGCGCTGGCCCGGATCCGCGACCCCGACCTTCCCGTCCCCCTGGCCTCCCAGGTCTTCGTGTGCCAGCCGCCCCTGGAGACCCCGACCGGACGTTACCTCGGGGTGGTCGGCATGCAGCGCCTGCTCCGCGAAGCCCCGAGCAAGCCGGTCGGGCGCTGCCTGGACGAGGACTGGGAGGCGATCGAGGTGGACGCCAGCGACCGCGAGGTCGCCGAGCGCCTCGCCGCCTACGACGTGGTCGCGATTCCCGTCACCGACGCGGCCAAACGGCTCGTCGGCGCGGTTACCATCGACGATGTGCTCGACCGCGTTCTGCCCTCGAACTGGCGCGTCGCGCGCCACACCGGCTGATGGCCCGCCACGACGACCTGGGAAAGCCCCGCGGCACGCCCGGCGGCCCGTCGTACAACCCCGATGCCTTCGCCGCCTACGCCGAGCGCATGGCGCGCTTCCTGGGCACCGGCCGCTACCTGGCCGCTCAGACCCTGGCCGTGTTCCTGTGGATCGTCCTCAACGTGACGGCGGCGTTGGGTCGCTGGGACCCATACCCCTTCATCCTCCTGAACCTGGCCTTCTCCACCCAGGCCGCCTACGCGGCGCCAATGATCCTCCTGGCCCAGAACCGGCAGGCCGACCGCGAGCGCGAGGAGATCGAGCGCGACCGCGAGATGAACGCCCGGTCGCTGGCCGACACCGAGTTCCTCGCCCGCGAGATGGCGGGGATCCGGCTCGCGCTCGAGCACAAGGCCGATCGCGAGGATGTGACCGACGCCATCGACCGGCTCACCCACGCGCTCGAGCAGCTCCCCGGAGTCGAGCTCGACCTGGAAGCGGACGCGCGGCACGCCCCGGACGACGAGTAAGCTCAAACCCATGGAGTCAGCCAGTCCAGGCGACCTGGTCACGGTGGCCGGGACCGGGCCGAAGTCCGACGGGATCGTGTTCGACGCGCCCAGCAGCGCCAAGGTCGTGGTCGCGGTTATGGACCCGGTCCGCGGCCCGCTCTTCCGTACCGTCAATCTCAGCGTCCTCGGCGAGCGCGCCGAGGACGGCCCGCATGACCGGGCGCTGCGCCTGCTCATTCGCCGCACGCCGGCACCAGTTCAGGGCGCGGGTCGCGGCGGTGTCTCCGGCGGCCGGGGACGCTCGGGCCACACGCGTGGAGCGGCGCACCGGCCCACCGGGCGCTAGCGAACGGCGTTACCGCGCCCGCCCGGCGCCCATGTGCGTGACGTACAACACTCGGGGCGGATCTCTGGCCAGTGGGCTAAAGGCGTAGCTCCCGCTTGCCGACATCATGGTCGCGTAGCCTTACGTGCTAGGAGTCCAAATGAGCCCGGAACGTGCCCATGCCTATCGGCGAGTAATCCAGACCCTCAACGACCTGGGGCCGAGCAAGCTGCTGGACGGCGAGCAGGAGCGGATCCGCGCAGCGGCCGACAGTCTTCTCTTCAGCTCCGACCTCCACGAGGACCTCGCCGCCCAGGAGGCCCTCGACGACGTCGAGCGCCTCTGTCACGCGCTCGTCGAGAGCGGACGCTGGGAGCAGGTCACCGCGGGTCGGCTCGCCGGCGACCTCTTCGACTGCGGGCCCGGCCAACCGGCTGAGCTCACGGCCGCCTGAGCGTCGCGGTGGCGGTCAGTGGGTGTCCGCGACGCGATCGTCGTCGCGCCGTAACGCGTCGGTGAAGCGCTTGGGCACCGCCGCGTCGTCGCCGTCCTCCCACAAGGTCACCACGACGAGCTCGCTGCCCTCGGGACGACACACGTAGAGGAGATCTCGGCGTTCGAGGTCGCGCACGAGGACGCTGCCCCGCGTGTCCCGCTCGACGCGGCCGGCGGCGTGGGCGCGGGCCACCCGCGCCGCCACCTCGGTCTTCGCGTCGAGCGTCCCGCGAACGCGCTGGCGGAACCGCTCGGCCGCATGGTCAGTCACGGCGACAAGCACGGACATCGATCACGCCCCTGGGCGCGCCCCGCCGATCAGGACATAGCGGTGGGTGATGGTCAGGGTCCCGTCGACCACGGCCGCGCGCAGGCCGGTGGGCGCCCCCCCGGACGCCTCCTCGCGCAACGCCGCGAGCACCTCCTCGCCCGCCGCGCGCTCAGGGTGGGCGCGCTCGAGCCAGGGCTCGGCCGCCAGCCGCTCCTCGCGCGCCGCGACCCGGCCGGCGCGCAGACCGGCGCCGGCCAGGAGCTCGCCGAGCTCCGCCTCGCGCGGGCAGGCCGCGTGGCTGGGATCGCGCAGGCGCTCGAGCTCGTCGAGTCGGTCTCCCGCGGGCCCAGGCTCCGCCACCATGTCGATGACCGTGACGTTGCCGCCCGGGGCGCACACGCGCTCCATCTCGCGCAATGCCGCGCCGATGTCGGGAAGGTGGTGGAGCGCGAACCGGCTCACGACCACCTCGAACTGGCCGTCGGCGAAGGGGAGCGCGGCGGCGTCGGCTTGCACGTAGACCACGTCCCGGCGCCCCGCGGTCCGTGTGGCCTGCACGCCGAGCTCGAGCATCGCCGGGGTGAGATCCGCCACCACGGTCAGCTTCGCCCCCCGTCCGAGGTGCCGGCCGAGCTGGCCCGTGCCCCCGGCGACGTCGAGGACCCGATCCTCGGTACCAACCTCGACGTGCGCGGCGATCCAGTCGAGGACGCCAAGGTCGCCGAAATGCGACCCGGGCTGCTCGAACGAAGCCGCCTGGCGCGTGAACTCCCGGATCGTGACCTCGTTCGACACGGTGACGATTCTCGCAGCCTTGGTCACGGCCACGCCACGACCACTCCTCCGTACGGCGCTCAGGGTACGGCGTCCCCAGCCGAAAAGCTGACAAGATTCCGCCCTCAACCCATCCGGCCCGTGACCAGGCGATAAAGGATCAGGTAACCCATGAGCGTCGACGTGATCATTTCCTATGACGGCACTTCCAACGACGACGACGCCCTCGCGCTGGGCAAGATGCTGTCGCGTGGCGGTTTCACCCTGGCGCTCGCCTATGTGCGCCATTCCCACGAGTTCGATCCGGGCCGGGAGGAGCTGGCCCAGCACGACGCCGACCAGCGCCTCCAACGTGGCGCCACCCTGCTGGGCGATCCGGAGATCACGCGCCGAGTTGTCGTCGGTGCCTCCACCGGGGCCGGCTTGAAGCAGCTGGCCGACAGCGAGGGAGCCAAGGCGATCGTGTTCGGCTCGGACTACCGGACCGCACCCGGGCACGTAGAGCCGGGCACATCGGCCCAGCAACTCCTCGATGGAGGTCGAGTGCCGGTTGCCATCGCCGCCGCGGGCCTGCGTACCCAGCTCGAGGGCGCGATCAAGTCGATCGCCGTCCCCCTTGCCGGCGCGGCCAACGACGCTGCCCGGACGACCGCCGCCGCCCTTGCCGAGAAGCTCGGCGCCACCGTCGCCGAATCAGGCTCTGACCCGGTCGACCTGATCGTCGTGGGCTCGGCGCCCGGGGCACCGGCAGGCCAGATCGCGGTCGGCGGTGACGTTCGCAACGAGCTCGACCGCGCCCGCGGCTCGGTGCTCATCCTTCCGGCCGGCGCGTCGGTGCTGCCTTAGGGCCGGTCAACAGCCGCTCGAGCTCATCGAGGCACCCGTGCCATCCGTTGTCCTGGGCCCCCCGGCGCTGGTTCGTCGAGATTCTGCTGTTCACCATGAGCACGGTGGTTGAGCCCTCGGATTCAGAGAAGGAGAGCTCGATCAGCTGCTGGTTGGAGGGATCGTCGTCGAAGGTCCAGGTCATGAGGAGCCGATGCGGCCGGTCGATCAGCTTGTACTCACCCTGCGCTCCGGCCTCCGAGCCGTCGGGCTTGCGCATCACCACCCGGATCTTCCCGCCCACGCGGAGGTCCACTTCGGCTTCCGGCGTCTCCCAGTCGGGGCCGCAATGCAGCCAGCGCTGCATCACCCGCGGGCTGGTCCAGGCGTCGAAGACGTCCTCGGCCGCAGCGTGGAACGTGCGCTCGATGCTCAGTTCGTAACTGGGCTGCTCGGTCACGGTCGCTCGGCGACCCGGCCATGACGCCGTTTCAGGCCGCGAGCAAGCGCCGTCACCTGGGCAGCGTCCGTGGCAGGCCGAAGTGGGGCAGGATCCCGGTGTCGCCGAAGCGTGTGAGCCGCGAGACGCGGTCGCCCTCGAGTGTGAGCACGAGGACCCCGAATGAGTGGCAGATGGGGGACTGCTGGTCTTCGATGTAGTGGCCGAACGCGGGTTGGGCGTTCGCCCGCGTCGCGATCAGCCGCACGCGACGCCCGGCGTGAGCGGTGAAGCGGTTGGCGAGGAAGGCGCCGATCGCGTCGGGCCCGAGGTACTCGCCCGGCTCCGGGGGCATGGTGAGGACGGCGTCATCGGTGAGGAGTTGGACGATTGCCTCGACGTTCCCGCTCTCGAAGGCCTCGGCGAAGCGGGCGAGAAGTCTCCGCTCGCGGTCCGAGCGGGGCAGCGGAGCCTGCTCGCGAGCCGCGGGGACGCGAGCCTCGAGCGTCGCTCGGGCCCGCTGCACGGCGCTGTTGACGGACGCCTCGCTCGAATCGAGTATCTCCGCGGCCTCAGCCGCACCGAACCCGAGCACGTCGCGGAGCACGAGCACGACCCGCTGTCGCGGCGGCAGGTGCTGAAGCCCCGCGACGAACGCGAGCGCGATCGATTCCTTGCTCTCGTAGCGCGCCTCGGGGCCGGGCGCGGGGTCGGGGAGGCCGTCGAGCATCGCGTCGGGGTAGGGCTCGAGCCACAGCGGCTCGGTCATCCGGGTCGGTGGTGGGAGGTCGGTCCGGGCGGTGAGCGGGTGGCGCTCTGAGTCTCGCAGCGCGTTCAGGCAGCGGTTGGTCGCGATCCGGTACAGCCAGGCGCGCAGAGAGGAGCGCCCTTGGAACTGGTCGAGTCCTCTCCATGCGGCCAACAGTGTCTCCTGGAGCAAGTCCTCGGCGTCCTGAACTGACCCGAGGATCCGGTAGCAGTGCATTTGCAGTTCGCGCCGGTAGGGGTCCGTGAGCTCGCGGAACGCCTCCTCGTCTCCCTGGCGGGCTCGGCTGATCGTGGCCTGGTCCATCGCTAACTAACTAAGACACCGGCGCGGGCGGAGATTCATCGGTCAATTCTCTCGAGATGGGCGTGTCTTAGTAGGCAAACCCACCAGGAGGCACATTCAAATGACCAGTAAGCAGAGATGGATGCTCGTCTTGACGGCGATCGCTTCGCTCATGGTTGCCCTCGACGTGACCGTCGTCTCCACGGCGCTCTCCACGATGCGCGTGCATCTGCACGCCTCAATCTCTCAGCTCGAGTGGACGGTCAACGCTTATGGGCTGAGCTTCGCGGTGCTGCTGATGACGGGCGCGGTGCTCGGAGACCGGCTCGGGCGGCGTCGGCTGTTCGTCGGCGGGCTGGCGCTCTTCTCGGCGGCGTCCGCGGCGTGCGCGTTGTCTCCGGATGTCGGGTGGCTGATCGCCGCGCGCGCCGTTCAGGGCGCGGGCGCGGCTGTGATCGCTCCCGTCTCGCTCTCGCTCCTGAGCGCGGTTTTCCCGCCCGAGCGTCGCGGCTCGGCGCTCGGAATCTACGGTGCCATCACCGGGCTGGCCGTCGTCGCGGGGCCCGTGGTCGGCGGGGCGGTCACGCAGGGTCTGGCTTGGCAGTGGATCTTCTGGCTGAACGTGCCGATCGGCGTCGCCGCGATCCCGTTCGTCCTGGCGCGCATCGACGAGAGCTACGGGCCGCGTAGCGTCCTTGACGTTCCCGGGCTGGCGCTCGTGACCGGCGCGGCGCTCGGGATTGTGTGGGGACTCGTACGCGGTAATACGGTCGGCTGGGGCAGCCTCGAGGTGGTCGGGGCGCTCACCGCCGGCGTGGTGTGCTCGGTCCTCTTCGTGCTCTGGGAGCTGCGGACGTCCGAGCCGATGCTGCCCATGGGGCTGTTCCGTTCGCGCGGGTTCGCGGCCGGGAACATGGTCGGCCTGCTCATGTTCGCCGCCCTCTTCAGCGCGGTGTTCTTCATGGCCCAGTACCAGCAGATCGTCCTCGGTCAGTCGCCGCTCCAGACCGGGCTGCGGCTCATCCCGTGGACGGGAACCGTGTTCCTTGTCTCGCCGCTCGCGGGTGCCCTGGTCGACCGGATCGGCGAGCGGCCGTTGATCGTCAGCGGTCTGTTGATGCAGGCGGCAGGATTCGCCTGGGTCGCGCTCATCGCACGCACCGGGCTCCCGTACTCGCACATGATCGCGCCGCTGATCCTGGCCGGGGTGGGAATCTCCACGGCGTTGCCGGCCGCTCAGAACGTCACCCTGAGCGGGGTGCCCGCGACCGAGATCGGCAAAGCTTCGGGGACGTTCTCGACGATGCGACAGCTCGGGGGCGCGCTTGGGCTCGCGGCCGGGGTAGCAGTGTTCACCGGTGCCGGCAGCTACGCATCGCCACAAGCGTTCAGCAGCGGCTTCGGCCCCGCGATTGGCGTCTCGGCGGCGTTGTCACTGTGTGGCGGCCTCGCCGGCCTCGCGCTCCGCGCCCGGCGCCGGGCCGCCACGGGCGCCGTGCCCGTTCTCGAAGCGACGGGAGGACGTTGAGGTGAGACGCGTATTGGTTCGCTACCGGTGCTATACGTGGCGGCGGATGTCGTTGGAATCGAGTACTTAGCTTGCGAAATCGCGCTCTCGCGTCCAGCGGTCACGTGGGGTCCCGCCGATGAGCGTGTTCACCGAGGTGGAGATTCGATACCTGACCGGCGGGCAGCAGCTCGGACGGATCGCGACGGTCGGCGCGGACGGCACGCCGCACGTGGTCCCGGTCGCATGGATCTACAACGCGGCGCGCGAAACGATCGATGTCGGAGGCCACCAGCTCGAGGGGTCCAAGAAGTTCCGTGATGTCGCGCGCAGCGGCCGCGCGGCGATCGTGATCGACGACCTGGCGAGCGTCGACCCATGGGTCCCTCGGGCGATCGAAGTTCGAGGGCGGGCCGAGGCGATCGCGCTACCGACGCCGCTCATCCGGATTCATCCGGAGCGGATCATCAGCTGGGGGCTCGACGGGGGCCGCAGCGCACGGACGGTGACGGGGTAGTACTTCGTCGAAGGGCTCGCTGAGGAAGCGTTGAGGACCCGCCGGTTCCCGGGATCGCCTTCCGCGGCAGCGACTGGAACCGCCGTCCTTGGGTGATCGGGACGGCGCTCGACGTCTGGGAGATCGTCGCCGCCTCGCGCTCGTACGGCACGCCGAGCGAGATGGCTGCCGCGACCGAACTTACGGATTCACAGATCCGGCTCGCGCTCGCCTATCACGCCCAGTTTCCGGACGAGATCGACGCCGGCATGGCCGAGAGCGCGCGACCGCTCGCAGAGCTTCAGCGCCAGTACCCGACGATCGACACGATCGCCCTCAGTGACTGACGGGCCGTGAAGCTGCTCCTCGATGCGCACGTGAATGGGCGGCTGGGGGAAGGTCGCACGCCTGTTGCCTGCATCGTCGGCATCGACCACGCCGAGTTCGGACTCATCCTGCGCGTGATCGAGCACGCCCTCTCGACTCGCTCGGAACACGGCTCGTGGATCGGCTTCACGGCTTGGGGCGCGCGATCAGCAATGCCGCACGCTCCGCCGTTCGAGGGACCGACATGTATCGAGGCGGCAGCGATTCCTTTCGGCCAGTCGGCTGGTCATTACGTGTAAATGCTCTTGCGTCGATCGCGCGGAGACGATCGGCATCCAGGAGCGCTCGCTACGGATAGGAGAATCATGACTGACCCCAGTCTCATTTCCACGAAGGACGAGAGCGCTGTGCGCGCGGTGCTCGATGCGGTCTACGCCGCGTGGGCGGATAACGACGCGGAAGCCTTCGTGGCGCCCTACGCGTCGGATGCGACGGCGGTGCATTCTGGAACCGTGATGGAGGACCGAGACGCGATCCGTGTCACGATGACGTCTGTGTTTGCCGGCCCGCTCGAGGGCTCTCGAGGAATCCACGACGTGCAGAGCATCCGTTTCGTCGGGGTGGATACGGCGATCGTCCTCAGCAAGGGTGCGATCCTGTTCGCGGGTCAAGCTGAGCCAGCCGTGGAGAGCAGGACGCTGGATGGCTGGGTGCTGTGCAAGCAGGACGGAGCGTGGCGCGTCGAGGCATTCCACAACTGTCCCGAGAACGCGGTGTGAGGACGTGCTGAGCAGAGCACCGGAGACCGGCTCGCCATCTGACAACGATCGCTTCGTGCGCGCGACGGAGCCGTTTCGCCGCGAGCTGCGCGCGCACTGCTACCGCATGCTTGGTTCGGTCGAGGAGGCCGAGGACGTCCTTCAGGAGACCTACCTGCGGGCATGGCGTTCCTACGCGCGGTTCGAGGCCCGTTCCTCGTTGCGGGTCTGGCTTTACCGGATCGCGACGAACGCCTGCTTGACCGCCCTGCAGCACCGCAGCCGCCGGATGCTGCCATCCGGTGTGGCCGCTCCCAGCGAGGACCCGGATGCCGATGCGCGTACCGCGGGGCCAGAGGTTCGGTGGCTGGACCCCATTCCCGACGCCCTGATCACCCCCGAATCAGATGATCCGTCGGCGATCGCCGCGACGCGCGCCGGCGTTCGGCTCGCGTTGATCGCCAGCCTTCAGCACCTTCCCAGCCGACAGCGCGCTGTGTTGATCCTCCGGGACGTGCACGATCTGCCGGCGGCCGAGGTCGGGGAGATACTCGAGATGAGCACTGCGGCCGTCAAGAGCGCGCTCCAGCGCGCCCGCGCGCGGATCGAGCAGGTCGCGCCGCGGGCGGAGGAGCTCGCCGAGCCCAGCGAGCCGAGGGCTCTTGCCCTCCTCGAGCAGTACATCGCGGCCTTCGAGCAGGCCGACCTCGCACTCCTCGAGCGGGCGCTGCGTACCGATGCCGCGCTTGAGATGACCTCTTCCGAGACTTGGTTCGCCGGCAACCGGAACTGTCTGCGGTTCATCCAGCGGTTCCTCGGATCACCCGGGACGTATCGGATGTTCCCGACACGCGCGAACGGGCAGCCCGCCGCGGCAGCGTACCGGCGCAATGAAAGCGGACTCCACCAGGCATTTGCCCTCGTCGTGCTGACCGCCACGACCACCGGCATCGCAAGGATCACCCTGTTCAACGACCCTCGACTATTCGCCACCTTCGGGTTCCCACCGATCCAGCCGTTCGATCTTCGCTAGCGACCCCTCAGGGACTTGGTTTCGAGTCAACCCGAGGCCGGTACTAGCTGCTGCTTGCGATCAGTCCGCGGTGTGCGTAAGCAGTTCGCCGGCGCTGGAAGCAGCGGCAGCGGCATTCGCGTCCCAGAGGACCGGAGTGATCTGCGCGATCAGCCGCAAGCGTTCGCGCAGTTCGACGGTCTGGAAATGCTCGTCGTCAACTCGGCCTGCGTAGTCCGTCAGCTCTAGCAGGCAGGCGCGCAGATCCGATCGTGAGAAACGGATGATCGCGTCCGCGCCCGCTCGAGCGAGCGGTTCGAACCGCTCCATGAGTACGACGTCCTCGCGCAAGGTCAGGACGTCCTCGACGCTCGTGGCCAGGCCTCGCCGGCGGCGGTCAAACTGCTCTGAGAGCGCCGTGAAGATCGCCCGACTCGCGTCGGCGGCGATCGCGGCCGTGATTGTCACCGGCCGCTCAGCCTCGCCGGCACGCACTTCGAGGATTTGAACGGGAGCTTCCTGCATCAGGAAAGGGTAGACCTGCGTTCGACACACGGAATCGTGACCGCGCGGCGCTGCTTCTGCGGTTCTGCCCGCGATCGCCTACGAAAAAACACGGCGTTGCGGCCGGCCGGGCAAGATCCCCATGAGGGAGGTCTCGCGCGTGATCCTTCGCGTAGGCTGAAGGGGTGACCGAGAAGCGACGCGCCAACGCATCCCATAACCCACCCCATGACCCCGGCAATGCGCCGCCGCTGGGCGTCCGGCTCGCTATCTCGTGGCTTACGAACGCGCTCGTGCTCGCTGTCGTCGCGGCAGTATTGAGTGGGGTGCACGTCTCGAGCGCTGGATCTCTGCTCGCGGCCGCTGCGGTCTTCGGAGTCCTGAATACGATGCTAAAGCCGCTTTTGAGGCTCGTCACCGTGCCGCTGGCGATCCTTACGTTCGGGCTTGCCTGGTTCTTCGTCTCGCTTTTGATGCTCGTGATCACGAAGGGCATCGTGAGCGGCCTCTATATCCACGGCTTCGGGACATTGATCGAGGCGACCGTAATCGTCTGGGGCGTGAATCTCGTCCTGGACCTCACGCCCGGTCCATGGCAGGTCACGGGCCGCCGGCGGCGGCGGCGTCCGCGCAACTCGAGGAGGTGACGCGATGGGCAGGAAGACTTCCTCGTGCTTCGCGGGGAGTGCACTTTGCTCGTCGAGGGGAGCGAACGCCGGAAGCACGAGCGATCTGGGAAGTCTCCCCCGCGATTACGCGTTGATCGCGATCAGGACGATGCCTGCTAGCACCATCACCGCGGATATCGCGCTGTTGGCCACGAGGTAGAAGCTCGGGCTTCGCGACCAGTACAACGACCGTGTCCTTCCGACATCCCAACGCCAACCT
>Ga0302325_10010302_pt1 | contig 20289 bp, 18 predicted proteins | sample Palsa_T0_2_FD_201948 | JGI IMG/M metagenome (GOLD analysis project Ga0302325, IMG submission 201948) | Peat permafrost microbial communities from Stordalen Mire near Abisko, Sweden - Palsa_T0_2 | ecosystem: Environmental > Terrestrial > Soil > Palsa > Peat permafrost | place: Sweden: Abisko...
GGCGGGCCGCCGCCGACGCCGGCCTCCGCCTGGCGGACGTGGACGGGCTGCTGACCTCCTCGGGCATGAGCGGCGGCGTCTCGATCGACCTGCAGCGTGACCTGGGCCTGACCGATCTGCGCCTGTTGTCGCATATGCAGGCGTACGGCTCGACGGCGGGCGCGATGGTCCAGGTCGCCTCGATGGCGGTGCAGTCGGGAATGGCCGGCGTGGTGGCGTGCGTGTTCGCCGATAGCCCGCTGCGGCCCGAGCGCGGCGCGGGCGCTGCCTACGGCACCCGGCGCGCGCCGGCCGGGTGGTGGGGGCTGCTCGGAGCCAGCGGCGTGGTCGGCGCGAATCCGATGTACGCACTGGCCGCCCGGCGGCATATGGAGCGATTCGGGACGACCAGCGAGCAGCTGGGCCACATCGCCGTCGCACAGCGCGAGTGGGCGGCGCTGAACCCGGCCGCTCAGCTCCGGGAGCCGATCACGGTCGCTGATCATCAGGCGTCCCGGTGGATCGTCGAGCCGTTCCACCTGCTCGACTGCTGCCTGGTCTCCAATGGCGGCATCGCGGTGATCGTCACCACTGCCGAGCGCGCCGCCGGCCTCGCGCAGCCGCCGGTGCCCGTGCTCGGCTGGGCGCAGGCCCACCCCGGTCACTACCTGCGGCGGAATCCGGACTTCGGGCTCGTCACCGGTGCGGCCTCCGCTGGCCCGGCAGCGCTTGCCATGGCGCAGGTGGCGCTGGCCGAGGTCGACGTGCTTGAGCTGTACGACTGCTACACCTTCACGGTGCTGGTGACGCTCGAGGACTACGGCCTGTGCGCGAAGGGCGAGGGCGGTCCGCTGGCGGCCAGCGGTGTGCTCGGGCCGGGCGGCAAGCTGCGGCTCAACACCGGCGGCGGCCAGCTGTCCGGGTACTACATGTGGGGCATGACGCCGCTGTCGGAGGGCGTCATCCAGGCCCGCGGTCAGGGCGGCGGCCGGCAGGCAGCCGCGCATGACATCGTGCTGGTGTCGGGTAACGGCGGCGTGCTCGACCACCACTCGACTCTGGTGCTCGGAAGCGAGGCGGCGGCATGAGCGTTGGCCCCGTGCAGCGTGACGACGCGACCGCGGAGTTCTTCGACGGCGCGGCCGCCGGGCGCTTTCTGCTGCGGCAGTGCTCGCAGGGTCACCTGAGCGAGCCGTCCGCGACTGCCTGCACGACGTGCGGCCGCGCCGGGCTGCAGTGGGCCGCGGCGGCCGGCGGCGCGACGCTGGTGAGCTGGGCGGTCAGCTACAGCCGGGCAGCCCCCGGCGAGCCCCGGGCGCGGACCGTCCTGGTCATCGGCGAGCTTGACGAGGGTCCGTGGTGGTGGGCGCAGCTCGCCGGCACCGATGCCGATGACCCCGCGGCCGGGCTGGCGGCCGGGCAGCGCCTGCGGATTGAATTCCGCAGCCCGGACGGCGGCCTCGGCGCCCAGCTCGAGCCTGTACCGGTATTCGTGCTGGTCTGACCAGCTGGCTAGCGCAGCAGGTCGCGGGCGGCGTCCTCGATCGCGGCTTCCGACAGCAGCACGGCCGCGCTGGCGTCGCCAAGTGGCAGGAAGCTGTCCTCGCTGGCCACGCGCGCGATGCGGCCGGTGAAGCCGGCGTCGACCAGGGTGGTGATCACGCTCTCGGAGACGCCGCCGGTGCGCCTGGTCTCGTCGGCGATCAGCACCCGGCCGGTCGCCGCGGCGGCGCGCAGCAGGTCCTCGTACGGGAGCGGCGCGAGCCAGCGGAGATCGAGTACCCGGCAGTGCACCCCCTCGGCCGCGAGCGTGCGGGCTGACCGCAGGCTCATGCGCAGCCCGTTCCCGAAGGAAATGATTGTCAGGTCTTTACCCGTCCCGTAGAGCCTGCCGCTGCCCAGCGGTACGTGCGTATGCGCCCAGCGCTCCGGCGGCTCGTACCGCGCGAGCCAGCCGCCGTCGCCCGTCTCGTACAGGTCACGCTCGTGATACAGCGCGATGGGCTCGAGGAAGATGCTGACGCCGCCGTCGAGTTCGGCTGCGGCCAGGCAGGTGCGCAGCATGGCGGCCGCGTCGTCGGGCCGCGCGGGGCAGGCGACGATAAGGCCGGGAATGTCGCGCAGGGCCGCGAGTCCGTTGTCGTTGTGGAAGTGCCCGCCGAATCCCTGCTGGTAGGACAGCCCCGCGACGCGCACGACCATCGGGTTGCGGTACTGCGCGCGGGAGAAGAACGACAGCGTCGCCGCCTCGCCGCGGATCTGGTCGGCGGCATTGTGCAGGTAGGCCAGGTACTGGATCTCCGGTACCGGCAGCAGCCCGGCCAGTCCGGCCCCCAGTGCCACGCCCAGGATGGACTGCTCGTCCAGCGGGGAGTCGAAGACGCGGCCGGGGCCGAACGCGCGGAGCAGGCCGCGGGTGATCCCGTAGACGCCGCCCTTGCGGGCGACGTCCTCGCCGAAGACGATCATTCCCGGCCGGTCGGCAAGCTCGTCCGCCAGCGTCCGGTTGATCGACTGCGCGAGCGTGAGCGGGCCCGCGTCCTCGGGCAGCTGGGAGCCGAACGCCTGATGCCGCGGCCAGCTGTGCGTCTGGCGGGCGCGATCGGCCAGGTTCGCCGCCACGGTGGCCGGCCGGCGCGGCGCGATCGGCGCCATCACCCGGTCGGCGCTGGCGAGGCGGGCCGACCCGGCGATCTCGCCGGCCAGGGCCAGCACGCGTGCCTTGACCTCCTCGTACCTGTCCAGCACCTCCGCGGGAGAGAGCGCGCCCGCCTCGACCAGCAGCCGCGCGGTGCCGAGCAGCGGGTCACGGTCCGCGTCCGCGGCAATCTCGTCCGGCGTCCGGTAGGCGGACTCCACGTCGGACCCGGCGTGGCCGCCGAGCCGGACCGTGCGCACGCGCAGGAACGCGGGCGCCCGGCGGTCCCGCGCCCACGCCGCGGCCGCGACCGCGGTGTCGTAGACGTCCGCCAGGTCGGCTCCGTCGGCGCTGAAGTACTGAATACCGGGGCGGCCGGAACTGACGGACTCGATCCAGCCCGCCGGGGTGCGGACGCTGATGCCGAGCCCGTTGTCCTCGCACACCAGCAGCAGCGGCACCGGAAGGCCCTGGTAGGCGCAGTAGGACGCGGTGTTGAGCGCGCCGGTGGCCGTCGAGTGGTTGAGCGAGGCGTCGCCGAAGCTGGCGACGACCACCGCATCGGCCGGCCACGGCGCCGTCAGCCCGAGCTTGGCTGCCCTCGCGATCGAGAACGCAAGGCCGACGGCCCGCGGCAGGTGCGAGGCGATCGTCGAGGTCTGCGGGATCACGTGCAGCTCGGGGTGGCCGAACACCTTGTGCCGTCCCCCCGCCATCGGCTCGGCTGCCGCGGCGACGAGCCCGAGCAGCACGTCAGGCACGCCGTCCCGCGGCGGAGTCGCCTGCGCGGCGCGCACGAGGTAGAACGCGCCGGACCGGTAGTGCAGCAGAGCCGGATCGGTCAGCCGCAGCGCGGCGGCGACGGCGGCGTTGCCCTCGTGCCCGGACGACCCGATCGTGTAGTAGCCCGCTCCGCGGGCGCGCAGCCAGCGCGCCGCATGATCCAGGTGCCTGCTGGCGAGCTGGGCGTCGAGCAGTTCACCGCAGCGCGCGACGGACAGGCCGCTGCCGGGCCTGACGGCGTCGTAGGGCGCGGGGCGCACCGCCGACTGGGCCGAGACCAGCTCCCGGATCGCGCGGGCGAGCCGCTGCTCGGCGAGGTCCTGGCCGGCGAGGTCGGCGGCGGTTGCGGGGGTGGCTGCCGGGGTACCTGCCGGGGCAGCGGCCGCTGAGCCCGCAGGCGGGCGCGGCTCGGGTCCTGCGACCGCAGCGCTCATCATCTGACGGTAAGCCACCAGCAGCCGGTAAGGACAGTCAGATCGGCATCTAGCTGGCGAAACTGCGGGGCCCGCCCGTGCGTGGTGAGATGGGCCGGTCACCGTCACCTGCGTCAGGAGGCGTCATGCTGCCGTGGTCTGCCGATCTGGCCGGCGAGCTGCACGAACACGTGATCTCCAGTGAGCTGCTGCGCGGCAACCCGCTCGGCGACCCGCACGAGCGGCCGCTGTGGGTGTACACGCCGCCCGGCTACGCGGCTGACGACGGACGCCGGTATCCGGCCGTCTATGTCATCCAGGGCTTCACCGGGAACCTGGCCACGTGGCACAACCGGTCGCCCTTCCGGCAGCCGTTCACCGAGACGGCGGATGCGGTGTTCGCGACCGGAGCGGCGCCGCCGGCGATCGTGGTGTACGTCGATGCCTGGACCGGATACGGCGGCAGCCAGTTCGTCGACTCTCCCGGCACCGGCCGCTACCACTCCTACCTGTGCGATGAGGTCGTGCCGTGGGTGGACGCCCGCTACCGGACCGCGGCCGACCGGGAGCATCGCGCCATCACGGGCAAGTCCAGCGGCGGCTTCGGCGCCATGATCACCCCGATGCTGCGGCCCGACCTGTTCGGCGCGCTTGCGAGTCATGCCGGTGATGCCCTTTATGAGCAGTGCTACCTGCGCGACTTCGGCAACGCCGTGCGGGCGCTGCGCGCTTACGACGGCGACATCTGGGCCTGGTGGGACGATTTCGGCTCGCGGGTGCCCTTCACCGCCCCGGCCGACGGGGAGCTGATCGGCGTGCTGGCGGTCGCGGCCGCCTTCTCCGCGAACGACGACGGCACCATTGACCTGCCGTTCGATACCCGCACGGGCGTCCTGCGGCCGGCGGTGTGGGAGCGCTGGCTGGCCTTCGATCCTGTCCGCATGGCGCCCCGTTACGCGGATGCGCTCCGGTCGCTGCGCGGCATCTGGATCGACGCCGGCACCCGCGACGACTTCCTCCTGGACGTCGGTGCCGAGGCGTTCCGGGCCGCGCTGCTGGAGATCGGCGTGCCCGGCGACGTCATCAGGTTCGAGCTGTTCGAGGCCACGCACGCTGCCATCGACTACCGGTACCCGATGTCGCTGGCCTGGCTGTGCCACCGGATGGCGGAGGGCTGAGGCCAGGTCAGGGCGCCTTTTGCGGGCGTGCCTGAACGTTTCCGGCGCGGCCTGCGTAGTCAGGGGTGAACAGGGGGCCGATTCAGCGAGGAACGGAGAGATGATCATGCGCATCCGATGGTGGGCTGCACCGATCCTGGCCAGCGGCGCCGTGGCGCTCGCAGCCTGCGGAAGCTCAGCGTCCCCGTCGACGAGCGGGAGCCCGGCTTCCAGCTCGAGCGCGCCGGCGGCGCGGCAGCAGAGCCACGCCACGTCGTCGTCGGTCACAATCAGGACGCGCAGTACCAAGCTGGGCACCGTACTGACGACGGCCACGGGACAGACGATCTACTGGTTTGCCATTGACACGCCGACCAAGTCCAACTGCACCGGGTCCTGCGCGACCTACTGGCCGCCGGTACTGGGCAAGGCGGTGGCCGCCTCGGGCACCAGCCTGCCGCACGGATTCGGCACGATCACCCGGTCCGGCGGTCAGGTCCAGGCGACCTACGACGGGCACCCGCTGTACACCTACGCGGCCGATACCGCGCCGGGCCAGGTGAGCGGCAACGGGCTGAACGTGTCCGGCGGCCTGTGGTGGGCGATGACCCCGGCCGGGAGCAAGCCAGCCGCGCCCGCGGCAGGCAGCTCGTCCTCGAGCAGCTCATCCGGAGGCGGCTACTAGAGCCGGGCGCCCGGGCAGCCGCCGGGGGATAGTCGGGGGTAAGGCTGCCCGGGTGGTCCGTTTACTGACCGCGCCGTTTAGTGACCCGCCGTTTACCGACCCGCCGTTTACCGACCCGCCGTTTCCTGTCCCGCCAGCGGGGAGAATCATCCCGCTAATACGGGTACAAGGCAGTCATGGCGGAGTCACCCGGCCCCCAGGCCGCCGTTCGGCCGCGCGGCGGCCTGCTCATTATCTTCACCGCCCTCATGCTGGCGATCCTGCTGGCAGCGCTGGACCAGACCATCGTCGCGACGGCGCTTCCGACCATCGTTGGCGACCTCGGCGGCCTGAGCCATCTGTCCTGGGTCGTCACGGCGTACCTGCTGGCCACAACGGCGTCGACGCCGTTGTGGGGCAAGCTCGGAGACCAGTTCGGCCGCAAGACGCTGTTCCAGGCGTCCATCGTCATCTTCCTGATCGGCTCGGCGCTGTGCGGCCAGGCGCACAGCATGATCGAGCTCATCTCGTTCCGCGCGCTGCAGGGCCTCGGCGGCGGCGGCCTGATGGTGCTGGCCCAGGCGATCATCGGCGACGTGGTGCCCGCCCGCGAGCGGGGCAAGTACCAGGGCGTGTTCGGCGCCGTCTTCGGCGTGGCCAGCGTGGCCGGGCCGCTGCTCGGCGGGTTCTTCGTCGACAACCTGAGCTGGCGCTGGGTCTTCTACATCAACCTGCCGATCGGTCTCATCGCCCTCGCGGTCATCGCCGTGGCGCTGCCGGCCACGCCGCGGGGACAGCGGCACACCATCGACTACCTCGGCGCGCTGCTGCTGGCCGGTGCCGCCACCTGTGTCGTGCTGCTCACGTCGTGGGGCGGCACGCAGTACGCCTGGGGCTCGCCGGAGATCATCGGCCTGGGCGTTCTCGCCGTCGTGCTCGCCGTCGGCTGGTGGCTGTCGGCGCGGCGCGCGGCCGAGCCGGTGCTGCCGCTGCGGCTGTTCCGCAACCCGGTGTTCTCCGTCTGCTCGGGAATCGGCTTCGCGGCCGGCTACGCGATGTTCGGCGCGCTGGCGTTCCTTCCGCTGTTCCTGCAGGTGGTCAGGGGCGTGTCCGCGACGATCTCGGGCGTCTACCTGCTGCCGGTGGTGCTCGGCCTGCTGCTCACCTCCATCGGCAGCGGGCAGCTGATCTCGAGGATCGGGAAGTACAAGGTGTTCCCGATCGTGGGCACCGCGCTGCTGGTGGTGGCGCTGATCCTGATGTCGCGCCTGTCGGTGACGACGTCGTCGCTGGTGACGAACGTCTATTTCTTCATACTCGGGCTCGGCCTCGGCCTGATCCTGCAGGTGCTCGTTATCGCGGTGCAGAACTCCGCCGACTACGCCGACCTCGGCGCGGCGACATCCGGGGTGACGTTCTTCCGGTCGATCGGCGGCGCGTTCGGCGTCGCGATCTGCGGCACGATCTTCTCCAGCCACCTCGCGTCGGCGCTGCGGTCCGGCCTGGGCGGCGTGCGGCTGCCTGCTGGCTTCAACATCGCCTCGGCCCAGGCCAATCCGACGCTGCTGCGGAAGCTGCCGCCAGCCGCGCGGCTCCCGGTGGTGACTGCCTACGCCCAGTCCATCGACAAGATCTTCCTCTACGCGGTGCCGCTGGCCGCGGCCGCGTTCGTGCTGTCCTGGTTCCTGCGCGAGGTCCCGCTCCGCAAGACGGCGGGCGCCGCGGACCTCGGCGAGGGCATCGGGGCCGGGTCGGCGGAGCGGACGTCGGTGCAGGAGATCGAGCGGTCACTGCTCCGGCTCGCCGACGGCGACATGCGCAGGCAGGGCTATGAGCGGATCGCCGAGCTGGCCGGGCTGGACGTGCCCGGCGGATCCTGCTGGGTCCTCGCCCGGCTGGCCAAGCACGGTGACGTCGCGAGCATCGCCCTGGCCAGGGAGGCCGGGGTGACCGTGGAGTACGGGCGTCCGTACGTCGACCGGCTCGTCGAGCGCCGCATGGTCGTGCGCGACGACGGGGTGCTGCGGCTGACACCAGCCGGGTCGGCGGCTGCGGACCGGGTCTTCGCCGCCAGGCGCGAGGGTCTGGAGCGACTGCTCGCCGGCTGGTCGCCGGAGCAGCACGCGGACCTGGCCAGCATGCTTGACCGGCTGTCGCATGCGCTGATGGGCGAGGACGCCGACCGCCGCCTGCTGACCTCGCCGCCAGTCGGGGCCGCGTCGGCACGGACACCGCCGGCCGCCGGCTGACCAGGCGGATCCCTGGCTCATCCGCGCGCTGGCCCTGGCAGGCGCCCGCCCTTCAGGTACCGTGCTCGCCACGCACTACATGAGCCGGATCGGGATGGTGGCGCAGCATGATCGCCCCGGCGCGGACGTATAACCTGCAGGGCCTCGCGACCGCGCTGACGGTCATGCTGGTCATCGACGCGCTCGCGGCGCTGACCAGCCTGCGTCTGGGTGGGATTCAGCGGGCCGGCGCCGGCACGATCACGGTGAGCACGCCCGGCAGCACCCGGATCCGCAGCGGCTGGCCGGCCGGCAGCGGGGCGGCGAACGGCAGTGTCTCGCCGTCTGCCGCGACTGGCACTGCCCGGTCGGCCGTCAGCGTGACGGCACTGTCCCGGCTGAGGCTGACCTCGGCGAGCGCGGTGTGCGAGCCGTCCTTGATCTTGGCCAGCGCCCGGATGAACGCCAGCTTCGGCCCGTGCCGCATCAGCACCAGGTCGAGCATGCCGTCGTCGATGACGGCCGGCGGCGCCACCATCATGCCCGCGCCGAAGTAGGCCGAGTTCGCCACCACGACCGCGTACCCGGCGAACTCGTGCTCCCCGGCGGCGCCCGTGACACAGAACCGGACTGGCTTCCAGCCTGCGACCGCCCGCAGCGCCGCGACCGGGTAGGCCAGCGGGCCGGTGAGCCAGCGCGTCCCGTTGGCGATCTCGCCGGCGACGGACGGGACTCCGGCGTAGACGCTCCCGGCCACAGTCAGCTCGGGCTGGCCCGCGGCGCCGACCCCGATCAGGTCGACGCGCCGGGTGACGCCGGCGGACAGCACGCGCGCGGCGGCGGCAGGGTCCGCCGGGATGCCCAGCACCCTGGCCAGGTCATTGCCGCGCCCGGCCGGGATGATGCCGTAGGTGCCGCCCGCCGCGGCGGTCGCCCCGGCCAGCGCGCCCGCCATGCCGTCCCCGCCGACTGCCACCACCACGTCGCCGGCAGCGGCCGCCTCGGCGGCAAGCTCGCACGCGTGCCTGATGCTGGCCGACTCGCGCACCTGGCAGGCCGCGCCCGCGGCGGCCAGCACGGCGGCGGCGGGCGGGACTGACCGACGGCACCGGCCGCGGCCGGCAGCCGGATTCACGATGAGCGAGAAGCGGGTCATCAGGTCTCCGTCCGCGGTCCGCGGCTCCAGCGCCCCGCCGTTGTTCAGGTCAGGGTACCGGCGCCCCGGCCGGACGCACCAGACCCGGCGGTTAGCCGCAAACCGGGGCACAATCGCCACCGGCCCGACCACGGCCGGCGTCGCCACCGCAGGGGACCCCACGGGCAGGGCGCCCGGGCGTACTATCAGGCCATGCCAGCGCAGCCGCGTGCAGCGGGTACCGTGCCGCAGTTCCTCCAGGTGCAGACCACGACCGACTCGCGTGCCGAGGCCGTGGAGCTGGCGCAGGGCGCTGTCGAGGCGCGCCTGGCCGCGTGCGCGCAGGTCGCCGGGCCGATCGCCAGCACTTACTGGTGGGAGGACGGCCTCGAGCGGGCCGAGGAGTGGCTGATCATGCTGAAGCTGCCCGCTGACAGATTCGACGACCTCGCGGAGTTCCTGGCCGAGCGGCATAGCTACGACGACCCGGAGATCGTCGCCACGCCGATCGTGGCCGGGTCGCAGTCGTACCTGGACTGGGTCGCCGAGGAGACCAGGCCGCGATGACCAGCCAGCCGGGCGGCCGGGATCAGGGCCTGTTCGGCCCTGGCTCGGTGACCTGGCGGGTGTCCAGCGAGCCGGTGATGTGGATCGCCGGGGTCCGGGCCATGTACCTGCAGGCGCTGCACCCGCGGGTGATGCTCGGGACCTGGCAGAACACCGCCTTCGCCCGGCCCGACGAGGCCTGGGGCCGGTTCACCAGGACGGTCGAGTACATCCGGATTCGCACCTACGGCACGACGGCCGAGGTCAGGCGCGCCGGCGCGCGGCTGCGTAAGGTGCACGCGTCGCTGACCGGCACGGATGCCGACGGCACGAGCTTCCGGCTCGACGACCCGGAGCTGCTGCTGTGGGTGCATTGCGGGGAGATCGGGTCCTATGCGGAGATCGCCCGCCGCAGCGGCGTGCACGTGACCGCGGCCGAGCTGGACACGTTCGTGGCTGAGCAGCGCCGCAGCGCCGAGGTGGTGGGTCTCAGCCCGGCGATCGTGCCGGCCAGCATGGCGGAGCTGGCTGCCTACTACGAGCGGATGCGGCCGCGGCTGCGGGCCAGCGCCGAGGCCCGGCATGCGCTGCGGCTGTCGTTCACGCCCCGGCTGCCGGTGGCGCTGCGGTCGCTGAAGCTGATCGTCCCGCCGGTGAACGTGCTCGCCTACGCCAGCCTGCCGCGCTGGGCCCGGCGCCTGTACGGGACGCCCGCCATCGGCCTCACCGACGCTGCGGTCACGCTTGCCCTGCGGGCTGCCTTCGAGTCGACCACCAGGATCCCGCCGCAGGTGCTGCTGGCCGCCTCTGCCGAGGCCCGCCGCAAGCGGCCGCCCGCCGCCTGACCGCGTGCGTGCGGGCCGGTTAGCGCTGGCTGGCGCCGGGGACAGTAAGGAGCGTGACCGGGCCTTTCCCGCGGCTGCGCCGCGTCCTGCGCGACGATCTCGACCAGCCACAGCGCGCGGCGCTGGCCAGCTGGCTCGCCTTCACCACGACATTCGGCGCCGTCCGATGCATTACCTACAGCATCAGGGACGGGAAGGGCCCGTTCCGCAACCTGAGCGCGGGCGGCGAGCATCTGCATCACTACATGTGGGGCATCGGCATGCTGGCCGGCGTCGGGGCGATCGCCGTGCACGGCGAGGAGAGCACCCGCAGGCACCCGGCTGTGGCGATGAGCTACGGCAGCGGGCTGGCGCTCATTGTCGATGAATTCGCCCTGCTGCTTGACCTGAAGGACGTCTACTGGGCCAGGCAGGGGCGGCTGTCGGTGGATATCGGCATCGGCGGGATAGCCGTGGCCGGGAGCTACTTCGCGGCGCTGCCCGTGCTGCGGGCGATGCGCGAGCGGCAGCGCGAGGAGAGCGCCCGCCAGGCGGAGGCCCCCGCCGGCTAGCAGCTACTCGCCGACCTCGCCGCCTGCCAGCTCGGCGACGACATCGAGCTGGCCGACATGGCGGGCGTACTCCTGCACCAGGTGAAATAGCACACGCTCCAGCGACGCGGGCGCCGCGCCGTCCCAGCGCTCACCGGGCTGGCCGATCTCGGCCAGGTCGTGCGCCCCGGCGATGGCGGCGGTGCGCTGTGCCTGCTCGCTGAGCGCGGTGACGAGGTCGTCGAGCGTCTCGTCCGGCGCGACATGCCAGCGGCCCGCCTGCTCGTCGGCCCACGGATCGCCGACGTCGAGCCCCTCGAAACCCCAGACCAGCCAGCGCAGCTCGACGTAGCGCAGGTGCTTGAGCAACTCGAGCGGCGTCCATCCCGACGGCAGCAGGCTGGTCCGGAGGGCGCCGTCGGGCAGCGACCGCAGCTTGCTGACCAGGCGGGACCTGAAGTAATCGAGATAACCGGTGAAGACCTCGGCACGCGTGGCGACCGGCACGGTGGGCGACGGGAAGGGCATGGTCATAGGCACAGCCTCCCGCCCGGCGCCCGGTCGGCGCTAGCGGGTTTGCGTCAGCTAGCCAGGTGCCCCGCCAGAACCGGCGCCACCGGTCAGGCCGCGCCGGCCGCGCCTTCCGGCGGGATATTCCAGCAGCTGATGATCGGCTCCTCGTGCTCGGTTCCGAGGGTACTGAAGGTCCCGGTGTCGAGCCGGAACAGCCGGCCGTCGTCAGGCGCCAGCCTGAGCCACCGCGCCGTCAGCACGCGCAGCAGGTGACCGTGCGCGACCAGCGCGACGTCACCGCGGGCGAGCAGCGGCCGGACGCGGCCGAGCACGGCGTCAGCCCGCTTGCCGACGCTGTCCACCGACTCGCCCGGATGGTCCGCGTCCCCGGGGATGACCCCGTCCCGCCACAGGTACCAGCCGGGCCGCTGCTGCCTGATCTCGTCGGTAGTCAGGCCCTCGTATCCGCCGTAGTCCCATTCCCATAGGTCAGGGTCGGCGATGGGGTCGGAAAGGCCGGCCAGCCCGGCGGTCTGAATCGCCCTGCTGGCCGGGCTGGTGAAGACGGCGCTGATCGTCCTGCCCGCCAGGGCCGGCCGCAGCGCGACGGCAGCGGCCCGCCCGGCCTCGGTCAGCCGGACGTCGGTCCTGCCGGTATGCCGGCCTAGCCGGCTCCACTCCGTCTCACCGTGCCTGATCAAGATCAGCTCACCCATGCGCAGCATCATGTCACCGCGCGGATGCCCCGCTGCGGTCGCTTCCAGCCTGCCGGGAACGAGGCCGCCGCAGTCCGCGCCCTGCCTCGGGTGCCCGGCCCGCAGGCTGAATGCCAGCTGGGGACGATCCCCGGGGATGCCGGCTGCCTGGCAAAGAACTCGCCGGGACGGTGTCATAGCGGTTCACCTAGTCCGGACGCCGGGTTACAGTTGCGGCAATCAGCTGCCCTTTGCCCCCTGCCCTGGGCCTCCCCGCTGCTGATTACCAGGTGTCAGTCTCCGAGCCAGAGAGCAACGATGCGCCTGCTCCCTAGCCCACCCTGTCCTGCCGACGGAACGGCTGTCCGGCAGCGGCCCTTCGTCGAGCGCCTCGCCTGCTGGAGCGCCAGGCACCGGAAAGCCGCAGTCGGCATGTGGCTGGCGTTCATGGTGGCTGCCTTCATCGCCGGCCAGTTCGCTAGCGGCCCCGGGGTCCCGCAGTACGACCCCGGACAGGCTGGCCGCGCCGAGCAGGTGCTCACCAACCTCGGCGTGGTGACACCGCCGGCCGAGAGCGTGCTGATCGAGGCCAGGACTGACGAGAAGCAGCTGACCTCAGACGCGGCAGCCGGCCTGCGGCACGCCGCGGCGGAAGTCAAGCGGGTTACGCTCCAGGTCGAGGCGGCGCTGGCGGCCCTGCCTCAGGCAGCCGACCACATCCGGGCACCGTTCCTGTCGGCCGCCAGCAGCCGGGGCCTGGTGGCCGGTCACGGCACCGCGGCGCTCATCACGTTCAACGTCGCCGGGCCGAACGCGGACGCGGACACGACGGTGCTTACTGATCTCGCCGTCGTCCGCAAGATCCAGGCGGCGCATCCTGATCTGCTCGTCCGCGAAGCCGGCTCGGCCAGCACCGACCGGGTCGCCAACGCGCTGCTCGGCCGGGACTTCCGTCAGTCTGAGTGGACCTCGGTCCCGATGACGCTGATCCTGCTGCTCGCGGTCTTCGGGGCGCTGATCGCGGCCGGCATCCCGGTGCTGCTCGCCGGCACCGCCGTGGTGACCGCCGTCTCCCTGCTGGGTATCGCCGGCCAGTGGCTGCCGGTCGGATCGGGCACCTCCGAGCTGGTGCTCGTGATCGGGATGGCCGTCGGCGTTGATTACTCGCTGTTCTACCTGCGGCGAGAACGCGAGGAACGGATGAACGGCCACGACGAGCAGGCTGTGGTCGCCATCGCGGCGGCCACCTCAGGCCGGGCCATCCTGGTGTCCGGCCTGACCGTGATGGTGTCGCTGGCCGGGCTGTTCCTGACCGGTATCGACATCTTCACCGGCATCGCCTTCGGCACGATCATGGTCGTCGGAGTCGCCGTCCTGGGCTCGCTGTTCTTCCTGCCCGCCCTCTTGTCCTGGCTGGGGCAGTGGGCTGACCGCGGCCAGCTGCCCTATCTCGGCCGCCGCCTGACCCATCCGCGGCCGTCCCGGCTGTGGGCGGGACTGGCGGGGAAGGTCGTGCGCAGGCCGCTGCTGCTCGGCGGCATCGCGACCGCGGCCCTGCTCGTGCTGGCCGCGCCGGCGCTCGGCATGCGCATCGGCAACCCGTCCATCGACCTGCCAAGCAACCTTGGCGTCGTCAGGGTGCTGGCCGACATCCAGCACGAGTTCCCCGGCAAGCCGGCCCCCGCCGACGTGGTGGTCAGCGGCTCCGGCCTGCAAAGCCAGGCGATGCGGACCGAGCTGGCGGCGCTGCGGACGGACGCGGCCAGGGGCGGCGCGATCCACGGGCCGGTGACGGCCACCGCGGTGGCGGGCGGCCGGGCGCTGGTCGTCGAGGTCCCGCTGGCGGGCAGTGGCACGAGCAAGGTGTCTGACAGCGCGCTGCTGACGCTTGAGAACCGCATACTGCCCTCGACGATCGGCAAGGTGCCCGGCGCGAGCTTTGCCGTGACCGGGAACACCGCGTCGAGCTATGACCTGCGGTCACTGCTGGACTCGCGGACGCCGCTGGTCTTCGGCGTTGTCGCGCTGCTCGCGTTCGTGCTGCTGATGTGCGCCTTCCGGAGCATCACGATCCCGGTCGTGTCGATCCTGCTGAATCTGCTGTCCGTCGGCGGCGCTTACGGGCTGGTCACGCTGATCTTCCAGGACGGGCACCTGGAAGGCGTGCTCGGCTTCACCTCGTTCGGCGCGCTCGTGCCCTGGGTGCCGCTGTTCACGTTCGTCATGCTGTTCGGGCTGAGCATGGATTACCACGTCTTCATCCTGAGCCGCATCCGCGAGCTGTGGACCGGCGGTGCCAGCGCGCGCGACGCGATCATCGATGGTGTCGGGCGCAGCGCCGGGGTCGTGACCAGCGCCGCGATCATCATGGTGGCCGTGTTCTCGATATTCGCCACCCTCTCGATGATCGACGTGAAGATGCTCGGCGTCGGCCTGGCCGCGGCCGTGCTCATCGACGCGACGGTCGTGCGCGGGGTGGTACTGCCGGCGGCACTGTCGCTGCTCGGCGAGCGGGCCTGGTACCTGCCCGCATGGCTGCGCTGGCTGCCCGGCCGCAGCCTGGCGTGTGAGTCCGTCCCCGCGGTCCCGGCCAGTCCGGCCGGCCCGGCCGGCCGCAGGCGCGGGCGGCCCGTCCGGCCGGCGCCGACTGCGACGACGCCCTAGCAGCTGCCGGTCAGGGGAGCGTCAGGATCTCGCAGCCGTCGGCGGTGACCACGAGGGTGTGCTCGAACTGCGCGGTGCGCCTGCGGTCCTGCGTCACGACCGTCCAGCCGTCTGCCCAGATGTCGTACTCGACAGTGCCGAGCGTGAGCATGGGCTCAATCGTGAAGGTCATGCCCGGTTCCATGATGACGCCCACGGACGGGTCGTCGAAGTGCGGCACGACCAGGCCGGAGTGGAATGTCGTGCCGATCCCGTGCCCGGTGAAGTCGCGCACCACCCCGTAGCCGAACCGCCGGGCATACGACTCGATGACCCGGCCGATCGCGTTCAGCGGGCGGCCAGGCGCGACTGCGCGGATGCCGCGCATCATCGCCTCCCTGGTCCGCTCGACCAGGAGCCGGGACTCCTCAGCCACGTCGCCCGCCAGGAAGGTGGCATTCGTGTCGCCGTGGACGCCGCCGATGAACGCGGTGATGTCGATGTTGACGATGTCACCGTCGGCGACCACCGTGTCGTCCGGGATGCCGTGGCAGATCACCTCGTTGACCGAGGTGCACAGGGACTTGGGGAAGCCGCGGTAGCCGAGCGTGCTCGGGTAGGCGCCCCGGTCGATCAGGAACTCGTGCCCGATCCGGTCCAGCTCGTCGGTGGTCACGCCGGGGGCGACGTGCCGCCCGACCTCCTGGAGGGCCTGCGCCGCGAGCCGGCCGGCCACGCGCATGCGCTGGATGGTCCCGGCGTCCTTGACGTCTCGCTCGCCGCCGCGCGGGGCACGCCGGCCGACATATTCCGGGCGCTCGATGCCTGCCGGAACGGCGCGCTCCGGCGAAACCCGGCCGGGCTGGAGAGTGGTTGCCATGATCTGCAAGTCTAATAGTTATGGACGATGACAAGAGCTGGTGGTTCTGCCTGAAGCATCATGAGGTGGAGCAGGGAGCCGGCTGCCCCGGCAAGGACAGGCTGGGCCCGTATCCCACCAGGGACGCCGCGGAGCACGCCCTGGAGACCGTGCAGCGCAGGAACGAGGAATGGGAGGCCCAGGACCGCTGGCCGGGGGAGACCGCGGACAGCTGACCGGGCGTCCCGTGAGCGGGGCGTCTGGTAGGAGGCTGACCGGCCGTCTTGTACGCTGAGGCCAGCGGTAGCAAGCGCGACAAGGGGGCGCAGAGTGACCGTGGACGATCATGGCGACGGGCTCCCTCCCGCCGCCGAGGCCAGGATGGCCGAGATCCGGCAGAGCGGCACCTGGGGGTCAGCGCTCACGGCCGATGAGTTCACGGCGATCAAGAGCACTGGCTTCGAGCCAGTCGGCCAGGTGCTGGGTGCTGCCGTCTACAACATCGGCTACACCGGCGGTTACAGCTGCCCTGCTTACGCCAGCGGATACGGGCTCGGCGGGATGCGGGCCTTTGGCGCCGTGCCCTATAACAGCATCACGGCGACGTCTGGCGGCGGCACGCTGGGCTCGTACGCGCCGCTGGTGCGCACGATGTACGAGGCGCGGCGGCAGGCGATCGGGCGGATGATGCACGAGTGCCAGGAACTCGGCGGTCATGGCGTCGTCGGCGTGCGCCTGAGCATCGGCAGCTTCCCGGCCGGCGGCATGGAGTTCAAGGCGATCGGCACAGCGGTGCGCGCGCCCGGCGGGCCGACGCTGCGCCAGCCGTTCACCTCGGACCTGTCGGGTCAGGACTTCGCCAAGCTGATCATGGCCGGCTGGGTGCCTGCCGGGCTGGTGCTCGGCATCTCGATCGGCGCCCGGCACGACGACTGGGTGACCGTGAGCCAGTCGTCCTGGGGGGCGGGGAACTCCGAGGTCGCGGGTTACACCGACCTGGTGAACTCGACCCGGCACGATGCCCGCACGCAGCTGGAGCGCGACGTCACGCGGCACGGCGCGGATGGCGTCGTCCTGCAGCAGATGAACATCCAGGTCGGGGAGCACGAGTGCCCCGTGCAGGAAGGCCGCAGGGACCACGTGGTCGAGGCCACCATCATCGGAACGGCGATCGCCCGGTTCGGCGGCAAGCGGGGGCCGGACAAGCCGCCGCTGGCGATCATGTCTCTCGACCCGCAGCGGCGCCAGGCCGCCAGGGTCCGGCTCGGCCCATGACCAGCTCTCCCCGGCCCGCGCGGGCAGCGCGCAGGCACCTGGGGCCACATTCTCGAAGCAGAGGAGCACGATGACCGAGCAGCAGGGCACCGATCTCGGGGTGCTGGGAGTACCGCAGGACGCGATGCGCCGGCTGGCCGAGCTGCGGCCGGGGCAGCCCGGGTCGATCTTCACCTCCGACCTGTCGGTCAACGAGTTCCTGCTCGTCCGGGAGGTCGGGTTCCGTCCGGTCGGCCTGGTCCTGGGCAGCTCGATCTACCACGTCGGCCTGCAGTTCGGCCGCTGGGGCCAGAGCCAGGAGCTCGACGTCCTGTCGCAGGCGATGTATCACGCCCGCGAGCTGGCGATGACCAGGATGGAGGCCGAGGCGCAGGCGCTCGGCGCCGACGGCGTCGTGGGCGTCCGGCTGGACGTCGAGATGAAGGAGTTCGGCGCTGACATCGCCGAGTTCATCGCGGTGGGCACCGCCGTGATCGCCGAGCCGGGAGCGGGCGGCGGCGGCGTGACGAACTGGCGCAACAACAAGGGCATGCCGTTCACCTCTGACCTGTCCGGGCAGGACTTCTGGACCCTGATCAGGGCCGGCTACGCGCCGCTCGGCATGACGATGGGAACGTGCGTCTACCACATCGCCCATCAGAAGTTCGGCAACAAGATGGGCAACATCGGCCGCAACGTCGAGCTCGAGCAGTTCACCCAGGCGCTGTACGACGCGCGCGAGCTTGCCATGTCCCGGATGCAGGCCGAGGCGGAGGAACTCGCCGCCGAGGGCATCGTCGGCGTTCAGCTGCGGCAGCACAGCCACGCCTGGGGCTCGCACACGACCGAGTTCTTCGCGATCGGCACCGCGGTGCGGCCGCTGCGTGATGATCACATCATTCAGACGCCGACGATGGTGCTCAGCCTTGATGCCTGACCCGCGATGCCAGCCCCCGGGCCGCTAGGTCAGAACCTGCCGCCAGCCGCGGAGGCGCGGCTGGGCGAGATGCGCGGCACCCGCAGCTGGGGATCGTCGCTCGATGTCAGTGAGTTCGCGGCCATCTCCAGGGTGGGCTTCCAGCCGGTCGGCCAGGTGCTCGGCGCAGCGGTGTACAGCGTCGGCGACGCCGGGGACGAGGAGTGCCCGTACGGCCTGGCCGTGTACCGGGGCGAGGGCAACCGGGCCTACCGGGCGCCGGGCAGCGGACCGCGGCTGGGGCCGGGGGCGATCCAGGCGCCGGTCGGCGCGGCCGCGATCGGCTCCGCGCGCCCGCTGGTGTCGGTGCTGTATCAGGCGCGCCGGGCGGCGATCGGGCGGATGACAGCGGAATGCGCGGCCCTCGGCGGTCTCGGCGTGATCGGCGTCGAGCTCACCATCGGCCCCTTCGGCGACGACGAGGACATTCTGGAATTCCGCGCGTTCGGAACGGCGGTGCGCGCCACGGGAGTGACGAGCCGCGCCCAGCCGTTCGCGTCCGACCTGTCCGGGCAGGACTTCACCAAGCTCGTCGCGCACGGCTTCGTGCCGGTCGGCCTGGCGCTGGGCGTTGCGGTCGGCTACCGGCATGACGACTGGCTGACAAAAGGCCAGACCCGATTCAATGCCGGGAACGTGGAAGTCCAGGGTTACACCGATCTCGTCCGGCAGGTCCGGACAGACGCGCGGAACGAGCTGGAGCTTGATCTCGTGCGGATGGGCGCCGAGGGTGTCGTGGTCCGTGACCTGTCGGCCAGGATCTCGGAGCGCAAGTGCCCGATCGTGCCGTTCGGGAAGGATCACGTCGTCGAGGCGACGGTCGTCGGCACCGCCATCGCCCAGTTCGCCCGGCTGGCACCGCCGCCGATCTACGGCATCCACCGGCTCGACGGCCGCCGGCCCGTGCAGGCGCCGCCCCCGCCGACGGTGAGGCTGGACGCCGACAGCGCGGACGAGGACCGGCAGGAGCCCGGCGGCGAGCCGCAGTCAGAGCAGCCTGACCCCGGCCAGCAGGGCTAGCGGCCGGTCACCACCGGGCCGGGTAGACGAAGTCGGCTGCCGGGCGCCCGAGCCATTGCACGATGCGCATGGCTAGGTCCATGCCGGTGCCGAACTTCGCGGTGCGCAGTCCGGTCAGCTGACCCGGGTGGCACCCGAGCAGCGCGGCCAGTGCCGGCCACGTCAGGCCGTCCTGCCGTCTCTTCTCGTCCATTGCCGCGTACAGGAGCTTCAGCGCCCACCGGAGCCGCCGGTCCGGGCCTGCCGCTGGCAGCGCGAAGCGGGCATCATCGCCGGGCCCTCCGGCCAGGAAGCTCTCGGGGCTGCGGCCGAGCCAGCGCAGCATGAACAGCGCGTGCTGGCAGCTCGTCCTCGGCTTGCTCGCCATGCCGGTGAGCGTCGAGGGGCTGATCGGATGATCGCGGCGCCGGTCGTTGAGATCAGCGGAGAGCTGCCAGATCTGACTGGCCACGCCCGGCCAGCTGAGCCCGAGCTCCGCCCGCCGGGCGTCCAGTGCCTGATACAGCGCCCCGGCATCAAACGGCCGGACCGGCGAGAGCGTCACCCTCTGATCGTGCCGCACGGCCGGCCCGGCAGGCCAGTCCGGCAGGCCAGTCCGGCAGGCCAGTCCGGCAGGCCAGTCCGGCAGGCCAGTCGGGCGGCGTGCCGCTGACGGTGTCGAGCAGCCGGGCCAGGCGTGTGCGCAGCGTCCCCCGGCCAGGCCCCGTGACCGCGTTGTCACGCCCCGGATAGCGGGCCGCGTAGCGCAGCCCGACGGCGTCACCGTCATCGCCGGCCGCCGAGCTCACCAGGTGCTGCACGGCATCGAAGGAGACGGGCGCGCTGTCGGGCCTGACGGGCAGCGCCTCGTGGGCCAGCTCGTCCAGCTCGGGGTCGTCGCCGTCCAGCGCGAAAATCGTGGCGCCAGCCCGGCGGACGTCATGGACCCGCTCAAGCAACTCCGGCGAGGCCGCCTCCGGGGTGACCACCAGCAGCGTCTCCTCGCGGGTAGCGGCGCGCAGCCGGTCAAGGCCGACGGCCAGGTGCGGCGCCGCGTCCGGGCCGGGCTGCCACCGGACCAGCGTGGGAGCCAGCTCCGGGATGCCGGCCAGCCGGCTCTCGTCAGCTAAGTGCGCGGTCATGTGCCACGGCTCGGCTGTCTCGCTGCCGACGATGAGCAGTCCGTTCGGCGTGCGCGCGCTGCGCCGCAGCGCGCGCGCGAACGACGAGGTGCGATCCAGCCACCCGGTTGGCGCGAGCAGCGCCCGCAGTATCGCGACCTGGTCGGCATTCATGACCCCATGGTGCCCGACCAGCGCCGCCGGTGCCGGGACTCCGGCCGGCGCGGGCGCGCCAGGCGGCGTCTGGCAGGATCGGCGCATGACCCCCGAATCCCCGGGCGCCGCGCGGCCCGGCGCTACTCCCGACGTGT
>Ga0302325_10010303_pt1 | contig 20287 bp, 18 predicted proteins | sample Palsa_T0_2_FD_201948 | JGI IMG/M metagenome (GOLD analysis project Ga0302325, IMG submission 201948) | Peat permafrost microbial communities from Stordalen Mire near Abisko, Sweden - Palsa_T0_2 | ecosystem: Environmental > Terrestrial > Soil > Palsa > Peat permafrost | place: Sweden: Abisko...
GACCCGGCACATAGGCGATGGAGTTGATGCCGCGCTGATTGTTCTCAGCAAGCCAGCGGTCCTCGTTGTTGGTCGAATTCCACACCTCAGTCAGGCGTGCAAGGTCGTAGTCGACGCCCTCGACGGCATCCTTGTGCACGATCCACTTTGCGGTAACCACGGTCTCCTGCGGCCCGGTCGGCAGCGCCTGAAACATAAACGCGTAGTCGCCGACAGCATGGTTGAAGCAATTCGGCTGCACCGCCCACCACATGGTGCCGACGTCGCCATCGCCCACGGCACCCAGCTTCTTCGTCACGGCAGATTTGCCGTCGATGGTGATAGACACCACCTTGTCCGCGAGCGCAAAGCGGCCGGCCTCGAAATCGGTTCCGCGAATCGGTCCGTTCTTCAGTCCCCGTGCCGCACAGCGCGCCCAAAAATCAACCAGCCATGGCTCCGGCTCCGCGTAGATATCTTGCGTCGTGAAATCACGGAAGGAATGCATGAGCTGCAGGTGCCGCGCACGGCAGTGGTAGCATTCGCGCGCATTCTCCATGACCAGCTTCCAATTGGCGCGCTCTACGAGCGTCGCCGAGTAAGCGAGCTTGCCGTTGCGCAGATCATGCGGCCCGAGAAGCGGCTCGATACCCGCGCGGATGGGTGCGAAATCCGGTGCGGCTTCGCTCAGACACACAAAGATTACGCCAGCGACGCTCTCGGTCCGCGCCGGACGCAGCCGGTAATCCTTCGGATCGAAGCTCTCCTGCATTCGACCGGCGCGCAACAACTGGCCTTGAAGATCGTAGGTCCACTGGTGATACGGACACACGAGGCGGTGCGCATGGCCCCGCTCTTCGGTGCAAATCTGTGCGCCGCGGTGGCGGCAGGTATTGAAGAATGCGCTGACGCCGCCCTGCTCGTTGCGCAAGATGACGATCGGCGATTGGCCAACGGTCATGGTGATGTAGTCGCCGGCCTTGGGAATCTCGATTTCAAGACCCGCCTGCAGCCAATAGCGATTGAAAATCGCCTGGATATCAAAATCCAAAACGGCGGGGTCGGTGTACAGCGCCTGCGGCAACGAATGGCCGGGGGCCCTCTCGGTGAGCAGTGTATGCATCCTGTCCACAAGCGTCATATGTCCGTCCTTACTTAAGGTCAAGCAATGGTCAATTCATACACTATTTTTGTACACCCCGCACCGCTCAGGCCGCAGATGCGGAATTCTTAAGCGCATCGAGATAGGCCGCAAGCACGCCTGTATCCCCATCTTTGGCAACGCAGGCCGTATAGCCGTCCGGCCGCACCAAGCACAGATCGCCACTCCGAAGCGGCGGCCGCGCAGCGGGTTCCAACAGGTCGCCGTGGTCGTGAATGAGGCGGATGATCGCATCGTCCGCCGCCGCGAATAGCGCGAAGCGCGGAGCCTCGCCCGCCCCAACGGGAGTCTGCCCCGCCACTGGCGCTACGCGCGCTCCGGGCTCCGGCCCGCCCAGACTGTGTACTCCCGGCCCATTGAGCGGACTGTGGCGATATCCTATCGAAACCTCCGCAAGCGATTCCGCCATAGCTCGCCGCAGCGGCGCCAGGCCAAAAAGGACACTGCCGACGAAGTTCCGGACACTCTGCGCCGCATGGTTTTTCATCACTGCAACGGCTGTTAGACGTCCCGCATCCACTAGCACCTGATCCCCGACCGCGCTGCGCTCAATGCTGTAGCTGTCGAGGAGCCTGTCCGCCGCGCTTGCGCCGCGGCACACGAGTGCCAGCTTCCACGCGAGGTTGAAGGCGTCCTGCATGCCGGTGTTCATTCCCTGGCCGCCGGCCGGGCTGTGAACGTGGGCGGCGTCACCGGCAATGAAGACTTGGCCCACTCGATAGTCTTTTACTTTTCGCTCATTGATTCTAAAGCCCGACAACCAGATGGGGTCGGACACGGTGAGCCCTCCTGGTCCGCGCCGATCGATGATAGCCTGGACGTCGTCGAGCGTTGGATCACCTGGCTCTGCACCGCTCGCGCGACCAAAATCCGCGATGACTCGGAACCGCCCCGGGCTAATCGGAAAAACGGCGAGCACCCCCTCCTCGTGCCAATAAAGTGACAGTTCCGTGACGCTTAGAGATTGGCCGGCCAGGTGAACGTCAGCCAAGATCCAGTCGCTCTGCATCGTGTTGCCCTCAAAAGCCAGCCCCAGGCTGTGGCGGACGGTGCTGTGACCGCCATCGCAGCCAACGAGCCACTCGGTCTGCAGAGATTCCTGCCGTCCGTCAGCGTGCCGCAAAGTCGCCGTGACCGCGGTCCCGGTATCCGTGAAGCCGGCGAGTTCCACTTCGCGCTCGACCCTTATCCCCAGGCTCGCCAGGTGCGTTTCGAGCAGTTGCTCGGTCTGCGACTGCGACAGCATCAATGCGTAGGGATAAAAGCTGTCGAGACTCGCAAGGCTGATATGTCCAATGCGTTTTGCGCCCGCCACGATGTTTGCCGCGACGACCTTGTGCCCGGCCGCTACAAAAGAGCGAGCGAGGGCGGTACGCTCGAGTAGCTCCAGCGTGCGGCTCCAAACGACCAGGGCTTTCGACAGATTTGTCCGCTGCGCTGCCTTGTCGACGATACGCACCGGCACCCGGTAGCGCGCGAGTTCCGCCGCCATCGTAAGTCCAACAGGCCCTGCGCCTACGACTAGAACTTGCGCGTCCACCTACTTTCTCCTGCCGCAACGACGCACTATAGGTCGGGAGTCTAACAAAAGCCCCCTCCGTTTTAGCCGCGCGATACGCGTTCGGCTAACTCACAACGCGGTCGCCGCGGATGCATCACGCGCTGAGGGATCCATGTTCCACAGTGCCACGAAGGTCAGCAGAGCCGCTGCGCAAAGATAGAAGCCGACATAGGCAAGACCGTAGCGCAAGGCAAGCGCAGTCGCTATGTACGGCGCAAGTGATGCTCCCAGGATGCCGGCCAGGTTGAAAGCAAGCGATGCACCCGTATAGCGCACCGCCGTCGGGAACAGCTGCGCAAGCGCCGTGCCCAGGGGCCCGTACGTCAATCCCATCAGCGCCAGGCCAAGCGCCATAAACGTGCCGACGCCGAGCGTATTTCCGGAGCCAAAGAGCGGGGCAAAAAACAGACCGAATGCTCCGATCGCGGCGGTCGCGATCAAGAGTACTGGCCGGCAGCCGCGCCGATCGGCGATCGCTGCCGAGATAGGAATCGTTGTGGCAAAGAACAACACACCGAGCATTTGCAGCATGAGAAAATCCGTGCGCGCATAGCCAAGCGCCCGAGTGCCCCAACTCAGCGCGAACACCGTCATCAGGTAAAAGAGCACAAAGGTCGCCGTTGCTGCGAACGTGCCGAGAATGAGCGCGCGTTTATAGACGGTGCAAACGGTAAGCATGGGCACGCGAACGCGCTCGTTGTTTTCGATTGCGCGGCGAAAGGCCGGGGTCTCGGTCAGACGCAAGCGGATATACAAGCCGACACCCACGAGGAGTGCGCTGGCGAGGAACGGCAGGCGCCAACCGTATGCAAGAAATTGTGCCTCCGTGAGATGCTGACTCAGAAGCAAAAAAGTTCCGCTCGAGCACAGGAACCCCAATGGCGCACCCAGCTGTGGAAACATTCCGTACCACGCGCGCCTGCCGGGCGGTGCATTTTCGATCGCGAGCAGTACCGCACCGCCCCATTCGCCGCCAAGACCGAGTCCTTGTCCGAAGCGGCACAGGGCGAGCAACAACGGCGCGAGGATGCCGGCGGTCGCGTACGTCGGCAAGAGCCCAATGAGCACCGTCGAAAGGCCCATGGTCACAAGCGCAGCCACCAGAGTCGCCTTGCGCCCAAGCCGGTCGCCGAAGTGCCCGAAAAGCGCAGAGCCTATTGGACGAGCAAAGAATGCGAGGGCAAACGTCGCGAGCGACTGCAGCGTAGCCGACGCGGGGTCTGACGCTGGGAAGAACAGACGTGGAAATACCAGAACCGCAGCCGTGGCATAAATGTAAAAATCGAAAAACTCGATTGTCGTGCCGATGAGGCTCGCAGCGAGAACTCGCGCCGCACTCATGACGCAAGCAATCCGCAACGGCCCAAGATTCGAGCAAGCCCGATCGTTTCAGCCTCGCACGCGACTATTTTGCGTCGCCGTCCTACAGACAACAGAGCATCAAACATGACTAAGGACTGCCCAAATCAAGCTCAACACTCCAAGCTTGCGCCACCGGGCCCGCGCTTCGCATGGGCATGGTGCTTGCTCCTGCTGAGTTACCGCCTGCTTCGATGCAGTGCGCAGAGCGAATCATCTTACACATAGGAGCGAGCCATGAAACCGATATCATCATTAGCCTTGGCGGCGGCGTTGCTAGCCAGTGCAGTTGCGTTTGCGCAAACGCCGGATAGGTCGGGTAGTAACACCAACACCGACGTCATGCAAAACAATGCACCTGCGAACAACACTCCGAGCGCGGCGACCGACGAAAGCAACGCGACGCCGCAATCCATCTCCCAGGCCTGTCACAAACAGGCGTCTGACCAGAAGCTGACCGGTGATGACAAGACCAACTTTATGAAGAAGTGCAAGGAGGGAAAGACGACGCGCACAGGTAATACGTCGAGCTCAGGTAATTGAGGCTGGACGGACTCCTGAGCACCAGACGGAATATTGACCTCGCCGTCTTCTGGCGGCGGGGTTTCTATGCAGATGACGCCGCGTGCCAGTAGGCATTTGGCAATGTCAATTTTTCATGTAATTCGGAGCAAATACCATGAAACCCATAGCATCGAGCCTGGCAATTGCGATCGCTGTCGCAGGTTTGGCTGTTGCGCAAGCGCAGGCACCGAATACTGCCAAGGACACACCCTCCGCGACCCAGGCCACGCCGGAATCGACGCAGTCCGACGTCCCTGACCCCGCCACGGGCCCGGGCGCAGCGGACAATCGATTGGCAACGCAGTCCCCCGGCCAATTGTGCCGCAGCCAGGCCTCTGCCAAGAACCTCACGGGTGACGACCGGACAAACTTCATCAAGAAATGCAAGGCAGCCAAGACGCCTTAGAGGGCAGCTAGCGCAGTGCGTTTCCTCCGCGCGGAGCCGTAGTTCCATACGCTCGCCGTGCAGCGGCGGGGCGGTGTTACCCGCTCAGCGCGCTAGCTCTCGTGCGCCAAGCCTGCGCTCAACCGCCACTCCATCCATTTTTTAATTCGCTTGGCATCGGCGACACGTGTGTACTTGCCGAAGGAATCAAGCAGCACGATCACGACAGTGCGGCCCTCGATAATCGCCTGCATGACGAGGCACTTTCCCGCCTCGCTGATGTAGCCCGTCTTTTGTACGATGATGTTCCAGGTCGGATTCGACACCAGCGAATCCGTTTTACGAAAATCAAGCATCCGGCGGCCGGCACGCACTGCATAACCCTTGTCTGTTGAGTACTCGCGGATGATCGCATTTTGCGATGCGGCCATGACGAGCTTCGATAGGTCTTCGGGACTTGCAACGTTATCGCTCGACAATCCTGCCGGATCGACGAAGCGCGTATGTGTCATACCGAGCGCCACCGCCTGCGCATTCATCGCCTGCACGAACGCCGGGACGCCGCCGGGATAATGACGCCCGAGGGCGTGCGCGGCTCGATTCTCAGATGACATCAGCGCGAGGTGGAGCAGATCCCCACGCGACAACGTAATACCAGGCAGCAGGCGCGAATATGCGCCCTTTCCCGCCGCGATATCCTCGCGAGTGATCAGGATCGGCTCATCGAGCGATTGCTTGCCCTGTAACACCACGAGTGCCGTCATGAGTTTGGTAATCGATGCAATCGGCATGGCCACATCCGCGTGGCGCGAATATAAGACCGACGCGTGCGTCGCATCCAGAATGAATACCGAATTTGAGCGTAGATCAGGCTCGTCGCGCAGCGCCTTGCGGGAATGCGTGGCTGCGAGGCGGGGCGCAGACAGCGCCGACGTAGCAGAGGCGCCCGGATTGCCCTCGGAAGCGAACGCCGGAGGCAGCGAAACCGCGAGGATGCTCACCGCCAAGAGCAGAAATCCCCGCCTCCAGTTCATCGCTGGTGCCGCCTTTGCCAAGCTCGCATCGTCTAAGTATAGGCCGCGCGCCGCGATACGGGGAGTGAGCCTCATCACGGCCTCAAGGCCCAAGTCACTTGAAGTGTCGCACATTACGAATCAACTGACCGCAATCTGTCGAATGGCGCGCTCAAAAACATCAACGGGCTGACCGCCTTGGAGGAGGTGCCGCTCGTTGAAGATTACAGCCGGGACAGCATGAATGCCCTGCTCGAGGTAGAAGCGCTCGCGCTCGCGGACCTCATCGGCATACTCCTGCGAGGCGAGTATCTGCACGGCTCGCGCGCGCTCCAAACCAACGTCGGCGGCAATGTCCGCAAGCGTTTCGTGATCGCTCGGATTCTTGCCGGCCGTGAAGTATGCGGCAAAGAGCGCGTCCTTAAGGGCAAGCTGTTTTCCCTCAAGCTCGGCCCAGTGGAGCAACCTGTGGGCATCGAAAGTGTTATAGATTCGCGTGCGCTTGCCCATCTCGAAGGTGAATCCAAGTTCCGCGCCGCGCGCGCGCAGCGCCTCAGCATTACGCTTGAAGTCTACGGCAGAGCCGCCGTATTTCTCCTTCAGGTGTTCGGCGATGCTCTCGCCGGCAGCCGCAATCTGCGGATTGAGCTCAAAGGGCTGAAAATGCAGGTCAAATGACACGTCACCGCCGACGCGGCGCAGCGCCTCTTCGAGCGACTTCAGGCCAATGACACACCAGGGGCAGGAGACATCCGACACAAAATCGATCCTGAGTTGCTTGCTCATCGAATGCGCCCCTTCAGCTTTTCAGCCGATATCCCGTTTTGAATATCCACGCGACGACGAGCAGGCAAATCGCGAAAAAACCGAGCGTCATTGCCAAACTCACTCCCACGCTCACATCCGAGGTCTCGAAGAAACTCCAGCGAAAGCCGCTGATCAAATATACCACCGGATTGAACAAGCTGAATGTGCGCCATGCCGGCGGCAGCATGTCGATCGAATAGAAGGCACCGCCGAGGAATGCGAGCGGCGTGACGATCAACATCGGCACAAACTGCAGATGCTCAAATCCCTTTGCCCAGATGCCGATGATGAATCCGAACAGGCTGAAGGTCGTCGCGGTCAATACGAGGAAGGCGATCATCCAAAGCGGATGCAGGATCTTCAGCGGTACAAAAAGCGCCGCTGTCGCAAGGATGATCACGCCCAAAATGATCGACTTGGTCGCTGCCGCGCCGACGTAGGCGATGACGATTTCCAGATACGACACCGGCGCCGACAGAAGCTCGTAAATCGTGCCGGTGAACTTGGGAAAATAAATGCCGAACGAGGCGTTGGAGATGCTCTCGGTGAAGAGCGCCAGCATAATGAGTCCCGGCACGATGAAAGCCCCGTAGGCGACGCCATTGACCGCTGTCATGCGCGAGCCAATCGCAGAACCGAATACGACAAAATAGAGCGATGTGCTCATGACCGGCGTGAACAAGCTCTGCCAGAGCGTGCGGCCGGCACGCGCCATCTCGAAATTGTAGATCGCCCACACGCCGTAGCGGTTGAATGCGATCCCCTTCAAGCGCGCATTCCTGTGCGCTCACTGACTAGACTCACGAAGATGTCCTCGAGTGAGCGTTGCCGCGTATTCATGTCGTTGAACACGATCCCCAATTCGCTCAAGCGGCGCAGCAGATCATAGAGGCTCGCGCTTTCGCCGGCATCGAAGCTGTACTCAAGCTCCGTGCCGGCTGACTTAAGCTCCAAGCGCCACGCGGCGAGCTCGGCCGGAATGGCTGCCATCGGTACGACGAGGCTGACAGTCAGCTGCTTCTTGCCGAGCTTTTTCATGAGTGCAGTCTTCTCGTCAACCAGGATCAGGGCGCCCTTGTTGATGACCCCGATCCGATCGGCCATCTCCTCGGCCTCCTCGATGTAGTGCGTGGTGAGAATGATAGTGACGCCGCGCTCGCGCATACGACGGACGAGCGTCCACATGTCACGACGCAATTCCACGTCGACACCCGCGGTCGGCTCGTCCAGAAACAGAATCTGCGGCTCATGCGACAGCGCCTTCGCGATCATCACGCGACGCTTCATGCCGCCGGAAAGCGTCATGATCTTGTCGTGACGCTTCTCCCACAAGGACAGGTCGCGCAGCACTTTTTCGATATGTGCCGGGTTTGCTGCATGTCCGAAAAGACCACGGCTGAAAGTCACCGTCGCCCATACGGTCTCGAATGCGTCGGTGGTCAATTCCTGCGGCACGAGCCCGATCTTCGAGCGCGCCGCCCGGTAGTCGGTGATGATGTCGTGGCCGTCGGCGACGACCACCCCTGTGGTGGGGGTCACGATACCGCAGACAACGTTGATCAGCGTGGTCTTGCCAGCGCCGTTCGGGCCCAGCAACGCGAAGATTTCCCCTTTGCTGATTTCAAGGCTTATGCCCTTGAGTGCCTGCAGACCCGAAGCGTAGGACTTGGTCAGGTTTGAGATCGATATTACGGGCGGCATTATTCACAGTCTGGGAACGGGCGCGCATAAGAGATAACATCCGGCCGTGATGCAAAGCAAGTCACGGGAATTCTCAGGAGTCTCTGACTTGGACGACGAGCCTCATGATCCAGTCATGATTCCGCACGCTGCGCTCGCGACAGACCTCCTAAGGAAGGTCGTCGAAGCCTTCGTGCTGCGCGAGGGCACCGATTACGGCGAGAAAGAGTTTTCCCTCGACGAGAAGGTCGCGCACGTCATGCGCCAGCTCGACCAGGGTGAAGCGCAGATCATCTTCGATCCGAACTCGAAGACCGTGGACCTTGTCGCCATCGGTGCGAGCCGCCCGGCGCGGCGCTAGCCGGCACGCCTGCGACGTCATTTGGCGGATTTCCCCTTCCAGACCTCCATCGTGTCGGAGGAACCCTGCGCCCGCACGCCGTTATCGGTCAGGATTTCTTCGGTAGCAGCGACCATTTCCTTGTGCGGAAATACCAGCCCCTCGCCGCCTAAGTTGTCAAATTCGAACGTTACGAACTCATCTTTAAGATCGCGCAACAGCGCGACCAGATGCCGCAAGCTGCGCACTCGCGTGCCGTTGACCGAGTACACAACTCCCGCAGAGGGATTGGAATAACCCTTGGAGAGCTTGTTCGGGAAAAATGGCGAGGAGACCACCACAAGTTCCTCGCGCTCCGCATCGGGCGCGTCGCCGCGGCGCGTGACTAGCGGGCTGCGAACGAACGCCAAAGTCGTCAGTGCATTCGCGTTATTGATCAGCGCGATATACTCCATCGTCGCCTTCGAGAATACGAGCGGCCCATAAACGAAGTACGACGGGTAATCGCCGTTTAAAGAGGGAATCAGCAGGGGCCGGTTGGGCGAGACGGGCAACTGCACTACCGTAGACTTTCCGGCGCGCACCACGGTCAGCGCCACCTTGCCTTGATGAGCGACCTTTTGAATGAGGTAGCGGAAATTCACCCGCAGATCCGCGCCGAGCTTGATCATGCCCTGATCGTCGATCGGCGTATCGGCGATGCGCGTTATGACGTCCCATTCCTTCAATGGGTAACCAGCGTCGCTGTGGAAGGGACGATGCACGACCATACCCTCGACGGATTTATCGATTTTTAGAAAAGTGCGCAGCGCCGGATTCTCAAGAGTCTGCAGATCGTCATACATCGCCGGTTTACCGTCGTAATGGCCGTCCGCAATGTCCTGCAAAAACAACTCGATCTCCTCGTTGGGAATGATGTAGCCGATGTTCTGTGCATCGTTGAAGCGGCTGAATGCGAGGCCGATCATCTGATCGCCCGCGACCGCCGGGCCGCCGCTATTGCCAGGATTGATTGCGGCGTCGATCTGGATGCGCAGTCCGGCAACGGGAAAGTTGTACGGTACGAATTCGATGCGCGACACAATGCCCTTGGTGATGGAGAGCGACGTGCCGCCGGTTGGAAACCCATAGGCCAGCACCGCGTCCTTGATCTGCGGCAATGCGGCCGCACGTGCGATCGGTGCATGCGTATTGAAGAGCGCTTCGTCGTCGAGCTTGAGGACCGCGAGATCAATGCCGGGCGCAATGGCGACGACCGTCGCCGAGATCTTGTCACCTGACTGATTCGGCTGAACTTGCACCTGGCTTGCGTAGAGCACGGCGTGCGCGTTGGTGAGGATACGTTTGCCTTCAATGATGACGCCGGACGCAGTAGCTTCCGCCGGTGCCTGTTTGGTCCATGGGCGGGAAGGATCTGGATAACGCATCGTCGAGAAGACCTTCACCACGGCATTCGCCACATTACTCGGGATGCTGCTCGCCGCTGCGGCGTCGGTATTTGCCACCGGCGCCGTATCCTCGCTGTTCTGTGGTGTCGGTTGTGCTACTGCAAAATCTGCAGCGCCACAAATCACCATCAACACACAGGCTTTCAAAAAATTTGCGAGATGCGGAAGTCTCATGGCGGCTCTCTATTAAATAGAGAGCGAAGCTTAGCGGTTCGGAAAAAATTCTGCCGCGATTATGTCACATGACTCCGGATGGCGACGGTGTGCGCTCTACTGGCAATGCGTGTAGCTTTCGCGACCGCAGTTCACAGTATTCAAAAATTTCGGGGGATGAAGGCGCTACGACTCGCTCGATGAGAGCGCCAAGAGCATCAACACGCAATATTCGGGCGGATCGCCACTAGATCCGCACCGCGTCGGTTTGGTTTCACACCGGCCTCTGACGGCGGCGCGCCTGCGACCAGGTTCTGCGTCTCTGAATGATGCTTGCTGTGCGGCCTGGGAAGGCTATGCGACTAAAAAAAGCCATCGTGCCAGGAGCGGATCTGCTGTGCGGCGCAGCAGCTCGCGCATCGGCACCCTTGCCTCGCGCCATCCTGTGCTGCGCGTTCGTTCTTGTCGCACTTTCGGCCTGCGGGAGCGTACAAACAACGACCTCGGGAGGCGTAAGTTCCATTGCGCAATCCGTCTCCGAGTCGCAAGCACCCGTCATCACCGGAATGCCGCCGACAGCAGCTCAGGTTGGGGTTGCGTATGACTACATGCCGACGGTTACTGATGCACTGAGCACCGCGCTCACTTTCAGCATCACCAACATGCCCGGTTGGGCCACATTCAACACTGCAACAGGCGAACTTAAGGGAACACCGGGCGCTGACAATGTCGGCACGACGAATGAAATTGAGATCAGCGTCTCCGACGGCGTCGGCGTAGCAACGGTCGGCCCGTTTCTGATCACGGTCACCTCGGCACAACCCACTCCTCCAGCGTCTGCCCCACCGACGATCACAGGCACGCCTGCCGCCACGGTCATTGCCGGGCAGGCGTATTCTTTCGCGCCCTCCGCTTCTGACCCGAGTGGCAACGCCCTCACCTTCTTGATCATCAATCGGCCGGCATGGGCGAGCTTTAGCACGAGCACGGGGCAGCTCAGCGGAACGCCCACTGCGGCGAACGTCGGCAGCTTCGCAAACATCACAATCAGTGTGAGCGATGGGACACTGACAGCTTCTTTGCCTGCCTTCACCGTCACTGTGTCGCAGGCGTCCGTCGAGGGACCGCCTACGATCGGCGGCAACCCTCCGACGACGGTGAATGCCGGTTCGCTGTACAGCTTTACCCCGAGCGCAAGCGACCCGGGCGGCAACACACTGACCTTCTCCATCCAGAATCAGCCGACTTGGGCGAACTTTAACGCGAACACGGGGGAACTCGCGGGGACCCCGTCCTCGGCCAACGTCGGCAGCTACCCGAACATCCAGATCAGCGTCAGCGATGGAACGCTCACCGCCTCATTACCCGCCTTCACCATCGCAGTCTCACAGGTTTCCGACAACGGACCGCCTACCATCGGCGGCAATCCGCCGACGTCCGTGAATGCAGGTTCGGCCTACAGCTTCACGCCGAGCGCAAGCGATCCGGGCGGCAACGCACTGACGTTCTCCATCCAGAATCAGCCGACTTGGGCGAACTTTAACGCGAACACGGGGGAGCTCGCGGGGACTCCGACCGCAGCCAACGTCGGCAGCTACCCGGGCATCCTGATCAGCGTCAGCGACGGCACGCTGTCCGCCTCTTTGCCTGCCTTTACGATCACCGTCTCGCAGGCTTCCGTCAGCGGACCGCCCACAATCACAGGCAGCCCACCGACAGCGGTGAATGCAGGTTCGGCCTACAGCTTCACGCCGAGCGCGAGCGACCCAGGCGGCAACGCACTCACGTTCTCCATCCAGAATCGGCCCTCCTGGGCTCACTTTGATACAAATACGGGCCAGCTCTCCGGGACACCGACTACAGCCAACGTCGGCCAGTACGCAAATATCGTGATCGGTGTCAGCGACGGCACGCTGTCCGCCTCTTTGCCCGCCTTTACCATCACGGTGTCGCAGGCTTCCGCCGACGGACCGCCGACGATCAGCGGCAATCCTGCAACATCGGTGAATGTGGGTTCGGCATACAGCTTCACGCCCGCTGCGAGTGACCCCGAGGGCCAGGCCCTGACATTCTCGATTCAGAATCAGCCCGCATGGGCAGCCTTCAACACGAGCACGGGCCAGCTCTCCGGAACACCCGTCGCAGCCGACGTCGGCAGCTACGCAAACATCATCATCAGCGTCAGCAACGGCACGAGTACAGCGTCCCTGCCCGCCTTCAGCATTGCCGTGACGCAGATTTCCACCGGTTCAGTGACAGTGAACTGGAGGACTCCCACGCAGAACACCAATGGGACGCCGCTCGTGAACCTCGCCGGCTTTCGCATCTATTACGGTACCAGCGCGACCAACCTGAACCAGAGTACGCAGATCGCCAATCCAGGCGTTACCTCTTACGTGCTGGCAAATCTCGCGCCGGGCACTTGGTACATTGGGCTCGCCGACTACACGGCAAGCGGGGTCGAGAGCAGTCTCTCGAATATCGCAAGCGCGACCGTACAGTAACCTTCCCGCCGTCGCACCGGGAGCATCAACTCTCTTCGTCGTGCTGCTACGCAGGCTGCGCGCTGCGGCGAGTTCTGCGAAAATCCCGCCATGGCCGCTAAACGTTTACCCGTCGTGCCGCTCTGGAGTGTCGCAATTCCGGTCGTCGCGATTGTCGTTCTGGCCGCCGCATGGGGCCGTGCTCCCGCCGTGTGGCTGGTGCTCATCATCGCTGCCGCGCTGGTCGCGGCCGTGATGACGGCGGTTCATCACGCCGAGGTCGTTGCGCATCGCGTGGGAGAACCCTTTGGGTCGCTGGTACTGGCGGTGGCGGTCACGATCATCGAAGTGTCGCTTGTGGTCTCCATGATGATCTCGGGCGGAGCATCCGCAGCGACGCTCGCCCGCGATACGGTATTCGCAGCCGTCATGATCGTGTGCACCGGCGTCATCGGTTTATGCCTTCTCGCGGGCGGTCTGCGGCATCACGTGATCGCGTTCCGCATCGAAGGGACAAGTCCGGTCCTCGCAACCCTGGCTGCACTCGTCACATTGACGCTGGTGCTGCCGACTTACACGACGTCGACTCCCGGGCCCACGTTCTCCACATCACAGCTGGTATTTGCCGGCGCCGCATCCCTTGCGCTGTACGGGGTGTTCGTGTTCGTTCAGACGGTGCGCCACAGGGACTACTTTCTGCCAGCCGATGTCGCCAACGAAGCGGCGCACGCGCCCCCGGTAACGACCCGCATCGCGCTCATCAGCATGGCGCTGTTGCTCGTCTGCCTCGCGGCCGTGGTGGGCCTTGCCAAGGCGCTATCGCCGAGCATTGAGGCTGCGGTGCACGCGGCCGAGGCTCCGGAAGGCGTAGTCGGCATAACAATTGCCCTGCTCGTTCTCTTGCCGGAGAGCTGGGCTGCCCTGCGCGCCGCTGCTGCGAACCGGGTTCAGACCAGCATCAATCTCGCGCTTGGCTCGGCGCTCGCAAGTATCGGACTCACGATCCCGGCCGTCGCTGCGGTCTCAATCTTTTTGGGGCTGCGCCTTGAGCTTGGACTGCCGCCCAAAGAGATCATCCTCCTCGCGCTGACGGCTATCGTAGCCACGCTGACGCTCGGCGGCGGCCGCGCGACAGTCTTGCAAGGCGCCGTTCACATGACGCTCTTTGCCGTGTTCCTGTTTCTCGCGGTCGTGCCCTAGGGGATTTATATACTTCACTCCCTCGCGGGAGTCAGCACATGTTTCCGGGCGCACGCTCATCGCAAACCGATCACGTTAAGCACCCACGCGCCAATCCCGGCGCGGACGATGTTCAAGCTGCCATTGTAATCCCGGTGGATAACTAGCCCGCACCACGGACACTGATGTATGCGGACGGCGAGCAACTTCGGTACGAGTTGATGGCAGCGTGAGCATTCCTGACTAGTATTTCTCGGATCGACTCGAATGAGATGGCCACCAGTCTTTTCAACTTTGTAGCTGAGCATCGAGACGAACTGGCTCTTGAGCGGCAGCAAACCACAGCGGGACGTCAGGATCACGGCTAATTTTCGCACATAGGAGCTAAGTATATAAATCCCACTGTCTGCTCTTGCGGCTAAGGCTCGCCTTGGGCGCTGTCGGAGGACTCCGAAATATACATATAGCCCCCAGCCAGCGCCTCAAATGGCTCCGATACTTCGAAGAGTCGAATGAATGCCGCCTCCTCTTCGGAGATCGGCATGAAAGCGCCTTCGGGTTCACAGTAGAGCTCGAAGTCCCCCTGCTTCGCACCGCAGAACGAACAGTGATTCATCCAATACGTCTGCCCTTCCTGATCGTCGTACTCTAGGCGGTAATGCCTCGAAACCTGCTGCAGCCGACGCTGCACCGTCTGCGAAAGGTATTCGACGAAGAACAAGAGCGCACGCGTCTCTGCCGATTCCCACGAGTCTGCTGCGGCCGCCTCCGGATCTCCATCCGCATCCGCACCGCTTTCCAGTGTTTCGTGACCGGCAGATAGGACTAACCCGATCACCGGCGTGAAGCACGCACAGCTCTCGCAGCGCTGCAGACTGCGCGCGATGCAATACGTCCGTGATCGACTATTGATATCGTTTGCCATGCCATGACCCGTTTGCATGTATGACCCACATCGCGATGTAAGGCTCTGTGAGGCTCCCGTCACTACAAGGCCAGATCATCGTCACGCTCGTTGCGGTCAATATCACACTCGTTCTGCGAATCGTGCGCCTTGGTGCGGCCAAGCTCGGACGCTGCGGATGTTGCGTGCCGCCCCGAATCTCGTAGCTGCAGCCAGCTTTGTCGCGCAAGCCTCCGGACCTCCTCCAGTTTGTCGACACTACCCATACTTGGTACATGCGCGATCGGGCGTTCCATATCGTTTTCCTGTCCCCGCGTCTCGGATCGCTGTGACGCGATGGGAGTGTAGGGAACAGGCTCGCGATCGATGGCCTGCGCTCTAAGACTTCGGTGGTCGACACGAACTTCCAGGTTCGCCAGCTGCAGCGCTTCATTGGTCAAAGTTGCCCACCGCTCGCGCACCGCGAGCATTTCCATACGTCGTGTGCCGAGTCCGAGCTCGCGTCGCTTCTGGAAGCTCAGCTCCAGATCAGTCTTGGCACCAAGGCCGCTCGACAAAACCTCGCGCGTGGTCGCCAGCAGGTGGGCGTGAAAATTGCGTGGATCGTTGTCAGGTCGCGGCGCATGGATTGCCAGATCAACCGCAAATCCATGACGATCAGCCAGATGCTGCGAGAATTTCTGCATTAGGCCCACTCGTTGCCCGTGCGTGAGCTCATGAGGGAGCGCCACCAGGTATTCGCGGGCAAGCCCGGCGTTCTTGCGCGATTCGATGAGCTCGGCAGCATTCCACAGTGTCCCACGGTCACGCGCCCAGCTCATGTCGGCACCGGCAAGCTTCGAGGGCAGAAAGATTTCCTTGTGCATGACGTCGGTGCGGTGTGAATGATCGAACACCTTACCTGTGCGCTCATCGCGGATGCGCTCACCGGAGCGGTAGGCAGCGGCCGAAGTCGCGCGCCCGGTGGCGCTACCTCCGAAGCTCTTGACGTCCAAGTAATAGATGGCCACGGTGTTTGCCTGCGCTTGTGGTAACGCGGAGCTACCGCGTGATCAACACTTGCGCCCATGCGCGCGCCGAGGCGATCTTCAGGTAGCCGGTAAGATCGGGTAGCTGCTCAAGCTCCGAGGGCATTACGGCCACCTCGGTAACATGCTGATCACTCACTTGCGTGGAGCGACGCGAATTGCGGTCGGAGAGAAATCCCTCGCGGTCGCGGCCGCGGGTGACCTGGCGCCGCACGACCTCGCGCTCACCGATGAGACGCGAGGCAAAGTAGGACGTGCCGCCCCCTTCGCTCCCAGAGCAGCGCAGAATGAGTGTGTTGGCGCAGTTCTCGACGAGGGTCTGCGCTTCCCCCGCGCCGTAGGTGCTGGAGACCTGCGCGATTGACTGAAATCCAAGGATGCAGCGGCCGCCGAATTTACGCAGCCGAGCGAGTGCGTCTTTAAGCCCGTCGATGGCCCCCAGGGCGTCAAGCTCATCGACCACGAACCACAGATGCTGATCCACCTCCGGACCACTCATAGCTTCATAAATGGCGAGCCGCGTCCACGTGGCGATGATTGACCGCAGGGCTGCAAGCTGTCGGGCCTGATACGGTATGAAGAGCACGCCGTGACCCTTGTTAATCCACTCCCGTACTGAAAATGCGGAAGCCCGCTGCGCCTGGATGTATTCAAGTGCCGCGACCGCGGAGGCGGTGACGGATCGGATTGAGCCGAACATGCGCGCGTTGTCGGGTTCGAGAAACGGTTGCGCGGGCGTGCCGGCAACCAACGGGCGCAGCTCGTCACTACTGGCGATGGCGACCAGTCTCCACAGCTCAGCCGAGTCGTGCCGCGACATCTCGCTGCACCGCCGTGTGATCGCGCTCAGGAACGTGCGCGCATAACCACGCCACTCGCGGCCCGATGAGTCTTCGGTTGAAGGGATCAAACCACTTACCAGCTGTTCGACATCGTAGGGATGGTGAATTTCCGCGAATGGATCCCATTTCAGCGAGCGCGTCTCGAAGGGATTGAGAATGACGTCGCCGCGATAGCGGTCGTAGCAACGCTGCAGATATCCGCCATCGGGATCGGTGACAACGGCTCGATCGCCACGGGCTAGCGCTTGAGCGAGAAGCTCGCGAATCGCGGTGGATTTGCCGGTCCCGGTCGTACCGATAAGTTTGAAGTGCTTGGTCTCATCCAACGCATTGACGGCGACCCCCGCGAGTGTCAATGGCGCGGCATCGCGACTCGCGCAGGAGCGCAGCGACTTGCGCTGCGCACGTTTATGCGGCACAACCTGCGCTCCTCGCCGGTGTGTTTCCGTCGCCCTCGCGCGTGACGCGAGCAACCGACCGCCGACGATGACCACGACGCCGAGGGCGAGCAACAGCACAGGCGTCCCCACGGGCTCAATACCCCGCGACGATAAGATAGTCCGCCTGCCGTCCGAATGCCGGTGCTTTGCGGTCCACTCGAACGCAGTACCGGCCATGATCCCCGCAGCGCCGCAGGTCAATCCGGCCGCCGCGCTCCTCGAGATGCGCGATAGCCAGGGACAGTTCATCGCGCTTAGCAGTGAGAGCGGCGATTTCGCCATGCGATGGCAATAGCCAGCGAGCCGCGGTGACAATCATCGCGATGGTCACGGCGCTGCACACCGTTACAATGCCGATGCTCCACAGGCCCACACGCATGTTTGCCGCGCGCGCCATGGAGCGCAAAGAGCGCACCGCGGAGTTGCTTTCGCTGGCGAGCGACTGCAGCTCTTCGAGCAGGGTACGGCGGATCTCTTCGCGTACTACGGCGTCGAGGCCCTGCGTATGCGTCCTAAGCCTCTGTAGGGCGCCATCCACGAGACTTTGATGGGTCTGCGCGGTCTCCATTAGAAGGCCATACTTCATGGTTTCATCATTCACGTGGTTTCCCCCCGCGGTTCAATCACAACGCGGTGCATCGCAGCCGAACAAGTCTGCGCGGCTCGTAGGCGCGAGCTCCTGCCCCGCGAAGCGCGTTGATTCCTGATGATCGGCGCGCCAGCGCATCCAACTGCGTTTGGCCTCGGCCTGCTCATGTGAAGCGCCTGCGGCACTGGAGCGGTATGCGCTGTGATCCAGCGCGACATGCAGCCATTCCGGCCGCGAAGCGATCTTAAGGAAGCCAACGAGGTCCGGAAGCTGCTCGATCTCCGAGGGCAGCAATGCGAGCTCAGTATTGAAGTGATCGCTCTGGGAAGTCGTTGCCAACCACTCCAGAGGGCGGCGGCTCCTCGATTCTGTCGTTCGCAGCACTTCCCGCTCTCCGATGAGACGAGAGGCAAATCGGGATGTGCCGCCGCCCTCGCTCGCGGAACAACGCAGGATGAGAGTGTTGCCGCAGTTCTCCACGATCGTATGTGCATCACCCTGACCGTACGTGCTCGACACCTGCGCAATTGACTGAAACCCCAGGATGCAGCGGCCGCCGAACTTGCGCAGGCGAGCTAGGGCGTCTTTCAGTCCATCAATCTGACCGAGAGCATCGAGCTCATCGACAACGAACCACAGTCGCTGATCTCCTTCGCCCTGGTTCATCGCTTCAAATACCGCAAGCCGTATCCATGCGGAAATCGGGGACCGCAATGCAGCAATCTGCCCGGCCTCATAGGGAATAAAGAGCACCCCGCCCGTTGCCGAGTCCGGTTGGTCGGCAATTCCGTCACGAACCCATTCGCGCACCGAAAAGCTCCGGGCCTTTGAGTCTTGCGCGGCGATGTATTCGAGCGCACCCACCGCGGAACTCGTCACGGAACGGATGGAATCGAACATGCGTCCGTTGTGCTCCTCCAAGAATGGCTGCGCGGGTGTGCCGGCGACCAGCGTGCGTAGCTCGCTCGTCGTTGCGATCACCAGAAGGCGATACAGTTCGGCGACATCGGTAACTCCCGCGGCATGCGCCTGGCGGGTCACGGCGCTGAAGAACGTGCGCGCGTACCCGCGCCATGCGCGATCGGGACTTCCATCATCGGGAATGAGTGCGCGCGCCAGCTGCTCGACGTCGTATGCGCTCGCAATCTCGCGAAACAGATCCCATTTCACGGAGCGCTTGTCGAACGGATTCAGAATCACATCGCCACGTCGCGGATCATAAAGACGCGCGACATACCCGCCGTCAGGATCAGCGATCACCGCGCGATCACCTCTACTGAGCGCGCCGCTCAGTACTTCGTGAATGGCCGTGCTCTTGCCGGTGCCCGTGGTACCGATAAATTTGAAATGCTTGGTTTCGTCTAGCGCAGCAAGCTCCATTCCGGCGAGCGTAAGCGTGCCTTCCCGGCCTGGCGGACGGCCGCGCGGAGGCGCCGCCGGTTTTGGGCAGATGACTATTGCCCCGCGCTGGTGCGCCGGTGCGACCGAAATCCCGCTCGCAAGTTTGACCCCGCTGAAGTAACCGATTCCCGCAACGAGCGCGCTGTTGAATGCGAGATGCCAAAGACCGTCGCCTGCGATCCCAAGCGCGTGAGTGAGCGGACTCGCCACGGCCACACCCGCTGCGGCGATTGTGGTCACCGGCACCGCGATGAGGGGCGACAGCACGAGTTTGGCGAGCGGAGCGCGGCCGCGGATCAGGCCGGCGAGCATTGGCACTCCCGCAGCCGTGTAAGCAGCCGCAAGCCCCCACCAACCCTGAATCAGCATGCCGATTCCCCCTGCTGCCGGTTGCCCTCGTAATGGCGCATGTTCACGCTGCTGCAGCCGCCGACAGACCGCGCCGCTTCCGTGCCGGCTCATACCAAATCTCTTTGATATAACGCTGGTGCCGCTCGACGCCAAACTGGATCACAACGTCGACCAGCAGATACAAGAGACTCTTGATGTCCTGACGGGCGAGCTCACGACCGCCGGGGCTCTGCTTGACGAGCAGGACCAGCTGCTCGAATGCAAGTTCCGCGCTCGTGGCATGCACGCTCGTAATCGACCCCGGATGCCCGGAATTGACGTTACGCAAATAGTCAAAAGCTTCCTCGGACCTCAGCTCCGCCAATAGGATCCGATCGGGCTTCATGCGCAGGCAGCATTCGAGCAACTGTTTGGGGGATGCCCGTGCAAGACCCTGATCATCCTTCGAGTAGAAGAGGCGCACGTGATTCGGGTGGCGATCGAGCACCAGTTCCTTCGCGTCCTCAATGGTGATGAGGCGTTCGTCGGCGGGAATTTCGCGAATCAGCGCCTTGGTCCACGTCGTCTTTCCCGAACCGGTCGGCCCCGATACCAGGATGTTCTTACGGCATTGCACCGC
>Ga0302325_10010306_pt1 | contig 20280 bp, 14 predicted proteins | sample Palsa_T0_2_FD_201948 | JGI IMG/M metagenome (GOLD analysis project Ga0302325, IMG submission 201948) | Peat permafrost microbial communities from Stordalen Mire near Abisko, Sweden - Palsa_T0_2 | ecosystem: Environmental > Terrestrial > Soil > Palsa > Peat permafrost | place: Sweden: Abisko...
TCCCACGGTTAAGGCCACGGCAACTGTTTCCGGCAAAAATCATGAGCAGAATTTCTTGATCGACACCGGTTTCAGTGGGGCCGTCCTCTTCTGGAAGCATCCAGGCCCCCGAAGCGTGCAACTCTACCGTCACGTCAGGACGCGCCCGTCACCAATACCCCTGGCGGACGGCAGCGGCCCCAGCACGTTGCAGGGCCGCATAAAGCTGCTCAAGATCGGGCCGTTTCCGTTTGAAAAGCCCATCGGCGATTTTTCGCTCACCGATTCCGGGGTAGACTCGCATCCGGAAATTGCCGGCGCGATCGGCAACGAAATTCTGCGCCGCTTCGTGGTCATTTTCGATCTGCCCCACCATCGCTTGATTCTGGAGGCCTCGCGGCACTCGATGACGCCCAGCGTGGAAACCGACATGAGTGGAATGAGTTTGATCGGAGAAGGACCCAGCGAGCGAACCATCCGCGTAGTTTCGGTCCAGGACCGCACGCCGGCAAAAATCGCGGGGATTCAGAAGGGCGACGTGATCGTCGGCGTGGAGACCCAGCCGGCCATCGACTTGCGGCTCGGCGAACTACGCACCCTGCTACAGCAGCCGGTTCGGAATTGCCGGCTTACTGTGGATCGCAACGGCAAATCCATCGAGGTGAAAATCCTCACGCGGCGCTTGCTCTGAGTGGTTGTGTTGCGGGTCGGAGGAACCAATGACTTGGGGGGTAGGAGTGCCGGCACTGCGAACCTGTTGTGCGATGGTCGTCGTTACAGCCGCATTCTTTGCCTTTCTTGCCGCTTACGTGCCGGACGCCCAAGCCCAGGCCGCGCCCCGCGAAGTTGTTGCCGTGGGGCCGGAATACGATACGACACACGTCTACATCGCCCCAGCGGATTTCGATGCGTTGGTAAACAGCTTAGTCGCCACCTTCGGCGGTAGCGCGAGCAAGCGCATCGTCGGGAACGTTTTGCCCGTTCCGAGCAGTACGGAGATGCAGGCCGTGCTCACTCCGGCAGGCGTGCTTTCGATCTTCGCTTACCAAACGCCGATACCGTTTCCATTTGGAGAGGAGCGCACTGGATTTCTGGTTACCGGCATGGACCAGGCAATCAAGGCCGCTCGAGACGCTGGGGCGGAGGTAATTGTGGAACCGTATAAAGACCCGATCGGCATGGACGCGGTGATCCAGTGGCCCGGCGGCGTGAAGATGCAACTGTACTGGCACTTCCAGCGATCCACAAACCCGCCGCTCGAAACCATTCCCGACAACCGCGTCTACGTATCGCAAGACCAAGCCGACAACTTCGTGCGAGAATTCGCCGCCTTTGCCAACGGCAAGGTGGTCGCCGATGATAAGCACGCCGACGCCGGTGAAATCGGACGCGCCGGACAGACTTACCGCCGGATACGGTTATCATCGCTGTTCGGCAATACCCAGGTGATGGTGACGGATGGCCATCTGCCGTATCCGTTCGGCCACGAACTCACCGGGTACGAGGTGCGGGACCTCGGCGCGACGCTGGAGAAAGCCAAAACGGTCGGTGTGCAAATTTTATTTGGGCCTTATGCGGCGAGCGATCGGACCACCGTGGTCGTGGAATTTCCAGGGGGCTACATCGCCGAAGTACATGGTCTGACCAAGCGCTAGCTGCGTTCTGCAGGCGTTCTCTATTCGAAGTCTTGCATTGTTTCGGCCAGGTGGCGCAACTTGGCGTCTACGCGCCCGAAGACACTTTCGGCGTCAAACTTTCCATGCGCATCACGCTCGCCGGCGGCAACTCCGGTGAGTAACTCAATGCCTTCCGCTACGCTACTCACCGTCAAGATGCGGAACTGTTTGTTGGCTACTGCTTCCACCAGGTCGTCGCGGAGCATCAGGTCTTCGACATTTTTCGTGGGGATCAGTACGCCCTGCGCGCCCGTGAGCCCCGCGCCTAGCCGGCAAACGTCGAAGAAGCCTTCGATCTTTTGATTCACCCCGCCGATGGGCTGGATGTCGCCCTGCTGATTTACCGAGCCGGTCACCGCCAATTCCTGGCGGATCGGCAATCCGGAAAGAGCCGAAAGAAGCGCGTAGACTTCCGACGAACTCGCGCTGTCGCCATCGATCCCGGAATACGACTGTTCGAAGCACAAGCTTGCCGCCAGAGACAGCGGCTTATCCTGCGCGAACGTTTGCCGCAGATATCCGGCGATGATCTGCACGCCCTTGTCGTGGAATCGCCCGCTGAGGTTCGATTCGCGCTCAATATTGATGATTCCGGTTTTGCCCAGGGCCACCGAAGCGGTGATGCGCACCGGCTTGCCGAAAGCGTATCCGCCGGTTTCCAGGACGCTCAGGCCGTTCACCTGGCCGGTGCGGGCGCCGGTGGTGTCAATGAACAACATGCCTTCATCGATCAGATCGCGGATCTTCGTTTCGGTGAGATTGTGCCGCTCGACTTTTGCATCCAGGGAACGCCGAACGTGCTCGACGGTGACCAGGTCTTCTTTGGCATTTCTGGCCAGGTAGCAGGCTTCGCGGGCGACGTCGGCAATCTCAAAAAATCGCGCGGTGATTTTTCCGCGCCGGCCCGCTCTGCGAACGCCGTACTCCATCAACGCGGCCACCGCGGTGCGGTCGAAGGCGCAGAGTTTTTCATCCTCGCTGAGCTTGCGCAGCCGCCCGGCGAAATGCCGGAGTACACCATCGCTCCAGCGCATCTCTTCGTCGAATTCCACGCGCATCTTGAAAATCTTTTTGAAGTCGTCCTCGAACTCGTAGAGCATCTCGTAGAGGTCGCGGTCGCCCACCATGATGATTTTCACTTTGGTGACGATCGGCTCCGGCTTCATGGAAGAGGCGCTGAACGGAAAGAACATATCGAGCGGCTGGATTTCCAACAGCCCATGGTTCAGGGTGCGCTTGAGCGTTCGCCACACTCCGGCCTCGGTGAGCACGTCGAGCGCGTACATCACCAGGAATCCGCCGTCGGCCCGCAGTAGCGATCCTCCGCGCAGGTCCATAAAATCGGAACTCCAGCCGCCGCGCGCATCGTAACTGCGGTGGATCGTTCCGAAGAGGTTGGCGTAGGTTGGAGTGGTTTCGAAAATTACCGGGCAGGTGTCTTGCTCGCCGTGCGCCAGTATCACGTTCACCCCGTACACCCGAAACGGATCACGGTCGCCGCGATCCAACTTCAGGCTTCCGCCGCCCTCGGAAGGTGGCGGCTGGTCTTCTTCCCCTTCCCGCTCCTTGAACGGCTCGAGGTTATCGAGGACGTGGTGCCGCACTTCCTCGAGGTATTCGTCGGTCTGCGGGTTAGGGTATTTTTCCTTCAACTCTTCGATCACGCCGTCCACCAGCACCGACGCGGCTTCCTGCTCGAGATAGCTCATTTCGCTGGCCAGCTCGCGCGAAAGCGCCAGCGTCTTGCGGTACACCACGGTGAACTCTTGCCGGAACTGATCGTACTTGCGCTCGATCTCTTCGGCGGCCAGGGCCTCGAGCTTGCCGTCTTGGACCATCTTTGGAATTTCTTCGATCGGGACCATCGCGCCTTCGATCATCGGGAAAATCTCGGGCAGCGCCACCGCACCCACCTGCATGCGCCCCAGCGCAAACTGATCGCGGGCGATCCGCCGGGTGAAATCGTCCATTAACTCTTTTTCGCGCAGCGTAAACCGCTCGACGATCCGCGCTTTCTGGCGCTGAAACGGATCGCCCTCGAAGACTTGCGGAATTCGCCGCCGCAGAAATTCGATGCCGGATTCAACCTCTTTGCGGAAGGCGTTGGCCTGGCCCCGCGACAACGTCAGCAATCGCGGGCGGTCCGGATTCTTGAAATTATTTACGTAGCAGCGGTCCGGGGAAAGCTCAGTCTGCGGGTGCATCTCCTCGACCATGCGCACGATCATCCCGCCCCGGCTGGTGCCCGAAAGTCCGCAAACGAAAACATTGTAGCCCGCCGCGGTCAGCTCCACGCCCATGCGCAGCGCGCGCATGGCGCGATCCTGGCCCATTTCTCCGCCGGAGTGTTCCGCTTCAGCGGTGGTGGCGAAGGGTACGTCCGCGGGGTTGCAGCGCCAGCGAAGTTGGGCGGGCGGCAACCCTTCCGGCAATGGTTTTGTGTTGTCGCTCATTTTTTTGGGGAACTTCTACACTATTACCCGGTGGCGTTTGCCTGCAGACCGTCTCGCGACCTTGTGCCCATTCGGTTGGCGCTCGGAGTATATATCGAAGATGGTCACCGCGGTGGCCACCACGATCGGCCCGAGTACGATTCCCAGTGTCCCGAATACGCCGATGCCGCCAACCACGCTGATGAAGATTACCAGGCCGCTTAGTTCGGATCGCTCGCCGATCAGCCATGGACGCACCACGTAATCCACCGTCACCACCACGGCTACGCCCACCGCAATCACGAATATTCCCCAGCCAACGTGCCCGTGGGTGATCAACCAGATCGCCCCCGGCACCCAGACGATCGATGATCCCACCAGCGGAATCAGCGAGGCGAACGCCATCATCACTCCCCAGAACACGGGTGCCGTTATTCCCGCGATCCCAAACGCCAGCCCGCCCATCACTCCGTGAATGCAGGCGGCGACTAACGTGGATGTCACACTGGCAAAAATCAGGTCGCGCCCTTCGCGGATCATCCGTTCGCGGTGGGATTCTTCAAACGGCAGAAATGCGCGGAGCGTTTTCACCAGTGCGTCGCCGTCGCGCAGCAGATAAAACAGCGAGAAAATGGTCACGAACAAGGCAAACAGGAATCGCGCAACGTGACTCAGCACCAAGCCCATGCTTGCCGCCGCCGCCCCGGCTACTTTCTCACCCTCGCTTTGTACACGTTCGGCAATGTCGCCCGCGCTTAGCTCGGGAACGCGCGCCTGCAACCAAGCCCATGCCCGGCCCAATACGGGTACGTGCCCGCCGGAGACTGCGCTGTGCACCGCTTGGCCCGCTTGGACGGCCTGACGCACGAACGCCGTTGCCACCAGCCCCGCAGGCACGATCAAAATCAGCGTAATGATGAGCGTGCTCGCCGCCGCCGCGGCCGAATGTCCCCAGTGGTTCGCCAGGCGTTCATGCCACGGATAGAAAACCACGGTGAGTACCGCGGCCCACGCCAGGGGCCCGAAAAAGGGACGAAACACCAGAAATACCAGATAGCCAATCATAAGAACCACGGTATAGAAAACCAGATTGGCGAGTCGGTTGTCGGTAATGGGCTCAGGAATCATGTAAGAGTGGCCGTCCGCTGTGGAGGCACACAGACTGATAGTGGGAAATTCGGCTTTTGTCAACGGCTCAACGCAAAGGCCGCCCTGAGGAGTCTCTCGTTAGGGCGAAACAACGAGAGGGAACTGCCAAACCGTAGGCCGCTGTTGGTCGCAAATATCGTTAGGCCGAAACGGTGCTGGCGGCACGCTCGCGATAGAAGGCCATCAGGTCGGTAGAGACCGCTTTGGCTGCTAGCTGGCGCAGCATGGTGGTGATCTGCCCGCGGTGGTAAGTCCCGTGGTTCACCACGTGTTGCAATATCTGCCAAAGAACCGACGTGTTCGCGGTCGAGTCGAGCTTGCGGAAGTGGACGATGCGCTCGAGGTCGTTGCCCGAAAGCGAAGCCGCGTACCCACGCAAATCGACGGATTCCCAGTGGGCTAACACCGCTGCCAGCGTGGGGAAATCACTGCCCGACTGAAATTTTGCGGGCGATGTGCCGTGGCAGCGCTCGAGCCAGATCCATTCCGCGAGCATGATGTGCACCATAGTGTCGCGTACGGAGGTGAAGCTCGACCCTAGCTCGCGCGTGAACTGCTCGGAGGTCAGCGCGCGGCAGACGTCGCTGATACGGTGATTGGCCCAGCGATTGTAATCGCACAGGGTCTGGATTTCTTGAAGAGTCATGGAATGCTCCATCGAATCGAAAGCGCTCGGCCCCTGGTGCGTCACGGCCAGCGCAGCGCAGTGATCCCAACCCCCACCCTTCCCGAAACCGGGGAAGAGTGGGGCACCCGGAAAAGATAAAAGCGTCGAACCGTAAATCAAAACCGTTCAACCCCAACACCATAGTCAAAACCCGTCACGGCTGGCAAGTGCTGGGACGGCTGGGGGAATCGTAAGCGAGTGCTAAGCGTTGCCGGCGGGGACGGGCAAGTGAGGTTCCACTCCGCGCCAACCTACCGGACGGCCGCGCACTGCTTCCTTCAAGGCGCGAAAAAGAACCACGTACATCATTTGCCGGTAGTAGAAGCGCTGAATCAGCAGCGGCGCCAGCAGCGTCCAGTCTTCGTGGCGCTCCAGTGCGAACGCCACCACGCAGGTAAAGAAATCGATCAGCATGAAGGCCGCGAAAAAGATTAGCGAACGTTCGACGTCTTGCGCCGTCCAGAGCTGTGGCAGCCGGGTGATGCGCAGTTGCGCCAAGCCCCACAGAACCACCGAAAGAGCGAATAGCAGATCGATCACCGGGGAAATTAACGGCAGCATGATTTGAAACAGGAAAACATTGGGAAGCGCAATCAGCCCCAACGAGCCGTACTTTTTTCGGCCTAGCGTATCGCGATGCTTCCAAACCGCCTGCAGGGTGCCGAAGGTCCAGCGAAAACGCTGCTTGATCAGCGCCTCGGCGGTATCCGGCACTTCGGTGCGCCCGATGGCGTCCTCGTCATACAGAATTTTCCAGCCGCTCCGACGGATGGTCAGGGTCAGGTCAGTATCTTCGGCCACGGTATCGCCGGAAAATCCGCCACAGGAACGAATCAGATCGGCGCGCCACGCCCCCACCGCTCCCGGAACCACCGGAATGCAATTGAGCAAATCGAACGCGCGCTTTTCCAGGTTCTGGCTGGTGATGTATTCGAGCGCCTGCCAGCGGGTCAGCCAGCGATCGCGATTTCGCACCTTGACGTTGCCGGCCACCGCGCCCACCCGCGGATCGGCAAAATGGCGCACCAGCAGCGCAATCGCGGTCGGTTCGACCATGGTGTCGGCGTCGATCGATACCACAATTTCCCCGGTCGTCGCCGCCAGCCCGTTATTTAGCGCCGCCGGCTTTCCGCGATTCGACTGCGAAAGCAGCCTGACCCGCGGATCGCTGCCAAATCGAGAAATCACCAACTCGGAGGTGCGATCGGAAGAGCCATCGTCGATCACCGCAAATTCCAGCGGTGAGTACGTGGAAGCCAGCGCCGAGGTAATGGTATCCACGATCACCGATTCTTCGTTGAACGCCGGAATCAGCACGGTGACCGCCGGCTTGTACTCCGGATGATCCAGCGGCGCGGCGCGCATCTTCTCCGCGAGCGCCAGCAATCCGATAATCAGGGCCCGGCCGCTCACCAGCAGGATTCCGGCGATGAAAATGTAAGCAATCCCCAACCGGAACCAGTGAAACAACTCGAAGATGAACGCATCGGCGCGCGCAAACAGCCATTCCTCATGGGTGAGACTTGGCATCACTTGGGCGCGCGTTTGCCCCAGGAGATCCGAAACCTGCACGAATTGGTAGCCCTTGGCGCGCAGCGCGTCGATTACCCGCGGCAGGGCCGCGATAGTGTTGGCGCGAACTCCGCCGCCGTCGTGCATCAGCACGATGTTGCCTTTACCCGGCTGGGTTTGTTTCACAATGCGTTGAACGATGGTGTCCGCCGTCGGCGGCGCGCCCCCGCCCGCTTCGCCCCAGTCGTGCGGATCGATCATCGCGCCCACGATGATGTAGCCCATTGACTGTGGAATCGGCAGTTTGTCAATTTCGCTGGCGGTTTCGGGCTGGTGATCGATGCCGTACGGCGGGCGAAAGAGGAGCGTCTTCACGCCCAGGCTGCTTTCCAGCAAGCGTTCGGTAAGATTCAATTCCAACTCGAACTGGGTCTTGGAGATCTGCTCCATGTCCGGATGGGTGAAGGTATGATTTCCGATTTCGTTGCCGTCGTTGAACTCGCGGTGCAGGATCTGCGGATAGCGGTCGGCTTCTTCACCGATCACGAAGAAAGAAGCGGGGACGTGCTTCGCTTTCAGGATGTTCAAAACTTGCGGGGTGTATTCGGGATCGGGCCCGTCATCGAACGATAGCGCAATCTTGTTGGGCGAGGCGCCCATTTGATCGATGCGCCAGGAAAGCGGAAAGGTGACGAAGTTTTCGTCGGTGAAAGTATCGGTTTCATCGTCGTAGTCGAAGGTTCGCTTGCCCGGCTCTGGGGTGTTGGTGATTTTCCAGATGTCCCCGGCGCCTTCCAGGATCAGGTCGTAGCCGGGAGGAACGTCAACCATTTTCGCGCGAATGGCATCGGTGGGCCGGGTGGCATCCCAAATATTCCAGATCGATTGGTCCTCTTGTCCCAGCCGCCACATCGCGGTTCCTTGCACGCCGGCGCGTTCGGCGGCGCGCATCTCGTTGTAGGCGGTGATGCCGTCGAGCATCCAGACTTCGTGTTCAACATTGTTTTCGTCGGAGTAGGAGTAATGCAAATTGAGAGTATCGGAATCGAATTCCGGCGGCGCCTCGGACTCCACGGAAGTGACGATTGCTTGTTGAAACGTGGCGGAGGCGGCGACCGGATGCGGGTTGGCCTTGTTCTTCACCGGCCAGTCGTAAGCGTAGCTGGCGATGCCCATCACGATTTTTTCCGCCGGAACCAGAGTGAGAATCGTTTTCAGATTGTGAAGATACCAGTCTTGCGCCGCGATGGGTCCGGGCTCCGAGGTCACCCAGTGCTGATCGTAGTTCATTAAAATAATGGCGTCGGCGTGTTGCGCGATGGTTTTGTAGTCGTAGCTCCAGTCGGCGGCGGGCAGCGCGACCATCAGCTTTAGGGTCTGGGTGTGCAGTTGCGCCGCCAGTTCCGCGATGAACGTCCGGAAGTCGTCCTGGCTCTTTTCCGGCACTTCTTCGAAGTCCAGCACTACGCCCGGTTGGTGTTGCGCGACCAGGAAATTGAAGATGGAAGTTTCCAGATTCTTGCGCGCCGCGGGATGCGCCAGCATCAGCGCCATCTCCGCGGTATGCCACACCGTCCCGTCGGAGTTTTGCAACAGGGTCATCACCGGGATTTCGGTTCCCGCCGACTTCATCCAGTCGAAGAGCTTGGCGTCCTGGGAGATATCCAGGCGGCCATCCGCGGAGATGCACTGCAGGCCCTCCGGGATCAGCAAGTCGATGTCGTGGTAATGCTGCTGCAGGGAAGCCAGGCTGGTGGCATCCGTAGCGACGTAGAATGCGGCGCGCAGCGGATCGTAATTGGCGGGAACCTTGCCCAGCGCGGCGACGCGGCGCAGGCGCCGTTGCCTCGCCCCGGTGGTCTTCAGTCCCAGACTTCTGCGAATAGCATGCAGCGGCGGGCGATAATCGGGCAAAAGCTTGGGCAGCTGCGGGCGCAGAATGACCACGTTGATTACGAAAGCGATCAGCAACAGGGTCATCACCGCGCCAGAGAGTTCCATGGCCCGGCGGGTGTGCCGCCACCGGCGGCTCTGCTCATCGTAAAAAATGGGCTTGCGTTCAACCATCGAAGCGTTCCAAGCTAGCGGTCCGCTGTTGTGGTGTCAATGGCCGCTCCCATTCGATTCCCTAAATTTTGGCTGTTGGCCGCTCTCGCACTTCTATGCGGCCTGGCGCTGCGATTATTCTTCATCTTCCGCTTTCCCGTCGTGCACACCGACGACACCGACTTCTACATCCAATTCGCCCGCAACTGGGTCGATCACGGCGTCTACGGCATTTGGGTCAACGGTCAACTCACGCCGCTCGACATGCGCGCGCCAGGCTATCCTGCTTTTCTGGCAGGCGTCGCCGCCCTTTTCGGGCGATCCCTTCGCGCGATCGCTGTCGTACAAGCCTTGGTGGACCTTGCGACCTGTTTTCTAGTTGCGGGGATCGCCTCGCTCCTCGCACCAGATAAGTCCCGCCGCCGGGTTGCCATGGCGGCATTGTGGCTGGCTTCGCTGTGTCCCTTTACGTCCGATTATACCGCAGCGGTGCTCACCGAGACTCTGGCGATTTTCCTTACCGCGCTGGCGCTCATGGTTTTCTGCGAAGCCGCCGCCGGGCAAGCGCTCGTCGCGGAGGCGCCTGATCCAGACGGACCTGACCCCGAACCCGCCGGGATCGCGGACCGAGCCCAAGGCCGCTTCGGGGAAGCATTTGCGAATCGTTGGTTCCGCGGCGGAATCGTGGTGGGCTTTGCCACGTTGGTACGGCCCGAATCGCCCTTGATCGTTGTCGCCGTTGCGGTGTGGCTCTGCATTAGTTGGTGGCGGCCGCAGCATTGGCGAAAACTATTCCTCGCCGGCGTGTGGATGGCGCTGGGGGTGGTGGTGCCGCTCATGCCTTGGGCGGCTCGCAATTGGAACACGCTTCACGAAGTTCAGTTCCTCGCGCCGCGCTACAGCCAGATGGAAGGCGAAATCCTCCCCAAGGGCTTTTACGCCTGGACGCGGACGTGGCTTTGGTGCTTCCGTGACGTCTATTTGGTTACCTGGAAACTAGAAGATGAGCCCATTTTCATCGAAGATATTCCGCCTACCGCGTTTGACTCCCCGGAGCAGCGCACCCGCGTTGGCGATTTGCTCGCCGAACACAATGACGATCTGGCGCTAACGCCGGAGATGGATGACGCGTTTGCCCAAATCGCTCGCGAACGCGTGGCGATTCATCCGCTGCGCACTCGGGTGCTGCTGCCCCTGCTTCGCGGCCTTACCTTGTGGTTCACGCCGCGCATCGAGCTGCTGCCTTTTAGCGGGAATCTGTGGCCGGTGCGCGTCCACTGGGAGGACGATCCAGTGGACTTTTCGGGGACCGTCGGCCTGTTTGCGCTGAACCTGGCTTACGTGGGCATGGCGCTCGCGGGATTTTGGCTGGCGCGCTGCAAACCAGCAGCGATCCTGCTGGTGACCTTCGTAGTGGTGCGCACCGCGTTCTTCACGCAAATCGAAACACCGGAACCGCGTTACGTCCTGGAGTGTTATCCGGCGATTATCGCGCTGGGCGCGCAGCTTTGGTCCCGTTCCCAGTAACCGTTTACCCAGCCGTTACCGGGTCCTGAGGTGGGTTGGCCCGATCCCGAGTGGTGTGGTAGTCTTTCGCTATTGTAACCTCTGTTGCCGCTGAGGTAGCCCGGTCCTGGGTTGAGTGCAGGTACCGGCTCCCGCGCAATCGAGTCGCAACGAGCCACCCTCGATGCGGAGTTGCCGTGGATATTCGTGAGATTGCCAAGCGCGCGAAAGTCTCGATAGCCACCGTTTCGCGAACCATTAATGGAGTGCCCACCGTGGCCCCGCACCTCTCCAAGCGCGTGCTCCGGGTGGTGGAAGAAATTGGGTATTACCCAAACACCCAGGCCCGCGCTCTGGTTTCCGGCCGCAGCCGCATTTTCGGGCTGATCGTATCGGAGATCACCAATCCGTTTTTCCCCGAGATCGCCCAGGTCTTCGAAGAAATCGCCGTCGAGAACAATTACGAAATCTTGATCACCTCCACCGGCATGGATCCCAAGCGCATGGCTCACTCGGTGCGGCGCATGATCGAGCGCCGCGTGGAAGGCGTGGCGGTGGTGACCTTCGGAATGGAAGAGGGGCTGTTCGACGATCTAAAATTCCGCAATGTGCCGCTGGTATTTATCGACGTCGGTCCGCCACTGCCGCGCATCAGTAACATCCGCATTGACTACCTGCGCGGCTTGCGCCAGGCCGTCCAGCACCTTGCCGCGCTCCGCCACGAACGCATCGCCTTCATTTCCGGTCCGCTGGTGCTGAAATCGGCCATGGCCCGTCTGCGCGCATTCCTGCAAGCCATGGAAGAAATTGGACTGGCGGTGGAACCGGAATGTGTAGTGGAAGGGAGCCACACCATCGAGGGCGGCATGGAAGCGATGGAAGAGCTTCTGAAGGTGCGCCAACCGCCGACCGCAGTGGTTTGCTCGAACGACATGACCGGCATCGGCGTCATGCGCAAAAGTTACGAGGTGGGAATTCACATTCCTCGGGATCTCTCGGTGGTCGGGTTCGACGACATCAAGCTGGCGCTGTTCATCATCCCGCCGCTCACCACCGTACGCATGTCGCAGAGCGAAATCGCGCGCCTCGCGTTCACCGCGCTGATCACCGAAGTCCGGCGGAAAACACCTTCGCCCAGCGGCAGCGAATACCTGCTGCACACCGAGCTGGTGCTGCGAAATTCCACCGCGCTCGCGCCCGAAGCCGCCGCTCGCGCCGCGAAGAGAACAGTTCCGCCCTCCCAGAAGTCTTGAACGTTCCATACGAGAGAACTGAATTTGCGATCGTGGAGATAAACGGGCGGCGAAACTCGGGTCAATGGCATGCCGAGGCGCAAGCGCGCGTATCCACAGCTTGCGAGAACAGCGTTACCTCAGCGGAAGCCGGCGAGCGCGGTTCGCTCGTCGGAATAAATATCGAAGACGGTATACAGCTTGGTGATTTGCAGCAAGTCGTGCACGCGGCGGGTTAGGTTCAGCAGCTTGAGCTCTCCGTTGGAGGAGCGGGAAGTGGTGAACGCGCTCACCAACTCGCCGATTCCGGAGCTGTCGATATAATCCACGTCCTCCAGGTTCAGGATTACTTTGAGCTGGCCGCTCTGGGTAAGGTCGCGCAGCATTTCCCGCAGCGTCGCGCTTCCATCTCCGAGCGTGATGCGGCCGCTCAGATCGACGATGGTGATGTCACCCACTTGGCGCGGCGTTCCTTGCAGCTTCATAGCGGCAATCTCCCTGTTGGACCCGGCGCAGGCCGGCTTTAGTTCTTAGGCGCGACTTTATCGGGATAATTCTTAGCCATCACCAATTCGGCTCCGCCGGTCGCCCCGCGTTGCACTTTGAATTCATCCATAAAAGATTTCATCAAGAAAAGCCCGCGGCCGGACGTGCGCATCAGGTTTTCTTCAGCCAGCGGATCGGGCACTTCGCCCATGTCGAAGCCGGAGCCCTGATCGATGATCCGGATGACCATTCTTTTGTCTTCCAGCTCGACCTTCAGAAAAAGCTTGCGGCCGCGATCCTGCTGATTTCCGTAATTATACGCGTTGATTACCCCTTCGCGCACCGACATGCCGATCTTATGAAGATCTTCCTCGTCGAAGCCGGCGGCTTCGGCGACGCGCATGACGATGCTCTCGGCCAGGTCCACACTGTCGAGCACCGTCTCCAGGGTTACTTCGATTCGTTTGGGTTCGGATGGCATGGTAGACCGTTCGAGCCTCGTTACTTGGCAAAAGAGCCCTGTATCCGTAACACGGCGACTCCACCCAAGTCAACGTACCATCCCGGTTCGCGTGCAGATGGCAGCCGCGCCACCGGGTTGGACAAGCGCTAATGGTTTCGACGCGGCAGACCCGCGAAACGGTTCGTGCCGTCGCATCTTTCTAGTGGCTTCTTAGGCAAACCAAGACCAGCGCCGCCCGGTATGGTGGGTCGTTTCGAGCGCGCCGGATGAGAATTGCTTCACAGTGCTCGCGGCGATATCAGCACCCACCCTCGGTTAGATAAAGCCGCACCTCGCTCAGGATATTTGTGCGAACCGAAGCCTGCAACTCGTAGGACGGGAACTGAACTTTCTACGCCCAGTAGGTGCGGTCGAGTGTGCGGTATTGGATGGCCTCGCTTAAATGCCGAGGAACGATCCCGGGGGAGTCGTCCAAGTCGGCGATGGTTCGCGCTACCTTCAGGATGCGGTCGTGCGCGCGCGCGGAGAGATTCAAGCGCTGGATCGCGGTCTCCAGCAACTTTTCGCCCTCGGCGGAAATCTCGCATACTTTGCGCAGCAACCGGGCCGGCATCTGCGCATTGGCGTAGACTTTTTTTTCGCCGGCGTAACGCTGGAGCTGCACGTCGCGCGCACGCAGCACCCGCTCGCGTACCGCTGCGGAGGCCTCGATGTCGCCTTTAGCGCGCAGCTCCTTGTATTTCACCGCGGGCACTTCGACGTGAATATCGATGCGGTCCAGCAGCGGGCCGGAAATTTTGGACACGTAGCGCTGGATCTGCGGCGGCGAGCAGTGGCAATCGCGTGAAACATCTCCCAAAAATCCACATGGGCACGGATTCATTGCCGCGGCGAGCATGAATCGCGCTGGAAAGGTGACCGAAAGAGCCGCGCGGGCAATGGGGACGAAGTCATCCTCCAGCGGCTGGCGCATCACCTCCAGGACGTTGCGCTGAAATTCCGGCAACTCATCGAGGAACAACACACCGTTATGCCCCAACGAAACTTCTCCGGGGCGCGGGATCACCCCTCCGCCGATCAAGCCCGCATCGCTGATGGTGTGGTGGGGCGAACGGACGCGTGCCCACCAGACCGCGCTTTTCCTCCAGCAGGCCCGCTATGCTGTGGATGCGGGTGGTCTCGATCGCCTCATTCAGAGACATGGGCGGCAGAATGGTGGGAATCCGCTTGGCAAGCATGGTCTTGGCCGCGCCCGGTGGGCCGATCAGCAGAATATTGTGGCTGCCGGCGCGGGCCACTTCCAACGCGCGCTTCGCGGCGATTTGCCCCCCGGGACGTCCTTGAGGTCCACCGCGTATCGCCCGGCATCCACCGGCATTTGGCCGGTGTGCACCGAGATGCGCTGGAAGGATTCGGGAGCGTTGATCAGGTCAATCGCCTGCGGCAATGACCGCACCGAAAAGACGTTCACACCCTCCACCACCGCGGCTTCCCGCGCGTTAGCTTCGGGAACCACCAAATTGGGGATGCCCCGCTCGCGCGCCGCCAGCGCCGCGGATAAGGCGCCGCGCACCGAGCGCAGGCCACCGTCCAGCGAGAGCTCGCCCAGGAATACGTGGGAATTAAGTATCTTGCCGAAAAAAGTGCCTGGGCATCCGAGCAGCCCCAGGCCATCGGCAGGTCGAAGGCAGACCCGTCCTCACGGATGTCCGCTGGCGCGAGATTGACGGTCACGTTGTACCCGGAGGGAAAATCGAAGCCGCAATTCTTCACCGCGGACCGAACGCGTTCGCGGATTTCCTTTACGGCGTTGTCCGGGAGGCCGACAACGTTGAAAAATCCGTTGGAGCCGGGGGTCACATCCACTTCGACGTCTACCAGGAAGGCATCGATGCCGTAAAACGGCAGCGCTAAAGCTCTTGAAGAGCATTCAGTTGGAGAGGGTCCATGGTCTCTACGCCCACCATAGCTGAAAAAAAGGGGCTACGCGATCCGGTATTCTGCTTGCGTAGAAACCGCTGCCAGCGCTTTCGTGGCCGGGCGACCCTAGCATTCTCGCGCGATTCGGACTCGCTTACGAAGGCCTGAACGTGCGTCCGCCTGGAGAGTAATCTACGTAAGCTGCATATCTTCAGCGACTTTCGGACGGTGAATCGTTCTCGGCCTGAGATAACTCATATTCAGCAGGGCCCTTAGTTTCAAGGTGAGACTGGTACTTGCCTGTGCTGCTATGTGCTAATCTATTCCGTAAGTTGCCAGCGATTGAGGTGCCTCAGATTATGCGGCAATTAGGGCGGTTCCGGCGCATGCGGGCCGTGGCCGTGGTGTTGGCCGCGACGCTCGTACTCTTGGTACCAGGGCGGTTGCACGCCCAGAACACGCCGCCAGAATCTTCTCCCGCTCCCGAAGCACGCGAACGCAACATCCAGGGTCACGACCTCTACCAGCAGCACAAATACAACCAAGCCATTGCCATGTTCAACCAGGCCCTCCAGATCCAGCCGGACTTCGCCGAGGCCATGGGTAACCTGGCCCTCGCGCTGGATGCTGCCGGTAAGGACGACGACGCCATCGGTTATCTTCAGAAGGCTATCGCGATCCGCCCGAACGACGCGATCCTGCGCAGTAATCTTGGCCTGGCGCTCTTTCATCAGCAGAAATACGAAGAGTCCGCCGCGTCGTACCGCAAAGCCCTCGAGCTGCGTCCCGATTTTCCCGAGGCCTACAACGGCCTGGGCGCCTCGCTCTACAACATGGGGAAAGTGCCGGAGGCGATCAGCGCGTACGGCCAGGCCGTGGGTCTGCGTCCGGGCTATTTCGACGCGCTGAACAACATGGCTGCCGCTCTCGATTCGCAAGGCCGCGCGAAGGAAGCGATTCCACTGTTCGAGCGCGCTCTGAAATCCAAACCGGATTCTCCGGAAATTCTGGAGAACTACGCGCACGCGCTGGAGGCGGCTGGCCGCAACGATGATGCGATTGCGGCTTATAGCATTCTAGCGACTCAAAATCCCAACGATTACGAGGCATGGGCGCGCTTGGGAAAGTTGTACGCCGGCGAGCGCCGCTTCCCCGACGCTGTTTCGTCCTTCCAGAAAAGTCTGGAGGCTCGCCCGCAACAACCCGAGGTGATTTTCAATTTGGGCTTGGTGCTGGTCGACGAGCGGAAGTACGACGACGCGGTCGTGGAATTCCAGAAGGGTTTGGAGATCCGGCCGAACGATCCCAGCGGCCTGTATTGTCTGGGCAACGCGTATTACGGACAAAAGAACTACGACCGGGCCGCCGAAACCTTTCAGGCGGCATTGGCTCAAAAATCCGATTTCCCCGAAGCGCTGGCAGCTTTGGGGGCGGCGCAGTTCGCCCAGGGAAACATGAGTGGGGCGGTCGCCACCTACCAGAAGGCCATCGAGCTTAGTCCCAATGATGCGGATGCCCGCTACAACCTTGGAAACGCGCTCTTTGCCGGCCGCAATTTTTCGGCCGCCGCCGATAGCTATCGGATAGCGATTCAAGACCGGCCTAATTTCGCCCGTGCCCACTACAACCTGGGCATGGCGCTCACCCGCCTGAAGAATCACAAAGCCGCTAAGGCGGAATTCGAGCAGGCTCATCGCCTCGATCCGAATATGCCGCAGTCTCCGGACGTGAACGAGCGCTAGCGCCACCCGCTCGGCGCCCGAATCACCGCTTTCCTCCCCGGGCATATTCCCCCCGCAGTCGGAAGCGCAGTTTTCGCCGCCAACCGATCCGCCCAGCTCGCTCTTTTTATCCCCATTTACTTGTGACCAGCGGGGCTTTATCCTTGCGGCATTCCGCGGGCCGGTTTTTCTGCTTGCGTCGGAGGATGCCCATGGTGCTTGGTGCCTTCGTTATTTTCGTGATGGTGTTCGTCTTGGTGGCTCTCGTGCTGGTCGTGATGTACAACGGCTTGGCCAGCCTCCGCGTGCAGTGCGATAACGCCTGGGCGGACATCGACGTCCAGCTCAAACGCCGCTACGATTTGATCCCCAACCTGGTCGAGACGGTGAAAGGCTACGCGGGACACGAACGCGAAACGCTAGAAGGCGTGGTGGCCGCGCGCAACCAAGCCATGAGCACCACCACACCCGCCGCCAAAGCTGAAGCCGAAGGCTTGCTGACCCAATCGCTGCGCCAGGTGTTCGCGCTGGCCGAAGCCTATCCGCAGCTTCGCGCGGTGGAGAGTTTCACCCAATTGCAGGGAACTCTGAATCAAATTGAAGACACCATCCAAAACGCCCGGCGCTACTACAATGCGGTGGTGCGCGATCTAAACACCAAGATCGCCGTCTTCCCCTCGAATGTCATTGCCGGAATGTTTGGTTTCAAGCCCCGCGAGTTTTTCGAGATTTCCGCGCCGGCGGAAAGGGAAGTGCCCAAGGTGAGTTTTGGTGGCGCAAGTGCCGCGCAGTAGACCCAGCCCAGGGACCTTGACTCGCGGCTTTATGGTTTGGCGCTTCTGTGCCTCTATGGTTCGACACCTTTATCCTTACCGGGTGTCCCACTCTTTCCCGATTTTGGGAAGGGTAGGCGTATTGACCTTAATCAGCCCCTGCCCACGTAGAAAAAATATAAGCGAGCGATCGCCAATCACCGCCGCTCTCAAAAACTTTCGTCTCGCGTGCGTCGGTTGCCTGCTGCTTTGCCTGGCCGCGCTCCCTGCGTCGGCGCGCCAGCTCACCATCAATAATTTCCACGCCGAAGTGGAAGTGCATCCCGATGCCATCATGGACGTCACCGAAACGATCGAAGCGCACTTTTCCGGCGAGTGGCATGGTCTCTACCGCACCATTCCTGTGGAATACCGCACCCCGCAGGGCCTGAACTACACGCTGTTCCTCAAGGTTCTGAGCGTTGCCGACGACAATGGAACTCCACTGAAGTACGAAGTCTCCACCGAGAACGGTTACAAGAAGTTCAAAATTTACGTTCCGGACGCGGTGAATGCCACCCGCACGGTTGTCCTGCACTATAGCGTGCGCGACGGTTTGCGTTTCTTCGACGATCACGACGAACTTTACTGGAATCTCACCGGCGATGAATGGGACGTCCCGATCCAGCACGCCACCGGACACATCATCCTGCCGGAGGGCGTCACCGGAGTTCGCACCCTGGCCTTTACCGGGGCGCGCGGATCGCGGGATGCGGACGCCGACGTAACTTCCACCGGAAACGAAGTTCAGGTAGTGATGCGCCGCGGGTTGATGTTCCACGAAGGATTGACCCTGGTAGTCGGCTGGGACAAAGGCTTCGTGCGCCCACCATCGGCGAGCGAAAAAGTCTGGCAGTTGATCGAGAGCAATTGGCCCTTCGCGATTCCGCTCTTGGTTTTTCTGACGATGTTTTATGTGTGGTGGACCCGCGGCCGCGATCCCCAGCGCCAAGCCATCGCCGTGCAATACGAACCTCCCGACAAATTGACCCCGGGCGAATGCGGCACGCTGGTGTATAACGAAGCGGCCATGCGTGACATCACCGCGACGCTGGTGGACCTCGCGGTGAAGGGCTACATCACCATCGAGGAAAAAGACGAGAGCCACATGATGGGCCTGTCGCACACCAAGAATTATCTCTTTCACCTGAAAAAGCCTGCGGCCGAGTGGACCGGCGCGCGCCCGCACGAAGTGGAAATGCTCAATGCTCTCTTTGACTGCGGAAACATCGACGTCGTTAGCCTCACCCAACTCCAGAACCACTTCTACGCGCATCTGCCGGCGATTCGCGACCGCATCTTCGATGCGCTGGTCCTCGATAACTATTATTTGCACCGCCCGGATCGGGTCCGGCAAACCTATATGGGGATAGCCGTGGTCACGGCCGTAACGCTCGGGGTGTGTGCCGGATTCATCGCCAACTCCAGTGGAATGTCGCCGGCTCCCTGGATTATCTCCGCCATCGTCAGCGGCGCGGTGATCTTCGCGTTTTCATGGGTGATGCCGGCGCGAACGATTACCGGCGCCCGCACCTTGGAGAAAGTTCTGGGGTTCGAGGATTTTCTGGAGCACGTCGAAAGCGACCGCTTCGCGCGGGTGATCAAGACGCCCGAAATGTTCGAAAAGTTTCTACCCTACGCCATGGCCCTGCGCGTGGAATCGAAATGGGTGCAGGCATTCGCGAAGATCGTCACCACCCCGCCGAATTGGTATCAAGGCGGATACCCCGGCGCATACAACGCGCTTTTTCTGGTCAACAGCCTGAACATGATGTCGTCGCATGCGAGCTCGGCGATGTCCTCGGCCCCGCGAAGTTCCGGCGGTTCCGGATTCGGGGGTGGTGGTGGCGCGGGCGGCGGCTTTGGCGGTGGCGGCGGCGGTGGATTCTAGCGTCGTTGTACCGTAGGCTCCGGTAAGGCCGAGCGCTTTGACTCACGGTTGGCGTTCAGACCTTTCTCGAGGACCGATTCGACGAAGCGCGGACTTTCTAGTGCACGCGCAGTTCGTGGATCGATAGCAGCGTGTTGGTTCCCGCATCGCTGCGGTAGGTGATTTTCACGTGGTCGCCCGGAGCGATGCCAGGCAAGGGCTTCGGTAGATGGCACTCGAGAGTTTCCTTCGTTGCATCCAGTGCACCGTCCTGGGAAGCCAGCGTTAGCAAGTCTTTTCGCAGTGAAACCACTCGGCCCACCGCCAGCTTCCTTCGCCCGGCTTCTGCAAACTTTTTGGTCTTCAGCATTCGGTCCAGCCAGCCGTGTTCGCGCACTCCCTCTTCTTCCATCTGCCGTGTCCACACGCTGAAAATGCTCGAGCGGTTCAGATAGCCGACCATGCGCTGCGGGTCTTGGCGAGTGACCACCGGAAGACGCCCGATATTATTTTGCAACATCCGAAAGAGGGCGTCGAAAGCTCGCTCGTCGCTAAATGCCACGATCGGTGTATGCCCGCCGGCATCTACCACCTTCGTTTTCCCGGTGGGATCTTCTTCCAGCGCCCGCAGTAAATCTCCCTGGGTCACCACGCCCACCAATTTGCCGTCAGCCGCGGCAATGGGAAGGCCTTCCGTCAAATTGTACTGCGTCTCGCCCCGTCCGATCCGCGCGGTTAGATCGCCCACGGTCATGTCGACAGGGATCGGAACCACGTCTCTGCGCATCACTTCGTCAACGCGAACGAAG
>Ga0302325_10010307_pt1 | contig 20276 bp, 21 predicted proteins | sample Palsa_T0_2_FD_201948 | JGI IMG/M metagenome (GOLD analysis project Ga0302325, IMG submission 201948) | Peat permafrost microbial communities from Stordalen Mire near Abisko, Sweden - Palsa_T0_2 | ecosystem: Environmental > Terrestrial > Soil > Palsa > Peat permafrost | place: Sweden: Abisko...
TCAAAACAACGTTATAATTTCCCATTGCATGGAAATGAGCCTTGTTAAGGCGACTCGTGTAACCAACGTAGAAGTAATGCACTTGCCGTCGGCGGTATAGCTCTGTCTTTGTTTCCTTGTCGCTATCAGTCAAAGTGACAAAATTCTCCGGAAGTTTTGGACGGCGGAAATTTTCCGAATCGTCATCACCGTAATTCTGGAAATGCTTGGGGATTTTCGCTTGTAAGAAAATTGGAAGGACAGTAGCATGTTGCCAGTCGATGATGCCAGTGATGTCGCCAGAGTCGGAGATGAATATGTTGCTAGGTGAGAGGTCAGGGTGACGGATGGTAGGTACGTTCAGCTGCTCTGCTTTAGGAACGAGGTGAGGAGCGACCTTTAGATAGTCTAACAGATGATTCATCTGCACCTGTAGATCCACCTTTTGACGGCCATAGAACTCCCTATAGAGCGGTTCACGGGGATATCGCATCTCACCGAATCTCCGGAGCCACACGATCTCCCTCTCACCGACCGCTTTCTACAGTTCTTCACTACTCTCCCCTGATCTTTGTCTAGTTAGCTAGTCTAGGATCATGTAGGTGAGGGCGCTTACAAGGTCCGCGATCGGCGGCGAGCTCATTTCGCCTTTGATATCATCATAGATACTCAGTCGAGGGTCCAATGCAGAATCTACCTATATCTTTAAGATTGTTGTTTTCAGCCATATCTACGTTCTTGACTTTAGCATTCAAGGAATCTTTGAAGAAAAGACTACCACTAGCAGGAAACTGAACGCCAAACAGAACCATTTCTACATCCACAATCTTCTCAATAACCGCCATCCTCTCCTCAAATGTCATCGTGTACCATGTATCTGCCAACGCTCTCCCTTGGACCCGCTCCATGACAATATATTCGGAGCCAACTTTATTGGACGGTGATGAACTCCAATCGAAAACCTTGGGAATCGGAACACCATGAAGACGTAGGAATTTCATCGTGGCGACCTCACTTGCTACGCCGTATTTGCGAGGAATGGTAGAAGGATATGGGAGGCGCGCGATAACGTTCAATCCATCGCGGAAGGTTGCTTCAAAGATACGGTAAGAACCACCCTCTGCGATCTTTGTAAAGAGCATAATATCGGTACTAGACAGCCCGACAGATTTGGCAACCACGCGACACAGCTCATTGATAAAATAGAGTTGTCTCTCAGAAAGGCGCAGATGTTCGTTGCAACTTCGGACGTGTGTAAAGCTTAGTGAGGCTGGGCAATCAATCAATCAAAATCTAGTGTGTCCGATCGGCTTACAGCCATCTACCAGACTTGTAGTTGAAGAATGGGTGGGTGGCATCGTTGATGTCAGTCATCTCGTGACACATTTTCATGCCGTACTTTCGTGGATGGGAGCAGTATTGTTTGGCCGAGAGCTTTCGCGTGTCTTTACCACAAGGCATGCAAAAAAAACGAGGAGCTTTTCGGATAGGATTATTTCTCCGCATTGTATGAACAGAGAAATTTGGAGAAGGTACTACGATACTGTTGGCCTGCCAGTAAGTAGATTTCGACCAGATGTGATTGAACTGAGGTGTGAGGGGGGTACAAAGGCTCTCCACACGGTCATACTTCGTACTTCGTACTTGGACTAGCTAGTTATCCGATAGGTTGGCGGAATCGAGTTTCAGCGTCGCACGGATCACAAGGGGCTTGGCAGGTGAGAACACCAAACTGAATCATGTAAATAAATGCGTAAACACCACTTCAGCTTCTTCTCTCATTGTAATTTGGGCTGGGGTTTTGCTGAAAAGGGCACCTCACGTGACTTGGCCTGTGCGGGAACTTTTCTTTTGTTTTGCGGACGCTCTGCGGACCCGTTGTATCCTTAAATCTAACACTACCTAGTATGATAGTAAAAATATAATGACATTTTAGCTATTTTTTTGTGCATTTGGGAGAACCTCGGCTGGTGCGGGAATTAGTGCACCCCCCTGGTGATGGGCTCTGGACTGGCGATTCTGACGGTCTCGGTATTTTGGATAAAAGCTCTCTCTGACCTGTCGGCTCTCGCGTTGTGGTGGGAAGAGATTCAAGAAAGGGAAGGTAGTAGGTACAGAAGTTATGCGGTACAGGTTACAGGGACATCACTGAGACAGAACGCGCTTTGATGATGGCTGGCTATCGTGACTCGTGAGCTCGCGGAGTGGGGAGTTTTTTCGTCGAGTCGTCGTAGTAGCCCTCGTCGTCGGTCGACACTCACCGTTCGGCACTGGTCAAGTCCAGCTGCACTTGCCACGACGAACGTGCGCTTTTGATATCGAACCATCACGAATGCGGGCTGGCGTGGCTTGTCATCGGTCTCGATTGGCGGATCCGATAGGTACAGTACAGTAGTACCCGCGCCGCCAAGTGCATGCGCTTCAAACCTGAGACTCCAGCCACCCATGAAGGCGTGGCGATAAGGGAGTTCCAAGAGCAAATTTCCTTCGGCCAAGGCACGGATATTAACTGCACGCTGGCCCCGTAATATCCTCATTTGCGTCACATGGGGACAAGAGAAGGAAACGGCAGACATAATGACATTGCTGCAGAACAGAACAGAGCAGAGCAGAGCAGAACACAATAGACGGCAATATGATCGATTTGCAGATAGCGCAGGTCGAGCAGCTGGGTCCTGAATCAAGAATACAATATTTACAACGTATTCCTAGCCTTGCATGAGGTTGTGCCATGACCACTGCCACGACTCCCCCAGAAAGGCTGGGCTGCGCTACCGAGGGCGCTTGCACCAATCATTAGCGTCACAGAGAATCTCCTAGGCAAACCGGCAAGGGTAAACGAGTACCTACAGTACTTCGTACTTCGTAGTCTCACGATCGTTCCCAACCTCCCACGTTCTGCAATCTTCCACGCCAGCGACACACACTCTCCAAACCATCTCTCAACATCTTCACTTTCCCAGGAAACATCAATTGAGTTGTCTGCTGCGCTCACCCCCAAAACAATCTCCAATCTGTCACAATGTTCGTCAAACCAGTTGTCGCAGTCGCGCTTCTCTCCAGCTTTGTTGCTGCCCAGTTCAACATCACCGTTGACCCCTCAACGATCGGTGCCACTATTCGAGGTGAGATTCTGTCCTCCAACAGCCTTCTAAGATGATCAGAAGTTAACTGTGTTCCAGCTCAATGGTGCGAAGCTGAGTTCAACACCTGCAACATCCTCTGTGGCAAGGCGACCAATTCAAACCAATGCGACTCTGTATGACTTCCTTTTATCGATTCTTGGCCCACCCACTATAAGCCACCTCACCTGCTAACCGCCTTCTGCACAGACCACCCTCAACTTCACCTGCACCTGTACCGCCAATGGCTCCACACCCGGTCTTGCATTCTACACTCAGACAATGCCAACCTTCCTCTGCGAGCAAGAGTTTAGCATCTGCAATTCTAATGCAGTCGACACGCCTAACAGTGCCCAAGCTCAAGCAGCTTGCGCGGCAATCGAGAAATCCACCTGTGGCCAGATCGATCCAACAAACCTCACCTTTGCCTCAACGAGTTCTTCCAGCGCCAGCTCCACGCCCACTTCCACAGGACCTGCTTCAGGAAGCAGCGCAACAAGCAGTTCTTCCAAGGCAGCTGCCGCCACCATGGCTTCTGTACGAAACTTCGGTACCGGTGCATTCGCCGTTGGCGCCGCTGCCGTCTTTGGCGTCCTTCTCTAAGCTACCTATGCGTCACTGAACATTCGAGGCCTGACAGGAACTGCATTTCTTTTCGAAGACGAAATGACGTTCTCAACTCGTATTCGACGATTTGTGCATATTGTATTTGTGATCCAGCGCGTTTTCTTTTAGCATTGGTGTTGTGGCTTGTGCATTCGCGCTTCTACAGCATCTCGCCCGAAGCTTCGCGATTCTTCTTTTTCGTATTACATGCGGAGGGAGGTATCGTCCTGCTATTTGAGGGTGGCAGGTAATAATTGTGAATGAAAGGATGAATGATGACTGAGGTTGAAGTGAAGACGAAGAAAGCATTCAAATATGACGTGGTTCCGATGATTAAGCTTAGCATAGGAATGAAAAATATTTAAAGGATTTCTCAGGGTCAGAGCCGCTGCAGTGCTTAGTCTTGAGATTTCTGACGAAAACCCAAAAGAGTAGTATTCTGAAGAGCATTCTTGTTTTCAGACTCTGTTTCACTGCAGAAATTCACCATACAACAAGTAAATTCTCTGTGCTCATCAATGTCCATTCTGTTGGCACTCATCTCATTCAAGTCAACATGCTAAATATCCGACGGGGCTCCGATTACTTTGTTTGAAAAGCCTCCCCATAAAGCCCTCTCAATCTTATTTCCTTTAGCAATGAACGAGCATCAAGGATGCTGATCTCATGGCAGTTATATTGCTTGTCCTCAATGTCCTCGGCTAAGATGGACAAGGACAACAGCACAATTCATTGTTGATACAAAGCACACTTCTCATAATGAAGACATTGAACAAAGGTCTGTGTTGAACAATGAGCAACTCTGTTTATTAAACCCAGCGCTGAACTAGACTTTTCAAGTAAATGTTCCCTAACTTCTATTCCAATACTTGAAAATCTTATAATTCTGTACACAGCACACACATCCAATACTTTGAGAGATCTTAACATTCTATCATTCATACAATCCAATACACAAACCACATCTCAGCCATGACTCAACCACTTACCTTTGGTATCGAATTGGAATTTGCACTCGCGTACCTTAAGCACGACACGCCTCTCCCACACCCAGAGGACATCAGGAAAGCCCTCCAATTCCACCCTACCGAGGAAGATTGGGCTCGGAATGATGGAACTTTATCCCCAGAGGGCCTTGTCAAGACAGCGATGAAGTATGCTGCTAGAAGGCATTTAAGAAAAACAATCAGGGAAGCAGGCTTCCCTGTGTCTGATGAAAAGGCTACCGAGGCCGAAGCTGACGTCTCCAGGTGGGAAGTGGTGGATGATGACACCATCAAGACCCCTAAGGGGGGTCCGTACTCGTGGTTGTCCATGGAAGTACGCTCGCCAGCTCTATATTTTACGAGTAAGTGGTATTTCTTAGAGCATAAATCCCCCCCTTCAAATGTTTTGCGAGGTGGTTCTACTCTCGAGACATGTCTTTAGAGTAAATAACTCATGAAGCGTTGTCTCGTCTCCCGAATATTCTTTTTGTTAGGCAATACTAACTCCGAGATTAACAGGTGGTTCGCTCAAATCGGTGGCAGACGTCGTTTCGCTGCTTGTTGCAAACTTCGGAATCCATATAAATGTGAGTATGGGACTTCACGTACATTGCGGGGACTCAGATCGCTCGTTCGATCTAGTTACCCTTTCTAAACTGGTCTCTTTCTGCTGGGCTTTTGAAACGCAATTGAACAGTCTTCATCCAGCAGCGAGGCAGGATCAACCCTGGGCTGCCTCGATGCGAGAGTCCTCTGTGTATGCATTGCAGTACGAAGCAAAGTACGGCAGACGGCCTAATCCACTGACAGGCGTCATCCATTTCTTGAACAGCGAGAGCATCAGAGAAGCTGTCAGGCATGCAAGTGGCATTGATCAAGTCGACAAACGTACATATAAGTTCAACCAATACAATTTCAGCGGAATTCATCATCGAGCAAAAGGCGGCAAAGATTCGAAAGCGACCATCGAGTTTCGACAGCACGAAGGGTCAATGAGCGCTATAGCAATTATCCAATGGATCAAAACAGCTGTAGGGATCGTCAATTATATCCAGCACATCGACAATAGATCTCTGACCGATCTCTTAAGAATTTTAGAGCGTGAAACCTGGGAGAAGCTAGGCGATGGGAAGGACGCCGCGAGAGAAGCAATGCATGGGCCAATCCTAGCGGAATCCGGTTTCACTGTCATTCACCTTCTCCGTCACATGCACCTCTTTGGTCCAGCTACATACTACAATTCACGTTGGAAGAAACTCGATAAAAAAGCTCGAATGGTCCCGAAATCGCAAATCGTGTGGGAATACGAAAATACAGCTATCCCAGGATCAGATGAGTACAAACGCTTGGATCGATTGAGGGAGATCTGGGAAGAGAACCGCATCGTGTCCGCTGCCCAGCCTCCTGGAGGATGGAAATTCGACCCTAATCATCTTGCTTGGCCGAAACATCGATACTTGTCAGAAGATTGGGACGCAGCGACGCATCCAAGTGACCCAAGTCCGGAAGTAAGTACGCAAGGAAGCACGGATAATGGTTCAGATGATAGTTCGGATGACAAAGGACCGGCATCGATTCTCAACCAACCCACCATCCCTAAGCCCCCTCGAGTACCGAATTCGGATCCCAGCACCCTCGACGACCTTCCGAACACAGCAGAGGAATTAGATGCCTTTAATGAAAAACTTGACAAAGAGCTCGAGGAACTTGAAGCGCCATATTCCGCAGAAAATATGAGGGCTAGGGACACGATGTGGAGAGAACGGGTCAGGGATGGGGATGGAAAGGATAATCCTGGGATTGGAGTGATTCCAAAGGGAAGTATGAATTCGTTTGATGATTCCCAGCCCATGATCAGAGGGACAATCCCGCCGGATTCGCCAGCTGTGTCACCGAAAACTCTTCCTCCGCAGGCGGAGGAAGGGAATGACGGCGAGATGCCGTTTCCCTTAAAGTAGTCGGCTAAGGTAATGTAATCTTATAATTTTCAAATTTTCAAATTCTTCCTATTGTCAATTTATACTGCGAAGTTTCAAGTGAAGACTAGTCCAGCAAGAACAATTTGTCACAAATTTATCAAGCACATTCTCCTGATATATCTGAAAAGCTTGAGACAGTACACCTTTAGCCGAGACCTATCACACATCTTACCCGTATTATGATTACTTTACTACAGCGTCACATGCTGAAGATGCTTTTTATAATGAACACATCATTTGGGATCAAAACGTCAGCGAAAAATTTCATATGTCAAGTGATGCCCTGATTACAAGCTCAAAGCACATGCAATGAACACTTTACAGAAGTCATGACAATGTCACGGAGCCGTCCATGGCAAGCGCTTGCACTGGCAGTTTGTCACTTTGAGTATACTTGTCAGGACTCACAGGGAAGATGACAGAATTTCGACTGTTAAGTTTAATGTCTTCTGATCGTTCTTTCTCGCGAAACCATTGCTTTGTTCAACCGATTCAAAGAACAATGAGGTTCTATTTTAACATGCAAAAAGATTGTCCGTGAAGAAAGACAATTTAACAATGCATATGATAATGAGATCACTCTTTTGCGCCGATGCAATAAATCTCACAATCCATAAAAATACAATGCAGAGCGTTGTTTGTGCGCCAGAAAATAATAATTACATCGAGCTCGCAAAACCGAGAATTCTCTCATACAAGTAACCTTTCCAACAAAGATATATATCGCATTATTGCACTCGAATTACCTTCACTCGTCATGACCTCCTCTGAAGTAAACACTACTATAGAAGATAATTCGTTAATAGTCCATTACGGACCCCCAGCACCTCAGAAAGACAATTTGATCTTCGACGTTGAGTTCGAGTTCGCACTCGCGATTGCTCCTGAGAGCGGAGGAGACCCAGAGCCCCACCTGAGTTGCCAGATCTTTAATATGCAGAATGAGGAATCGGCACTTGAGCACATACACGATACTCTAAAGATCGTTTTTAATCTTAGCAGAGATACAATGCTATGGGGATGTTGATTGGAAACTCAAAAAATGCCGACTCTTGGGTACTAAAAAGCGAACCGAGCATCTGGGCTCCGGATAGTGGGGTCTACGAATGGCATCAAGTGGAAATCTGCTCCCCAGCGTACTGTTCTACTCCCGGGTCATTACAGGAGGTAAGACGCTTTTGTGATACATTGCTCAGAACACATTGACTAGACACCTGAACAGTACCCTCCCAATCACCTCCTGGATAAACTTGGAATGCCGTACTTGGCTCAGTGGTATGCACTTCATATCCCTAGGCGCGAGGAAGAGGGGAAGAAGATAGAGAGGAATAAGGTGTTGAAAAGGGAGGGGAAGAAGGTCTTTGGTGAGGCGATTGTGATATGACGAACCAAGAGGTGAGGAAGAAGATGAAGCCAAGGCCACGGAAGTTGGGTGACTCCACCGTTCCCATAGCTGAAGTCAGTGAGTGACTCTTCTTCTTACCTATCATGTTTGAGTAGGAGATTAATGTAAGATTGTGGTTAAAACTGAGTGGTTCAGATGTGTTATTTTTCGTCTGTGATTTGTACGTTTCCCCTGTGTGAGGCAACGCTTACAGTAGCTAGCTCAATAGCTACAAACAATTTCGCAATGGGAGTGACCATTTGGTCCATATTCTAGAAGTTGAGGATCATGTGACGAAAGCTCTGTCATATGTTCTTTAGCTTTACATATCAAGATTCCAAGTAAGGATCACTCGATCATGTGGACGGCAAGAAAGTTTGGCTCCTTATTCTTGCGTTTGAAGCAGAAATTCTTTTGGTTTTCGGTGGTCTGGGCTTTAACAATGGGAAGAATGCAGTTTCAAGGCCATCCTAGCTCATCCACTTTTTTTCACCAGACAAAGAAAGCCGGGAGCTTTGCTCCACATTCTATAAAAGATTTCACAATGCCCTGCATTCTACTATCAAAGCTATGTCACAAAGATGCTGAACAATGGGATCCATCAGTCGGACGATGAAACAATTATGTCAAGGCCGTGGGCTCACAAAGGTGAGGATCACCGGATCGGAACCAGCTACAAAGAACTCAAGATTTTGCTGCCTGCTTCAAAAATTACCAGAAAGCTAGTTGACTCGACAACTTTCTAACAAATCCGAAAACTCTTTTGCTTCTTGAATAAATTTTCTTGCTTTTCACCTCCTCACCCGCCGTATCACCTCCCTGACCTGGCCTCCTCAAATCTCTCAACCACAAACACAACATAGAAAAGGACCCTAAAACACCATTAAGCCCACTAGACCATCCGGAAACCCACAAACCCAAACCTACCTATAGGATCGAAATCGAGTTTAGAATCAACTACCATGCCCACAAGTGAAGTTGATTCCGAGGGGGTCAGCTTTTCTAGATGCACGATACAAGGCACTACACAAATGAGCAGCTTGTCGGGTCCCGTATCTACAAGACTCTCGACCGCTATGAAGTCCCTGCAGAACTTCGCAATAGTAAGCATTTCTAGAAGCTAACCAACTCAGCATTATGGATCTTGAAAACTGATCAAAGCATTTGCGCGCCGGAGCCGGGACTGCAGTACGAATGGGCGGCCATCAAGATCGGCTTACTAACTTTTTTCTTCGATGATGCGGTCTTAGGATATGTAGGAAGAGTCTGCAACATTTTATTGCACGAATACCGAATAAATACTAACCGCTCTTGTGCCATACACGTGCATATAGGAAATGCGTCGAAAGGCTTTAGCTATCAAGTGATTCGGAATTTAATGGCAATGCTGTAGGTATTGAGAGAACGCCGGTTCATATTCTCAACGGCCTCAGGATTTTCTCCCAAGATAATGTCTCAATTTTTCAGAGATAATTTTAATAAGCAATTGCTAACTCCTTTGTGACCAAGATGGACCTTCGAGCCCCAAATTGACACAATACATCTCCTTCATCACTGCAATAACATTTCGATATTCCCCAGCTTTCGTGGAAAGACGAAGCTTGCTAAGGATCCCCGAGTCAAAGGTGATCCCAGAAAAAAAGGCTTTGAGGTTCTTCTCTCGGACGAGCTCAAGGTATTTGACAGATTACAATACTTGATAGATCTAGATGAGAGAGAAAGCTTCGTAGACGGCACTAAAATGCGCTACCATCTCGGAGATTCCTATGCCCCATTCGAATAGAACAACATTGAAGGGAGGAAATGAACGGCTGAGTTTCGGTAGCACAAGGGTGCGTCGCATGCTAAAACTATCCGCAATTGGACTGGATTCTGCATTTGTTTGGTCGAATTCGCATTATTCGCTGACTATGATCAATTTGATTTGCTGTACCCATGGCTAAGAGCTCGTATCGGTGAGACGCTTCAGTAGTAATTTACTGAATCAAGTCCCTAGGAGGATAGGTGCGCCGTTGTCAGCGCACCGTTTATAGAAGATTTTTGAGAAGGATGTGAAGGAGGAGAGGATAAGAGGAGAGGGACTCAGGACGAAGAAAGAGGCAGAGTCAATAGGGTACGATGAGACTAGACGTTACACCATCATGCAGGGCATGACGGATCCGCAAGTCAGTAAGGGGCTGACCTTTACGCTGATGTTATTTGAGGACTTCCCTGCTCCTCCTGTGAATGAATAAGTTCAAATGGGATCCAAATATGAAGGCAATAGGGGGTTATCTATACTCCAGGATTACGGAGCAAGTACGAGCAAGAGCAAGGGCAAGTTTGACCTCGTTTTAGTCACCAGAAATCTGAGATGCAACTGATCTTTTGCCTGCAATCTAGCCTTGCAAAATACACCACACCGGTGGTGCACTCTCATAGCAGAAAGAAGAAGGAACCGGGCATAGCCCCTTTTTCACAAAGAGCGCATCAGAAAACAAAGCAAAGTCTATTAAGAAACAAACAATGCCAGAATAGCAACAATCAAAGCCCTTGTCGAAGCTTGACAAAGCCCCCTGTGCTTTCCGGTACTTAAATGCTGCAAAACCTCAGTTGATTACTTTCTGAACAGATCACTTATTTTGGACGACTCAGACATAACCATGGCTCACTGGAAACACGTATACTCTCCTATGGATGGCAGTAATGGGAAGCTGGACTACCATAAAAGATCCCTCCCAAAGCTTTCTTTTGGCGTTGAGCTCGAATTCGCCCTCGCGACCATCCCCTATCAGCGCACCGACCCAGACCCAGAAGATGGAAGACAGGTCTATGGGATCACACAACGAGAAGATCGCGCTCTAGCAAAAGAACTGCCAGCGGATCGGGCCCGCCGTGCACAGGAACACATCTCTAATACCCTCACAGAAGCAGGTTTTAGTTCCATACGAGAGCCAGACAGCGATGGTCAGCCCCGAGAGCAGTATCTCGACCGATGGATCATAACCCAAGATTCGTCCATCAAGGGGCCATCAGGAGAACTCCGATATTCCTTCCAGCCAATCGAGATGCAATCACCTGCATACTTGATGACGGAAGGATCGCTCAAGGAAGTTCAAAGAGTATGTCATCTCATGACAAAAACATACAGAACTTATTCCGGGCCAACAAGCTCAGTTCATGTACACGTTGGGAACAAGAAACAAGGCTTCCCTCTTGAAACCTTACAAAATTTGATGGCCCTTCTTTGGACATTCGAGCCCCAACTAGAGACGCTGCATCCTGAACATCGGCAAAAGAATGGCTACTGCGGCAGCATGCGGCGCTCTTCCCAATTAATGGTTCGGATGAAACTGAGCAAAATTGATCTGAGAGGCAGCTTGGATGAGATATATAATACAAAGTCTATCAGCGAACTCATCCTATTGATGGGTTTTGGATACGGGGAAACGGGCTACAAATTGGGGTTTAACATGTCAAACCTTCTGGAATCCTACGTTAATGATGACGGAGAGCACATTCACATAAAATCCCCCAAAAAAACAATTGAGTTTAGACATCACGAGGGAACAATGGACCCAGTTGCGATTTATCACTGGACGAAGGTCTGTGTCAACTTCGTCGAGTTTGCAGAAGAGGTGTGGACGTCGAAGTTGAGAGTCTGGTTGCGGTGTAACATTGATCGGAAAGTGGTAGACTACCCCGCTGTGGCTGTGTTGTGTGCGCTGAAAATTCCAGTTCAGGCCATGTATTATGAGAAGAAACTTGCTGAAAGAGGAGACGACCCTAACCGGACATAATTTTTAAGACCAGCCGTTCGAAAACACGGAATAACTTGTCAGAATAGTAAAACCTAATAAAATAAATATTTTGAGAGAGTTGAACGCTTCCGATGTTCCGTGATATAACGGATGCTCATATGCGACTTGTGTTTCCACGGCTTATGAGAAAAACTGAGGCGAAACCGACGCGGAAATGAGAGCATAGAAGGAGTTAATCTTCCGCGAGTTCAAGGTTATTGGATTGAAATCAAGGATCCTGCACCTGTAAAGCAGAGCAAGGGCGTGGTAACGCTTAAGTTCGGAAATATTTTCATGTCATGGATCGATTCGCTTACACGTGTTGTTGAAGATGCCTACTCCTATTATATTCAAATAAGGAATTTTGTTCCAAATGTACCAGCCTCTAGTAATCGCTAGAGGTGAGTTTAATGGGCCCGAGATACGGTTGCTTAAATGAGGGAATTGCGTAGACTAATCTACTCAGTGGTAAAGAAGCTACGTCAAGGAACTCCCCTATCTCACTTTGTACATAGAATTAGATAGCTCCAAACCACAATTAATCAGACAATTTTTTTTTTACTTCTGGAGTGGATTGTTCCACGCCAATTGGCTATGGTTTTGTCTTTTGAAAGTTGACGTTGACGATTTTTTTGCCCCCGAAAGTTAAGCGAGAATGATTAAGGGGGGAAGCAAAGGCGAAAATAGAAGCGCAGTCTATTTCACTGCAGATTTTACAGCGGCAGCTAGATACTTAGTCTGTCCCGAGGAGGTCGAGTCAGCACCAAACTTTTCTCCAGATGAGTCTTCCACTAAATCGATCTCAATAATGAGATGAACTAGGATCTTTTGAGTAAATGAATTGAATTCCTACTCCCAATGCGCTAAAACACTCATCCATCACCAAAAGCACCAAACTATCATCGCAACGCAAGCTGCAAACCTAGAATTCACTATTAAAATGCCGAATCTAACCTTCTGGGGGTGGGGGTTAACTATAAGAACTCCATCGGAGGACGTATGGGCTGCCAAATATATACACAGACAATGGCGTATGAATCCGGACGAAATTATTAGGGAAGAATTTGAGCTCATGAGAGAACGATACCTTGAAGTATTTTGGGATGAAATGGTCAGGCACTGGATCGAGGCATTTAGCCACTTTCTTAATTTGGCCCCAAGCAGTATTCTCTTTTCGTGGATGAGTCTTTTTCATCCTTCTTTTGCTCACTCGTTTATTAGTATTTACGCAGGATATTTTGACTCCAACATTAGATATTGACGGTAAACTTTATCTCGATCTCGTCTCAACCATGGGGGTTATGCTTCTGATTCGTATTTGGATCCCTTCCATAACTTTCTTATCTGGTGTGTACGAAAGGAAGAGACATCTGGCGAATAAGAAACGCTCGGTTGGAGAGGAGACTTGTCAAATGGATATCACGTAATTCAGGCCACACTATTTAGGAGTATATGCTCCGGAAGGGGCGCAGCAGCCGTCAGTGTATTTAGTCTAGGCTCTGCCCACTTTGTAGCTCTTTAATCGATCCTTCCTCAACCGACTGACAAGACTCCTCTGTTTTTGAATGATGAAAAGTACAAGGCATGTGGAACTCTTGACAACCGCTTTTAGGGACTATTAATCGGACTGAAAACTACTGTGGATTTCTACCTTGCCTTTTAACGGTAGCTTCTTGGGCCTTTTCTGGATTTGCACTTGCTTTTGGGTGCGCCTTGTTTTACAGGAACTTCTGAGAGAGAGAGAGATGGAGTCTGAGTGGACCGGAAAGACTTCACATAAAAATGGAGGGAAGATTTGACAGTATTTCGAATGGGTTAATAAAAATATCTGACTTCAATTTGGGGTATTAATTGATTCTCTTGTACCTTTGGCTATGTCCCCATCACGTGAAGAGCCTTACGAGTTACAGAGGTGTGGAAACCATTTGATGTGAAGCAAGTCAATATTGGTTTACTATATCACTTCAATTATTCGGAATATGGTACATGATATATTCCACGAAAGGTCAAGCCTGAGGGCAGGTAAATCTATGATTTTGCTTCTTCTATTGCCTTTTTGAAATTCCCATTGTACTCGTATCTTCCAAGTCGCGCTCCCGAAAAGGGGCTCATCACGTGCCATTCCGCGAATGACAGGCTTGGCGAAAGCTTGATTCCCACTGGACCTACCCCTGTCCTTTGGTGCGTGTACCTGCGCCGTGACGGTGAGCTGCAAGAAATGCGACCTGCCTCGTCGTGGACAGGAAAAGCGGAACTAATTTTTCATTGTCCCACCCCAAGTTGAAAATACCAAAATCTGGGATAATGAGTGCCGCTTTTTCTGCCCACCGCGAGCCTGCCTCGTCGCAGACGGGCTTGCACGTTGATGATGGAAATAGTGACCGCAGTTTGTGTCTCTGCTTCCTCTTCGCTCTGTGCTCAGATGCCTGCAACATATTACAATTCAGTTACATTTTGAAACAACCAAAAGCACAATATGTCGGACCAGAATTACACTCAGACAACGTTTACGGATATGTTCTGGTTCTGAGTAAGTACATGCCTCAAAGGTTCATCAATCCTTGCTAATAGAAGATAACAGTCTAGGCGCTGATCTACACACTCTGCTCAATAGCGTTGGGCTAGGTACTGAAACGAGCCTTCAAATTGCCTTCCTGGACGATTCCTGCGGCCGCCCTCCTATTGCTGCTCATCCAATCACTATAAACACCGGGGATATTGAAGGATCTGACGGCGGGTCCAGGCGATACTTTATCTGCCGCAGTTAGCAGGCGAAGTCATACTTTCTTGCGTCCGCTATGATTGGAAATAACTTGACTTTTGCTATTGGACTGAAACCTTTTAGACGATGAAGAAACGCCTGATGGGCACTATGAGCAGAATCAGAAGAAGGAGTACGAACATGTGAATGGAGTTGTGGAGAGTGGCGAGGAGCACGCTAACCCTGTCAATTGTTCTGGAAGAAGCGCGGAAGAGCAAGAAGAGCGTGTTAACGAGACGACTTTGCTGCTTGACACGTAGCAAGATTGGGCGAGGACATTATTCAGGAAGCCTCCGTTCATTCAGAGAAGCAGTGAGTGAAACTGGCATTATTCATTCAGAAAAGCTTGACTTTCGCATGGAGTTTTCTAAATGCACCTTTAATAGGGGCTCTGATTGGAGCTGTCATCGGTCTCGCTCCGCCACTCCACAAAGCTTTTTTTCAACGAACCTTCTGATGGAGGCATTTTTAAAGCCTGGGTGGCGGCCTCTGTGAAGAATGTTGGGGACCTGTTTGCTCCTCTTCAATTAGTTGTTGGAGCAAAGCTTAAGGGAAGACTTCTCAAGATGAAGAAAGGAGAGGCGATTGGTCAGGTCAAAGTCATCCCCATGCTCTCCATATTCATAAGATTTATTCTTTAGCCCATGTAAGTACACCTTTTCATTTTCCTGATATGGGGCTCTTAAAAACAACTCCGCGTATTACATTTGGGCTGAAACTTCCACTACAGCATAAGCATCACAGTCATCCATTTCCTCGCCTCAAAAAGGAAGCTTCTGGATGATGACCCTATTTTGTGGTTCGTGATGATGCTCATGCCCAGTGACCTCCAGCTACGAAACTCACTGCCCTTGCGGACGTAAGCGACATAGATGAAGACGAGAAGATGTCGATAAGTAAGTCTTATTTTGTCCTTGATTTCATGAATTTATAGCATGTACTGATCTGCGTGCAGCGAGGTTCGTGACGATTTCGTATGCGATCTCGCCGATCATCTGTTTGCAGTTGTGCGGTCTCTCAAGGCATCTTTAGCCATCAAACAGTAGAGCACTCATGCAACGGAACAATAAAACCATCTCATGACTCCGATTGTGAAATGATAAGATTCACGGGCCACTATTGATCTCCTCCCGTGCTTTCCTCGCGTTCTGAGGCCGGGTATTAAAACCTGGGCTAAGTCCGCACAAGCGAGAGCCTTTTCAGGGGGAGATATTAGATAGAACGTTTGATAGACATCAGACGATCTCGAGGAAGATTTTCTGGGGATATTGGTATGGAAAATTGGGGATTGTCCACGTGGCGATTTTAGTGAGACATTGCTTTGGCTTTAGATGACACAATGTTGAGGTTGTTGCGCAGTGCCTGCCAAGGAGTAAACGCCATGGTCAATGGATCGTGAGACTCACCCAAAGAGAGAAACCTACAAATCTCTCTCTCGGCCGCATAACCCCCCCCCGCCCCCGATATCTACAAATCCGCTCATTACTTTCCATTACCAAAAGTCTGCATTTCTTCCTTCCGCTGGTCGGTCCTTACTGTACAACTTTAACCTCCCGGCTAAAATCAACCCAACCATCAACTCATTCAAAATGCAATTCTCCACCATCCTTGTGGCACTCTTCGCTACCTTGCCCTTGCTGTTCTAGTAGTCGCCGTTAACAAGGCGGCTGCCATGTTCGACCGAGAGGCAAATGCTGGACGTCCAATCGCGGAAGGGGCATGCTGCATCGCAGGCAAGAACGAGAAGGGAGATGAATGCGAAAACAAGGGTGTTTGTGTTGGCGCTGATACGGCTGGTTGTAAGTGTCCCTTCGCTATAAAACGTGATGGTCAATGCTAACGTGGACAATAGGCGATGCGGCATTGACTTGCGTCTAAGGGGCTACAAGGAGGATGGTAATGGCAAGGAAGGGTGGGAATGAACTCATGGATTCAGGACCAAGGGCATCAATTGTACAGCTAGAAGAAATGCATCTATGCATTAGAGCTTCTCCAACAAGAGCGCAGAACCCTTATTTCCGACCTCAATGACTTTGACGGGCTTCGATTTCTTTCCCTTGCCCTTGACAATGTCTTTCTCAGCCTCCGCAGCTTCTCTTCTAGACTTCTGCTCAGGCGTCTCTTTTTTTGCGGCCTTCTGCAATTTCTTCTTGTTCTCCTTCAGTACCAGCATGACATCATCCTTCTTTGAGAAATTGCTTGATTCCACAAGCGCCAAAACGACGAAAGAGCTCGAACTGGTGGCCCACTCGATGATATGATCTTTGATATTTGGATATAAAATATCAGCGAAGTTGAGTGCGGGGACGGCGGGCACCACACCCTTCGTCTTGATGTCGAAACGCCCTCCTGCAATCAGAGACTTGAGCATCTTGCCCCCAAAAGCCGTGCCTGCGATATGAGACGGAGGTTGAGAGTCTTCTATTCCCTGTTCAGAGATTGCCGGTTGGACATAGCTGGGATCTCCGGCTGCTCTTTCGGCGACTGCTTTCAATGCCGCGGACTTGTCACCCTCGGCACCAAACAGAACCTCCGTTACAAACTGACAGCCGAAAGATGTAGCCACCAGATCAGCCGCAGCTGCTCCAATGGCTTTCAGAAGATATGGCGAGAGTGCTTTGGCTAGCTCACTTCGGCGGGTTTCGGGATCCTTCTTACTCGTTGCAGCCCGGACGGTGTCAACCTGTTCCAGTATTTCAATATCTGTAGCAAGACTTGGTGGAAAAAGGGCTTTTGATCTGCCCTGGAAGAGATAGAGAAGTGTTGTGCGAGCATTGATATCATTTGCAGAAAGACCGATGTTCTCGACTTGCTTCTCAGCATCTTTGGTAAACAACTCTGGGAATATTGATTTCGAGGTCAAAACAGTATCGTCGATGACCTCGTAGGCTGTGAGGATAACAATGTGGCCATTCGCATCGGCCGCCATTATCTGTAAGGTGTCTTTGTAGGTCTTGAGGATCTGCTTTCGATCCTTTGCTGTCCCGTATGCCAATGCAAGGCAGACTACCCATGATCCTGATCTCGTGAAGGCCAGATTCTTAAGCAAATCACCCTCCTCATCACCCTTGATCAACTCTAAGAAATCTGTGATTTCTTCGGTGCCTGGTTTGACATTGAGGAAGTACTGAAGCATGGCATCGTGTAAAAGTGTGAATCCAGTCATCTTCTTCTGGATCAGTTGGTTTATGAGCTCTTGGAGTGAGCGCATAATTGGAGCTCGTTTCTCAGGATTCGTAGCCAGAATATCGGCAAGGTCCCCAGATAATATCTCGGTACCGTCCTTTTCGAACAGTGAAAATTCTGCACCATACCACTCTCGAAGAATGACTGCCTTTTGCTGTCGACTTGCTACCCCACGATAGACATCATCCAAGATCCAGGACGCCTCCGAGTGCTTTATAAGTCGACGAACATTTCCGAAGAACTCTGGAACAATGATATCTCTGATCACATCGTCTCCTTGCACCAACAGCTTCCCAATCAAGAATTTCGCATACCTGCTCTCGGCAAGCTGGCGATATGATCCTGCAAGCTCCCTAGCAATCAACCTCTTCTGCTCCGGGTTGGCATATTTGATTGCAGTCTGAACGACTCGGACGCTATCGTGCTTCAACACAAAGTCCTTGATTCTCCCAGTTATAATCTCGAATAATTCGGCTACCAATTTTTTCCTCTCGTCGACCGGGACATGTGATTTTCGTCGTAGTCGCTCCCAAATCTTCTTCGTTCTGGCTAACTGGTCTGCCAATGGCTTTGCAGATTTTCTTTCTTGTGCCAATTGCTTCTGCTTAGCATGAGCTTCCTTCGATGACTGGCCTGGGAAGTTGTCAGTCTGGTGCCTTCAAAGCGAAATGAGATATCTTACTGTTAGTCACAACAGCTTTGGCTCTTTCTGGGTGTAGGCCATCGGTAGATTTTTGGACCTCCTCAGCATCACTCTTGTCGTCCTTCGAGTCACTTTTTCCTTCTCCAACATCTTCGGCCTCTTCAACTTCCTCCTCGTCGTCAGATTCATCACTTCCAAAATTCAAAGGAACCCCTCCATCTGAATCAGAGTCCTCAGAATCCACATCACTGAATTCCTTGACCTTCACCGGCAACGGCTTGCTCTTCGTCTTCAAAACGAATTTCATACTGGAATCAATTTTAGGCTTCTTGCTCTCCTTCACATGAACATTCTTGACCGGTGAAGACTTCCTCTTGGTACCGGCCATTGCAGATTTTGCGGTTGTTGCAGTAGGCATTGTTGTTGAAGTTGCTGTATGTTTTAAGTGCTTCCGAAACTTTTTTTCGTCGAGTTTATCAACTTTCACAATCAATCGCGCTAGGCCAATCCTGGACACCCCACGTACTTTGGTTTGTGAAGTCTTGACCTAGAGAAGACAAGCTCTCCATATCTGCGCACAAATGGGTAGAGAGGAGCAGGTTGAGGAGCGAGAAGTGCTTGATAGTATATTTCCAGATGAGATTCAAGGTATGTCAATTTTCTGTATGGAGTGGAAAAAAAGTTTCAACGGCTTAGAAACACTTTGAACTACCCCTCTTTTCAAAGTATAAATTACTGATCATCAAGCAGACATATCAGAGACCGAATATCGAATATCAGTTCTTCTAGATATCACAAATGACGATGGGGACGACTCCGAGCCCCCCACCATCCTCCTCCAAGTCAAATATCCCGACGACTATCCCGAAGAACCACCTCTCCTCGACCTCCTTTCCGTTCCCAATGCACCCATTCACCCCTTCTTCAGCGTCGCCTCAGATAAAGAAAGTCTCCTTAATGGCCTTAAAGAAACAATCGAAGAGAACATGGGCATGGCCATGATCTTCACGTTAGTCTCGACATTGAAGGACAACGCCGAGCAAGTTATTGCTGAACGGCAAGCTGAAGCACGGCGTGCGCATGAGCAGAAGTTGTTAGCTGCGGAGGCGGAGGAGAATAAGAAGTTCCATGGGACGCCGGTTACTCCTGAGACGTTCAAGACCTGGCGGGAAGGGTTTAGGAGTGAAATGGAGGCCCTGAGAGTTAAGCAAGAAGAAGAGGATGAAGCGGCGGACAGGAAGAGGAACCGAGGGAAGGATACGGTGGTTCAGTTGACAGGGAAGCAACTTTGGGAGAGAGGATTGGCTGGGAAGGTTGAGGAGGATGATTTCGAAGGTGATGAGGTGCCGGTGGAGGGTGTAGAGGATTTGAAGGTTGATGATTGATTGGGATGGGAAAAGTTAAGGCATCAGCGTGGGCATGATGGAGTTGTATTGCAGGCGTTCCGGGTTTGAGGCAGCAAGTTGTCAGGACACTGGTATATATCTGTCCACGACACGTAGAAATTAATAAAATACAGATCTAGTCCAGCGTGACTTCATTCTCAAACAGCGTCCCATATGCGGTATTGTTTTGGTGCCCCAACGCCAAACACCAGTTAAAAACACAAACAAGACTATATGTCATGATTCTGCCATCTCCTCATCCTCGTCACTGTCCTCGTCATCGTCGTCTTCCCATTCTTCCCCGTCTTCCTCTTGGTCTCCATTTGTAGCTGCACCTCCGAGCTCAGCATTCAGCTTTGCAAGCAGCTCTTTGGCATGCTCCCCTAACCTCTCATCTTCGTAATCTTGCTGTTTGAAGAGGAGAAGACTTTGGTTCAGCCACTGCCGACTCGATATCCATGAGACT
>Ga0302325_10010309_pt1 | contig 20273 bp, 18 predicted proteins | sample Palsa_T0_2_FD_201948 | JGI IMG/M metagenome (GOLD analysis project Ga0302325, IMG submission 201948) | Peat permafrost microbial communities from Stordalen Mire near Abisko, Sweden - Palsa_T0_2 | ecosystem: Environmental > Terrestrial > Soil > Palsa > Peat permafrost | place: Sweden: Abisko...
CCGCCAGCTTCCAGGCGGCCGCTGCGCCTCCGCCTCCGTGCGCCCCGCCGCCAATCCCGCGGCGGCCGACTCGCGCAGGTGGTCCTCCGCCTCGTCAAGAATCAACTGCGCCCGTCTCCGCGAGGTGAGCAGGCTCGACCGCAGTTGGTCGAGGTACTCGGCAATCTGATCGCGCTCCATACCTCGCAACGCTATGCATCGTGTTTCTAGGCGTCAAGCAGTCGTGGCGATGCGGTAACCGGTGCGCCCGCGGGGCGCGGACGGCGGCGAGCCGGAGGCCGCGGGCGAGGGCCGACCCGCCGAGCAGTTTCGCCCGGTCGCCCAGCTCGCCGGTGATGACCTGGACCGAGTCGGCCACCACGGGGGCGGTGTGCCGGTCGATCGACTCCCTGACGCCGGCCAGCACGTACTGGCCGGCTGCGCCGAGCGACCCGTCCACGACCACCGCGGCCGGGTCGAACATCGTGCAGAAGCTGGCCAGCGGCGTGCCCACCAGCCGGCCGAGGTCGGCGAATACCCGGCGCACACCGGGGTCGCGTTCCGCCGCGAGCGCGAGAATCTGGGGGAGCGCGAGCTGTTCCTCATTGGACAGCCGGACGTAGTCGAGCAGCGAGGAGCCCACGATGGCGGCCAGGCAGCCGCGGCCGCCGCAGACGCACAGATCGCCGTCGTCCCGCACCTGCACGTGGGCCAGTTCGCCGCCGAACCCGGAGGCGCCGCGGTGCAGCTGCCCCCCGATGACGAGACCCGCCCCCACGTTGTGGCCGAGGGTGACGTAGACGAAGCTGTCGTAGCCGCGGCCGGCCCCGAAGGCGGCCTCGCCCAGTGTGCCGAGGTTGGCGTCGTTCTCCACGTGCACCGGGACGGCCAGCCGCTCCGCCACCGCGGCGGCCGACTCGCCCGGTCCGACCGGCCGGGGCAGCCCGATCACGACGCAGCCGAGTTGGTCCCGCGAGCACCCCGCCCCGATGAGCAGCTCCTCCACCAGGTCGCCGCCCGGCTTCGCGATCGATGCCAGATCGGCCGCCTGATAGCCGACTACCTCGGTCGACGACAACCGGGCGATGATCTGCCCGGGGTAGGTGACGAGGGCGGCCTCGAGGCCGGACCGCCCGCACGAGAGCACGGCCGTGACGGTCGGCGGCGCGGCCGACGCCAGCGTCCGCGGCGGACGGCCGGCCTGGGTAGCCCGGTCCGCCTGACCGGTCGTGCGCTCTACGATAAGCTCCCGGCTGATCAGGTCGCCGACCATGCCGGTGACGGTCGTCCGGGGCAGTCCGGACAGCCGGACCAGGTCGGACCGGGTAAGCGGTCCCGAGCATTCGAGCAGCGCGAGCAGTTCGCCGCCGCTGCCCCCCGGCTCGTATGGCATCGCTCTCTCCTCGCCTCTTTCGCATCATTATGACGAATCCGGATTAATATCGCCCAGTTTCTGTCGTTATTATGGCCAAATATGGCTTTTCCAGCAGAAAACACGCGCCGCTCGGGGCTACGGCAGGCGTTCCGGTCGCTTGAGTCACCTGAATTCAGGCCGTGGTTCCTTGCCCAGGTCTTCTCCGCGTCGGGGACGATGACCCAGGGCGTGGCGATGTCCTGGCTGGTTCTCCGCCTGACCGGCAACGGCGTTGACCTCGGCCTGATGACCGCCTGCACGTTCCTGCCGCTGCTGGTCTTCGGCCCGTACGCCGGCACGCTGGTGGACCGGTTCGACCGGCGGCGGCTGCTGATCGTGACCCAGACGCTGCTGCTCCTGCTGGCGGCCCTGGCGGCCACGCTCATCGCGACCGGGCTGGTCAAGCTGTGGATGCTCTTCGTCATCGCCGCCCTCACCGGCTGCGTCAGCGCCCCCGATGGCACCGCCCGCCAGGTCTACGTGATCGACCTGGTGGGCACCGGGCGGCTCGCGAGCGCGGTCAGCCTGTACGAGGTCGTGCTGAATATCTCCCGCGTGGTCGGGCCCGCGGTCGGCGGCGTGCTGCTCGCCACCGTCGGCGTCGGGGCCTGCTGCGCGCTTAACGCCGCGTCCTATCTGCAGCCGCTTTTCGTTCTGCTCCGGCATCGGCCGCAGCACGCCGCCGCCGGGCCGGCCGCCCTCAGGACCGGTAAGGCGCCCCCCGGGCAACTCCGGGCGGGCCTGCGCTACGCCTGGCGGAACCGGCCCATCCGGGTGTGCCTGTTCCTGGCCGCCGCCTCGGGCCTGCTGTTCAACCTCAGCGTGCAGCTGCCGCTGCTGGCCACCCGCGTGTTCCACCTCGGCGGCGGCGGATACGGCCTGATGATGGCGGTGTTCGGCATCGGCGCGCTGCCCGGCGCGCTGCTCGCCTCGGCGGGCCCGGGCCGCCCCACCGGCCGGTCCGTCGGCGTGCTCGCCCTCGCGACCGCGGCGGCCGTGTTCGGCACGGCCGTCGCCCCCGCGCTGTGGCTGGTGTTGGCGGGACTGGCCGCGACCGGCTGCCTTTCGATCTGGTTCATCGCCCAGGCGAACACGCTCGTCCAGCTGGCCGCCGATCCGTCGATGCGCGGCCGGGTGATGGGCCTGTGGACCATGGCGCTGCCCGGCACCGAGCCCGCGACCAGCCCGTTCGCCGGCTACATAAGCCAGACGTTCGGCGCCAGGGACGGGTTCAGCCTGTCCGGGGTGGCGCTGCTACTGGCTGCCACGATCGGCTGGCGCGCGCTGACGGACCGCCCGGCCGCCTCGGGTGAGGCCCTAACCGCAGCGGCCGCGCGGGCGGGAACGGCCGCGCTGGCCGAGCCGGCGCTCGCCGATACCGCGTGAAATATCCCCGGCCGATCCTGCCCGGCACCGCGATACCGTGGCTCCATGAGTGCTGATGCGACGGTGGTCGCGGTGCGCGGGCTGCGCGTCGGTTACGGCAGCGTCGTGGTGCTGGCCGACATCGAGCTGACCGTGACGGCGGGCGAGATCATCGCGGTGACCGGGGTCAACGGCGTCGGCAAATCGACGCTGCTGACCTGCCTGGCGGGCCTGCACCGGCCGGCCGCCGGAACCATGTCGGTACTCGGCGGGGCGCCGCGCGACGACCCGGCGTTCTGGCGCGCGGTCGCGCTCGTCGCCGACCAGCCGACCTGGTACCCGGGGCTGACCGTTCGGGAGCACCTGGAGCTCATCCGGCTCACCCATCAGCCGCTGCGCGGCTGGTGCCTGCCGGCCGACGAGCTCATCGACTTCTTCGGCCTGGCCGCGCGGGCCGACGCGAGCCCGCTCGACATGTCCTCCGGCCAGCGGCAGCGGCTCTCGCTGGCGGCGGCGCTCGCCCGGCCGAGCAGGCTGCTGCTGCTCGACGAGCCGGAGCAGAGCCTCGACGCCGACTTCAGGGTTGAGCTCGCCGGGCTGCTGCGCGAGGGGTACGCGGACAACGGCGGCACCGTGATCATGGCGACCCATGACGCCGACTTCGCCCTGGCGGCGGGCGCGCGCGAGGTCCGGCTGTCCGACGGCGCGATCGTCCCGGACGACGAGGACTACGAGGACGCAACGGACGAGGCGGACGACGCGGACGACGTAGACGGCTCGGACGACGCGGATCCGACGGACGAGGCAGACGACGTAGACGGCTCGGACGACGCGGATCCGACGGACGAGGCAGACGACGTAGACGGCTCGGACGACGAGTACGGCACAGGCGACGCCGAGGACGCGGACGACATCCAGGACCCCGGTGCGTGGACGGCGCACGCGGCCAGGCATACGCGCCCCCGCGCGTGATCGGGCGAGTCCGATGACGACCGACGCAGGCACTGTCCAGTTGGCCGACGAGACCGGGGCCACCGAGACCCCGTCCAGCGTCAGGTCCATCCGGTCGTTCGTGCGCGGCCGCCGTCGACGGTCGTGGCTGGACGTGTACGCGATTGGCTTCGCCATCGTGATCGGCTGCATTTACGCGTCCGACCTGCTGACCGCCCCGCTCAGCCGGCTGAGCGGAACAGCCGCGGCCCACGCGGCCGGTCAAGCCTCGAGCCTGGCCGCCAGCCAGGCGGTGGCGGGGGCCGCGCTCGTGGTCGCGATCACGGCCGGGCTGCTGATGCTCGCGCAGGCGTTCGGCCCGATCGCGGTCTCCCCGGCCGACTCCTTCTGGCTGCTGCTCTCGCCGCTCAGCCGGCGCGCCCTGCTGCGGCGGCCGACGGCGACCGTGGCCGGGCTCGGCGCGCTGGCCGGGGTGGCCGCAGGCGTGCTTGCGCTGGCGATGGCCGGGCCGTATCTGCAGCACGGATCGCGCGCGCTGCCGGCCGCCTGGCTCGCCCTGTCCGCCGTCAGCGGCGCGGGCATCTTTCTCGCGATCGTGTTTGCCGGGGCCCTCGCCCAGCCCCGGGAGCGCTGGCGGACCCGGCTGCGCGCGTGCTGCGCGGCCGTCGCCGCGATCGCCGTCGTCGGCGCGGTGGCAGGCGAGCGCTGGACCGCCCTCGAGCACGCGGTCACGGCCGGGTTCGCCCGGACGTCGACCGGAGCGCTGGGCGTGCTCGCGGCCGGCTCGGTCGCGCTCGCGGCCGTGGTCGGCGCGCTCGTCTGGCTGTCGCTGGGGCGCTTTCCGGCTGGCGTGCTGCGGACCGACTCGGCCCGGGCGGGGCGGGCCCTGCTGGCGGCGGCGTTCCTGAACGTGCCGTTGCTGACCTGGATCGCCGAGGACAATCACTGGCGCGGTCGGCTGCTGCCATCGCGGGCGTGGCCCAATCTGCCGCCGGCGATGGCGCTGGCCTGGGCCGACTGGCGTCGGCTGGGACGCCGCCCGGCGCTCCTGACCGTGCTCGCGGGCGGCGCCCTGGTGCCCGCGCTGGCCGGCGCGGCCATCACCGGCAAGCCGCACGGCTGGACGATCGCGGCGACGCTGCTGGCCGGGGCGATCGTGGCGGGCCTGCACGGCACCGCCACCACCCGTCGGGACACCAACGACCAGACGCTGCGCCGGATGCTGGGCGTGGACGCTCGCGCCGCGCTGCTGGCGCGGGCGGCGCTGCCCGCGCTGCTGGCCGCGGCGTGGCTGACCCTGGCGCTCACGCTGCTGGTGGCGACCGGCGTGCTGCACGGCTGGCTCTGGCCGGCGCTCGGCTTCATCGCTGGCCCCGGGGTCGCCGCCGCCGCCCTGCGGATGGCTCGCACCGCGCCGATCAACCCGGCCGATCAGGGTCCCAACCTGCCAACCGGCCCGACCCCGCCCTGGCTGATCAGCCGGGCGCTGAGCGTCGTGGTCGGCCTAATCGGCGGTTACCCCATGCTGCGGGCGGTGCACGCCGGCCAGGTCCACCCCGACGGGCTGATCGCCCAGCTCCTCGTGTCCGCCGTCGTGCTCGGCGGCTACCTGTTCATCGCCGGCAACGTGCCCCAGTGACCCGTCCCCGGGTGGTCAGTCGTTGCGACCGGCGTTTCTGATCGCGGCCATGACAGCGAAGTACTGAGCGAAGAAGATCGCGAGGAACGCCAGCGGCGCGATGAGCCCCAAGGCCGGTTTGCGGGATATCGCGCTGAACGTCGCGGTCAGCGCGATCGCGAAGACAACCGCGCCTCCGACCGGGTAGGTGATGAGCGCCAGTGCCTTCGGCTGCCAGTTGCCGTACCCGCCCGGGCCGCGATGGAGCGGCACCCGCGCACCGGGCGGCAGTTTCACCCACCCGTAGACCGAGATCCCCACCATCGACAGCAGGACGGCAACTCCGATCACCACGGCGTCAATCCTCATCGCAGATCCCCTGCCAGCGGCCCAGTGAGAAAGTGCCGCTTTGTTGTTGTTTGTTCAGTGGCACCAGCTGTGACATTACCCCGGCGGTGCCTCTCCCGGACAGCCTCCGTCCCCGTCTGCGCCTAGGATTTTGGTCATGGCTGTTATCGGCAAATCTGACCTCGACGTGTTCCCGCTCGGGCTTGGCGGCAACACCTTCGGCTGGACCTCCGACCAGGAGACGTCCCTCGCGGTGCTCGACGGCTACGTCGCCGGCGGCGGCAACTTCATCGACACGGCCGATGCGTACTCGGCCTGGGTGCCCGGGCACACCGGCGGGGAGTCGGAGACGATCATCGGCGATTGGACGAAGGCGCGCGGAAACCGCGACTCCGTCGTCATCGCCACGAAGGTCGGCAGTCACCCGCAGTTCCGCGGCTTGTCCGCGAAAACCATCCGCGCCGGGGCCGATGCCTCGCTGGCTCGGCTGCAGACCGACCGCATCGATCTGTACTACGCCCACTACGACGACCCGAACGTCGGTGTCGCCGAGTCGGCCGGGGCCTTCCGCGAGCTGCAGGTCGCAGGGAAGATCAGGCACGTCGGGCTCTCCAACTACACCGCGCCCCGGATCCGCGAGTGGTTCGCCGTCTGCCAGGACGAGGGGTGGCCGCCGCCGGTGGCCTTCCAGCCGCACTACAACCTGGTGGCGCGGGAACCCTACGAGAGTGAGTTCGCGCCCCTCGTGGCCGAGTTCGGCCTCGGCGTCATACCGTACTCCGCGCTCGCCAGCGGCTTCCTGGCCGGCAAGTACCGGACCGCCTCCGACAACGCGGGGGCCGCGCGGCAGTCTGCCGCGGCGCGCTACCTGACGCCCGCCGGTCTCGCGGTGCTCGCCGCACTGGACCAGATCGCGGCTGCCCGCGGCGTCGAGGACGCGTCAGTGGCGATCGCCTGGCTGCTCACCCGGCCCGGCGTCGTCGCCCCGCTGGCCAGCGCCAGCACCGTGGACCAGCTCGGCCCGCTGCTCGCCGGCGCCACCCTGAACCTCACCGCCGACGAGGTCCACGCCCTCGACCACGCATCTGCCAAAGCTTAGTTAGGTCAAGTACAGTTCGGTCAGTTGTAGTTTGGTCAACTATACTTTGACTATGATCGCATCGAATGATCTGCCGGTCCCCAAGCCTGGTCACCTGTTCGACCGGGGCGCCGAGTGGCAAGGACTGGTGTCCTTTGCCACCGATGCCCGGGTTGGCGCGACCCTCGGCGTGGTCAGCGGACGGCGCCGTCAGGGCAAGAGCTATCTCCTGCAAGCGCTCGCGGAGGCTCTGGGCGGGATCTACTTCCCCGCCCTCCAGTTGACGGAAGCGGTCTCACTGCGGCTGTTCTCCGACGAGCTGATCCGCTTTACCGGGTCACCCGTCCCGCCGCTACGGGATTGGATTGACGCCATTCAGTTCCTGTTCAGGCTGCCGGCGGACCGCCCCATTCCGGTCGTGATCGATGAATTTCCCTTCCTAGTCAGCGCTTCGCCATCCTTGCCGTCGATCATCCAGCGAGAACTGGGCCCGGGCGGAAGCGGACGAGACAGCCGGGCGCGGCTCCTGCTCTGCGGCTCGGCGATGTCCGTCATGGGTGGTCTGCTCGCCGGTCACGCGCCGTTGCGGGGCCGGGCCGGGCTTGAGCTGATCGTGCAGCCCTTCGACTATCGGGATGCCGCCCGCTTCTGGGAAATCTCCGACCCGAAGCTGGCCGTCCTCCTGCACTCGGTGGTGGGCGGGACCCCGGCCTACCGGCGCGAACTGCTGCGCGGGGACACCCCGGCGGATCTCGACGACTTCAACCCGTGGGTGGTCAGGACGGCCCTGAACCCGCAGACCCCGCTTTTTCGCGAGGCCCGATATCTGCTGGCCGAAGAGACCGAGATCCGCGATCCGTCGCTGTACCAGTCGGTGCTCTCGGCCGTCGCCGAGGGGAATGCGACCGCTGGCGGAATCGCCAGCTACGTTGGCCGGAAGTCCAACGAGATATCGCATCCGCTCCGTGTTCTCGAGGACAGCCAACTGCTGATCAGGCAACCCGACCTGTTCAGATCGGGAAGGGCGACGTATCGGATCGCCGAGCCGTTGGTCACGTTCTACCAGTCGATCATGAGCCGTGACTGGGCGCGGCTCGAGCTTGGGGACGGGCCGGTGGTGTGGCTCGGTTCGCAGGGCCGGTTTCTCTCCCAGGTGGTGGGACCGCACTTCGAGGCGCTCTGCCGCGATTACGCGATCAGGGCCGATCCGAAGGTATTCGGCGGCCCGCCCGGCGAGGTGGGCTCCGGCGTCGTCGCTGATCCAGCCAACCGCGCCCAGATAGAGATCGACGTCGCGGTACTGGCGCCTGCCGCGCACGGGAGCCCCCGCCGAGTTCTCTCCCTGGGCGAGGCGAAGTGGGACAGGGTCATGGACCTGCAGCACGTGCAGCGCCTGCGCCGTGCCCGGGACCTGCTCGCGGTCAAGGGGTTCGACACCCGTGACACCCGCCTCCACTGCTACTCCGGCGCCGGATTCAGCCCCGAGCTGCGATCGGCCCGTGATGCTGACGTCCACCTGGTGAACCTGGAACAGCTCTACGCCGACGCGTTACCTGACGCCCACCGGTCACCGTAGACCAACTCGGCCCGCTGCTCGCCGCCGCCACCCTGAACCTCACCGCCGATGACGTCCACGCCCTCGACCACGCATCCGCCGAACGTAATTCGGCCATTGGCGGAGGATGCCGCGAGCCGACCTGGCCGGGAGTCACTATTGTGTTCCGTTTGGGGCCGCGTTTTCCGCCTGCAGGCGTCAGCGTGTGCAGGCGGGGGCACCCCGCGACCCGGACTACCCACGACGACCCTTATCTCCGTCCGGCTTGTTGTGCGTGGTGACGGTGAGGACGGTGCGTCGATGGCCGGCCGCCGGACCGGACTCTCGCCGAGCGCCTTGGCTCAGGCAGGCGCCGTTAGGGCGGCGGTGCGAGCAGGTCGACGAGGTCAGCGACCAACGCGGCGTCCAGGGGTTGGCGGGTTGCCAGGGTCCGGTACCAGATGGTGCCGAACACGATGTCGGCCACGGTGCCGGGGGCGGGGCGGGCCGGCAGGTCGCCTCGTTCACGGGCGCGGTCGATGATGACGGCGAGCGCTTCCCGACGGCGCTCGAGGAACGCGGCGCGGAAGCGGTCGCCGAACTCCGGGTCAATCTGGGCCTCGGCCATCAGCGCGCGGAGCAGGTCGGAGAGTCCCGGCTGGCTGGCCATCCGGTAGCTCGCCTCGAGGAATCCTCGCAGGTCGGCGCCGTAGCTACCGTGATCGGTGACCGGCACGTGCAGGTCGGCCTTGGCCGCGCCGGCCTCGAGCAGGATGTCGGCCTTGGACGGCCACCACCGGTAGATGGTCTGCTTGCCGACGCCGGCCCGCGCGGCGATGCCCTCGATGGTGAGGCGTCCGTAGCCGATCTCGGCCGCCAGCCCGAGCGCGGCGGTCAGCGTCGCCTGCCGGGACGCCTCGCTGCGCGGCCGTCCGGGCGATCGTCCTGCGCTCATGCGTCGATGTTACAAGACGTTTCGTCTCGTATAGTATCGAGACGTAGGGTACCGAAACCGTGAAGGGAAGACACATGCGCGCAGTGGTCATGGGCGGCACCTCCGGCATCGGGCTGGCGACCGCCGAGCACCTCGCCAGCGCCACGTTCGACGTCACCGTGACGGGACGCGATCCGGTGAAGCTGGCGGCTCTGGAGGGCAGGTTCGCCGGCGCCGAGCAGCTCGATGGCACCGACCGGGACGCGGTATCGGCGTTCTTCAAGCGGATCGGGCCGTTCGAGCATCTGGTGCTCGCCTTCAGCCCGGGCGCGGTCGGACTCGGCCCCATCCGCGAGATCAGCCTGGACGACTTCGAGACCGCCTTCACCGGCAAGCTCTTCGGCTACATCCACGCGATCCGGGAGGCGCAGGTGACGGAGTCGATCACGATGATCTCGGCCGCCAGCGCCCGGGCCGCGCTGCCCGGCACGGTCACGCTGGCGGCCGTCAACGGCGCGATCGAGCGGATGGTCTCACCGCTGGCGGCCGAGCTCGCGCCGGTGCGGGTCAACGCCGTTTCCCCCGGCATCATCGACACGCCCTGGTGGTCGTTCCTGCCCGACGACCAGCGCCAGGCCCAGTTCACCGCGGCCGCGGGCGGCGTGCCGGCCGGCCGGATCGGCACCGCCGCCGACGTGGCCGGCGCCGTCGCTTATCTGGTCGGAGCGACCCTGGTGACCGGGACGATCCTGCCGATGGACGGGGGGTTCACGGTCGCCTGACCAGGACCGGTTCGGTTGACTGCCGCTGGCCGAGGGATGGCTCGGTCAGCGGCAGCTCACCGCTGGCCAAAGGTGACCGGGAGGCTGCGGAGGCCGCGCAGGACGGTGTTCTCCTTCCAGGCCGGCTCGCCGGCCAGGCGGAGATCGTCCGGCCGATCCAGCAGCAGGCGCAGGACGATCTGGGTCTCCAGCCGGGCCAGCGGCGCGCCCAGGCAGAAGTGGATGCCCTGCCCGAACGACACGTGGTGAGTGGGCGGCCGGGCGATGTCGAGCCGCTCGGGATCGGCGCACAAGGCAGGGTCCCGGTTGGCCGCGCCGACCAGCATCAAGGCGGCGGAGCCGGCCGACACCGGCACCGGGCCGATACTCGCGTCGGTCAGCGCGACGCGCGCGGTCAGCTGGACCGGCGGGTCATAGCGCAGGAACTCCTCGACCGCGCCCGCCATCAGCGCGGGCTCAGCCCGCAGCCGGGCGAGCTGGGCGGGGTGCTGAATCAGCCCGAGGACGGCCGAGCCCATGAGGCTGGTGGTTGTCTCGTGCCCCGCGACGAGCAGCAGGATGCAGGTCGCGATCAGCTCTTCCTCGCTGAGCACGTCGCCGTCGTCGACCACGCCCGCCAGCGCGGATACGAGATCGTCGCCGGGAGACCGTCGGCGGGCCGCGATCAGATCGCTCAGGTAGCCGCCGAACTCGGCCCGGGCCAGCTGCTGCCGCTCCCGGTCCTCGGCCGAGATGAGAAAGCCCGGGTCGAGGCCCCGCGCCAGCGCGTCGGACCAGCCGACCAGCCGTTCGTAGTCAGCCGGCGGAACGCCCAGCAGCTCGCTGATGACCGTGACCGGCAGCGGCGAGGCGAGCGCGCCGATCAGGTCCACCGGACCGCCGGTCGCGGCGGCGGTCTCGATCAGCTCGGCCGCGATCGCCTCGATCCGAGGGCCGAGGTCTCGCACCCGCCCGGGGGTGAACGCGCGCGAGACCAGCCGTCGCAGGCGGGTGTGATCCGGCGGGTTCAGCGCGAGGAATGACCGGACGGCCGGCTGTTCCCCGGTCCCCTCGGCGCCCTGGCCGACCCGGCGCAGTCCTAGACGTCCCCCCTCGGCGCGCCCGAACCTGGGGTCTCGGAGCACCGCCGCGCAGTCTTCGTGGCGGCTCAGCACGTACACCTGCTCGACCGGGTGCCACACCGGCCGGGTAGCCCGCAGCCACGCGTACGTGGGGTAGGGATCGGCGACTCGGTGCGGGTCGAACAGGGTCATCAGCCCCGCGACCCCGTCGGCCAGCATCTCGGTCACCTCCCGAGTCTAAGCCCGGCAAAAAGAGCCTGGCGGGGACGGCCGAAGCCGTCGCTCGCGCGCACCACGATCGGTGCGCGCGAGCGGGTGGCGACTGCTAGACGCTGCTAGTCGCCGACGGGGACCTGGGTGAAGCCGGCCGGGATCACCGGGTTGTTGACTAGCTTCACCATGGCCGACGTCCGCGGCACCCACTGGTAGTTGGCCGTGATGGGCGGGGCGTCCGATTGCGGACCGAAGTATTTGATCGAGCGAACCACCTGGTAGGTGTGGACGTCCGCGAAGATCGCGTGCACCTCGACCGAGCCTGCGGAGATCGACAGCTCGACGGTCTGGTGCCCGTCGACGTAGGGATGGCCCACGATCTTGCCGACGCCCGAATCGAGCCACTGCTTGACCTGCGCAGGGCCGGGGTAATCGCCCCCGACGGGCCCCGACGGCACCGGACCCTGGACCGGGCCGTCCCCCTGCATGTCGTACTTCCACCACGTCCGGGGGCCGTAGTTGACTTGCGTCTGGTCCGACTGCAGCACCCGGTCGGAGTCGAAGTAGTCGTGCTCCCAGTACGTCAGCCTGCCGGCCCCGCTGCCCTGCTGCAGCATGGTGTTGCCGGTGCGCGGGTCCGTCCAGATGGTGATCTCGACCGAGGGAGTGCCGACGCTGGACGTATTCGACACCGACTTGACCAGGTAGTTGTCCAAGTTCGAGGCCGTCGCGGCGATGTGCTTCTCCACGTAGGCGACCGTCTCGACGTTGGCCGGGCTGGCCGGCTGGACGGCCGCTTTGCCGGTCGGGGTCCGGGCGGCCGCCTGGCCGGCAACGCGGCCGGCTGTCCCGCTGTGGTTGGCGGCGGCCAGGCTGCCGACCACGGCCACGCCGAGGACGGCGACCCCGGCCAGCCCGCGGACGGCGAGGCCGCGCCGCCGCTGCCGCTGACCGCTGCGCTCGATCGCGTCGATGTCGAGGTCGCCTGGCCGAACGTCGACGATGCGGTGCAGATCGTGGCTGAGCCGGATCTCTTCCGGGGATTTCATAGCTTTGACTCCGTCCTGGTGAGAAAGGTCCGCAAGGTGCCGAGCGCGCGCGAGCTCTGGCTTTTGACGGTGCCCTCGCTGCAGCCGAGCAGTTTCGCCGTCTCGACCTGGGTCTGGTCCTCGAGGTAGCGCAGGACCACGGTCATCCGCTGCTGCAGCGGCAGCTCGAGCAGCGCCTGCCGCAGCCGGTCGCGGCGGGCGATGTCGTCGCTCGCGTCCGGCACGGCCGGCTCGGCGGCGAAGTGCGCGACCGGCACCGCCTTTTCCGGGCGGCGCCATCGGTCGCGCACCTCATTCAGCAAGATTCCGCGGACGTAGGCGTCCGGGTTGCCCGCCCGCTTGACCCGGGGCCAGTGCCGGTAGGCCTTGATCAGCGTCTCCTGCACCACGTCCTGGGCGGCGTGCCAGTCACCGCAGAGCAGGTACGCGGTCTGCTGCAGTGGCCAGCCGCGATCGCGCGCGAACTCGCGGAACTCCTCGGACCGGCCGCTCATTCAGGCGCCTTCCTGGGTTTCATACAACCTAGACGGAGAAGAGGGCGCCAACCGTTGGCGTGACGCGACGCTTATTTTCAGCCCGGCGCAGGAGAGTCATCCAGGGACCGTTCGGACAGATGGATGTTGACTTTTGCCTGGCGGCTGGGCGGGTCAGGCTCGGCGGAGGCCGATCGAGTCGAAGACCGCCCGCGCGGTGGCCCCGGATCCGGCCAGGCCGAGCAGGAAGTACGTCGCCGCGTGGTGCGGTCGGGTGACCGAGAAGATCAGCACGCCGGCCGGGAGGCCGCCCTGCCCGGTGACCGACGACAGGCAGATCCGGACGCCGCGTCGCGACTGGCAGCGGCCGTAGCTCTCGCCGACCGATTCGGCCGCGTACTTCCCGGTGACCGCGACCAGGCCCGGCTCGGCCTCGTCGACGCTGGCGAACGGGAGCTGGAGCGGGCACGGCGGGTACAGCGGCGGCTTGGTCGCGTCGACCAGCAGCAGCGCGTTCGTCCACAGGCCGGTTCCGCAGGTGGACCACTGGTCTTCGCGCTGCCGGGTCCAGGGGCGCGGGGCCGCGAACTCCACGCCGCCGAACTGCTGCCAGGTCCAGCGGGCCGGGACCCGGGCGGCCGGACCGCGGCTGAGCACCACGTCGAGCGGCGACCTGGTCAGCGTGGCCAGCACCCGCGCGGCGAGCTTGCCGCGGGCGCCGATGCGCACCCCGAGTTCCGGCACGAGGTACGCGATGGTGCCCTTGGCGCTGGTCAGCCGGTAGACGGGGATACCGTGGATGACGGCGCTGGGCTTGCGGTGAGTGAGTCCTTTCGGGATCTTTCCTGCGGGCAGGATCCAGGCCAGGCTGGCGGTGACGCCGCAGTTCCAGCCCTTGGGGAATCCGGGCGTGATGCCCGCGAAGATCATGCCGTCGAAATCCGCCAACCCGCAGAAGCGCTGCTGCGGGGCTTCCACCAGCCACGACGATCCCGGTACGGAGAGCTGGGCGTTCCCGTACGACACGGGTGCCCAGCCGGCCGGGGTGGCGGACTGCGCGGCTGGTGAGACGGCGATCGTCGTTATGGACGAGGCGGCGTTCATCGCTGGCGCGGATGAGTTCGTCGTTGGTGGCGGGACCGGGTTCGTCGCCGGGGCGGAGGCGTTCGTCGCCGGTGATGCCGTGAGTGCGCCGACGGGTCCGATCATGGCCGCCGCCACCGCCGCGGCCGCCACGCCGATCGCGGCCACGAGCCAGCCGCGCCCTATCCGCCGCGTGCCCTGCTCTCTCCGGGTCATCGCCACTGCCTTTCGGGGATCTTGTGCCTGCGGCGGACGCCGTCGACTGCTTGGACGACCCCGGCGAGGCATCCGGTTGCGGTTTCCGGTAACGGTTTCGCCTCGCATCTCGCCGACCTTGGTCGTGAGAGCTGGCGGTAGCGGGAAGCCTGTAGCGGAGGGGGCACATCATGACAGAGCACTGGCCAGCCATTTCCTCCGACCGGTGGGCCGCGACCTGCGACACGCTGCACGCCCACACCCAACTGCTCGGCAAGCTGGCGGTGGAGCTCGCGCCGCCCGAGCCGGAGCTCCTGCACGCCGCGCTGCGGCTGACGGCACGCGGCCTGGAGACCGGGACGCTGCGCGCGCCGGACGGTTCCGGGGCGCTGGTGGTGGCACTTGACCTGCACACGCACGAGGCGGTGGTGGAGCACAGCCGAGGATCGGTCGAGCGGGTGCCGCTCACCCCGGACCGGCCGGTGGGCGACGTGACCGGGGACGTGCTGGCGGCGGTGGCCCGGGCGGGCGGCGCGGTCCGCATCAACCCGAAGCCGCAGGAGGTCCCGTGGAGCGTGCCGCTCGACGAGGACCGCGAGCACGCGACCTACAACCCCGGCCAGGTTGAGGCGTACTTCGCGGCGGCCACCCAGGCGGCGCTGGCGCTGGCGGCGTTCCGCGCTCCCTACCGGGGCCGGTCCACGCCGGTCAACGCGTGGTGGGGGTCGTTCGACCTGTGCGTGCTGATGTTCTCCGGCGCGGCGGCCGAACCGGCGTCGGACGGCTTCATCACCCGCAACGCCGACGACGCCCAGCAGATCGGGGTCGGCTGGTGGCCGGGAAACGCCAACGTCGGGGCGGCCTTCTACGCCTTCGCCTACCCGGCACCGCCCGGCTTCGGCGGCGCTGCCTTGTCCCCGGCGGCCGCGCGGTGGGACAAGACCCTCGGGGAGTACATCCTGGACTGGGACGACGTCCGCGCCGCCCCCGATCCGCATGGCGCGGCGGTGGAGTTTCTGCGCTCGGCCTTCCATCATGCCTACCGGACGTCCGGATGGAACGCCGAGCTCGGCGCTTCCGAGGAAGGCACGCCACCCCCCGTACGGTGACCATCTTGCGTAAGAGAGGCGAGCTGAGCCTGCTGGCGATTTGAACCATCGCGATTGACCAGAGTCAGCCCGAGCAGTTACTGATGATCGGGCGCTTGGGCGGTGCCGGCGGGGTCGGCTGGTGCGGCGTCGACCGACGCCGGCGGCGGTGCCGTCTGCGGGTCCGCGCCGGTGTTGGCCGTCGCCTTGCGCTTCGCGCGCCGCCGCCAGGCCCATTGGGCCGCGGCGAGGATCGCGGCGAATCCCACGAAGCCGAGCACGCCCGCCACCCAGTGGCCGACCTCAGACGCCCAGTACCCAAGCGACGCGGTCACCGTGACCGTGATCTCGATCGGCTGCGTCACGTGCAGCGCGATATCCGAGTTCTGGTCGTACGTGATCGCGATCAGGCGGATGGTGGCGGTTCCCGGCGACTGCGCGGTCACGGCCCACTGCCAGGAGCCGGACTGGTCGAAGCTCAGGACCGGCTGGCGCTCGGGGGCCTCCGCGTCGCAGGTCAGTCCCTGGCAGGAAGCCGTGACTGCGACGATCGCCCCGGTCGGCACGTCCTGCGGCGCCGTGACCCATCCGGCCGGCACCGGAGGTGGCGTGGTCCCGCCGTCCCCCAGGCCGGCGTCGATCACGTCCACGCTCAACGTCGCGCCGCCCCCGGTCACGAGCGTCACCGGTACCTGATAGGACAGCACTCCGCTGTCGAGCGCCGCGTCATCTGCCAGCAGGTCGACTTTGAAGTGCTGCTGGCCGGACCCCCCACCGGTTGGCGCGCCACCCGGGGAGGCGCAGCCGCTGACGACCAGCGCAACAGAGAGGGCGCTTAGGCACAGGGCTAGCCCGGTCGCCTTGCGCAGCGCGTCGCACCGCATGGACCACCCCTGAAGTCTCGGTCGCACTAGCCTAGCGCCGTGTCAGCCCGGGCGGCTGAGGTTAGCAGCGGGCTGGCTGGCATCGATTGGGGCCAGGAATTCCGCTATCGCCTGGGCGACCGGGCCGGGAGCTCGCCTCGGAAGATCATGGCCGGCGTGCTCGACCAGCCGCAGGCGGGCGTCGGGTAGCTCGCTCTCCAGCCGTTGCGCGGTCATGATCGGAACGATCTGGTCGGCCGGGTCGGCCAGCAGCAGCACCGGCACGCCGATCGTCGGGAGAGCGGCCTCGAGATCGGCCAGCTCGCTCAGCAGGGCGCGCTGCTCGGTCAGGAAGACCCGCCACAGCGGCTCCACGCCACCGCCCCGCTGCCCCCACACCTGCAGGAACCCGCGCTCGCCGGGATACAGCGGCCTGCCCCGCCGCCGGCTCAGCCAGGCGAGCCTGGTGCGGGCGATCCACGGCGTCCAGCGCCACATGAGCTGCGCGCTCAGCGGGCCGAAGACCGGCGCCGCCAGCAGCCAGTCGACGATGCCGACGGAGCCGGGGCCGACGCCGGCCAGCAGGACGACCGCCCGCACCCGGCGTGGCGCCAGCGCCGCCGCCTGCAGCGCGACGCCCCCGGCCCAGGAGTGACCGACCAGCACAGCCGTGTCCACCCCGCGTTCGTCCAGGTCATCCAGGACGGCCTGGGCGTTGGCCTCGAATCCGGCGGCCTGGAGTTGGCTGGCGCCGTAGCCGGGACGGTCGACCGCCACCGCGTGCAGCTGGGGTGGCAGTCGCTCGATGATCGACTCCCAGTCGGCGGCGGCGCCCGGCTGGCCGTGCAGGAGGACGAGTTCGTGCGGGCCGGGCTGGGTTGATGCCGTGGTGGCGTTCTGCGGTGCCGGTTCCAGTTCGGGCTCCGGCGCGGCCTCCGCCGCGGGCGTGCGGACCCGCAGGACCAGCAGGATCAGCCATCCCACGGCCGCTATCAGCCAGAAGCTGACCAGCCGGTAGAGCACGGCGGCGGCGACCGCCTGTCCGACCCGCAGCCCCGACGCGACCAGCGCCACGCTGATCGCGCCCTCGGTGATAGCCAGCCCGCCGGGGGTGAGCGACAGCGCCTGCGCGCCGATCCCCGCTAGGTAGACAAGGAGCAGGTCGCGCCACGGGACGGCGGCGCCGACGGCGAGGATGCTCACCGCCAGCACGGCCGCGTCGGCGAGCCAGTTGACGAGCGCGTCGGCGGTGGCGATGACCCAGGTGGACGGGCGGATGCGGAGCGCGCCGAACCGTTCGGCCCAGGCCCGCAGAGCCAGCATCGGGTCGGTGGCCGGCCACCGCAGCAGGCGCGCGCCGAGTTTCAGCGCCTGCGCCAGGTACCCCTCCAGCGCGCCCCGCAGCCGCGGTCGCCGCGCGGCGACCCCGATCAGCCCGGCCACGACGATGGCCAGCGCGACGCACGGAACGGCGATGACCAGGGCCAGCGTGCGGCCGGAGGCGAGACCGCCGCCGACCAGCACGAGCACCCAGGCGACGGCGGAGATCACCCCGCCCGCGAGCAGCGCCCAGCCCGCGAGCAGGGCGCCGGCGCCGAGCCGGGTGAAACGGCGGAAGAGATAGGCGGCCGCCAGCCCGGGGCCGGCCAGCGGAACGGAAACTGACATCGCGTTGGCCGCGTAGATCGTGGTGAGCACCGACGTCCGGGTGGGCCGGACGCGACCGCGGGTGAGCAGCAGGCGGAACATCGCGGCGAACGCGGCCATCGACGTCGCCTCGAGCAGGATGCCGACCGGGAGCAGGGTCCAGTGCAGACGAGCCAGCACCGTGAGCGATCCGGCCAGCCGGGACCGCTCGGCCGCCGCCGCCCCCGCCATGACGGCGAGCGCGACGATCGCGACGCCAGCCGTCATCGCCCGTCCGGGCCACACCGGGCGACGGACCAGGTCGCTCTCGATCACCGGCGCTGTCCCTTCCTGATCAGCTTCGGCTGAAGGTCGCACGTCGGTTGTCAACAACTGCTACGCGTCCGGTAATACCCGTAATGTCACATCGGTATGCGCGCTTCGTAGCCGTCCCACCCGTCCTATAGGTAACGAAATGATTGCGACGATCTGCCGGATCAACAGCTCCGCTGACGGGTGCGGGTCGAGGCGCGGGCGCACCGAGTAGATTCCGCGGGTCGGCGGGTCAAAGAGGCGCAGCGTGGTCACGTCGGCTCGTAGCGTCGTGACCATCACCGAGGGCGTGAGCGCGATCGCGTGGCCGGTCGCGACCAGCGCGATCTTGCCGGGCAGGTCGGCCGCGTTGAGATCGATGCGCGCGGTGACGCCCGCGCGGGCGGCGTGCTGCCGCAGCAGGGCGGCCGTGCCCTCGTTGTCCTCCGCCCACGTCTCGTCGGCCAGTTCCTCGATCCGGGCCGGCCCGGCTCCGGCCAGGCGGTGGCCGGCCGGGAGCACCACCATCATTTCGTCTGTCCCCAGGAACTGGCGCTCAAGCCGCGAATCGCCCGGCAGCCCCGGCGGCGCATCCGTCACCAACGCCAGGTCGAGTTCTCCGTTGACCGTCCGTTCGTACAGCTCGCCGGTGAGCCCGGGCACCAGCTGCCACGGAAGCGGCCCGTCCTCGTCGAGCAGGCGGCGCATGGCGGCAGGCACCACGCCGGCCGCGAGGGAGGGCGTCGCGCCGACCGCGAGCGACCGGGCGGGCGATCCGTCGCGGGCGTCCCTGGCGGCGCGGAAAGCCCGGTCCGCCGCATTGACCGCCGTCTGCGCATGCAGACGGAACGCCTCGCCCGCGGCCGCGGACAGCGACCCCAGGCGGCAGACGGTCACGAACGTTCGCCACGTGGTTAGCGGACCGGATACCTTCACCGACGTGTTTCTGCTGGTTCTCGTCAATAGCGAGTGGCAGATCGCGAACAAGGCCTATCACCGCCACTGATGCAGCGGAGGGCTGAGAGGATTGCCCGGCAGCGCAACCCGAGGGGAGCGGCATGGGCACCTGGGACACTGGCCCGTTCGACAACGACACGGCCGCCGACTTCGCCTGCGCCCTGGATGAAACTGCCTCGCCAGGCGAGCGTGAGGAGCTTGTCCGGGGAGCCCTGACCCGGACGGTCAGAGCTACCGGTTACTTGTCCCGGGCAGCAGAGGCGGTGGCCGCCGCGGCCCTGATCGCGAGCCAGTGCCCAGGCGGCGAGCCGGTGGAAACTGTCTACGGTCCCAAGCAGCCACTTCCGGACTTCCCGCAAGACCTTCGAGAGCTGGCTGCTGCGGCCCTCGACCGAATCTTGGCCGATGAGCTGGAGTTGCCAGGAACGTGGGTCGATCATGCCGACGCGCGTCACTGGCTATCGTCGATCAAGAGCCTCAGGGATGTGCTCGATCCGCCCCCGGCCTTGCCCGACGTCCCGTTGCCCGGTCTCTAATCATGGTGGGGTGGTCATGGTTCATTCCACGGGCGTTGACCAAAGGCTCATTTGATTCTACGCTTGTTCAATCAACGGCTGTTGATCGGACGGCTACGCGTGAAGGGAAGGCCCTTGTCCGGACCTAGGGTGGTGCGGCAGGTAGAGTCCGGCACCGGCAGTCCGGCCGTCGTCCTGGAGGCGGGGCTCAACAACGGGGCCGCGTCGTGGCAGCGGGTCGTGCCGCTGCTGGCCCCGCACGTGCGCGTGGCCGCCTACGACCGGGCGGGTATCGGCGGCAGCGTTTCTGCGCCAGGCCTGGTGACGATCGACCGTCAGATCGATGACCTGGCATCGGTGATTACCGGGCTGGGGGCGGGGCCGTGCGTGCTGGCCGGGCACAGCTGGGGCGGCGTGCTGGTCCAGCTGCTGGCCTTCCGCCGACCAGAGCTGGCCGCGGGCCTGGTCCTGGTGGACCCGGGGCATGAGGAGATGGACCGCGCACTGCCCCGGTCCATCCAGTGGGGGTGGCGGACGGTGCGCGCCTTGTTCCCTGATGAGCTGCGCGAAGACGCCCCCGTGACCATGGCCGCCGTGCGCGAACTGCGCGCCGCCGCGAGGCCCTTCCCCGACGTGCCCGTCGTCGTCATGAGCGCCGCCCGGGGCTTCCCCCGCCGGTTCCGCGCGAACTGGACCCGCCTGCAGACGGAGCTCGCAGCGGCGGCCCCGCGCGGACGCCATCTCATCATCGACGGCACCGGCCATGACATCCCCGGGAGACGGCCCGATGCGGTGGCCGACACGATCCTTGAGATAGTCGCGCGGGCGCGGGCCG
>Ga0302325_10010312_pt1 | contig 20269 bp, 28 predicted proteins | sample Palsa_T0_2_FD_201948 | JGI IMG/M metagenome (GOLD analysis project Ga0302325, IMG submission 201948) | Peat permafrost microbial communities from Stordalen Mire near Abisko, Sweden - Palsa_T0_2 | ecosystem: Environmental > Terrestrial > Soil > Palsa > Peat permafrost | place: Sweden: Abisko...
TGACTCCGTGGCCAAGTTCTGGCTCGAACCGGTGCGTCTAGAGCGGAGCCGTGGATTTGCGCGCGCGGAGCTTCGTGGGATTGAGGCTGTGATTGAAGAAAATGAATCACTCCTGGTGAGGGCTTGGCATGAGTATTTCGGGAACTGAAATCAGAGAAGCGATTGCCACCCGGGACAGCGAGTGAGGACGCGCTCACCGCCGAGCTCGCCGATGGCGGGACGATCACAGTGCCACTAGCCTGGTTTCCGCGCCTGGCGCATGGGACGCCCGCGCAACAGGCCAATTGGCGTCTCATCGGCGGCGGCGTGGGTATTCACTGGCCGGATCTGGACGAGTATATTAGCGCGGAAAGCCTCTTAGCCGGACGCCATTCGGGCGAGACACGGAGTCTTTCCGGCGATAGCTTCAGGCGCGAAAAAACACTTAAGTCAGCGTCGGGTCACACGATTTGAACTTTCCGTATCCCCTTGATTCTATTCTTCTCACACCCGCTCCGCCACCCGAGCCGCAATACCCGCCGAGCTATGCTTTGGGCAGAAGGAATCCGAATGGTTTCAAATCCCATCGCTGACAACTCGCTCGATCCCACGCTCTACCAGCTCCACGAACCCCGAAAACGAAAAATTTCATTGTGCAAACTGCACAAATCGCGAAAACTGCACAAAGATGCACAAAGAATCCCGCAGATCAGCCCATCCGGCACCGCGCGAACAAGCCCGCCCGATCGGCTCAGCAAGTCCTTGACCACGGCCTCTTGGAGCGCTACACTCAAATCGGACCGTTTTAGGCCTATATCCATGCTGAAGCTCACTAAGAAAGCGGACTACGGGCTCATTTCCCTTCGCCACATCGCGATGAGTCCACGTCAGGCGGCCAGCGCAAAAGAGATTGCCGATACTTATGGCATCCCTCTTCCGCTGCTCGCCAAGGTATTGCAGACGCTTACGAAGTCGGGAGCTTTACAGTCAGTAGCCGGAACCCACGGTGGCTATAAGCTGTCGCGCGACCCTCGGCATATCACGGCGCTCGAAGTGATTCGCGCCATCGACGGGCCCATAGTCCTCACCTCCTGCTTCACGGAACACGGTGGTTGCGATCAATCCGACCGCTGTACTGTGCGCGAACCGCTTCGCCATGTTCACGAAGCCATTTTGAACCTGCTGCAACGGACAACCATCCAGCAACTCACCACAGACGCCGCGCCTGCGTGCGAAACCGAATCCAGCGGACCCGCCAGGCATCCATTAATTAGCGAGCACTCGTTTTCGTTGCCGGTGCTGTGAAATGCCCTGCTTAATAAACACATGAAATCACCTATTTATCTCGACTACCACGCCACCACCCCGATGGACCCTCGCGTACTTGACGCGATGCTCCCTTACTTCACTGCACACTTCGGGAACGCCGCCAGCCGCAATCACAGCTTTGGCTGGGAAGCCGAAAAGGCCGTCGAGCACGCACGCAAACAGATTGCCGACCTCATCGGAGCCAATTCCAAAGAGATCATTTTCACCAGCGGAGCCACCGAATCGAACAACCTCGCCATCAAGGGCGTTGCCGAGATGTATGCCGAAAAGGGCAACCACATCATCACGGTCGCGACCGAACACAAGGCCGTTCTCGATACCTGCAAGAAACTGGAAAAGCAAGGCTTCCGCGTCACCTATCTTTCACTCGCTCCGGACGGATTGGTCACGCTCGATCAGATCCGCGAGGCCATCACCGACAAGACGATTCTCGTTTCGGTGATGTACGCCAACAACGAAATCGGCGTGATCCAGCCGATCGCGGAAATCGGAAAGCTACTCAAAGAGAAGGGCATTCTCTTCCACACCGACGCTGTTCAGGCGGTCGGCAAAGTTCCTGTCAACGTGATCCACGATAATGTCGATCTCATGTCGATCACGGCGCACAAGATGTATGGACCGAAGGGCGTCGGCGCTTTGTACGTGCGCCGCAAGAGCCCGCGTGTGCAGATCACCGCACAAATGGATGGCGGCGGTCACGAACGCGGCATGCGTTCCGGCACGATGAACGTTCCCGGTATCGTCGGCTTCGGCAAGGCTGCGGAAATCTGCCGGCTGGAAATGGCGGAAGAATCGAAGCGCCTCGCCCACCTGCGCGACAAGCTCAAGTTCAAGATCGAAAAGGAACTCGACGAGGTTTACGTGAACGGCTCCATGGAGCACCGTCTGCCGCACAATCTGAATATGAGCTTTCAGTATGTGGAAGGCGAATCGCTCCTGATGGGCATTAACGATATCGCGGTTTCAAGCGGCTCCGCCTGCACTTCGGCGACGCTGGAACCCAGTTATGTTTTGAAAGCCCTAGGCCTCGGTGACGATCTCGCTCATAGCTCCATCCGCTTCGGTCTGGGCCGCTTTACCACCGAAGAAGAAATCGATTACACTGCCGATAAGCTGATTGACGTGGTGAAGAAATTACGCGAGCTTTCTCCGCTGTACGAAATGGCGAAGGAAGGCATCGACCTCAGCAAAGTACAGTGGGCCGCCCACTAACAGCCGCGATAAGGAGACATACACATGGCATATTCCGATAAGGTACTCGATCATTACAACAACCCCCGCAACGTCGGTTCGATGGATAAGTCCGACCCGAACGTTGGTACCGGCATGGTAGGCGCGCCGGAGTGCGGCGACGTCATGAAACTCCAACTCAAAGTGAATGAAGTCACCGGCATCATTGACGACGCCAAATTCAAGACCTTCGGCTGCGGCAGCGCGATTGCCAGTTCGTCGCTCGCCACCGAGTGGCTCAAGGGCAAGACGGTCGATGAAGCGCTCAAGATCAAGAACACTGAGATCGTGAACGAACTCAGCCTGCCGCCCGTGAAGATCCACTGCTCCGTGCTCGCCGAAGACGCCATCAAGGCAGCCATCAGCGATTACAAAGCCAAACAGAGCACACGTCAGGTGAGCGAAGCCGTCGTTGCCTAATTGATATGACTGAGACCGAAGCAGCAGCTATCGTCGTAACGCCGAAGGCGATCCAGAAGATCCGCCAGACGTTTGAGAAGCAGGGTGTCGAAGGTTATCTCCGCCTCGGCATCCTCGGCGGCGGCTGTTCCGGTCTCAGTTATCAGTTCAAGTTTGAAACCAAAACCCGAGCCACCGATAAGGTGTTCGACTACGACGGCGTGAAAGTGATTGTCGATCCGAAGAGCTACCTCTACCTCTCAGGCCTTACGCTCGATTACAAAGAGAGCTTGATGCAATCGGGCTTTGTGTTCGATAACCCGCATGCCACCAAGAACTGCGGTTGCGGAACGTCCTTTGCCGGCTGAGTATTTCCGTTTCTTCGATCTCCCAGCTCATCTCAATATCGATCTGGCCGATCTTGAAAAGCGCTATTACGCGCTAAGCAGGAAGTGGCATCCCGATCGATACGCGCGGAAGAGTGAAACGGAGCGTTCGGAGGCGGAACAGAATACTGCGCTTCTGAACGACGCTTACCGCACACTCAAAGACCCAGTCCGCCGGGCTGAATATGTCCTCGCGGAAAACGGTCTCGCGGCAGCTCAACAGTCCGCACCTCCTGACTTACTGGAAGAGGTGTTCGAGCTGAACATGGCGCTCGAAGAGATCCGCGATGGCGATAACTCCGTCCGTCCGCAGCTTGAAGAAGCGGAAAAGAAGTTCCTCGGCTTGCAGCAAGAGGTCGACCGGAGCCTCCAGACCGAGTTCGTAAAGTACGACGGCGGTCCGGAATCGCTGGCCCGGATTCGCGCGATTCTCAACCGGCGAAACTACATCCGAAACCTCCTTCGGGATGTCGGCAAGGCACTATGCTCCAAATAGACTTCGGCACACAAGATCACATCGTCGGCATCGACCTAGGCACTACCAATAGCCTCGTCGCAATCATGGAGGCCGGGGCGCCACGCGTCATCGTAGGCGAGGATGGCGATAAGCTCGTGCCCAGCATCGTCTCGCTGAAAGCCAATGGTGAACCCGTGGTCGGCAACGGCGCGCGGCAGCTTCTCATCGAGCATCCCGAAAGGTCTGTCTACTCCGCCAAGCGCCTCATGGGCAAGGGCATCGCCGATGTCCAGGACGAACTGAGGCTGTTCCCGTTCCGCATCGCGGAAGGCAGCGAATCGGTAATCCGTATTGCGCTGGGCGACCGCACACTCACGCCCCCCGAGATCGGCGCGATGGTGCTTCGGCAACTCAAGAAGAACGCCGAAGCCGACCTGGGCGAACCCGTCACCAAGGCCGTCATCACCGTCCCGGCCTATTTCAACGATGCACAGCGCCAGGCCACGAAAGACGCCGGACGCATCGCCGGACTCGAGGTTCTGCGGCTCGTCAATGAGCCTACTGCCGCTGCGCTTGCCTACGGACTCGACAAACGAAAAGAAGGCATCATCGCAGTCTACGACTTAGGCGGAGGAACCTTCGACATCTCCATCCTCAAGCTCCACGACGGCATCTTCGAAGTGCTGGCCACCAACGGTGACACCCACCTAGGCGGCGACGATATCGACAACCGGATGATGCGCATCGCGCTGGAAGACATCGCCTCCGAATGGGGCGAAGATCTCTCAACAAACGGCGAGGCCGTCCAGACGCTTCGCAGCCAGATCGTCAAAGCGAAAGAAGAGCTATCCTTCGCGCCGTCGGTCGTCCTCGTGTTCGAATGGCGTGACAAACGCTACAGCCGTGAGATCACCCGCGAACTTTTCGAACGGCTCATCACGGATATCGTCGACGGCACGCTCGGGCCATGCAGAAGCTGCATCGCCGACGCGAAAGTCACTGTCGAACAAATCGATGAAGTAGTGCTCGTCGGCGGATCGACGCGCATTCCCATGGTGCGCAATGCGGTCGAAGTTCTCTTCCGCGCCAAACCGCATACGGATCTGAACCCAGACGAAGTAGTCGCGCTCGGAGCCGCCGTACAGGCCGGGATCCTCGAAGGCACGGTCGAAGACCAACTTCTCCTCGACGTTACGCCCCTTTCGCTCGGCATCGAGACCATGGGCGGCGTAGTTTCAAAGATCATCCCTCGCAATTCGACCATTCCGGCTAGCGCCAGCGAACAGTTCACGACGTCCGTAGATGGCCAGACCAACGTTCTGATTCATGTCCTGCAAGGGGAGCGAGAGTTAGTGAAGGACTGTCGTCCGCTCGCGCGATTCGACCTGAAGGGCATCGACCCGGTTCCCGCGGGACTGGCCCGGATCGAAGTCCGCTTCCTCATCGACGCTAACGGCATTCTCAACGTCACTGCGCGAGACGCGAGAACCGGCAAGGAAACCTCGGTTGACGTGAAGCCGACCTACGGTCTGACCGATACCGAAGTCGAAGCCATGATCCAGGCCTCATTCGACAACGCGGAAGCCGATCTTAACGCTCGCCAACTCGCCGAGGCCCGCGTGGAAGCAGACAGCATCCTCGCGGCCGTCGAAAAGGCCAAGCGCAGCGACGCCTACGCCGAACTCACCGAAGAGGAGCGGCAAGGTCTCGCAACGGCCATCGCCCTTCTACAGGCAGCGTATCACGGGGAAGATTACAAACTGATCCGCGACAAGATAGAATCCCTGGACCATGCGGGCCACGCCCTAGCCGAAAACATGATGAACACTGCCATCCGTGGGGTCTTGAAAGGCACAAAAATATAGACGTAACGTACCTTGTTACCAAACAGCCGTGCCAGTACCAGACCCTTTCCGCCGGAGTTCGGCCCCTCAGTCGAGCAGGCCGATTCGCTTCTCGAGCGCGATAAAGCGCGCGTCCTTCCGGATGGGATCGAACGACCGGTCGATCTTGATCACCATCAACGCCGGCTCGCGCGCCTCAGTGACGCGATCCAGGTACTTCAGGGCGTCGGCTGAATCATTGAGGGCAGCGTACGCCGACGCGATGATGAATGGCGCGCCGGAGCCGGCCCTCACCAACGCATCCAGCGCGGCTTTCGGGTCGGCCGGACTTCCGGGACATACCTGTTCACTGCCCCATCTTCCGACGTGGGCGCCGACCGATAGCGGATACAGCGCTATTATCCCGTGGCTGATCGACGCAGCAGTCGGACAGTCCTGCCGCCAGTAGGCAATACTCAACGCCAGAGATACGGCGATCGGATTCGTGGGCGCCGTCTTGAGTATCTGATCCACACGGACCTTAGCCTCGGTATAGTTTCGCTCTGCTACCGACTCTTCCACCTGGTTCAGGCGCGGTCCGAGCGATAGCGGGTCGAGTTCCGCGGCTGCCTGCAACCTGCGCCGCGCTTCTTCGAACCGTCCCCTGGTCATGAGGCACCAGCCATACAGGTTCTCCGCCGAACCGCGTGAGCCGGACGCCAGACTCAACCGAAACTCCCGTTCCGCCTGGGGCCAATCCCAACGATCCGTGTACGCCAGCAACGCCTTCTGGGCGTGCGCGGCGCTGTTGTTGGGATCCCTTGCGAGAGCCCTTTCAATATCATCCCAGGCCTTCCCCGCGCTTTCGTGGGCTGACTGCGCCATCAACGTGTTGAGCTGGGACTCACCGGCCGCCATGGCCACGTAGGGTTGAGCGAAAGCTGGATCCTTCTCAGCCGCCTGGCGGGCCAGGCCGATTGCATCCTTCGTCGAAGCCACATCCCGGCGGTTCATCTCGTAAACCGCGCGAATGTAGAGATCGTGCGCTTCCGGATTCCGCGTCATCGGGATCTCCGGCGCGGCGGCGACCTTCCGCAAAGACGGCGATAGCTTCTCCTGGGCTGCGTGCGCGATCGCGTTCTCGACCGCCGGGATATCCGCGAGAGACGCGTCGTAGGATTGCGACCAAAGATGGTAGCCGTCGCTCGCGCGGATCAACTGCGCGATCACATGATACCGGCCATTACTGCCGGCGATACTGCCTTCCAGAAGCGCTCCCGCGTTCAGTTTCCGGCCGATCTCACGCATGTCCGCATTCTTGCCTTTGTACTGAAAGGCGGAGGTTCTGGCCACTACGGCCAGATCTTTGAACTCGGCCAAGGCCTCGGTCAATACGTCGCTGATGCCATCGCTCAGATAGTCTTCCGAGGCATTGCCGCTCAGGTTCAGAAACGGCAAAACGGCGATCGACACCGGATTCGACGGCCGCAGCACCCACGCTCCCCAGGCCAGCCCAAACACTGCCAGAACAACGGCGGCATAGACTTCCCACCGACGACGGCGCGCTGGCGCTTCACGAAACACGAAGACCGGGCGGTAGCCGCCTTTCGGAATCTCGATCCGCACCGGTTCGGCGGAACCCGCCTTGTCGTAATACTCGGCCAGTCGGGCGCGCAACCGGCTGACCTCTACGCGGACGACGGAATCCACTTGCGGGTCGTAATCGGGAGCGCGGTCGAAGACCTCGGTCGCGATTACGGATTCCTTCAACGCATCGGCATGGTCGCCGAGGGACTGCTCCACCAGATACCGGAGCAACCGGCTGCGCCGGTTCGCGCCTGCGAAGCCGTCACCCGACAGGATGCGGTCCAAGTGAGCGCGAATCTCTAGTGCGCGCGGCTGAGGCTCGTTTGCCACGAAGGTCCACCCCGGAACCAACATCTTCCCATTGACCGGACATTGCGGCAAGATGGTATCTACATGCCTGGAATTACCTGGGACCAAACCGACTCGATCGCCCTGGCGCTCGCCGAGAAGTTTCCCGATCTCGACCCAACTCATATTCGTTACACGGACTTACACGCCTGGATCACCGAACTTCCGGACTTCGCCGACGACCCGAAAGCCTCGACAGAAGGCAAGCTGGAAGCGATCCAGATGGCATGGCTCGAAGAATACGAGGACAGCCACTAGTACTCCGTGGTATCCTACGGTATTCGGGAACAGCCATGCCTAAACTTAAGACACACAAAGGCGCGGCCAAACGATTCAAGAAGACAGGAACTGGGCTGGTGGTACGCGCACACGCTTTCGGTCGCCACATCTTGACGTCGAAGGCGCGCAAACGGAAGAACAAATTGCACCAGACAGTGGTCGCCGATAAAAGCGACCAGGCCAAGCTCGCGCGGATGATCCCCTACTAAACAGGGACTGTCGCATAGCACCCACCCGGGTGCGAACTGGCTCACGCACGTGCCTGTTTCGCCCCAATCAGTTACAGACAAAATCAAACCAGGAGTTGAAACGTGCCCAGAGTAAAACGTGGTACTAACCGGCGTGACTACCGGAAAAAGACATTAGAACGAGCCAAAGGCTTTTTTCTCACCAAGAGCAAGCTAAACCGGGCTGCCCAGGAAGCCGTTGAAAAGGCCCTCAAGTACGCCTACACCGGACGCAAGCAGAAGAAGCGGTTGTATCGCTCCCTTTGGATTGTCCGCATCAACGCAGCTTGCAAGGCTGCCGGACTTTCCTACAGCAAATTCATGCATGGCCTGAAACTGGCCGGTATCGAACTCGACCGCAAGGTTCTGGCTGAAGTTGCTTACGACGACACTGCGAGCTTCACCGCTCTGGTCGCGCAAGCCGCTGAAGCGCTCAAGAACGCGGTGCATGTTGTTGCCGCACCTGTCGTTGAACCCAAGCCCGCCGTCTAATCCAACCACATGGCGAACGTAGATCAGGAAACCGATTCGCTTGCCGGCCTTGAGGAACGCATCCTCAAGGCCGTTCAACTTGTTCAGCGGCTCCGGCAGGAAAAAGAAGGCCTGACGAAGGAAGTCGAACAGCTCAATGAAGAACTGGAAGCTTTGCGCGCCGAACGAAAGCAGGTTCGCGCACGCATTGAAAAGCTCCTCGGACACATCGATACTCTTGGGCAGTAAGTGGACTCCAAGCAGCCCATCAAAGTAACGATCTTCAACTCACCTTACTCGCTCCTTGCCCAAGGAGACCCTCAAGAACTTATCGACGCCGCACATACGGTGGACGATCTTATGCATTCGATCGCCGCGCGGGCTTCAACCGCGGACTCGACGCGCATTGCCGTGATGGCATGCCTGCATCTGGCCGACAAACTGCGCCGGCACGATCAACAACTCAAAGCGCGCACCGGCGAGATCGTCGCCCTGCTCGATCAGATCGAGTAGAAATTCTTCGATCGGTAATTACGAGCCGAGAATCTTCGTCGCCATAGCGAATTTGAGCTCGGGAATTCCCTGCCCCGTCGCGCTGGAGATCGCGAAAAATGGCAATTCCTTTTCAGCCGCCAAAGCGCGCAGGCTTTCGATGCGCTCCGGATCCTGAGCCGCATCGATCTTGCTCGCAATCAGGAACATCGGCTTCCTGGCGAGGTCCGGGCTGAAGCTTTCCAGCTCGATCATGATCTTTTCGAAATCGTCCACGGGATCGCGATCGGTTTCGGAGGTGTCGATCAGATGGATCAACAAGTGGGTGCGCTCCACGTGGCGCAGGAACTGCACGCCGAGACCGTGGCCCAGATGCGCGCCTTCGATGAGGCCGGGGATATCGGCCACGACGAAGCTACGGTAATCCTGCATCTGGACGACGCCCAGGTTCGGTTCCAGGGTGGTGAACGGGTAATCGGCAATCTTCGGCCGCGCGGCTGAGATGCGGGAGATCAGAGTCGACTTGCCGGCGTTCGGGAAGCCTACCAATCCGACATCGGCGAGGAGCTTGAGCTCCATGCGGATCTTCCATTCTTCGCCAGGGCGGCCGGGTTCGTGCTCGGTGGGCGCCTGGTGGGTGGAAGAAACGAAGCGGGCATTACCGCGTCCGCCGCGTCCGCCGCGGGCGACGACATAGGTCTGGCCGATTTGGGTGAAGTCGAATAGCTGGTCGCCGGTTTCGTCGTTATAGACGACGGTGCCGACGGGTACCGCGAGCTCGATCGACGTACCGTCGTGCCCTTTGCAATTGCTGCCTTCGCCGTGGCGTCCGCGCTGGGCCTTGTGCTCGGGGTTGAAACGGTAACGCAGAAGGGTGTTTTCATCTTTGCTGGCGATGAGGGTGATGTCTCCACCGCGCCCGCCGTCGCCGCCGCTGGGCCCGCCGCGGGGAACGTATTTCTCGCGCCGGAAAGCGAGACAGCCGTTGCCGCCGTCGCCGGCCTTCACGAGGATTTTTGCTTCATCGATAAACATAGGAATTACCAAAGAAAAAGGCCGCCAATCCGATCCGGATCAGCGGCCGCTTGAACTGGGGGAACTAATTAGCCAACAAAAGCTTCGACTTCAACGAACCGGCCCATGCTGCCACGATCGCGGAACTTAACGGTTCCGGTGATCTTCGCAAACAGGGTGTCATCTTTGCCGATGCCGACGTTGGTGCCCGGCTTCAGGCGAGTACCGCGCTGACGGACGATGATGGAACCGCCCGGAACCAACTGGCCGCCGAAAACTTTCACACCGAGCCGCTGAGCATTCGAGTCGCGGCCATTCTTGGAACTACCTAAACCTTTTTTATGTGCCATTGCGGATTACCTAGACGACGATGTCGCCGATTTTGACTTGCGTATAATTCTGACGATGCCCTTGGGTGCGCTTGTACTGCTTTTTGCGCTTGAACTTGAAGACAATGATCTTCTTGGCACGGTCATGTTCCTGAATGGTGGCCATTACCTTGGCGTCTGCCGCGGCGGCGCCGGAAACGATTTGCCCTTCGCCCTTGAGAACGGCAAGGACGCGGCCGATCTCAACCTGCGTACCAGGTTCACCGGCGAGAGTATCGACGCGGAGGATGTCTCCCGGCGCAACACGATACTGCTTGCCGCCGGCTTCAATGATTGCTTGCATGGGGTTCTTTCTTCAGAGCGCCGGGCATGGTTCGACCAGCAGTCACAAACTAAAAGAATAGCCGAAAATGGGTGAAAACGCAATCTCAGGCATAGTAGTAGTCCTTGTCGCGCTCGCGCAGCGGCTGAAAGCGAAGGACGTATTGGTTCGTCCTGAAGCGGTTGTTGATATTGAACTCGGTCTGGCAATGCTTGCAGGTTCCCATGGATGATCGAGTCGGCCGGTTGCAATACTGGCAGTTGTCGGTCCAGGAGAGGTTAGCCTTGCGGAAATTTCGCAGGTTTTTGTCACGGAAGTGCAGGCGCGTGGCCGGGAAAGGCCGTTTGCCGATGAGGGTCGCGCCCAGGCCGATCATTCTGCCGTTGGGGAGGCGTCGGCCAACGCGGCCGGAAACATTTTCGAGCACGCGCCATTGGTATTGGCTGAGGCGCTCGAGATCTTCGTCGTCTATTTCGATTGGTTTGTCTGGGAATGCTATGATTTGTGCCACTTGAACTGCTCCTTCTGGCTTCAGCATTTCAGGGGGAGGCTCGATTTCGAACGGGGCGGAAAGTGTGAATGGCTGTAGGGTATTGATTCTGGGGGAGTTGTACTACAGGAATATTTTGCGAAAGTTTGTGACGGGGATTTGTTTGCTCGGCGGAAGAGTCCGCTTACTTTCGCGCGCGGCCCTGACTGCGTTGTGGGCGAGACTGGCGTTGTTAGCGAGACGGGCGTTGCAGCGGGAAAGGCGTTGTTGGTTCAATTAGGCGTAGTTGTTGTGTAAGGGTTTGGCCAGGGTCGACCTTCGGGCGAGGGTTACTGCTGTTAGAGAGTCATAAGTGGGTTATGCGGCGGTTTTTTGAGGCTCGGTCGGGCGGCTGAAGCGATCCTGAAGCGCGATTTTACGGTCGATTTCGGCTAAAGAACAAACGAACCCATTTTCGTGGGGCTGCCATTCGGGCTCTTCGGGGAGTCGGGTGACCTTGTCGATGCGGCGCATTTGCATGGCTTGTTCGAGCTCGGCTTTTTCGCCGGCTTTGCGTTCGGTTTGGGCTTGGACCAACTCTTTGCGGGTTGAGGTGAAGAGACGCATTTTGCGTTGTTCATAGATGCCGAGCGTGTTGAGCGTGGGTCCGCCGGCGGCGATTCCGCGGGCCTGGGCCAGGGCGGCTTCGATTTCCGGCGTGGTGTTTTCGTGGCGGTCGTTTGTTTTGCAGCTCAGGATTGAGATGCAGTTGGTGGTTTGGGCGCGGATCTGTTGCGTTGAATAAGAGAGTTCGGCCAGGGATTGGACCATGAATTCCTCGGTGGGCGTGGCTGGGTTGTACTCCTTACGGAAAGATTCGAAGTGTTTGGCGTAGGCTACGGCTTCGTGGGCTGGGATGACTACGGTTTGTCCGGCGAAACCGTGGCGCAGGGCGTTCATGCTGGACTTTTTACGTCCTGAGCTCGACGTTGGACCCTGTGAGTGCTGGGCATTTTCTTGGTTGGCTTTGAATTGTTTATTTGATGACATACTTTTGTACCTCTCCGCCTTGATCGTAAAGGTCGCAGATGGGCGGTTTCGTGGGGGTGGGCTGTAAGTTATTGAGACTGTTGGGAGAATGTTCTCCGAAACAATGGCACCGCCGGCTGGATTTGGGATAGTTGCGAAAATTGGCGGCTTCCGCCGCCTGTTTGGCAGGTTGAAACCTGCCCCACCCTAAATGCCTAATTCCGCGGCCCGCGCCTGCATTGCCTCAATGCAGAAGGCGATGTGCTTATCAAGTTCAATGCCCATTTCCGCGGCTCCGTTGACGATGTCTTCCCGGCTGACGGATTTTGCGAAGGCTTTGTCCTTCATTTTCTTGCGGACGCTGGAAACTTCTACGTCGGCTACTTTGCGGCTGGGCTTTACCAGGGCGATTGCGCCTATGAAACCGGACAACTCGTCGCAGGCGAAGAGGGTCTTCTCGAGTAGCGAATCCCGGGAGACGCCGCTGTAGTTGGCGTGAGAGAGAATTGCCCGGCGCACGTCGGCCGGCACGCCGCGAGCTTCCAAGATCGCTTCGCCCTTCATGGGATGGTCTGGCGCGGCCGGGTGAATCTCCCAATCGAAATCGTGCAACAGGGCGGTCACGCACCATTTGTTCTCATCCTCGCCGTAGTGGCGGGCGTAGGCCGCGACGCAGGTTTCGACGGCGAGGGAATGCCGGATCAGGCTTTCGGATTTGACGTGTTCGTGGAGGATGGATAGGGCTTGGTCGCGCGTGATCATAGCTGGCCGTGAGAGACTTTCGATTATGCCAGATAAAGTGCGTTGGGGCATCCTCGGCGCTGCCAAGATCGCTCTCGTGAAAGTGATCCCAGCGATGCAGAAGAGCGAACTGTGCGAGATCGCAGCGATTGCTTCCCGGGATCTCTCGAAGGCCCGGGAGGCAGGGGCGAAGCTGGGCATTCCGAAGGCTTACGGGTCCTATGAGGAATTGTTGGCCGATCCCGAGATCGACGCTATTTACAACCCGCTTCCGAATCACCTGCATCTTCCTTGGACTACGCGGGCCGCCGAAGCCGGCAAGCATGTGTTGTGCGAAAAACCGATCGGCATGGACGCCCGGGAAGCGCGTGAACTGATTCGGGTTCGCGACCGCACGGGCGTTCGTATCGGCGAGGCGTTCATGGTGCGGGTTCATCCGCAGTGGCTGCGCGCTCGGGAGATCGTACGTTCAGGTTCGATCGGCGATCTGCGCGTGGTTCAGGGCTTCTTCTCTTACAACAACCAGGACCCCAAGAACATCCGCAACATTCCGGAGTTCGGAGGCGGCGGCCTGATGGATATTGGCTGCTACCCGATTACGATGTCGCGGTTTCTGTTCGGCGGCGAGCCTCACCGCGTGCTTGCCCTGATGGAACGCGACCCGGCGATGGGCACGGACCGGCTGACCTCGGCGATTCTTGATTTCCCGGCAGGCCAGGCGACGTTTACCTGTTCGACGCAGTTGGCTCCTTACCAGAGGCTGCAGGCGTTCGGGACGAAAGGACGGGTTGAAATCGAGGTGCCGTTCAACCCGCCGCCGGATCAGCCGGCGCGCATTTTTCTGGACGGCGCGGAAGAGGTTTTCCCGCTCTGCGATCAGTACGCCCTGCAGGGGGATGCTTTCGCGCGCGCGATCACGGGAGGCGGCGAAGTGCCAGTTACTTTGGAAGATGCGGCGGCGAATATGGACGCGATCGATGCGCTATTCCGCTCGGCGGAGAGCCAGGGGTGGGAGAAGGTGGGCTAGTCGTTGCCGCGGCGCGCGAGGAAGTAGAACTTATACTTGCACATCCGGCACTCGAAAGGCTTCTTGTGGCGGGAACGCATCCAATCGGCATACCAGCCAGGTTCCGACTGGATGCGCCAGACATCTGCCGACCCACATCGTTTACACCGCAAACGCTTCTTCCGCCGGTCGAGGCCGAGATAGTCCGTGGCGCCACTGAAGCAAGACCGGATTTTTCGCCAAAGGCCTGAAATAGACCCCATTAGAGCCCACGCGTTCCGGTAGCCGCCAGTTCCGCCCGGCGCATGATCTCATCGGCCAGGGTCTGAGGTTGGTCGATATCGTGAATTACAAGCCGGCTGGCTTCGCCCGCCGTTTCAATTGACAATGTTCCGACACCCACCATGCGCTGTTTCAAACTTTGATCGACACGGACGTCCTGAACCTTGGCCAGTTGAATGGTACGGGTGGATTTGGAGAGGATACCGGTTTCAAAGCGCAACTTGTCGAGTGAGACGGTGAGCTTCATGGCGAGGCGCTTGATGTGGCGCGTGGCCGCCCAGAGGAGTAAGACGCAGAGTACGAGCGGAGACCACCAGGGTGCTGTAGACCAAAACTCGTGTTGCAGGACGAATCCTGCCACGATCACCGCGAGCGCGGCCCCGTAAGCTGCGTGGACGAATTTCAGCGTGGGGTGCACTACGATCTCTTGATTGGGCGTGGCGGCCATTCAATTCGACGTTGAACCTGTTTGGTGGGCGTTCAGGGATTCGAACCCCGGACCCCTTCCGTGTAAAGGAAGTGCTCTAACCAACTGAGCTAAACGCCCTCGCGACCTATACCACTGTACCTAAAACATGCCGTCAGGCCAAGTTGATAGACTCGGGAAGAAGAGGCTCCGCGGGTGGGCAGCGGTTGTTCTCATGCTGAGGAAGTTTTTCTGTGACGATAAGCTTTGGGTAGGGTGGCCGTAAATGGTGAAACGGTTTCTTGAACTCGGCAGGGCGGGATTGCCAATCCCGCGCCTGATACCATTCGGCCCAACAAAGCGGCAAGCCGCAAAAGAGCGATCTTTGGGGGGGCGCCATAGCGTTCGCACGAATGTGAAAGCCAAGCGCCGAGATGAGTCTCGGCGCGGCAGACTGAGAGTCTGCGCCACGAGCGCGAAGAGACGAATATGTAGTAGGACAGCTATAGCCTTGCTGATGGCGGTGGCTGCGTTTGGACAAACTGAACGGCCGCCTGGGTTTGTCCAGGGAGTAGTTGCTGAGAATACTGTTGCGTTCTTCAGCGTTCGGACTACGGCCGGCGATGTTTACCGGTACCGGGCCGATGGCAAGACCTGGATCGAACGCGATCACGATCGGATTCGCGTGGCGAGTTTGAAGCCAGGTGAGATTCTTGAGGTGGTCAGCGATCGCGATCCGGAACCGGTTCGATACGCGCGCATGGTTCATGTGATCGAGCCTGTGGTTCCGCGCAGGCTTCCCGTTTCGGCGGGCGGAGTTTACCGGCTTAATCCGGCGGCTCCGCGTACGACGGGAGTTTATGCGGGGCTCGTGGTGACTCGAGATCCCGAGCGCATTACGATTCGGACCCGCTTCGATGGGGACAAGACTGTCTATCTGCAAACCGATACGCGATGCATCAAAGACGGCGACCTGGTGGATGCGCGCGCCATCGTGCCGGGGACGCGGGTCTATGTCGTGGCTACGCGCAATGAAGACCGGGAACTGATCGCAAATCAGGTGGTGTGGGGCGCGATTCTGGAGCCTCAATGGTGAAGGTCATCGCGGCCGCATTGCTGGTTAACGCTTTGTTGCAGGCGGCACAACCGGTACGGATTATTTTCGACACGGACATCGGGAACGATATCGATGACGCGCTTGCTCTGGCGATGATACACGCGCTGGAGACGCGGGGCGAGGCCAAACTTCTGGCGGTGACGACTACCAAAGACAATCGGTATGCCGGTCCGTTCATCGATCTGGTGGATACGTTCTACGGGCGGCCCGGGATTCCGATTGGGACCGTGCGCGACGGGAAGACTCGCGACGATGGAACGTACCTGCGCCCGGTGGTGGAGAGCGGCTTTTATCCTCATACCCTGGCCGATAGCCAGAAGGCTCCGGATGCGGTGGCTGTCTTACGTAGGACGCTCGCAGCGGAGAAGGATCATTCGGTGGTGATTGTGCAGGTCGGGTTTAGCACGAACCTCGCGCGGCTGCTGGATTCGCGCCCGGATACTTCCAGCATGCTGCCGGGGAGGGAGTTGGTGCGGTCTAAGGTGCGCTTCATTTCGGCGATGGCGGGCCACTTTCCCACGGGGCCGGCCGAGTATAACGTGAAGACCGATGTGGAGGCGGCGCGTAAGCTGTTCACGGGGTCGCCGGTGCCGATTGTGTTCAGCGGCTATGAGGTGGGACTGAAGATTCTGTATCCGGCTTCGAGCATCGAGCATGATTTCTCTTACACGCCGCATCATCCGATCGCCGATGCCTATCGCGCTTACAAGCCTATGCCTTATGACCGGCCGACTTGGGATCTGACGGCGGTGCTCTATGCGGTGCGGCCGAAACAGTCGTTCGGGGTGTCGCCAAAGGGGCGGGCGGAGGTGGATGACAAGGGAGTCACCAGCTTCAAAGAAGACAAGAGCGGGCTTGATCAATACCTGACAGCAACGCCGGAACAGGCGCAACATGCGCTGGCGCAGATGATCGAGCTAGCCACTCGCGCGCCAGGCAGGAAATGATTTCGGGAACTTGCCGCATGTTAACCTCGTAATAGAACCAAGATGGCTGCAGCGACCCAAAATACCAAGAAAGAACCAACGCCCCCGATCAGTTCGTGGTTCGGTCCCGTGATTGTGGGATGGCTCATCCCGGGCGGCGGACATTTTCTATTGAAACAGCGCTGGCGGGCGCTTTTGCTGTTCTTGTCAGTCACGCTGATGTTTCTATTCGGCTTGATGATGCGGGGCGCGATGTTCAAGCTGGAACAAGGCGATCTGCTTACGACCGTGATCAACTACGGCGGCTTCGTGGCGAACCTTTCCTCAGGCGCGCTCTATATGTTGAGCAACATGCTGGGCTATGACCAGTTGGATGTCGCGGGACATGTTCACGATTACGGCACAAAGTTCCTGGTGACCGCGGGCCTGCTGAATATTCTGGCTATGGTGGATGCCTTCGAAATCGCCACCAAGAAGAAGAGCTAATCGTCATGCCCAAGATGAATCTTTCCCACTTTGAGGCTGCGTTCCTGTTTGCCTTGTTTGCCTCGGTTGTGCTCGGAATCGTTACCAAACGAACCGATAACGAGCGCTACCGGTACGGCGCTTATTGTTTCGGTTGTTTTCTGCTGGCCTTGTTCGGAATCGGCTGGCTGATGAAACTTGGCCACGGCTAACGCTTCCAGTGCGATCATAGGAACATGACCCCTACGACCAAGCCCTTCCATCTGATGACTCCGGCGGAACGCACGGCGCTCCGCATCGCTCAAAACCGCGCCATCGCAGAACGGGCCGGTGAAGCTAAGTCCGTGAAGCCGCCCTCGAAATCCACAGCCGGTTACGTACGCGCAACACCGGAAGAACACGCCAAGCTGGGCGGCGTCATTCGCAAAGTACAGTAGAAAGCCTTTGTTCTCTAGGCGAACTTTTGTCGGATCGCTGTGCGGAGCGCTGGCTGCAGCGGAACCGCTCAAAATTGTGGTGGCAGGCGGCCATCCAGGCGATCCGGAGTATGGCTGCGGTGGAACGATTGCGCGGTACACGAGCCTCGGGCATTCGGTAACGTTGCTTTATTTGAATCGGGGCGAGAAGAGTTGCCCCGCTGCGGAAGACGATCCGGGTAGTTCGGTGCGTGTGCCGGAAGCGCGGAAGGCGTGCGGAATTCTCCATGCCAAGGCGGCGTTTGTGAGCCAGTGCGATGGGCACGCTGTGGTGGATGCGGCGCATCAGGAAGAGTTCCGCGCGATGCTGGCGGCGGAGAAGCCCGATGTGCTTTTCACGCACTGGCCGGTTGACGGGCATGCGGATCATCGGGCGATCGCTTCGCTTTCCTACGATGCGTGGAGCAAGTCAGGCAAGGGCTTTGCGCTCTACTTTTACGAAGTCTCCGATGGTGAAGACACGCAGATGTTCACGCCGACGGATTACGTGGATATCTCCTCGACCGAGGATACGAAGAAAGCGGCGTGCTACGCACACGCTTCGCAGGCTCCGGACAAATTTTACGCGTTACAATTCGCAGTGACCCGATATCGCGGAATTGAAAGCGGCTGCCGCCAGGCGGAGGCTTTCATCCGCCACGTCCAAAGCAAAAAAGCCTTTCTCCCATGAGTGTTCGCTTGTCCGCCTTTCCCAAGTGCTATCTCGAAGCCATCGCCGGCGCGAGGACAATGACCGTTTTCGAGTGGATCGAGATGGCCAAGACGCTGGATGCCGATGGCCTGGAAATGTACGACGGCTTCTTTACGAGTTTCGAATCCGATTATCTGAATCAGGTACGCGATGCGATTGAAGCGGGGGGGTTTGCGATGCCGATGCTCTGCTGCTCGCCGGATTTCATCAACCCCGATCCCGAAGCGCGCAGACTCGCCATCGAACAGCAGGCGAACCGAATTGCGGTGACGCATTTGCTGGGCGGATCGGGATCCGTGTGCCGCATTCTGAGCGGGCAGCGCAGGCCCGATGTGGGCCGCGAACAGGGGGTCGAGTGGGTGGTGGAAGCGATCCACGCGCTTTTGCAGGTGGCGGCATTTTACGGTGTGGTCCTTGGGTTGGAGAATCATTACAAGGATGGGTTCTGGCGTTATCCGGAGTTCGCGCAGAAGCAGGATGTGTTTCTCGAAATCGTGAATGCGATTCCGGAATCGCCGTATTTTGGGGTTCAGTTCGATCCTTCCAATGCGATTGTTGCGGGAGACGATCCGGTGGAGTTGCTGCGGGCGGTGGCGCCACGCGTGGTGAGCATGCATGCGAGCGATCGATATCTTGCACCGGGTTGCACGCTTGAGGAGTTGCGGCAATCGGACGGCACGCTCGGGTATTCTCCGAACCTTCGTCATGGCGTGACGGGGAAAGGGTTGAACGATTATCCGGCCATCTTCCGGATACTGGCTGACCACAATTACAAGGGTTGGATCAGCATCGAAGATGGAGTGAACGGCATGGAAGAGATGGCTGAATCATTGGCGTATCTGCGCGGGATGTGTGCGCAGTATTTTCCGAAATGAGCCGAAGGCTTCGGACTGCGATTGTGGGCTGCGGGAAGGTGGCGTATCTGCATGCGGAAGCGCTGGGTAGGTTGCCGGAATCGTTGTTTGTGGCGGTGACGGATACGGATGCGGGCCGTGCACGCGCGTTCGCTGAGCAGTACGGAGTTGAGGCGCGGACGGATCTGGCGGGCGCTCAGGTGGTGATCATCTGTACGCCGCATCCTTTGCACAAGGCCACGGCGATCGAGGCAATGAATCGTGGGGCGCATGTTCTGGTGGAGAAGCCGCTCGCGACGACAGTGGCCGATTGCGATGAGATGATCGAAGCGGCTGAGCGGAATAAAGTGCGGCTGGGAGTGGTAAGCCAGCGACGCTTCTTCGAGCCGATTCAGCGGATGAAGGCGGCGATCGACGCGGGGAAAATCGGGCGGCCCATTCTCGGTACGGTCAACATGTTCAGTTGGCGCGACGAGGCGTATTACAAGTCAGACCCGTGGCGCGGGAAGTGGGAGACGGAGGGCGGAGGAGTGCTGATCAATCAGGCTCCGCACCATCTGGATATTTTGCAGTGGTTGATGGGGCCGATCGAAGAGGTGACGGGGCGTTGGGCGAATCTGAACCACCCTTACGTTGAGGTGGAAGATACGGCGCTGGCGCTGGTGCGTTTTCGCGGCGGCGGGTTGGGGTCGATCACGGTGAGCTTGAGTCAGAATCCGGGGATTTACACGAAGATCCATATTCATGGGTCGAACGGTTATTCGGTGGGCGCGCAGACGGACACGGGTGCTACTTTTATAGCGGGTTCCGCGCAATCGGTTGAGCCGCCGTTCAATGATCTGTGGACTATTCCCGGCGAGACTGTGCCTGTTGGTGCTGCGAATGGGGATTATCACGCGTTGCAGGTCCAGGAATTCCTTCAGGCGGTCTTGAACGATCGTGAGCCGAGCGTGAACGGCCGGGAAGGCCGCAAGGTGGTGGAGTTGATCTCAGCGATTTATGAATCGGGACGCCGTGGCGCCTTGCACCAATAGAAATCCGCAGAGGATGAGAGTGAACGCGGGCATGGCGTAGAGTACGGGGCGCATCTGTTCGGGGATGGGGAGCTTTCGTAAGAACGCGAAGAAGAGTCCGG
>Ga0302325_10010313_pt1 | contig 20269 bp, 20 predicted proteins | sample Palsa_T0_2_FD_201948 | JGI IMG/M metagenome (GOLD analysis project Ga0302325, IMG submission 201948) | Peat permafrost microbial communities from Stordalen Mire near Abisko, Sweden - Palsa_T0_2 | ecosystem: Environmental > Terrestrial > Soil > Palsa > Peat permafrost | place: Sweden: Abisko...
TGCAGCCGGACCTGAAGGCGCTGCGCGAGATGATCGACTGGCAGTTCTTCTTCCTGGCCTGGGAACTGAAGGGCAAGTACCCGGCGATACTCGGCCAGCCGGCCGCGCGCGAGCTCTTCGACGACGGGAACGCCCTGCTCGACGAGATCGTTGCCGACGGCCACCTCGACGCCAGGGGTGCGTACGGCTTCTGGCCCGCGCGTTCGGAGGGTGACGACATCTGGGTCAACCCGGGCCCGGACGGCATCCGGCTGCCGATGCTGCGCCAGCAGACCGCCAAGCCGCCGGGCCGGCCCAACCGGTGCCTGGCTGATTTCGTGGCGCCGGCCGGAGACCACCTCGGCGGATTCGCCGTGGCCATCCACGGTGCGGAGGAGCTTTCCGGCCGGTATCAGGACCGCGGCGACGACTACCAGTCGATCATGGTCAAGGCACTGGCCGACCGGCTCGCCGAGGCGTTCGCCGAGCACATCCACCTCCAGGCCCGCCGCGACTGGTACGAACCAGACGCCGACCAGCCGATCACCGAACTGCACGCCGAGCGGTTCCGCGGCATCCGGCCCGCGTTCGGCTATCCGGCGAGCCCGGACCACAGCCTGAAACGAGCCCTGTTCGACCTGCTCGATGCCGGGCAGCTCGGCATGACCCTGACCGAATCCTGGGCGATGACCCCGGCGTCCAGCGTGAGCGGACTACTGTTCGCCCATCCCGATGCGCGGTATTTCAGCGTCGGGCGCATCGGCCAGGACCAAGCCGCGGACTACGCCCGCAGGCGAGGCATCCCGCTCACCGAAGCCGAGCGCTGGCTGCGGCCCAACCTCGCCTACGACCCTCAGTAACTCCGGCGCGCGACCCGGAAAAAACGTGCCCTGCGGGCGTCAGACGTCGGCGTAGACACGCCGGCTCAGGCGGGCGTCGGCGCGGATCTCTTCCTCGTTGGGCGACAAGGCGATGATCAGCGCCAGCATGAAGGTGAGGACGCTCGCGCCGAGTAGCAGCGGGAACAGGAAGCTGTTCGGGGAGGCTCCGGCCACGGTCATCCCTGCTCCTCCCGCGTACACGTGCATCGCGGCCATCCCGGTGTAGTGCATGCCGGTGACGGCGACACCCATGACCAGCGATACCGCGAGACTGGACCATACGCCGCCGACGTGCAGCCCGGCCAGCAGCGCCGCCGTTCCGGCCACGATCGCGATGATCACCGATACCGCGACCAGGCCCATGTTGTACCGGACGGTGTCGGGCATGCTCATCGCGGACATCCCGACGTAGTGCATGGCCGCGACGCCGACGCCGATGATCACGCCGCCGGCCAGCACCGGCAGCAGGCCGCCGAAGTAGCCGACGATGAACAGGCCGATAGCGACCACGATGACCGCGACCAGCAGGCTGAGCAGGGTGATCGGTACGTTGTACAGGATCTGCTGCCCGGGGATCGAGAAACCGAGCATGGCTACGAAGTGCATGACCCAGATGCCGGTGGCCCCGATGGCCACGGACGCGAGCAGCAGCCAGCTGGCGCGCGACCAGCCGGTGTAGGCGCGGGCCCGGGTGAGGCACCGGAGGCCGAGGAAAGAGCCCAGGCAGGACATCAAATAGCCGAGACCCGGATTCAGTAAGCCGTGCGAGAAGTTATATACCTGGACTTGCGCCATTTTGTCCCCTGCGGATGTATTCATACCTTCTGTGAACTGGCGTCTTCCACGTGGTAGAAACTCAGCGTATCAGGCCGATTACGCAAACGTCCTGAAGATGGCGGAAAGAAGCGGCTCAGCGGCCGCCCTTGCTCCAGGCGTCCGTCTGCTTGCTGCAGGCGGCGTAGCGCACCGAGGCGCTCGCGACGACCTGATCCGACGAGAGGCCCTGGCAGGCCCTACTGGTGGCGACGGCGAAGACCGTGGCCACGCTCAGCAGGCTGATCACCATGATGCAGACGAGCAAGGTCCACTGCCACGGGGACCGCTTGGAGATCGCCTCGGTGGCCGGCATGGCGTCTCGCGACGCCACCCGGGCGAAGGCCGCGAACATCGATTTCAGCTGGGGATCGGCCGCCGCCAGAATCCGCTCGATCTGGTCAAGGACCGCTTGCTGGCGGGCGGGCAGGCTCATCTGTTTTCTCCGTGCGTCCATCAGTGGCGCTGCCGTGCCAGTCCGTGCACGTGTGCCTGCTGAGGCCGACTTGGAAGAGACCCGTGCAGCTATCGATTAACTATTACCCGCGCCACGCCAGCGAAACAAACAAACCGGGACGCATCGGGCGGACCTCAGACCGGATGCGGGCCGGTGCCCGGTTCGGCGAGCATCTCGCCGGTCGCGTCCGGGGCGGGTCCGATGGCGTCCTTCAGGCGGCTGATGAGTTCCTCGGCCTCCCTCCGCAGGTCTATATCGAGTATGCGGGCGGCCGCCACGCCGAGGTCTTCCTTCTCGTCGGTGACGTAGGCCCGGGTAAGTTCGCCGAGCCGCTCGAGGTCCCGGTCCATCGCCTCAAGCGCGGGGTAGCGCCCCAGGGCGTCCGCGCCGGGGTAATACTGGTCGCGCGGTGCTGTCATGGCGGTGTCCCGTCTTTGGATGTCTGCGGCTGGCCCGCCTGCGACGTGGTGGTTCAGGACGACGAGGTTCGCTTCTAGCGGTTACGGCCAGGCCAGGAGGTGACCGCCCCGCCCCGATGCGGTGTGCGGCGGCTGGCGATCCGCTTAAGGAGTCAAGTTTGGGCGATCAAGATCATCGGGGCCATCCCCGAATGCGTGGAGCCGCCGGCCTGAGCCGCGCCTGGGTCACCGCGCGACGCGACGGTTCAGGAAGGCACGACCGGGCGCGGCGTGCCGGCCTGTGCGCCGCTGACCCCTCAGCCGGGCTGTTGCGCGCCTGACGGCGGACACGACATTTACCCGCAGTAAGGGGCCGGCCGCCCAGGAACTATTAAGTTCTGAGTATTGTGCTTGACTTTGGGCCGTCTTTATCCCATTGCTCTGCATAACACACCCTCTCAGTACCCGACCCGGCCAGGGATCACCCTGGCCCGGCCAGGTATCGCCCCCCTAAGCGGATCACTTCGGAAGCGTTGTCCGCCTTTACAGGTACGAGACGCGATGGCAGGAAAGGCGGTTTACCCTGTACTCAACCGATTACACAGAGTACTTTGCTGCCCGTGGCTTGCCGCGCGATACTGATAATCCCAGGTCGAAACGGTAATTGGCTACCGGCGAATTACGGTAACCACGATTTCTCTTCTCTCACCACTCCCATTCGACACGATTTGACCGGAATTTCTGCCGTCGGCACGAAGTATGATCAGTCGGATCTGCCCTGCTTTGCCACACAGATATATATTGCATAACGACGGGCAAGGTAACAATGCGTGTTCCCGCTCTGAAGGTATCGCCGCGAGCAGGATGGGCTCAGGGACGCGTCAGTGTTTCGCCGGGCTGATCTGGCTAGAGGGGCGACGCGACTTGGCGGCGTGGGCCCTGCGCTGCGCCGCGGCTTTTGCCGCCGCCCGCGCGGCCGCCCTGGCCGCGGCCAGATCGGCCTTCTCGGCCTGCACGGCTAGTTGCGGCGTCATCCAGTTCAGCATCGGAACAAGCGCTGCGCGCCAGACACTGCCCTGGTGGCCGCCCCCGGGGATGATCACCAACGGCACGCTCGCCACCCGGGTCTCCAGTAGCTGCCGGAAGTTCTTCGCGGCGGTCACATCGGAGGAGTCCTCGGCTCCGGCCGCGAGCCAGAACGTCGGAAGCAAGTCGTTGACCGGCACCCTGGTGACGTAATACTGCGGCGAATTAAGCAGCCGCAGCGCAGGGTGCCCGCGGAACACGTTGACTTGCTCCGGCTTCGCACCGGGCTTGCTGCCTTCGGGTACCTGGCTGTCGATGGGGCTGAAGTATCCCGACATCACGCCCGCGGCTCCCCAGCGTGACGGGAACTGCAGGGCAATGTTGGCGGTGCAGTAGCCACCTTCCGAGTAACCGGCCAGGCCCCAGGCCTGGCCCGGTGGCTGCACGCGAGCGATTCGCGCTATGGCATCGGGCACATCGAGCGCGACGAAGGTCATGTCCTGGATGCCGCCCGGATCGTTAAGGCATTGCAACCCGTACTGCGTGCCGCCATCGGTGTCCGGCATCACCAGCACGGCGGCGTCCGAGGGGCGAGTCTCAAGCAAGTTGAGGAAGGTGGGGATCACGCCCATGACGTCCACCCAGGCCTGAGGGTTGCCGGGCGAGCCATGCAGCAGCTCGATGACGGGGAACTTGGTGTGCAGGTAGGGCTTCTGGAAGTACTGCGGCGGGAGATAGACGTACACGTCACGAGTAATGTGGCTGCGTACGCCGGTAACCGATGTCTGGAAGAGATATCCGACTTGGGCGTCTTCTGCCTGGCTGGTGACCCGGCCGATATTCTTGTCGAAATTCTTGTTCGGCCCGACTCCGGCGGCTGCGTACTTGGGAATACTGCTCACCCCCTGGCCGGTCAGATCGCTGATCATCCCGCCCCAGGTCTGGTAATAGTCGTAGAACTTATTGACGGCGGCAATCCCGAAGGCCATGGCGGGAAGAAAGGCCAGGCAGGCGGCCAGCACGCGAAATACGACTTGCTTGGTCAAAGCCACCCATACCAGCAACGCCGCGAATACCACCATAAGAAACAGGAAGAACCCGGTTCCCTGGGGTCCAAACACTCGTTCTCCTCGCCGCCCTCTGGTCGAGAGGCGGTTGGCCTCTCCGGCGCTGTCCCACCCGATCACCTTGCGAAACGTCCGGGACGTGAGGTTAAGTTCCCCCGTAAGCACGCCAAAGTCGGACACGGCCCCGCTCTCAGCGGTGGAGGTGGGATTTGAACCCACGGAGGGGTTGCCCCCTCACACGCTTTCGAGGCGTGCGCCCTCGGCCACTAGGCGACTCCACCGCTGGTGAGCTTACCCGAATCGGCACGTGGCCTGCGGCACGATTTACCCGCCGTGCCGTCGGCGGAGGGCGAAGAAGTCGCGTAGCACGGCGCCGCACTCCTCGGCCAGGATCCCGCCGATGACTTCCGGACGATGGTTCAGGCGAGTGTCCCTGAGCACGTCCCAGAGCGATCCCACCGCACCCGCCCGGGGGTCTGGGGCCCCGTAGACGCACCTGCTGAGGCGGGCCGCCGTGACCGCTCCGGCGCACATCGTGCACGGCTCCAACGTCACGACCAGCGTCAGGCCGGTCAGCCGCCAGCTGCCGAGGGATCGCGCCGCCTGCCTGATCGCGACGATTTCCGCGTGCGCGGTGGGATCACGGTCCCGTTCCCTGCGGTTGCGGCCCTGCGCGATCACCGTGCCCGTCTCATCGAGGATGACCGCGCCCACCGGGACGTCTTCCAGCCTGTCCGGCTCTTCTCCGGCCAGCTCCTGTCCTGCCAGCCGCGCCTGCGCCAGGGCGAGCCGCATCGCGGGCTCGAAAGCATCGGAGTATCCGGTCACGGGCCGAGCGCGATATCCAGCGCCCGTTCCACCGCGTCCCCGAAACGCAGCCGCTCGGCGATGCCGATCACCGCGTCTTCCGGGTAGAGGTCAAGGTCGGCCGAGATGGCACCGAGTTCCATCTCGTCCAGGCCGAGCTCCGCGAAGATGGAAAGATCACCGGCGGGCAGCACCTGATCGAGCTCGTCATCTGACGGCACCGGGATGTCCAGGGCGTCGAGCACCTGGCGGGCCAGCGGGTAGTCCACGGCCGCGGTGAGGTCGGAGAGGAACAGGGACACGTCTTCGCCGAGGATCCGGACCGCCACGAAGAAATCGTCGCCTACGCCCGCGAAGCCGATGGTCCCGCCGATGCTCGGCTGCCGCCGCAGGGCCCTCAGGAGGCCGTCCAGATCGGCGGTAACCGCGGTGGGCAGCACGTCGGCTTCCCACTGCTCTTCTTCCCGGTAGACGATGATCGCGAAATCAATCTCACCCACGTCTGGCACCGTCATTTCCCCAGCATGCTCTGCACGGTGGAATGCTGTCAGATGGGCACCGGTCGCGGCGGCTAAATCGCCGATCAGGGCCACGAGCGAAGGATCCTGCGGCCGATGCCGGCGCGAACGACACGGCCGGTTACGCATTGCTTCCGCTGATCGGGCATACTGGGGGAGAGACGGGGCATACTCGTGGCGACACGGTAGCTTCGTCCGGTTAGCCTTGGCCGCCTAACCAGCGAGGGCTAACATAGGTTCTCTGGCAAGCAGAACAGGTCTGTGCGCCCCTGGGAGGCGACGTGAGTTTGAAAACCATCCTCGGGTGGCTAGCAGTCGCGTTCATCGTGTGGTGGATTATTGAGCAGCCCGACGGGGCGGCCCACATCGTTCACAACATCGGGACCTTCCTGACCACGGTAGCAAGCGGGCTGTCCCACTTCTTCGCGTCCATCTAAGGCTGAGGTGCCAGGATGAGGCTGGTTCCGAACACCGATACGGTGCCGGCCAAGATCAATAGGTACCTTCTGCCCCATGAACGCCAGGTCATCACCGTTCATCAGCATCCGGCCGTGCTGATCAGGCCGATCTTCGAGCTGCTCGTCGGACTGGCCATCGCGGGCTGGCTGACCAACTCGGTCGCACACGGCAACGGCACCGTGATCCTCGTCATCTGGATCTTGTGGGTGCTGCTCTTGCTGCGCCTGGCCGTCAAGGTCTTCGAGTGGAACGAGAACTACTTCGTCGTCACGTCGCAGCGGATGCTGCTGTCGCAAGGCCTGGTCACCAAGAAGGTGAACATGATGCCGCTCGCCAAGGTGACGGACATGAGCTTCCAGCGGTCCACGCTGGGCCGGATCCTCGGGTACGGCGAGTTCATCCTGGAATCGGCCGGCCAGGACCAGGCGCTGCGCATCGTCGATCACCTCCCCTATCCCGAGCAGCTTTACCTCGAGGTCTGCGGGCTGATCTTCAAGGACAAAGAGGAGAGCCCGGACTAGGGCGGTCCGGGGATAACAGGCCGCTGGGCAGGGACCCCTTGCCCCTCGTTGATGTACCAGTCGCGTGCGGCGACGGCCGAGCCGCGGGCGCCCGCCATGTCCAGGTCGGGGACCAGGGTAATCTCGGCCGCCCTGGCCTGCTCCGCACGCAGCACGGTACCGGCCCGCACCTCGGCGAAGAACCAGTCGCGGAAGTGCGGCGCGGCCTCGACCACGCCGCCACCGAGAAAATAGGCGTCGGGATCCAGGAAGTTCGCGGCGATGGTGAACAGCCGCCCGATCGCCATCGCCTGCTGCCTGAAGATCGCCAGCGCCATCTCGTCGCCGTCTTCGGCGTACTTGCGGATAAGCTTGGCCGCCCTGGCGATCGGCAGGCCGCCGAGTTCGTGCCCTTCGTACTTGGTGAGCCAGTAGGGCAGCAGGTTGTTCTGGATGCCGGTCAGTGAGGCCACGCTCTCCGCATCGCCCGACTGCCCGCAGTTGCAGACTGGCATCGGCTGGCCCGGGTCGAGCAGGCCGTCCAGCGGGATGGGGACATGGCCGAGTTCCCCGGCCATGCCGGCCGCGCCCTTGATCACCTGACCGCCCTCGACGACCCCGCCCCCGAGCCCGGTCCCCACAATCGCGGACACCGAACCGCGCTGGCCCGACTCCACGCCGAACCGCACGTGGTGGGCGTACAGCGCCGCCGAATTCCCGTCGTTGTTGTAGATCACCGGCAGCCCGATGCGATCGGCCAGCGCTCCCCGGATGTCGAAACCGCGCCAGCCTGCGTGGCCGAAGTTCGTCGCGCCCTTGGACGAGATGACCCCGTCCCTGCTGGCAGGGCCCGGCGTGTCCAGACCCACCGCCCGGACCGACGCCCTGGGCACGCCGGTAAGTTCGAGCACCTGATGCACCGAGTCGACCAGCGACTGGATGGCCTTGTCCGGACCCTCCCTGACGTTGCTGGGGGCCTCCACCAGGCGGTCAAGCAGGAACCGGCCGTTGCCATCAAGGATCGTTCCGTTATTCATGGTTCCGCCGTTGTCGAGGCCAACGGCAACCCAGTCGACTGGCATGCGTCCTCCCGGTCCGGTCGCTAAGCCAGGCCTAGTCTATGGAAATGACCTAGCAGAGAGCAATATCACCGCAGGCCGTCACGACCCGCGCGTGTCGGCCGGCTTGGTCGCGGCGGCATCCCGCCACGCCTGCACGTCACGAGGGCTGTCGCCGCTGAGCGCGGTGGCCGCGGCGAGCGCGAGCGTCGCGTGGACCTGGGCGGCGGCGATGGTCTCACTGCGGCCAATCCCCTTCGGCTCGCCGTAGTTGGGGTCGGCCAGAAGCTGCTGCGCCTCGTGGTAGTGCTCGGGCCCCGTCATGGTCGGGCCTCCTCTCCGTCGCTGCTTCGATTACCCGGGCCGATGCCGCCGCGGCGGGCGCCGCAGCACAGGAAACAAAGCAGCGGATTTGCCCGGACTTTGCGGCCGGGCAGGACTGCAGTGCCGATGCGGAGGATCGGGGATTTGAACCCCGGATGGTGTTGCCACCAAACCGCATTAGCAGTGCGGCGCCATAGACCGGACTAGGCGAATCCTCCATCCGCACGAGCGGTGCGGTGGGCCATAGCGTACCGGCCCTGACCGGCCCGGGCAAAGCGTCCCGCCGACCCGGTCAGTGCACCTCGATGATCTCGTAGTCGCCGCGCTGGTACGCCTCGCGCATCTGCCGCTTGGAGAACTTGCCCACGCTGGTCTTGGGCACCTCGGCGACGAAGCACCAGCGCTCGGGCAGCTGCCAGCGCGGGATCTGCTCGGTCATGAAGGCCCGCAGCTTCTCCGCGGTCACCTCGGCGCCGGACCGCAGCACCACCGCGGCGAGCGGCCGCTCGCCCCACTTCTCGTCGGCGATCCCGATGACCGCGGCCTCGGCCACGTCAGGGTGGGCCATCAGGACGTTCTCGAGTTCCATCGAGGAGATCCACTCGCCGCCGGACTTGATGACGTCCTTGGCCCGGTCGGTCAGCCGGATGAAGCCGCGCTCGTCCAGCGTTCCGACATCTCCGGTCTTCAGCCAGCCGTCATGGAACTTGGCCGCGTCGTCGTCCTTGTAGTACGAGCCTGTTATCCAGGGCCCGCGGACCTCGATTTCCCCGACCGCCGCGCCGTCGCTCGGCAGTATGTCCCCGCCGTCTCCGCCCAGCCGGCCCTCCACGGCACAGAACAGCCGGCCCTGGCTGTCCCGGTACGACCACGCCTCCTCCTCGCTGACGCCGGGCGGCGGGTTCGCCACGCTGGCCAGCGGTGAGGTCTCCGTCATGCCCCAGGCCTGCAGGATGCGCACGCCAAGCTCCGATTCGTAGCTGGCCTGCAGGGCATGCGGCACCGCGGAGCCGCCGCAGACCACCAGGCGCAGCGAGGACAGGTCACCGCCCTGCGCCCGCATATGCGCGAGCACGCCCGCCCAGATCGTCGGCACCCCGCCCGCCACGGTGACTCGCTCCGCAGCGATCAGCCGCACGAGCGTGGCCGGCTGCAGGTACTGGTCCGGCAGGATCAGGTCGGCGCCGGACAGCAGGCCCGCGTAGGCCAGGCCCCACGCGTTGGCGTGGAACATCGGCACGACCGGAAGCACCCGGTCCCGTTCGGAAATGGCGAAGGCGTTCCCCAGGCAGGCACCCATCGAATGCAGATAGCTGGACCGGTGGCTGTACACGATCCCCTTGGGGTGTCCGGTGGTCCCGCTGGTGTAGCACATCGCGGCGGCCGAGCGCTCGTCGAGCGCGGGCCACCCGAACGAGTCAGCCTCGGCTGCGATCAGTTCCTCGTAGTCGTACACGCTCGCGCCGGTGAGCTCGCCCGCGCCCGGCGTCTCGGCGAGCGGCGCGCCGCTCACGATGACGTTGCGGATGGTCGGTGCCTGCGGCAGGATCTCGGCGAACCTGGGCACCAGCGATGCGTCCACGATGACGGTGTGGTCTTCGGCGTGGGTGGCGATATACGCCACGTCGGCCGCCGCGAGCCGGATGTTCAGCGTGTGCAGCACCGCGCCCATCGACGGCACCGCCAGGTAGGCCTCGAGGTGCTCGGCGTTGTTCCACATGAAGGTGCCGACGCGCTGGTCGCCGTCCACGCCCAGGCGCCGCAGCGCGTTCGCGAGCTGCGCGGCGCGACGGCCCGCTTCGGCGTAGGTACGGCGCCTGGTTCCGTCACCGGTCCAGGTGACGACCTCGCGGTCACCGAATACTGACGTCCCGTAGCGCATGATTGACGCGATCGTCAGCGGGACGTCCATCATCGTGCTGCGCACAGAGCCACCTCCTTGCCGGTGCCTGACCTGCCCATCTGATAGTGCCACGAGTCAGGCGGCCGACAGTAGCCCGGGGCCGCAGCAATAATCTGGCTTTATTACCATAAAGACGGATAAGTCGGTCACTTGGCATTAGGGATCAGAATTCGCGCCGAGTTCCGCGTCGATCCGCAGCCGGGCTACCGCTCGTGACACCGTGCTCTTCACCGTGCCGAGGCTGATGCCGAGGGTCGCGGCAATTTCCGGCTCGGTCATGTCCTCGAAATACCTGAGCATGACGGCGGCACGCATGCGTTGCGGAAGTCGGTCGAGAGCCCGCCGCACCACCTCGGCCATGTCACTCTCCCGCGCATGGTCCGCAACCACCTGCTCAGGCAGTTCATCGGTCGGGAATTCCTCGACCCGGCGGCGACGCCACCACGATATGTGCGTGTTGACCATCGCGCGCCGCACGTAAGCGTCAAGCGCGGCGCGCTCGTTGATTTTGTCCCAGGCCAGATAGGTCTTGGCCAGCGCGGCCTGGACCAGGTCTTCAGCGTCAGCCCGGTTGCCGGTGAGCACGATCGCCATTCTCAGCAGTGCGGCCCCGCGGGTCTGGACGTATTCGCGGAAAGCGGCGTCACGGTCGCTGGCTCGCGATTCCCTGTGGTTGCCGACGCCGCTCATGCTGACTACTTTACTTAAAGTAGTCCAACAATTACGTTGAGTGCTATCCCGGCGTGGTGAGCGGCCCACCGCAGCTATCCGCCAGGGATGTATCTCTGTGTCCTCGCGGCCAAAGGTATCCGAATGACTTGACGTAACTATCCGCGCCAAAGCATGGTCGATCTTGTGGCCCATGCAATCCCACGGAGGGCAAGTGCAGAATTTGGCGGACATTCCCCGTTGGTGCGAGGATGTCACGGATTCCGCCAGTCCGGCACGGTTTGCCCGGCGATCGCTGCTCCGGGCGGCGGTCCTCGGACGCGCGGACGAAACGCGTGCTCCGGTCACAACGACGACCGATGGCGACACCGGGGCCGCGGAAAGATCGTTGTTGTACACGGTCACCGGGCGGATCCTGGACGTCAGCCCGCATGTCCTCGTGCTGCTCACCGGCCGCGGTGAGCAGCGCTTTGCGCTGGCGGCCTCCGCGACGGCCTGGCGAGGCGGGCCGGTATCCCCGGCGGCCCTGCGGCCGGGCGATTACGCGGTTCTGCGGCGGAGCCTCCCCGGCGGACCGGTGGTGGAGCGCATCTGGGCCGGAGTCGGCCGGGTCACCGGAACGATCATCGAACGGGACGGTCCGGCCAGCTTGCTCGTCGACGAGGGCCCGGCCAAAGGACGCCGGATCGTGATGATCGCCCCGGAGGCCAGCGGGCGGATTCAGGTCCGCTTCCCCCGGCTCGAGCCGGGCTACCTGATCGACGTGATCGGCCTGAAGCGTGACGGCTTCCTGCAGGCCCTGATACCCGCCACCGCGCAGCCTCCGTACCGGGCCGGCCACCAGCCCGCCGCGCCGATGGTCAGCGGCCACATACCCGATCCGGTCAGCGGGACCGTGGTCTGGCATGAGCCGGGGGAAGAGCCGCACAACCTGCTCGGGCTGGCTTACCCTGCGCTGGATCCGGAGACGAGCTGCGAGCATGGCTCGTACCTGCCGTCCTCGTTTTCCGGTGACCTGTACGCCGTGGACCCGCACGCTACGGGGCCCGGCTGTGTACGCCTCCCCTACCTGTCGGTGGGAAGCCTGCTCCGGCTGCGCAACGACTGCTCAGAACGCACCAGGCTCCTCCCTGTTACCAGCTGCGGGGCGACGGCCAGGCTGTTCTGCGACCGCTGTGTCACCTGCGGAACCTCGCCCCGGGGCCGGATCGCCGACCTCACCATGGCCGCCTTCGTGGAACTCGGCGGCGCCCTGGAAGCGGGCTGCTTCAACGCGACGATGATGATCGGCGGATAGGAAATGCTCACCGCCCTGCGAGAGGTCCAGATCCCGGTGCTCGCCGTCATGCTCCTCGGCGGTTGCGCGGCCAAGGCGTGGCGGGCGCTGCATGCACGTTCCGCCGCAGCGGGAATGGACCCCACCGGGCTGGTCCCGCTCCATCTTCGGCGCCCCGCCGTGGTCATGCTGTTCCTGGCCGAGGCCCTCCTGGGCCTCGGGCTGATCGGCACGGCCGGCCGGCTCGGCGATGCCGCTCCGCACCTGGCCGCCACCATCGTGCGGACGGCGACCGCGCTGTTCTTCCTCATCGCCGTGGGTGCGCTGAACGAGCTGCGGCAGCGGCGCCCCGACGCGGGCTGCGGCTGCTTCGGCGAACTCAGCGACACGCCGATCGGCCTGCGCACCATCGCGCGTTCCGGTGTGCTGTGCGCCTCAGCCCTCGTCACCATCGGCCTGCCCCCGCTCCGGATGCCGTCCTCGTCGACCGAGGCGGAGATGTGCCTCGCGGTCCTGGCGGTCGAACTGGCCCTGGTCGGCTTCTTGTCGCCGGAACTCGGCGACATCCTGGTCCGGCTCGGGTACACCGAGCCGTGCGAGCTGCAACGGATTCCGGTCGGGCGGACACTGTCGGTACTGCGCGCGAGCTCCCCGTGGCGCAGGTACGCGAGCCAGGTCTCCACCGCGGAGCCAGCCGATGTCTGGCGGGAAGGGTGCTGGCGATTCGTGGTGTACCCGGGAGTCGTGAGCGGCCGGCGAGTAGACATCGTTTTCGCGGTCTACCTGCAGGCCCGTAGGCCTGCTGTCCGCGTGGCGGTTCTCGACGCCGCCACCGACGAGATCCTCGGCCTCGCCGGAGCGCGCCCGTCTGCCGTTCTCTAGGTAAATCTAGGTAATCAACTAGAGAGCCCGATAATCGCCTAGGCCAGCCTCAGCCCGATGGACGCCGTCGGCTAGATCGGCTGGGACCGCAGGAACTTGCCGAAGTGCGGGACCGTGAACGCGATCAGGCCGCGCTCCGAACTGTAGATCAGCCCCTTCTTGATCAGGCCGTCACGCGCCGGCGACAAGCTCGACGGCTTGCGGCCGAGCTCGTCGGCCACGATCGAGGTGGGCACCGGATCATCCCCGGTGGCGGCCATCGCGCGCATGTACTCGCGTTCGGAAGGGGTGGCCCGCTCGTACCTGCTGCCGAAGAAGCCCACGGCCAGCTCCCCCTCGGCCTCGGGCGCGGCCATGCTCACGTCAGCCGCCGTCACCGGGCTGGCCGCGGCCACGTCCCAGGTGACCTTGCCGTAGGCCTGGACGAAGTACGGGTAACCATCGGCGGCGGCGTACAGGGCGTCGAGCGCGCCGGAAGTGAAGGTCACGTCCTCGCGCTCCGCCGGGACGAGCAGCGCCAGGTCGGCGGCATCCCGTTCCAGGCGGTCGATGCGGGTGTACCGGAACAGCCGTTCCGAGTAGCTCTTGCTCGCCGATAGCACCGACGGCAGGTGCGGCAGGCCCGCGCCGACGACGATGAGCGGGCCGCCCGTCTGGGAGAGCTCGTGGCAGGCGGCGCACAGCGCGGACACGTCGGCCGAGGGCACGTCCTGCATCTCGTCGACGAACAGGGCGATCCCGACGCCGAGGTCGGCCGCGACCGACGCGGCCTCGGCGAACAGTTCGGTGAGATCGACTTCCAGGTCACCTGAGTCGGCCCGGCCCCGCTGTGCTGGCACGTCGATGCCGAGCGCGAGGGTGAGAGAGGATCCCTTCGGCGCCTTCGGGTCGTGCTGGGCGAACGCCTTGAGCACACCGAGGAAGTATTCGACCCGGTCCGGGGCGCGATGCCGGGGCGCAAGTTCGCGCACCGCCATGTGCAGCGCGGCCGCGACCGGCCGCCGGATTGACTGCTCCGGGCGGGCTTCGATCTTGCCGGTACCCCACAGCCGCTGCAGGGCCATCGACCTGAACGTGTTGAGCAGCACCGTCTTGCCGACGCCCCGGAGTCCGGTGAGCACCATGCTCCGCTCCGGGCGTCCCCGGGCTATCCGCTCGAGCACCACCTCGAACTGCCTGATCTCCCGGTCGCGCCCGGTGAGTTCTGGCGGTCTCTGCCCCGCGCCGGGGGCGTACGGATTGCGCACCGGATCCATGGCATTGGACTCTATGGCCTGATCTAGCCTCAACCCTAGATTTGCTTAGAAAGCCCTACCGGCGTGTCGCGGACCGGAACGTCTCAGGGCTGCCGGGGTTTGTTAATGCGGGCCAGGAAGGCGTTGTAGGCCGCCAGCTGCTCGTCATCGTCGTCGACGCTTTCCGTTCCGCTGGCCGGGGCGGTCCGCCGCGGCGCGGCGCCGGTGGAGCCGGCGGTGGCGCTGCCGGTGGAGCTGGCGTCGCGGTGCGAGCTGACCAGCGTGGCGAAGTTCGCCCGGCGCGCGACCTCCAGCCACCCGAGTCCTCCGTCGCTGCGCGTCTCCCGGCTCCAGGCGAAAAACACCGCCAGCACCAGCGCGAACATGATCCCGGCGCCGCCCACCCACATCACCGCGCCGCCGGTGTGCACGTCGTTGATCGCGCTGGGCGCCCAGCTCGGCCGCAGCCGCGCCAGCGCGGGGAACGGGTTGCTGCTCTCCGAGCCCAGGATGAGACCGGTGAACGCGTCCACCGGCATGGCGATGAAGAGCAGGAAGATCCGGGACGGATAGGAAACCCGCCACCTGATTGGCTCGCGCCCGATCAGCGGCAGGAAGTACAGGTAACCGGCCGCAAGGTACAGGGCATGCTCGCCGTCGTGGACCGTCCCGTTGGTCAGGACCAGGTTCATGAAACCGGTGAGGTGCGTACCGACAATGGTCGTGAGGTAGAGCACGGTGCCGAACGGAGGCCAGGTAACAGCCGTCATCACCCGCGAGCGCAGCGCCTTCTTGGTCCACGTATGCAGGGGATTGCGGCTCGCGTGCAACAGCAGCGTGGCCGGCTGGCCGACGACGAGCAGCGGCGGCGCGACCATGATCAGCAGCAGGTGCTGGATCATGTGATCCGAGAAGAGCACGTCGTCGTAGCTGCCGATGCCGCTCTGTGTCGCGATCACGACCACGGCCAGGCCGCCGAGGAACAGCCCGGTCCGCCACAGCGGCCACGGCCGGGCCGGATGGCGGCGCCGCACCCGCAGCACGCCCCACAGGTACAGGCCCGCCGCCACCACGACGAAGCCCGTGACCACCGGGGCGAACTGCCACCGGGTGACGACCGGAAGCAGGCCGAAAGGCGGCAGTTGCTGGCTTCCCATGCCGCCGAGACTACTAGGCCGCCATCAGGCCCGGCGGCGCCGGTCCTGGACCCGCGCGGTCTGGCCGGCACGATGGCCCGCTGTGCCGGCCCCAGTCGGCAGGATGTGCCACCGTGCCCCCTGGCCGCCACCTGCCGTCGAGGCTCTGGACGGCATCTGGTGTTACCTGCGGGCCGCGACTTGGCTGGCGAGGATGTCGCGTAGCTCGTACGTTACGCCGTCTGGGTACAGGTCAAGAGTTGCTTCCAGATCGCGCCGCTCGGCTGGGGTTGAGTATGCGCCAAGCTCGCGCTCCAGCTCAGCGCGGCGGGAGCGGGCCGGTTTAGGACTGGCCGGGGCGAGTATGGCGACCACGAGGAACAGCAGTCCCGGGATCATGACCACGCCGACCGGATTGCTACGCAGCATGACGCCGACCACCGTAAGCACGACCCCGGCCCCCAGTCGCCAGTCGGCCTGCACGGCGCGGGCCAACCGGATCACGCCAATAACTGCGAGCAGCGCGCCAGTCCGAATGCAGCTGCGGATCCGCCTCGGGCGTGCGCCCCGCGTGAACCACGGGAGACCGTAGCGGTCCGGCCCGGCATGACTGCTCCACACCACTAGGGTTCGCCGATGTGGTCGCAGCCTCATCGCAGCCTCCTGCACCCCTGAGCTCACTCCGCGTGGCCTTAATGGTACGCTTCCGCGCTCTTTAAGGAACGTCCCGCGGGCCAGCGGAGCTCAGGTTGAGCGGAGGGCGTGGGATTCGAACCCACGGTGACGTTGCCGCCACAATGGTTTTCAAGACCATCGCCATCGGCCACTAGGCGAGCCCTCCTGTGCGTAACAGCCTACGGTAACGCCGAGCGGGACGTCAGCCGGCGCGGCCGGGCCAGCCCGTCGCCCACGATCGCGGCCAGGGACAGGTACGCATCGGCCGTGTCGCTGCCGAGGTATTCGAGTTCGACCTCCGCGCCCTCCTCCAGGTGCGGATCGTAGGGAATTCGCGTTACCGCGCGGCACCGGGCGGCGAAGTGATGCTCGAGCCGGTCGAGGTCGACGGTGCTCTTGCTCTTCGGCCGGATCGCCGAAAGCACCACGACGCCGTTCCGGACCAGGTCGCCGCAATGGTGGGCTTCCAGCCAGTCCAGGGTCGCGCTCGCGCTCCGCGCGCCGTCCACCGACGGCGAGCTGACCAGGACGATCTGATCGGCCAGCCGGAGCACTCCGGACATGGCCGAATGCAGCAGGCCGGTCCCGCAGTCGGTGATGCAGATCGAGTAGAAGTGCTCAAGCATCCGGGCCGCGTCACAGTAGTCATCGGCGCCGAAGGCGACGGAAACCGCGGGATCACGATCGGAGGCGAGCACCTCGAGCCGGCTCGGCGCCTGGGAGGTGAAAGCCCGTACGTCGGCGTAACGGCGGACCTGGTCCCGTTCGTTCAGCAGGTCCCTGATCGTGGCGGCCGTCTCCAGGCGGACCTTGTCCGAGAGCGTGCCTCGGTCGGGGTTGGCGTCGACGGCTATCACCCGGTCGCCGCGCAGCGTCGCGAGCGTGGCACCGAGGCCCACCGCCGTGGTCGTCTTGCCGACGCCGCCCTTAAGGCTCAGCACCGCGACCCGGTGGTGGCCGCCCGCGACCGGGGTCCGCACCTGGTTGATGAGATTGCGACGGCGCATCTCGGCCGGCGATTCGCCGAACCTGATCAGCCCCCCGGTGGCCCGGTAGACGCTGCGGCGCCAGCCCGGTCCGGGTGCCGCCCGCTTGCCGTGCAGCAGCGACTCGGTGGTCAGGGCGTCTGAGGTCTCATGCACGGCGGCTGGCCGCGGTCCCGTCGCCAGTGCAGACTCCGGCGGCGGGGCAAGCTCCGGCGGCGGGGCGAGCACGTCCTCCCAGAGCCCGGCGCGGACGCTGGCCTCGGTCGGTGCCGGGCCGAGATCCCAGCGTCGGCTCGTAGCCTGCGGCGTGGCGGGTCCGGGCGGCTCCGGGATCTCGAGATCGGGGAGCGGCTCCATCTGCGGCCCGGAACCGGCGTCATGGGTGAAGCCGAGGTCGGGCAGGTAACCGCCGCCCTGCGGCCCGTACCCGGGGTCCGGTCCGTACCCGTCCTCTGGCCCGTACCCGGAGTCGGGCTCGTACCCGGAATCTGGCCCGTACCCGGGGTCCTGCGGGTAGCCCAGTTGGCGCGTGTAGCCGGCGTCGAGCTCATACCCAGCGTCCAGCGCGGACCCAGGTCCAGGCCGATAGCCCGGCTGCCCCGGACCCGGCTGCCCCGGACCCGGCTGCCCCGGACCCGGCTGATGGTTCCTCGGGCCGGCCTGGTCGGTGGCGACAGGTAGGTAGCCAGGTCCCTGCGGATACTTCAGGTCGTGCGGATAGAACGCAGACTGCGGGTAAGCCGGCGAGATCAGGGCCGGTCCGGGCGGATGAGGGTCGGCTTCCTGGCCGACCACGCCGACTTCGCCGACTTCGCCGACGACGGAGCCGCCCTCCTTGGGCGGCAGCGCACCGGACCGGCCGGCGGCACCGTCGGGCCGGTCTGCTGGGACGTCGTCATCGGAAAAGGCGTCAGCATCCTGGGCCGCTGGGCCGGACATCTTCGGCGTAGGTTTGCGGGTGGTCACGGGTCCCCCTTGGTCCTCATGGGTGGGGCGCATCCGGGCGGGATTCGTGCATCTATCAGAGCCTAAGCCAAAGCACTCGCGATTTCGACACCCAGTGCACTGGCCTGGTGGCACTGAGTGGCGAAACGGGCCCTCACGGCTAAGCGGATACCCGGTGGTGACACAGTGGGCAGGCCCGGCCCGAGCACCGGCCGTCGACCGAAAAGCGAAGAAGCGAAGGAACCAAAGGAAGCGAAGGAGACGTCATGCACGCCGTCGTCATCACCGAACCCGGCGAACCAGAGGTCCTGCGCTGGCTCGAGGTTCCCGACCCGGTCCCCGGTCCGGGTGAGGTGATCGTCGAGGTCGCAGCCAGCGGGGTGAACCGTGCCGACCTGATGCAGCGCGAGGGCCACTACCCGCCGCCGGAGGGGGCGTCGCCCTACCCGGGCCTGGAGTGCTCCGGCCGGGTCATGGCCGTCGGCGACGGGGTCACCGCCTGGCGGCCCGGTGACGAGGTGTGCGCGCTGCTGTCCGGCGGCGGCTATGCGGAGCTGGTCGCGGTGCCGGCCGGGCAGCTGCTTCCGGTGCCAGGCAAAACAGGCGTCATCCACGCGGCGGCGCTGCCCGAGACCGTCTGCACGGTGTACGCGAACCTCTTTCAGGTGGCCGGGCTGGCCCGCGGCGAGACGCTGCTGGTGCACGGCGGCAGCAGCGGGATCGGCACGATGGCGATCCAGCTCGGCAAGGCGTTCGGCGCCAGGGTCGCCTGCACCGCGGGATCAGAGCGAAAGCTGGACCGGTGCCGCGAGCTCGGCGCGGACGTGACCATCAACTACCGCGACGAGGACTTCGTCGCGGCGCTGCGGGACGCGACCGGCGGGGCGGGCGCGGACGTCATCCTGGACATCATGGGCGCGAGCTACCTGGAACGTAACCTGGCCGCACTGGCGATCAACGGCCGCCTGGTCATCATCGGCCGCCAGGGCGGCAGCAAGGCCGAGATTGACCTGGGTGTCCTTCAGGGCAAGCGGGCCAGCGTGCACGCCACGACGCTGCGGGCGCGGCCGGCCCGCGAGAAGGCGGCGGTGGTGGCGGCGGTGCGTGAGCACGTGTGGCCGCTCGTCGAGGCCGGGAAGATCGCGGCCATCATCGACAGGGAGCTGCCTATGTCCCAGGCACCGCAGGCCCACCGGGCGATGGCGGCCAGTGAGCACATCGGCAAGATCCTGCTCGTGGCGAATGACCCCCCCGGGCCTTGGCAGTAGGCGTGATCGGACAGACTAGGGGAATGAGCGACGGGATGAACCCTCAATCACAAGAGCACCCGCAGATCCTCGTGGTGGGACCGGAGGGCATAACGACGGCGGGCAGCGAGCAGGACGAGAACGCCAGCCACGAGCGTCCGGTCACCGAGATGGTCGAGCAGCCGGCCAAGGTCATGCGCATCGGCAACATGATCAGGCAGCTGCTCGAGGAGGTCCGGGCGGCGCCGCTTGACGAGAAGAGCCGGGCCCGGCTGAAAGAGATCCACGAGAGCTCCATCAAGGAACTCGAGGACGGCCTCGCGCCCGAGCTCGTCGAAGAGCTTGAGCGGCTGTCGCTGCCGTTCGAGCAGGGAGGGGTGCCCCCCAGCGAGAGCGAGCTGCGGATCGCCCAGGCCCAGCTGGTGGGCTGGCTGGAGGGCCTGTTCCACGGCATCCAGACCACACTGTTCGCCCAGCAGATGGCGGCTCGCTCCCAGCTCGAGCAGATGCGCCGAGCTCTCCCGCCCGGGATGATGCCCCCGGATCAGGAGGCACAGCAGCAGCGCCCCACATCCGGCCCGTACCTTTAAGACCTTTTTTTCTGAACGGTCGTAGTGCCTCCGCCAGGAAAACCTCGACCGTCCCCGGAAAGCGCTATCCCGACGACACCGCGCTGACGACACCGCGCCCGACCCGAGTGAGGCGGACCGGTGGAACGTAGGGCCGGTTATGCGGCGCGGCGATCGCCGGCCGGCCGATCCTAGTGACGCTGAACCCAGGGTGGCTGCTACCCGCTGCTCCTAGGGGCGGCCGAAGCGCAGCCGTCCCAGCCAGGCGGCGGCCTCGGCGAACTCAGAGTCCGAGGTGCCCGACCGGATCGCGGTGGCGGCGCCGTCGCACCTGGCGTAGCTGCCCAGGAAGCGGACGTCCTGGCAGACCCGGCGCAGCCCCATCAGCGCCTCGCCGACCCGGGCGTCGTCCACGTGGCCTTCGCAGTCGATGAAGAAGTAGTACTGGCCGAGCCGGTC
>Ga0302325_10010316_pt1 | contig 20267 bp, 15 predicted proteins | sample Palsa_T0_2_FD_201948 | JGI IMG/M metagenome (GOLD analysis project Ga0302325, IMG submission 201948) | Peat permafrost microbial communities from Stordalen Mire near Abisko, Sweden - Palsa_T0_2 | ecosystem: Environmental > Terrestrial > Soil > Palsa > Peat permafrost | place: Sweden: Abisko...
TCGGCGGCAGGGAAATCAACACCGGCGTCAACGAGGCGGCGGCGACGAGGACGACCAGCAGGACAAGGTTTTCGGCCACGCGAACGGGGATGCTGGATTCCCTTGTCTGGAGATTGGCGTCGGGGTTTTGCATCAGGGCCGCGCCTTTAGTATCACGCTGATGGGACGCCATTTGTCAGGCTCATTGTGCCTGAGGCGAACACCCTACGCGTTTTCACGTACCGCGGGGAAAAATCCCTAGCGCCGCGGTGGGAGCAATTGATTGAGCATCGCGGCGGAGATCGGTAGGGTCTGGAATACCCGCGGCCGCATGGCCTCGGCGGCGGCAACGACCTCCGGATCGGATCGCCTCCAGCCAAAGTGCAGGGCGATCTCGACCAGCGACGATGGGATTTTTGGCGCGGATGAAAACTGACGCAATGCCCTGAGCAGATCCTGGCGGTCGTCCAATTCCGCAAAGAGCGCCACCCAAAGAATGGCCGGGACCTCGTTCTGGGGCAGCGAGAGATCTTCGCCCTGGTACAGGGCCGGCTCCCAGACGGCGGCGTCGGCGCCGACCGATCCCAGCCGATTCACAAAGAAGACCCGATGCAGGTCCGCATACGCGGGGCGCCAGGCATTTTCGCGATAGAGGGCGGCGATCACCTCATGGCTTTCGGCGATCGACAAAAGTGCGCCGTCGAAGCCGCACTGGCCTTGCAGTTCGTGAAAACGCCGGGGATCGCGCAGGGCGCCGAGATATTTTCTGACCGGGGCGACATCGGTGATGCGCGAATCGCTGTAAATGCGCAGCCCGGGAAAGTGAAACTCCAGGTATCCGCCGTCGGCCATGCTGTTGAACAGCGAACCCTGAAACCCGTTGGCGCGAAGATAGCCGGCGAAGGACACCGGGTAGGCCGAGCGGGACTCGCTGATCCCGAACCCATAGGGCATGCCCATGGACCGGTAAAACCCGCTGGACACGACCCAGGCGCCCAATCCGGCGGCGAGCAATGTCACTCCCCAGGTGACAGGCGCAGAATAGGCGGGGGACGGGGCAATGCGCGGCCGGATGGCCGCGATGAGCGGGGCGCCCAGGAAAACAAGCAGCGGGATATTTCGAAACGCGACGGTGCTGAGATAGAGCCCGAGGCCGGCGAGCAGAAGCGCGAAAAGCTCCTTCCGCGCGGCGGTGAAAGCGATCCAGATCGCGGCGGCCAGCAAAGCCGCCCAAACGCACCAGAAAAGATCAACGGTCCAGACGTGCGCCGGCACCGTCCAGGTCGGAAGCGCCTCCTGGATGGCGAAACGCAGCTGGCGGAGGACGTTCCCATAGACCGCGATCTCCGCCCAATTTCGGAAACCGAACGGCGAAGCGATGCTGGCCAGCGCGGTGAGCGCGAAGAGCCGCCAGAGTCCGGTCCGGCTCCCGCGCGCAACGGGCGCCTTGGGATCGGCCAGGCTCGCGATTTTCAGGCCCACCAGGATTGGCCCGAACGCGAAGTAGCCGTGGACGTTGGACCAAATCGCTTCCACGAGGGTAAATCGGAAAAGCTCCCACCGGCGGGGGGATTCCCCGTCCTTCCAGGTGGCCAGCCAGTGAATCTGCATGGCGAGAAATGCATACGAGAGGATTTCCGGGCGCTGCTCGAAGCGGGTCTGGCAGATCAGAACCGCCACGAGGGTGAGTGCGGCGTTCCACGCTCCCGCGGGAGATACCTTGCCGAGTCCAACAGGCGCCGCAGGGACGCGTCGCCCCACCTCAATCAGCCAGAATCCGAAGGCGATCCCCCAGAAAGCCATGAAAAACACGCTGACCGCGACGATTCCGCCCAGGGCGTACGCCCCCCGGATCGCCAGCTGGAACATCCAGTAAAGGTTGAGGAAGCCCTGCTGGTGGAGGATGAGATTATCCGGGGGTTGCGCCGTGAGCGTGCGCGCGACCCGTTCGCCGAGATAGAGGTGATACCAGATGTCCGGCCCGAACCACTGGTGGCAGAGCAGCAGGACCAACAGAATCGCGACAGAGACCCAAGGGAACCAGCGCATGAAGAAAAGTAGGAAGTAGAAAGTTGAAAGTGAACACTTCCAACTTTCAACTTTCACCTTCCTACTTTTCTACGGTTCGTAGTCGAGATACGGCCCCAGCCATTTTTCCGCCTCGGCTACGGTCCAGCCCTTGCGCGCGGCATAGTCCGAGATCTGGTCTCTTCCGATTTTGCCCACGCCGAAGTATTTCGCCTCGGGGTGGTTGAAATACCAGCCGCTGACGCTGCTCGCCGGATTCATCGCGCAACTTTCGGTCAGGGTGATGCCGGTGGCCGCCCCGGCCCCGAGAAGATCGAAGAGAATGGGCTTCTCCGTATGATCCGGGCAGGCGGGGTACCCGGGCGCGGGGCGCACGCCCCGGTAACGTTCGCGAATCAGCTCCGCGTGGCTCAGGTTTTCGGTCCGCCCGAAACCGCAGGCTTGGCGGGCCCGCTGGTGAAACATCTCGGCCATCGCCTCGGCGAGCCGGTCGCCCAGCGCCTGGGCCATGATGGCGGAGTAGTCGTCGAGCGCCGCCCGGAATTCGGCCGCGAACCCCTCCACGCCGTGGCCGGCCGTCACCGCGAATCCGCCGATATAATCGACCCGGGCGGCGCCTCCGGAATCACGGGGCGCGATGTAATCGGCCAGGGCGTCGTTGAACTGGCCCGCCGGTTTGTCGAGCTGCTGGCGCAAGGTGTGAAATACGGTGACGACCCGGCTGCGGGACTCGTCGGCGTAGACCTCGATGTCGTCACCGACGGCGTTGCACGGCCAGAAACCGACGACGGCGTTGGCGGTGAAGCGCTTTTCCGCGACGATCCGCGCGAGCAGCCTTTGGGCGTCGGCGAAGAGCTTGGTCGCCTCGACCCCGACGACCGCGTCGGTGAGGATGTCGGGATAACGGCCGTGCAATTCCCAGGCGCTGAAGAAGGGACCCCAGTCGATGAAAGGCACGACCTCGGAAAGCGGCACGGCGGGATACGCCCGCGCCCCGAAGAACTCGGGACGGGGAATGTCCACGGCCGCCCAGTCGAAGACCGGGTGGCGGGCGCGGGCCTCGGCCAGGGAGAGCAGGGGGCGCCGGCTCCGGCGCGCGGCAAACTCCTCCCGCTGGCGCTCCTGCTTCGAGCGCACCTCGGCCATGAACTTCGGCTTGTCGCCGTCGCTGAGGAGCGAACTGACGACATTGACCACCCGCGAGGCATCGAGCACGTGCACGACGCCCTGCGCGTACTCCGGGGCGATTTTCACGGCGGTATGCGCGGCGCTGGTGGTCGCGCCGCCGATGAGGAGCGGGATGGTCAGGCCCTCGCGTTTCATTTCCCGGGCGACGTGCACCATCTCGTCGAGGGAGGGCGTGATCAGGCCGCTCAGGCCGATCACGTCGGCTTTTTTCTCCCGCGCGGTCGCGAGGATTTTCTCGCAGGGCACCATCACCCCGAGGTCGATGACCTCGTAATTGTTGCAGGCGAGCACGACCCCGACGATGTTCTTGCCGATGTCGTGGACGTCGCCCTTGACGGTGGCGATGACGAACCTCCCGTTGGGGCGCGTCTGCCCGCCGGCCGCGGCGTGCAGCCGTTTTTCCTCCTCCATGTACGGCGTGAGCAGGGCCACGGCCTTTTTCATCACGCGGGCGGACTTGACGACCTGCGGGAGGAACATCTTGCCGGCGCCAAACAGGTCGCCGACCACGCGCATGCCGTCCATGAGCGGGCCTTCGATGACGTTCAGGGGGCGGGGATATCTCGCGGTATTTTGACGGGCCTCCTCGGTGTCCGCGTCGACAAAGGTGTCGATGCCCTTGACCATCGCGTGGCCGAGCCGTTCCTCGACGGTGCCCTGGCGCCACGCGCTCGAGGCCTCGCCGGCCGGCCGGGGACCCGTGGACGGGCCCGCCGCCGCCTTGGCCTCGATCTCGCGCGCCTTGATCTCCTCGGCGAAGGTGACGAGGCGCTCGGTGCTGTCGGGGCGGCGGTTGAGCAGCACGTCCTCGATCCGCTCGAGCAGATCCTTCGGTATCTCCTCGTAAACGTCGAGCATGCCGGCGTTGACGATGGCCATGTCGAGGCCGGCCCCGATGGCGTGGTAAAGAAATGCGGCATGCATCGCCTCGCGCACCGGGTTGTTGCCGCGGAAGGAGAAGGAGACGTTGCTCACGCCGCCCGACACCTTGGCGTGGGGGAGGGTCTGCTTGATCAGGCGGGTGGCCTCGAGGAAATCGACGGCGTAATTATTGTGCTCGTCGATGCCGGTTGCGACCGTGAGAATATTCGGATCGAAGACGATGTCCTCGGGCGGAAAACCGGCCCGGTCGACCAGCAGCCGGTAGGCGCGCGTGCAGATGCGCACCTTCGCATCGCGGTCGGCCGCCTGGCCCTGTTCGTCAAACGCCATCACGACCGCGGCGGCGCCATAGCGCCGCACCAGCCCGGCGCGGCGCAAAAACTCGGCCTCGCCGTCCTTGAGCGAGATGGAATTGACGACCCCCTTGCCCTGCAGGCACTTCAGGCCGGCCTCGAGCACGCTCCATTTCGACGAGTCGATCATCACCGGCACGCGTGAAATTTCCGGCTCCGCCGCGATGAGGTTGAGGAATTTCACCATCGTGGCCTCGCCGTCGGTCATCCCCTCGTCGACGTTGACGTCGATGAGGTTGGCGCCGCTTTCGACCTGCTGGCGGGCGATCGCGACCGCGGCGTTCCAGTCTCCCGCCTTGATGGCCCGGGCGAATTTCGGGGAACCGGTGATATTCGTCCGCTCGCCGATGACGAGAAACTGGGCGGCGGCGTTATTCACGAACGACCAGGGGTTCCAATCCGCTCAGGCGCATGGCGCGGGATCCGGCCGGAATGCGGCGCGGACTGCGCCCCCGGACCGCCGCGGCGATCGCGGCGATGTGGGCCGGGGTGGAGCCGCAGCAGCCGCCGGCCAGGTTGAGCCAGCCGTTGGCCGCGAATTCCCCGAGCACGGCGGCCATCTCGGCCGGCGTCTCGTCGTAGCCGCCAAAGGCATTGGGCAGGCCGGCGTTGGGGAAGCAGGTCACGTGGCAGCCGGCGATCCCCGCGAGCTCCTCGACATAGGGGCGCATCGCGCGTCCGCCGAGCGCGCAGTTGATGCCGACGCTGAAAGGCCGCGCATGGGCGATGCTGGCGTAAAACGCGTCGATGGTCTGCCCGGAGAGCGTGCGGCCCGACGCATCGGTGATGGTCGCCGACACCATGACCGGGATCCGGCGGCCGATCCCGTCAAACAACGCCTCGAGGGCGAACAGCGCGGCCTTGGCATTGAGCGTGTCGAAGATCGTCTCCAGCAGCAGCGCATCCACCCCGGCTGCCACCAGGGCTCGCGCCTGTTCGGTATAGGCGGCGGCCACTTCGTCCCAGGTGGTCGCGCGGAAGTCGGGCCGGTTGACGTCCGGCGACAGCGACAGCGTCCGGTTGGTCGGGCCGATTGCGCCGGCGACGAAGCAGCGTCGCCCGGGCGTGGCGCTCTCGGCGGCGCGCGCGGCCTTCAGGGCCAGGGCGGCGGCGGCGGCGTTGATCTCGGGCACGAGGAATCCGGTCTGATAGTCCGACTGCGAAATCGAGGTCGAGTTGAAGGTGTTGGTCTCCACGATGTCGGCCCCCGCCGCAAAATAGGCGGAATGGATCTCTTCGACGATGTCGGGGCGCGTCAGGCACAGCAGGTCGTTGTTCCCCTTCAGGTCGCACGGATGGTCGCGAAAGCGCTCGCCGCGAAAGTCGGCTTCCTCCAGGGCATGGGATTGGATCATCGTCCCCATCGCGCCATCCAGGACGGCGATCCGCTCGTCGAAGAGCTGGGAAAAATTCGAATTTCGAATTTCGGATTTCGAAATGTCTGGATTCATCGGGTTTTGACCAACGCTAAGGCGGCGGCGGCGTTTTGCAAGAGTCATATCTATAAATATGGATATGATGATATGTTTTTACTTGCTGTGAAATCCGCCACCCGCCTGTCTTCTCGTGCGTCAGCCGTGCCGACACCCATGAAATATCGCCTCCTCCTGATCGCAGCCGTGGCCGGCGTGGCCGTCGCGCGCGGCCAGAACGTGCCGCTCCAGCTCGCGCCGGTCGTGGTGACCGCCACGCGGGTGGCGGAGTCGTCCGCCACCGTGGGCACCGACGTCGACGTGGTGACCGGCTCGGATCTCGAGCGGCAGCAGCTCACGTCCCTCCAGGACGCATTGGGGGCCATCCCCAGCGCCCCGAATTTCGCCACCGGGCAGTCGGGGGCTTCCGACTCGATTTTTTTGCGCGGCGCCAATTTCGACCAGACGCTCTTCCTGGTGGACGGCATCAGGCTGAATGACGCCAATACCGACTATGGGGTCTTTCTCGGAGGCGCCCGGATGTTCCCCGGCGACAGGCTCGAGGTGGCGCTCGGCCCGCAAAGCACGCTTTACGGCAGCGACGCGGCGGGCGGCGTGGTGTCCCTGTCCACCCAGAAGGGGGCCGGCGCGCCGACGGAGGCCATTTCGGCCGAGGCCGGCACATTCAACACCGAGGACGGCTCAATCACCGCGCAGGGAACCGCCGGAAAGTGGGCTTATAATGCCGCCGCCGCGGGCAGCCAGACCGACAATGACCGGATCAACAACGCCTTCGACAGCGCCAACTTCGCGCTCCGCGTCGATGACAACGCCGGGACCTATGTCTCGGTCGGGGCGACGCTGCGCAGCCTGGTCTCCCATTACGGCGATCCCAGCGACGAATACACCAACGATCCCATCTCCCATGAGACGGAGGACAACTGGCTCGGCACGATCTTTGCCAATGCGCAGCTGACGCAGTATATCGCGAGCCACCTGACCCTGGGCGGGCAGGACGTGCATTACAACGCGCTCATCAATGCGACCAGCTACTCGCCGCTGGAGACCCAGATCGAGGAGGATCGGCGCGGCGTCATCGATTGGCAGAATACCATCCAGATGACCCAGCAAAACCGGCTGGTCGCGGGCGTGACCGCCGAGGACGACACGAGCCTCGACACCGGCTATGGCAATATTAACCAGCGCCAGACTATCCTGGCCCTCTTTGGGGAGGACGAGTGGAATCCCCTGCAGGGCGTGTACCTCACGGGCGGCCTGCGCCGCGATGATTACGACACTTTTGGCGCGGTCACCACCGGAAGGCTGACCGCGGCATTGCTGATGGCGGATAACACCCTGAAACTGCGCGGCAGTTACGGCACCGGATTCAACGCCCCAAGCTTCCTGGATCTCTATGGAGTGGATCAGGACTATGCGGGAAACCCGAAACTCCGGCCGGAACGCTCGCAGGGCTGGGACATGGGCGCCGATTTTTACGCCCCGGAAAACCACGGAACGCTGAGCCTGACCTGGTTCCAGACCGATTTTGAAAACCTGATCGTCGACAATTTCGACGTGACCCCGGGCACGACGGAGAACGTCGGCGAGGCGCGGACCCGCGGCGTCGAACTGGCGCTCAAGACGGTGCTGGCCGGCGTCATCCAGACCCGGCTCACCTACACCCGGCTCGAGGCGGACGATCTCACCGACGAGACCCCGCTGCTGCGGCGGCCGCGGTACGACGCCAATGCGGATCTTTGGTATGATTTCGGCCGCGGTCTCAGCCTGGGCGCCGGCGCGGGCTGGGTGGGCACGCGGGCGGATGTCGACGCCCAGACGTTTCTTACCGTATACGATCCCAGTTATGTCGTGGCGCGGGTTTATGCGGCCTGGAAAATCAACGGCCACCTCACCGTCAAGGTGAGGGTCGAAAATGCGCTGGATAAACAATACGAGCCGGTGAACGGATACCCGGCGCTGGGCCGGGGCATCTTTGGCGGCGCGGAGTGGAAGTTTTAAGGTAGACACGCGCCGGGCCCGCCGCGTTCCTCCGAGGGAAGCGGACTGGAGACCGCTTCTACTTTGGTGAGCACTCAGATTTAGCGGGGAGAGCCCACGATGGTTCCGAGCGCGCAGCCCAGCCATACCGCCAGCAGGCACAGGACCACCGAGCTGGCGATGTTGGCGCCGGCGTACAGCCATTCGCCTCCGCGAGCGAGGGTGAGGGTTCGCAGGCTGAAGGCCGAAAACGTGGTGTAGCCTCCGCAGATGCCGGTCATCAAAAACAGGCGCGCCTCAGGCCCGGCAAACCAGCGGTGCGACGACTGGGTGGCGCCGTAAATGAAGCCGATCAGGAACGAACCCGTGATATTTACGATGAGCGTGCCCCAGGGAAACGCCGCCCCCAGCTGCCCGGCAACCACGGTGTCGATGAAAAAACGGAGCATGCTGCCGAGCGCTCCGCCCAAGCCGATGAGAAGATAAAGAAGCATGATGAATCCAGAAATTACTGGTAGGAGTCATCAGCATCGGCGAGCCGTGCAGTTTACCCTTGCGGGAAGGCAGAATCCATTGCCTGAGTTCAGGCAAAGCATGGGACGATTTTTGGCAAGCGCGTTTCTGCCCCTCGCCGTCCTGGCCGGCGGGGCCACCTTGGGCGCCACTGAGCCGATGGCGGCGCGGGTGGTGCTCCTGGCCAATCGCGACGACCCCGATTCCGTGCCCATCGCGCAGCATTACGCCGAGGCGCGCGGCGTGCCGGCCGCCAACATTCTTGCCTTCGGCATGCCTCTGACGGAGACGATTTCATGGTCCCAATTCATTGCCACCGTCTGGCAGCCGCTGCAGGATGAGCTGGTCCGCCGGCATTGGATCAGCGCGGCGGCGACGGGGCTCACCGACGAGGTGGGCCGCCGAAAATACGTCATCTCGGGCCACCACATCGCGGCGCTCGTCGTCTGCCGGGGCGTGCCCCTGCGAATCGAGAACGACCCCGTGCTTTATGCCGCGACCCCGCGCCCGACCGACCGGAGCGAGTTTCGCACCAATGCGGGCTCGGTGGATTCCGAACTGAGCCTGCTCGCGAAAAGCGGGGGTTATCCGATCGACGCGTGGGTGGCGAATCCGCTGTTCGGCCGGGATCAACCCAGCGAGCGCGAACGCTCCCAGGTCGTGGAGGTCGCGCGGCTCGACGGTCCGACGGCCGCCGATGCCCGGTCGCTCGTGGATCGCGCCCTGCTCGCCGAGCGATCGGGCCTGATCGGGCGCGCCTACGTGGTCATGGACGGCACCTACGCCGACGGCAACCGCTGGCTGGAGCGAACGGCCGCGCAAATCCAGGCGTTGAGTTTTGACACGGTGATCGACCGCAAATCCGGCAGTCCGCCGATCGCGACGCGCTCCGACGCGCCCGCGCTTTATTTTGGCTGGCATGATTCCAACCTCGACGGAGCGTTTGCCCTGCCGGGATTCCGCTTTCCGCCGGGCGCGATCGCGCTGCATATCCACAGTTACTCGGCAAGCACGCTGCGTTCCACCACCGCCGGCTGGTGCGGCCCGATGGTGGCCCGGGGGGTCACCGCGACGGTGGGAAACGTCTTCGAGCCTTACCTGCAGCTCACCCACCGGCCGGACCTGCTTTTCCGGGCCCTGGCGCGCGGTGACACGCTGGCGGACGCGGCCTATTACGCGCTGCCGGCGCTGAGCTGGCAATCGGTGCTGATTGGAGATCCCCTCTACCGGCCCTTTTCCGTGGCGCTGCGGGACCAGTTGAAAAATCTCGACGATTTGCCGACGGATCTGGCCAGCTACCCGGTGCTGCGGTTGATGCACCTGCTCGATGCGGCCAACCGGCCGGACGAGGCCGTTTCCGTGGCGCGCGCCGCCTTGCGCGAGCGGCCGGGTCTCTTCGCGCTGAGGGTGGGGCTGGCCCAGCGGCTCCTGCGCGCGGGCAAATTGGCGGAGGCGGCGGCCGCCCTCGCGCCGGCCGCAAAGACCAGGGCCTTCGCCGCCGACCAGTGGGCGCTGGCGCGCGACGGGGCCCAGCTTCTCGTCGCCAGCGGCGATCCCAAGAATGCGGTCGAAATTTACCGCCATCTTTTCGGAGTCAAGGCGCTGCCCACGGAGCTGCGCGCCCAATGGCTGGTCGAGGCGCGCGGAGTCGCGGTCAGCGCCAATGACCTGAAACAGGCCGACGCCTGGCAAAAGGACCTCGATGACCTGAAGGCCCAGCTGCAGCAGGGAGGCAAGTGATTGAGGTGGGGCGACGCGTCCTCGCGGCGCCAGTTCGGGCAGAGTCGAAGCAGGCGTCGCGGGGACGCGCCGCCCCACCTTCAGAGTTTGGTGACGATCTTGTCGGCCAGGCCGTAGGCAATGGCTTCGTTCGCGTTCAGGTAGAAATCGCGGTCGGTATCGCGGCCGATCTTGTCGATCGACTGGCCCGAGGCGTTGGCGAGGATATGGTTCAATTCGGCGCGAATTTTTTCCATCTCCTGGGCCTGGATGTTGATATCGGCGGCCGGGCCGATGAAGCGGCCGGAAATGAGCGGCTGGTGGATCAGCACCCGGGCATGAGGGAACAGGAGCCGGCGGCCCTTGGGGGCGGCGCTGAGCAGGATCGACCCCATCGACGCGGCCATGCCGGTCACGACCACCGTGACGGGCGCGGTGATCAGCTGCATCGTGTCGTACACCGCCATTCCCGCGGTGATGGAGCCACCCGGGGTATTGATGTAGAACGTGATGTCCTTGTCCGGGTCTTCCGCCTGGAGATAGAGCAGCCGCTCGCAGATATCCTTGGCGGTCTCGTCGGTGACGGCGCCCCACAGGAAAATTTTGCGCTGCTCAAGGAACTTTCGCTGGATGAGCGTCGCGGTCGGCGAGGGCATTTTGGTTTCCGCAGCCACCTCGGGCTCGTCGTCCTCGTCATCGAGGCGGGGAAGCGAGGCGTTGCGACCGGGCTGGAGGTTGGTGAAGTGAGACATGCAGTTCCCATGGTGGTCAAATCTGTGCATTTGGCAAGGGCGGTTGAAGGTGGGGCGGCTTGTCCCCAAGACGCCTCATAGACGTAGCAGCGGCATGCTGCCGCTGCTGGACGCGACCTGGAGATCGCGTCTACCTTTCAATTGCCATCAGGAGACGGGTTTCCCATGGTCCGGACGTGGAAAGCATTTCCGGAACGATCGTCGATGCGGTGAACCGGCGCATTTTTCACGGGACGGTCGAGTGGTCCCGCGGCGTCATTCGCCGGGTCACGCCGGGACGGCGCGGCCGGCACAGCGGCCTGATCATGGCGGGGTTCGTGGACGCGCACATTCACATCGAAAGCTCGCTGCTGCCACCGGCGGAATTTGCGCGGCTGGCGGTCGTGCACGGCACCGTGGCGACGGTGTCCGACCCGCATGAGATCGCCAATGTGCTCGGGGTGCGGGGCGTTGATTACATGATTTCCGAGGGTCGCCGCACGCCCTTCAAGTTCTGTTTTGGGGCGCCGGCGTGCGTCCCGGCCACCGATGCGGAAACCGCGGGCGCGGTCCTCGATGCCCGGGCGGTGGCTCGGCTCCTGGGCCGTCCGGAGATCGGCTACCTCTCCGAAGTGATGAACTTTCCCGGCGTGCTGCGGCGCGAGCCGGGCATGATGGCCAAGATCGCCGCCGCGATCCGCGCGGGAAAGCCCGTGGACGGCCATGCTCCCGGGCTCCGCGGCCGCGCCGCCGCCGCCTACGCCGCCGCGGGGATCACGACCGACCACGAGTGCTTCACGCTCGCGGAGGCCCGGGACAAGCTTCGGGCGGGGATGAAAATCCTGATCCGCGAAGGGTCGGCGGCCCGGAACTTCGATGCGCTGGCGCCCCTGCTGAAGACCCATCCGGAGAGCTGCATGTTTTGCTGCGACGACCTGCATCCGGATTTGCTGGTGAAGCACCATATCGACGCCCATGTCCGCCGCGGCCTCGCCTTCGGTGCAAATCGCCTGGACCTGCTGGTCTGCGCCTCGGTCAATCCGGTGCGGCACTACGGGCTCGAGGTCGGCCTCCTGCAGGTGGGCGACCCGGCGGATTTCATCGTGGTGGGCGATTGGCGGCGTTTCCGCGTGCGGCGCACGTATATCGGCGGCCGCCTGGTGGCGGCGAATGGCCGCAGCCATTTACCCCGGTTGAAGTCGAAGGCGATCAATAAGTTCAGGGCTCTTCCGCGATGCGCGGCGGACTTCGCCGCGCCGGCCGGCCGGGGCCGGCTCAACGTCATCGTGGCGCGCAACGGGCAGCTCGTTACGGGCCGGCGGCGCCTGCGCGCCACGATCGCGGCGGGCCTGGCGGTGCCGGATCCCGCCCGGGACCTCTTGAAAATCGTGGTGGTCAACCGGTACGCGCCGCGGGCGCCGGCGGCGGTGGGCTTTGTGCGCGGCTTTGGCCTGAAGGAAGGAGCCCTGGCGTCGTCGGTGGCCCACGATTCGCACAACATCGTGGCGGTGGGGGCGAGCGACGCGGCCTTGGCGGCGGCCGTTAATCTGGTCATCGCGCGCCGCGGTGGGTTGAGCCTCGTCGGGAGGGGCCGCCGCGAGATCCTGCCGCTGCCGATCGCCGGCCTGATGGCGACAGCCGACGGTTACGCCGTGGCGCGGTCCTACTCCCGCCTCGACGCCCTGGCCAAGCAGCTCGGCAGCCGGCTATCGGCGCCCTTCATGACCCTTTCGTTCATGGCGCTGCTGGTGATCCCCGACCTCAAGCTAAGCGACCGCGGCCTCTTCTCCGGCTCACGCTGGAAGTTCGAAACGCTTTTTGAGTGATGTGCCGGTTTGAGGGTGGGGCGAGTTGTCCCTAACGCGCCTGTCCGGCCGCTGAGCCGAGCTGGCGGGTTGGGGACAACTCGCCCCACCTCGAACATGCACCGCTATGCGGCATCAGTCCTGCTTGCTTTAGGGCAGTGAACCCGACTTCTTCCGCGCTGACGCCCAAAGGGGCCTATCGTCTGACCAAGATCGTGTTCACGCTGGGCCCCGCCACGGAGAGCGAGGAGATGCTGGAAAAGCTGATTTTGGCCGGAGTCGACGTTTGCCGGCTCAATATGGCGCATGCCGACGGCGAGTGGACCCGGACGATGATCCGGCGCGTGCGCGAGGTTTGCCGCCAGTCGGAGCGTCACATTGCGATCCTCATGGATGTGAAGGGCCCGGAGATCAGGACCGGCGATTTGCCGGCGGCCGTCGATCTGGTCGAAGGGCAGCTGATCGACCTCCTGCCGGTGCGCGGCGCCGCGGAGGACGGGATCCTGGCTGTGAGCGTCAATTACCCGCTCATGGGCGGTGATGTTTCAATCGGCACGATGGTGTTGGTCGACAGCGGCCTGATCCGCCTCGAGGTGCTGACCACCTCCGCGGCGCGGGTGCGCTGCCGGGTGGTCGTGCCGGCGAGGCTCGGCAGCCGCCGCCATATCAATTTGCCGGGAGTGAAGGTGCGGCTGCCGGCCCTGACCAACAAGGATCGCGCGGATATCGCGGTGGGTGTCGAGGAGAAGGTCGATTATTTCGCGCTGTCGTTCGTTCGGGAAGCCGACGACATCGATATCCTGAGACGCTTTCTGACGGACATGAAGAGCGAGGCGCGCATCATTGCGAAGATCGAGGACCAGTCCGGGATCGCCAATCTGAGTGAAATCATCGTCGCCGCCGACGCGGTCATGGTCGCCCGCGGCGACCTCGGCATCGAGGTGCCGATGGAGGACCTGCCCCTGATCCAGAAGCGGATGATCGAAGCCTGCATCCGGCACCGCAAGCCGGTCATCGTCGCGACCCATCTGCTCGAGTCCATGATCATGTCTCCCGTGCCCACCCGCGCAGAGGTCAGCGACATTGCCACCGCGGTATGGTCGACGTCGGACGCGATCATGCTTTCGGGCGAAACGACCACGGGCCGGTATCCGCTCGAATGTGTGCAGTTTATGAAACGCGTGGCCGGACGCATCGAGGGCAGCGCAACCAAGGGCTACAACACCGCGCTGCCGCTCAAGACCAACAAGGATCGGTTGCTGAGGTCCGCGATCACGCTCGCCCAGGAGATTGGAGACGCCGGCGTCGTGGTGTTCACGCGCAGCGGCCTTTTGCCCCAGACGCTGTCCGCCCTGCGGGCGTGGCGGTGTCCCATTTACGCGTTTACGGATGAGCCCCAGGTCTTTCGCCATATGCTGCTGATGTGGGGAGTCGAGCCGTTCCTGATGAACTTCATGCCCGATCCCGAGGAGACGATTCGCGACGCTTTCGCCTATCTCCTGCGCCGCGGCTGGGTGAAGCCGGGCGATTGGATGGTCGTGGTCACCAACGTGCTCGCGGGGGAAAAAACGCTCGATTCGATCCAGATGCGGCCCGTCGAATGAGCCTGGCTTAAGGTAGACGCGGCGTGCCGCCGCGTATCGACTGAGGAACGCGGCGGGACGCGGCGTCTACTTTTTCAGTAGGGGATCTTGTCGGGCTTGGAGACCCAATTGGCGAAGGTGGATTGGGCGGCGTCGCGCAGCAGGGGGTGCATCTTGATCGTGCGCTTCCCCGGGGGCAGCGGAATCTGGCGATAGATAAAATCGTCGTCGAAACCGATTGCCGCGGCGTCGGTGCGCGTGTTGGCGTAATAAACCTGGGGGATGTGCGCCCAGTAAATGGCCGCCAGGCACATGGGGCAGGGTTCGCAGCTGGTGAAAAGCTCGCAATCGGCCAGCTTGAACGTCCCGAGTTCGCGGCAGGCTTCCCGGATCGCCGTCACCTCGGCGTGCGCGGTCGGATCGTTGGTCGACGTCACCCGGTTCGTGCCGCGCGCGACGATTTGCCCCTGGCGCACCACGACGCAGCCAAACGGGCCGCCGCGGTTGGAGCGCACCCCCTCCTCGGCCAGCCGGATGGCCTCACGCATGAATTCTTCAGCTTTCAAATTCATTCTTCGGCAAATCGTTCACCGGTCGATGGTAGCTTCGATTTGCCCATGGGGCTCATCGGTGGGGATGAAGGTCACGTTGGGGTTGTCGAGGCCGAAGGGCTTCAGGTTGGCGAGGAGGTAGTGCCGGTTCGGCAGCGCCAGCGTCACGCGGCGCACATGCGGGGAGGCCGCAAAGGCCGCGGCGGCCATCTGGTGAAGGGTGGCCTGCACCGACGGGCTGTAATTGGCGGCGAACACCCCGAGCATCGCCGCGACCACCACTTCATTGGCGGCGTTAAAGTCGGGGGGCACGGTTCCAAAGGTCCACGCCATGCGCGCCTTCATCGAAAGAATGCGGTCGGTGGTCTCCGGCAGGGTGGTAAACTCATCCCTGGGGTAGCCGATGAAACCCGAACCGGTCGATTTCAGGACCAGCAGGTCATCGATACCGGACTCGACCACTTCCGCGCCGCCCCGCTCGGCGACGACGCACGCGAACGGCGAGCCGGCCCCGCCGATGAAGGCGTGATCGTGGGGCGCGCCGGCGATCGCATGGCGGTCCCAGCGCCGTTCGCTCATTTCGACCCGTACGCGCCGCACCTGGGGATATTTGCCGATGAAGTGGCGGACGAGATCGAGGCCGAAACGCTCGTTCTCCCGCCCCAGGAGCGTGTGCGCGAGCGCAATCACGGTGTTTTTGACCGTGTCGGTCGGCACCACCTTGCTGTTGTCGCTGGCCGTAAACGAAGCCTCAAAATCCCCCTCGAGCAGGCAGCTCACATCGAGTTCCTTCACCTGATGGCGCGCCCCCTCGCGCAGCACTTTCAGCACGCGTACGTGTTTTTTGCCATAGCGGCTGGAAACGATCTTCATCGGCTTGAATTAGAATATGATGCTGACACCTGACAACGACATATCTTACGTTGCCGATCTTTCGCATGAATCCCATCATCCTTTCCGGTCTCGAGATCCGTGGACCGATCAGCCCCAGCGCAGCTGCAATTCTCACGCCAGAAGCGTGTTCTTTTATCGCGGGGGTGTTCCGGGAATTCGGCGGCCGCCGCGAGCAGTTGCTCGCGGACCGGGTGGTGCGCCAGCGGGAGATTGATGCCGGGAAACTGCCCGATTTTCTGCCGGAGACCGCCGCGATCCGGGAGGGAAGCTGGCGCGTGCCCCCGGCGCCGGCCGACCTGATGGACCGCCGCACGGAGATTACAGGACCGGTGGACCGCAAGATGGTGATCAACGCGCTCAATTCGGACGCCAGGGTTTTCATGGCGGATTTTGAGGACGCGACCTCGCCGACGTGGGAGAACCTCCTGGAGGGACAGGTCAACCTGCGCGACGCAATCCGGCGCACCATCGAGTTCACCAATCCTGAAGGGAAAGCCTACCGCCTGAAGGATCGCACCGCGACCCTGATGGTACGTCCCCGCGGCTGGCACTTGCCGGAAAAGCACGTCTTCCTGGACGGCAAGCCGGTCAGCGGCTCCCTTTTCGACTGGGGTCTCTATTTTTTCCACAACGCGAAGGAGCTCCTGGCCCGCGGTTCGGGGCCGTACTTTTACCTCCCGAAAATGGAGAGCCGCCTCGAGGCGCGCCTCTGGAACGATGTTTTTTACCATGGGGAGGATGCCCTGGGCATTCCACGGGGCAGCATCCGGGCGACGGCGCTGATCGAGACGATTCTCGCGACCTTTGAGGCCGAGGAAATCATCTATGAGCTGAAGGAGCACGCTTCCGGCCTCAATTGCGGCCGATGGGACTACATCTTCAGTTGCATCAAGAAGCTCCACCGCCAGCCCCATTCGCTTTTTCCGGACCGCGCCCAGATCAACATGACGGTGCCTTTCATGCGGTCCTACTGCCTGCATGTGATCAAGGTGTGCCACCGGCGCGGCGCCCATGCGATGGGAGGCATGGCGGCCCAGATCCCGATCAAGAACGACCCGGCGGCGAATGAGGCCGCCATGGCGAAGGTGCTGGCCGACAAGGAGCGCGAGGCGGCCGATGGCCACGACGGCACGTGGGTCGCCCACCCGGGATTGATCCCCATCGCCCTGCGGGCCTTCGACCGGCTCATGCCGGGACCCAACCAGGTGTCGCGGCAGCGCGATGACGTGCAGGTGACGGCGGCGGAGCTTCTCGCCACGCCGGCTGGCACCATCACGGAGGCGGGACTGCGGACGAATTTGAGCGTGGGCGTCCAGTATCTGGAGGCCTGGCTCGGCGGACTGGGCTGTGTGCCGCTTTACAACCTGATGGAGGACGCCGCCACGTCCGAGATCTCCCGGGCCCAGCTCTGGCAGTGGGTGAAGTACGGCGCGGTCCTCGCCGACGGGCGAAAGGTCACGGCCGAGCTCTGTGACCAGCTGTTGGTGGAGGAACTTGGCAAGACGCGCGCGGAGACCGTCGCGGCGAAGCTTTTCCTGCGCATGATCAAGGCGCCGGAACTCGACGAATTCCTGACGCTGCCGGCCTACGAGCTCCTGCCATGAAAAGTAGACGCGGCGTTTCGCCGCGTATCGAAAAGGAACGCGGCGGGACGCGGCGTCTACTTTCGATGACCAATCTCCTCGACCCCGGCGACCGCGCCGCGTTCGTCGCGGCTCTTGGCCATCTCTTCGAGCATTCGCCCTGGGTGGCGGACGAGACATTTGACCGCCGGCCGTTCCGCGATGCGGCCCACCTTCACGCCGCGCTTTGCGAAACCCTGCAGCGCGCGAGCCCCGAACGCCAGCTGGCGCTCATCAATGCCCACCCGGATCTGGCTGGCCGCCTGGCGCGCCTTGGCCAGCTCACGGCGGCTTCGGCGCAGGAGCAGGCGGGGGCCGGTCTCGACCGGCTTTCCGCCGATGAGCTCGCTGCGTTCCAGAAGCTCAACGACGACTATCGCGCGCGTTTTGGTTTCCCGTTCATCATTTGTGCCCGGCTTAACGCCAAGGACACCATCATGGCCGCCATGCGCGAGCGGATCAAAAACAGCCCCGCCGCAGAGCATGCCGCTGCGCTTGCGGAAATCGAAAAGATCGCAAGGCTTCGGCTCAACGACGTGCTTGAATCATATGGCCGGAAAACTTAGCACCCATGCTCTCGACCTCACCTGCGGACGTCCGGCCGCGGGACTTAAGCTTGAACTATGGCGGGTCGATGCGGCCGGAGGGAGGGTGCTCCTCAAGACGGCGGCCACCAATGCCGACGGGAGGACGGATGCGCTTTTGCTCGGAGCCGGGGACATGGCGGTGGGGACGTATGAAATTGTGTTTTTCGTGGGGGATTACTTCGGGGCGAATACGCCCGATCGCACCGAAAAGTTTCTCGATCGGGTGCCGGTCCGCTTCAATCTTTCGGACGCGGCGGCTGGGTATCATGTGCCGCTCCTTTTCACCCCCTGGGCCTACAGCACCTACCGGGGGAGCTGAGCGGGCATGACAACGGCTTCATTTGCGCACAGTTCCAGGCTGCTGGCCCGCCGGCTCGACGAGCTCGGCCGCGTGACGGATGAGTCCGGAAAGCTCACGCGGACATTCCTGTCGCCGGCCATGCGTCAGGCCAACGCCCTGGTGGGAAAATGGATGCACGCCGCGGGTCTGGCAGTCCGCGAGGACGCGGTGGGCAATCTGATCGGCCGCTCCGAGGGCCCGGGACCGGGTGGAGCGACGCTCCTGCTCGGGTCGCACCTGGACACGGTGCGCGACGCCGGGCGGTTCGACGGGGCGCTGGGAGTTTTGCTGCCGATCGTGGCCATCGAGGAATTGCGCCGGCGCAACGTGAAGCTGCCCTTCGCGGTGGAAGTCCTGGGTTTCTCCGAGGAGGAGGGCGTGCGCTTTTCCGGCGGCTACATCGGAAGCAAGGGTTACGCGGGCAAGCTTCGCGCCGCCGACCTGGCATTGCGCGACGCGGAAGGTGTGACGGTGCGCGAAGCGTTGGCCGAGGTAATTAAGGTGGACGCGGCGTCCCCGCCGCGTTTCGTACGAGGAACGCGGCGGGGACGCGGCGTCTACTTTAAAAACCCTTTGATCGGCTATGTCGAAGTGCACATCGAGCAGGGTCCGGTCCTCGAGGCGGAGAATCTGGCGGTGGGAGTGGTGTCGGCCATCGCCGGCCAGACCCGCGGGCGGCTCACCTTCCGGGGGAAGGCGGGACACGCCGGCACGACGCCGATGAAACTGCGCCGGGACGCCCTGGCGGGGGCGGCTGAGCTGGTGCTTTTTGCCGAAGCGCTGGCCCGCGGGCATCCGCCGCTGGTGGCCACCGTCGGATCGCTGTCGGTCGCGCCGGGAGCCCCCAACGTCATACCCGGCGAAGTCGTGCTGTCGCTCGACGTGCGCCATCCCCGCGATGCCGCGCGCCGGGCCGCCCTCCGCCGCGTGCTGGCGCGGGCCCGGCTCGTCGCCCGCCGTCGGAAACTTTCCGTTGCCTGGCAGCTGACCCAGGACGACGGCGCCGTCGCCTGCTCGGCGCGGCTGGGCGGGCTGCTCGGGCGGAGCGTTCGCGCCGTTCAGGGCCGCAGCCTTGACCTCGCCAGTGGCGCGGGTCACGACGCGATCGTCATGGCCTCGCTGGCCCCGGTCGCCATGCTCTTCGTGCGCTGCCGCGACGGCCTGAGCCACCATCCCGCCGAGTTTGCGTCGCGCGCCGATCTCGAAGTGGCGCTGCGGGTGATCGTGGACTTTCTCGAGCGGCTGGCGGCGGACGTTTCCCGGACATGAGCAGCCGCTTCGATCTGATCGTTCGCGGAGGGCGGATCGCGACTCCGGGCGGCGTGCGCCGCGCCGACCTGGGCGTCTCCGAGGGGCGAATCGCGAAGATCGCACCGGAAATTTCCGACGACGCGTCGGCTATCCTCGATGCGACCGGAAGGATCGTATTTCCCGGCATCCTCGACGCCCACGTGCATTTCAACGAGCCGGGACGCACGGAGTGGGAGGGCCTTGCGACCGGTTCGGCGGCTTTGGCGGCGGGCGGCGGGGCCTGCTTCTTCGACATGCCGCTCAATTCCGAGCCGCCCGTGCTCGATGCCGCGGGGCTGCTCGAGAAGCGGGACCTGGCCGAAGAAAAATCGTGCCTGGACTTTGGGTTGTGGGGCGGGCTGGTGCCGGGAAATCTCGATCAATTTGAGGGACTGCGCGATGCGGGGGCGATCGGGCTGAAGGCATTCATGTGCAACAGCGGCATCGCCAGCTTTCCGGCGGTGGATGCCGCGGTGCTCCGGGAAGGAATGGCGCGCGCGGCGGACCTGGGACTCCTGGTCGCGGTGCACGCGGAGGACGACGCCCTGGCGGCCCGGTTCACCGCCGGAGTACGGGGAGCGGGACGCACCGACGCGCGGGCCTATCTCGACTCGCGTCCGGTGGAGGTTGAACTGGCGGCCATCGGGACCGCGCTGGATTTGTCCCAGGCGACCGGATGTGCGCTGCACATCGTTCACGTGAGCACTCCGGAAGGACTTGGGCTCATTGCCGCGGCAAAGGCGCGCGGCGTGAATGTGAGCGCCGAAACCTGTTCCCATTATCTCCTGCTGA
>Ga0302325_10010317_pt1 | contig 20266 bp, 19 predicted proteins | sample Palsa_T0_2_FD_201948 | JGI IMG/M metagenome (GOLD analysis project Ga0302325, IMG submission 201948) | Peat permafrost microbial communities from Stordalen Mire near Abisko, Sweden - Palsa_T0_2 | ecosystem: Environmental > Terrestrial > Soil > Palsa > Peat permafrost | place: Sweden: Abisko...
TTTCCCTGTGCCTCACTTTTTGCCCACCCCGCCCCCCCCCGCGCGCCGCGGCGCCCCGCCGCCCCACCTCTACCACTCGCCTTTTTGGCCGTATTTTTTCTTGCTCGCGGCGCCAAAGGCGGCGCCGGCGGCGCGCAATCCCGCGAGTATCTCGGGCAGGGTCTTCCCGGCCCCGCTGCGGCCGGCCAGGACGACCGTGTCGCATTCGTTGTCGTCCATGAAGCGCGCGGCCTCGAGCAACCGGTCCTCCGCATCCTTCGGGATCAGGATGAATCCGTGCTTGTCCGCGTGGATCAGCTGTCCGGGCCGGACCGTGGTGCCGAACACCTCGACCTCCACCCCCCAGCGCACCGGCCAGCAATAGGCGTGGCCCACAGCCAGCCGGCGGGCGATGGCCTTGAACCCCGCATTCCTCATTTCGTCGAGGTCGCGCAGCGCGCCGTCGGTAATGGTGCCGACGCAGCCCAGCGCCCGCGCGGCGTTGGCGCTGACCTCGCCCCAGAGCGATCCGTGACAGGCCGGTTTGTCCACGTCCTGCACCACCACGATCTTCGGACCGGGCACGCTCGCGAGATACTCCCGCATGCGGTTCATGTTGTCGGGCTGTTCCTGCTGGATCCGGGGATCCCCGCCCGACATCAGGACGGTCATGGCATAACCCGCCATGGGGCCCATCTCCGGCATGAAATCGCGGGTCTCCTCGCGATTCGTCAGGGTGAGACGGTCGGCCTGCGTCACCTGTTCGGCCGCATTGTAAATCGTCGGCGTGTTCCAGCGCTTGAGTTTGAGGAAGTCGGCGTGGCTGAGTGACATGATGGATCCCCGGTTCAGGAGGCGGATTTGAGCGCGGGAATCGGCACCTGCCGCGCCTGGGCGATATCGCAGATTTTCTTCCAGGTGGTGTCGTCGATCGTTATGCCGTCGCGGCCATGCGCCGCTTCAGCCCGGGCTTCGGGTTCGCCCGGCAGGAGGATCTCCTTGAAACCCCGCGCGAGCTTGCTCGACTTCACCCATTTCGAAAGGTCGCCGAGTTCGGTTTCGAAAAACTCGCCGCCGCTGAACGCCGCCGGATCGAGCAGGAAGCACATATAACCGTTGGCCACCCGGTCGACGCCCGCTTTGCTGCAACCCGCGCCCGCGAGCGCTCCCGCCATGACCTCGCAAAAGAGCGACAACGCGAAGCCCTTGTGCCCGGCCATCGTCAGCAATGCGCCGGGCGGCTGGGCATAATATTCCTCCGGGCTGGTCGAGGGCTCGCCGCGTCCATTCACAATGAGGCCGGGAGCCACCGACTCGCCCTTGTTGCGCGCCACCTTGATTTTTCCCTCCGCGACCGTGGAGGTGGACAGATCCATCATGAGCGCCGGCCCCTCCGGCATCGGCGCGCCGCCGCCGAGCGGGTTCGCCGAAAGGCGCCGCTCGTAGCCGCCGAAGGGCGCGGTGAGCACGCCGGAACCGTGGGTGTTGGTGAACGAGAATGAAACGAGCCCGGCGTCCGCCGCCATTTCCATGAATTCGCCCAGCCGGCCCAGATGCCCCGAACGCCGCAACGAAAGAATGCACGCGCCGTCGCGTTTCGCCTTCGCAATGCCGAGATTCAGGGCCTCCCGGCCGATCACCTGGCCGAAATTGAAATCCCCATCCAGCATCAGGATGCACGGCTGTTCGCGCAGGACGGTCAGCCGGCCGAGCGGATTCACCCAGCCGCGCTTCACCCAATCGACGTATTCGATGATGCGAATGACGCCGTGGGAGTCGTGCCCCTTGAGATTGCTCAATACGAGCGACTCGGCCACCGGCCGCGCCATGTCGGCGGGGACCGCGCTGCGCTCAAAAATCGCGGCGGTGAAATCGGTGAGGGTTTTGGAGTCCAGGGTGGGCATAAATCAGGAGCCGGAATTTTGCGCGAGCGTGACCGCCAGGCGCAGGGCCGCCTTCATGTTTTCGGGATTCGCCGTGTTTTGTCCAGCAATGTCGAACGCCGTGCCGTGATCCACCGAGGTGCGGATGATGGGCAGCCCGAGCGAGACATTCACCGTATGGTCGAAATCGAGCAGCTTCATCGGGATGTGCCCCTGGTCGTGGTACATCGCCAGCACCAGGTCGAACTCGCCGCGCAACGCCTTAAGAAAAATCGTATCCGCCGGAAACGGACCGTGGGCATCGATGCCCCCGGCGCGCGCTTCGGCGATGGCCGGCACGATATTTTGGGCGTCCTCGGAACCGAAAAGGCCATGCTCGCCGGCATGGGGATTCAGGCCGCAGACCGCGATCCTCCGGCGGGCCACGCCCAACCGCCCGAGCGTTTCGTGTCCCATGCGGAGGGTGCCGAGCACCTGTGCGGCCGTGAGGTCGCAGGCCCGGCGCAACGAACAATGGGTGCTCACGTGGAGCACGCGGAGCCGGTCGTTGACCAGGAGCATCCACGACTTCTCCACCCCGCAGAGTCCGGCAATGAACTCGGTATGCCCGGTGAATTTCAAGCCCGACAGCGTGACCGCCTCCTTGTTGAGCGGCGCGGTGACCATGGCGCCGGCCTCCCCGCTGAGGCAAAGCTCCGCGGCACGGCGGACCCAGGCGAGCGCAGCGCGCCCGCAGGCGGCGTCAAGCCGTCCGGGATGGGGAGCGGAGGCGAGCGCGCCCATGCCTTGGACGGTGACCTGCGAGAGAGAGGCGAGCCTGATGCCGGTTTGGGCCTCAACCGGGGACAGCGCCTCAGGATCTCCGATGACGATCCATCGGGCGAGCGCGCGGACGGCGGCGTCGGCCAGCGCCTTCACGACGACCTCCGGACCAACCCCGGCGGGGTCGCCGATGCTGATGGCGATGAGGGGAGGAGTTGTCATGCGGCAGTGGCCGGCACCCGTGACAGGAACCTTGCTGCGCGCACGAGGCTTTGGTCGGCGCCGAAACCGCCGGGCTTGGTGCAAACGGCCACGCCTCCGGCGAGCCCCCCGACCAATCTTCCCCATGCCAGTCCCGGGACGATCTCGCCGCCGATGGTGAAGGCCCGCGGGCGCAGGCAGCGGCAGACGAGCGCAGCGGTGTCACCGCCGGTCAATACCAGGCTGCCCACGAGCCGCGCGCGGAACAAGGGCGAGAGCGCGCTGAGCTGGCGAAGAATCATGCGATCCGGTTGTCGATGCACCGGCGCCAGGATGACAACGTTGCGTCCGCTCGCAAGCGCTGCGGTGGCGTCAATCCCCGTGAAACGATCCAGGACGAACACGGCGGCCTGGGTCCGGCCCACCAGTTTTTCCAGCTGCCGTTTGGTCACCGGATTGTTCGAGCCGGCGATGACCAGCGCGCCTTTGGCGGAAGGATGACCCGTCTTCGCTGCGCTACGCCGCGGCAAGAAGCTGAAATTTGAAACCTGAAATTTTTTGGCCACGGGATTGCGGCTCGCCATCTGCTTCGCCAGGACTCCGGCCATGGCAGCCGAACCCGCGAGCAAGACCCGATGTTTCGACTGCAGGGCGGCAAGCACGAGGCGCTCGAGATCCCGCTCGCTGGTGGCATGGGCGAGGAGAAAGCGATGCTCGCGCTCGAAAGCACGGGCGATCTTGGCCACGGAATGGGGGGCAGCGATCACCCCGGACGCGAGCAGGCCCTGCGCGCGAAACCGCTCGCCAAGGTGAACCGTGCCGGCTCCCCGCAAGTGCAGAACGGCGCCGTGAACCCTCCGCCCCTGGGCGGGGTGCGCCGGGCAGACCAGCGCCTTGGCAAATCCGCCCGCGTCGCGGGCCGCCTCAACCTCGGCCACGATGTTTCCCTGCGCCGTCGAATCCAGTTTCTTGTAGAGCAGGGTGTATCCGCCCCGACGCAATTGGTCGCAGGCCCGGCGGACTTTGCGCGCCGCTGCATCGGGAGAATCATGACGGCTGTGGGTGCAGAGCGCGACGACCTCGGCGGCGCCCGCCCGCAAGCGGCGGGGGTCGAGCACAACCGCCGTCGTAAAGCCCCGGTCGGCAAAGGCCGCGGCGGCGTCCACCGCGCCCGTCAGGTCGTCGGCGATGATGGCGTGCCGGCGCTTCACCCGGAATACCGCAGGTATACGGTCTTCTTCTGGAGATAGTGCTCCAGCCCATGCCGGCCATCGTCGCCGCCCGCGCCGCTCTCCTTCCAGCCGCCGTGGAAGGCGTGGATGGATTCGCCGATGCTCCGATTGATGTAGAGCTCGCCAAATTCCAGGTCGCGAATCGCGCGCATGATGCGATTCATGTCGTTGGAAAAGAGAAACGCCGCGAGGCCGAAACGGGAGTCGTTGGCGTAGCTCATGCCCTGCTCGAAATCGGAAAACTCCATCACCGGCACGACGGGGCCGAAAATCTCCTTCTGCATGATTTCCATATCCTGCCGGACGCCGGTGAGGACCGTCGGTTCATACCAGTGTCCCTTGCCGAACGCCGGCCCGGTTTTGCGTTTTCCGCCGGTGGCGACGCTCGCGCCCGCCTTCACCGCGCGCTGGACATAGCCCTCGACCTTCTCGAGCTCCTGCCGGTTCACCTTCGGGCCGACCTGCGTGCCCGCGCGCAGGGGAGCTCCGACCTTGAGCCTTTTGACCTCGGCGACAAAACGCTCGATGAATTCGCCCGCGATGCGCTGGTGGACGTAAGTTCGTTCGTTGGAGATGCAAATCTGGCCGCAATTGGTGAAGCGGGAGTGGACGGCGGCCTTCACCGCCTCATCCAGGTTGCAGTCGTCCATCACGATAAAGGGGGCCTTGCCGCCGAGCTCCAGCGAGACGAGCGTGACGTTGTCGGCGGCGCTGCGGGCGATCGCCTTCCCGGTTTCGACGCTCCCCGTGAACGTGATCAATCGCGGAATCGGGCTGCGCACCAGCGCGGCGCCGACGGTTTCCCCGGGCCCGGTGATGATGTTCACCACGCCGGGCGGCACGCCGGCTGCAACGCCGAGCCGGCCAATTTCAAGCGCCGAGAGCGGCGTGTCCTCGTGCGGTTTGAGGACGATGGCGTTGCCGGCGATGAGCGCGGGGGCGATCTTGCGCACGGCGACGGCCATGGGGTAATTCCACGGGATGATGCCCACAACGACGCCGACCGGCTGCCGGAAAATCCAGAGCTGCTCGTTGGGCTTGTCGGCCGGGAGGATCTCGCCCTCGATGCGGCGATCGAACTCCGCGTAATAGCGGAACCAGCTGTTGCCGAAATCTATCTCCCCCAGCGCCTCCGCCAGCGGTTTGCCCTCTTCCTGCGAGAGAATGCGCGCGAGGCGGTCGCGGTTCTGGTCGACGAGATCCGCCCACCGGCGCAGCACGCTGCCGCGCTCGACGCCCGTGCGCCGGCCCCAGTCGCGCTGCGCCTCCTTCGCCGCCTTGAGCGCCGCGCCAATGGCTTTCTCGTCGGCAACCGGAACGGTCGCGATCGTCTCCTCGGTGGCGGGCGACAAAACCGGCATCGTCCGCTTCGTTGTCACCCATTCCCCGTTGATCAGCATGCCGTAGTTGTTCATGAGCTCATCGACGGGGCGGGGTTGCGGCGAGGGTTGCAGCGTGACCCGCCGTTCTCAAGCGCTTTTCATCGCGCCGGCGCCAAAGGCTTGTCCAAGTCCGTGCGAGGTCTCGCCGAGAGGGAACCCCCCGGGTCTTTTACGTACTATGACGGGAGTGCTCACTTCCGTCCCAGCCAGCAGCGCTGCCGTACCGTCGCAGTTCGACATCACCATCCGCGTGGGCTGCAGCCTGGTCTATGAGGTGTCCGGGACGGCGGAACTCCTGCTCAACCTGCGACCCCGGCCCGATAGCAACCACCTCGTGCTCGCCGAGGCGTTGTCGGCAGGGCTATGGGACAACCTGCCGTCGGAGGAATTCCTGGACACCCACGGCAACCGGGTCAGCCGGGTCATCCTGGCGCCAGGTCGCAACCTGTTCCGGCATGATGCCATCGTCGCGGTGTCGTCACGGCCGGACAATGCCGACCTGCCGCGGGCCGTGGCTTTGTCGCCCGGACAATTGCCGCCCGAGCTCCTGCGGTACACGTTGCCCAGCCGCTATTGCGATTCGGACAAGCTATGCAATTTCGCCTGGGAAAAATTCGGCCAGGTCGAGCACGGGCTGCCTCGCGTGCAGGCCATCAGCAAGTGGCTGCACGACAACATCGAATATCGGTACAGCTCCGGGCGCCCCGACCTTTCCGCCTGGGACGTCCTGCAGCGCGGCTACGGCGTTTGCCGGGACTTTGCCCATCTCGCGGTCGCGCTCAATCGCACCTTCAACGTCCCGGCCCGCTATGTGACCGGTCATCTCCCCGACATTGCCTTCCCCGACCCTGACAATCACATGGATTTTCACGCCTATGCCGAGGCGTACGTGGGGGGGCACTGGTTTACGACCGATGCGCGTTTCCACGTCCCGCGCATTGGCCGGATCAAGGTCTCCTGCGGGATGGACGCGGTGGACGGGGCCTTTTCCACGATCTACGGCGCCGCGACGCTCACTTATTTTCAAGTGTGGGCCTACCAAGTGGCGCGCGGATCGGTCGGAGTCGGCGATCCCCTGGATTTCTCCCGCCGCCTCGACAACCAATGGACGATCCAGCGGGACGCGGTCGCCGTCTAAAGCCCGGGACTTTCTAAACGTCGGCAGTGAAGCTGACCTTGAAATCCGCCACCAGCGCCACCAGTTCGCCATGGGGCCCCTCCTTTATCCTCCCGGGCTCGTCCATGAATGCGAATGAATCGTCGAGTTCCTGCTGGGTTTGGTAGTCCGCGATCAGCTGAAACCGTGGCAAAGCCGGAAAACTGGCCGGGTTGGTCACGTGAAGGATGCGATAGTCGTGAAGCTTTTTCTCCGCTTTCAGCGCCTCAAGAAACCGACGCGCCGCGGCAATCACGAGGCGGTCCTCCACGCCGGCCTTGGGGGTGAAGAAGACATTGTAGGAGATCATTTTGGGGCCGAATAAGGAGGGTAGCGGAGGCGGCCCGCCGGCGCTACTCCAAATTCGGACTTGCCAGTCCTGCCCTCCTCCTATGGGCTAACCCTTCCTTTAGTCGGAAGCCATCAACCCATAATTCGCCAGCAACCATCAACCATCGATCGCAAGGCGGCCCACTGGCCGGCCTGTGTGTCCGAAGATACATAGATCACCATCATGAGTATTAGCATCACCCCCAAAGACCTGCTCGATGCCGGAGTGCATTTCGGGCATCAGACCAAGCGCTGGAATCCCAAATCGAAGCCCTACGTCTTCGACCACCGGCAGGGAATCAGCATCATCGACCTCGAGAAGACCCACGCCCTTTTGGAAAAGGCGTGCACCTTCATCGAGGAAACCGTCGCCAATGGCGGCAACGTCCTGTTTGTCGGGACCAAGCGCCAGGCCAAGGAAATCGTCCGCGAGGCGGCCACCTCCTCCAATATGCCTTTCTGCGTGGACCGCTGGCTCGGCGGCACGCTCACCAATTACGAGACCGTCAAACGCTCCATCGCGAAGTTCAAGAAGTACCAGGCGATGGAAACCAGCGGCGAGATGTCAAAGCTCCCCCGCAAGGAAGAGTCGGCCATCAAGCGCGAGATGGGGCGCATGCAGCGCAATTTCAACGGCATCTCCGACATGGGCGGCCTGCCCACGGCCCTGTTCGTCGTCGACATCAACCACGAGAAGATCGCCGTGGCCGAGGCGCAGCGCTGCGGCATCCCGTGCGCGGCCATCGTCGACACCAATTCCGATCCCGGCGCCGTCACCCATCCGATCCCCGGCAATGACGATGCGGTGAAATCCATCCGCATCGTCGTCGACGCCGTCGTTGCGGCCGTGCAAAGCGGGCTCAGCCAGCGCGATTCGCGCCGCACGCAGCGCGGCGCGGCCGACATCAAGGCCCAGGTCCCCGCGGAAACCACCGCGCCCGCCGACCCCGAAATCGATCTCTCGAAAGTCGATCTCCCGCCCGCCGTGGCCGCCGCCGTCGAAGGCGAGGGCGAAGTCGTCCTCGCGAAGCGCAAGGTCCTGCGTCCGCGCAAGGCCCCGGTCAAGGCGGAGTAAGCCGCAATCCGCGCCCGTTTTCGCATGAGCACTCCCATCACCGCCCAAATGGTCAACGATCTGCGCAGCCGGACCGGCGCCGGTCTCATGGACTGCAAAAGAGCCCTCGTCGACGCCAATGGCGCCGCCGAGGAGGCGATCACCATCCTGCGGAAAAAGGGCGTAGTTTCCGCCGCCAAGCGGGCCGACCGCGCCACGCACGAAGGCGCGATCGAGAGCTATATCCACGTCGGAGGAAAAGTCGGCGTGCTGATCGAGGTCAACTGCGAGACCGATTTTGTGGCGCGCACCGATGAATTCCGGGGTTTCGTCAAGGACCTCTGCCTCCAGATCGCGGCCGCAAGCCCGTCCTACGTCTCGCGCGACCAGGTCACCGAGGCCGAGATTGCGAAAGAGCGGGAAATCGCGGCGGCCCAGGTGGTGGGCAAGCCGCCCGCCGCGGTCCAGAAGATCGTCGATGGCAAGCTCGAGAAATATTATTCGACCGCCTGCCTGGTCGACCAGCCGTTTGTGAAGGAGCCGGAAAAGACGGTGAAGGACGTGCTCACGGAGAAGATCGCCAAGACCGGCGAGAACATCCAGATCCGCCGTTTCGTCCGCTACCAGCTCGGGTCGTGAGGGAGCGCTCCGCCGGGAGCGACGTTCCATGAAAGTCACGCGCCTGCAAATCATCGGCCGGGGCCTGACGAACCGCTGCCCCAATTGCGGCGGACGCACGATTTTCAAGGAAGGAACCCTGTTTCAGGTCAACGCGGAGTGCCCCCGCTGCGGTCTCAAAATTGAGCGCGACGACGGCTTTTTCCTCGGGTCGATGTCGCTCAACTACGGGGTCACGCTGGTCTGCTTTCTCCTGCCCGTGATGCTGCTGGCCTATTACGGCGTGATCGGCACGACCATGGCGATCGTGCTGGCGGCCGTCGGCTCCCTGCTCTTTCCGGCCCTTTTTTATCGCTCCTCGCGAAGCTGGTGGCTGATGAACTACTACTTTTTTCTCCCCCAGCACCTTCCCGCGAACCAACCCCGGACGGATTCGCGGGACGACGAGAATTTGTGATTGGCAGCCCTCGACACGGGCGCCGTTCCCCCGCAATTTAGCGGGGTGAGCTCTTCCCTTTCACCCGGAGCGGCTTTTCGCGCGGCGCTCGCCGCGGAGCGGCCCCTGCAGATCGCCGGCGCCGTCAACGCCTATGCGGCGCTGCTGGCGCAACGGGCCGGTTTTCGCGCGCTCTATCTTTCCGGCGCGGGCGTCGCCAACGCGTCGTTTGGGCTGCCCGATCTTGGCATGACCAGCCTGGACGACGTGCTGGCGGATGCGCGCCGCATCACCGGCGCCGTTCCGCTGCCCCTGCTCGTGGACATCGACACCGGCTGGGGTCACGCCTTCACCATCGCCCGCGCGATCCGCGAAATGGCCCGCGCCGGCGTCGCCGCGGTGCACCTCGAGGACCAGGTCGCCGCCAAGCGCTGCGGCCATCGCCCCGGCAAGGAGCTCGTTTCGTCCGCCGAGATGTGCGACCGGCTCAAGGCCGCCGTCGACGCGAAACCTTATGCCGATTTCGTGGTCATGGCGCGCACCGACGCCGCGGCCGGCGAAGGCGTGCCGTCGGCCATCGCGCGGGCACAGGCCTACGCCGCGGCCGGCGCCGACATGATATTCGCCGAGGCGCTCACCACGCTCGACGACTATAAAAAATTCACCGCCGCCGTTTCCGTGCCCGTGCTGGCCAACCTGACGGAATTCGGGCGGACACCCCTTTTCACCGTCGATGAACTGCGCTCGTCCGGCGTCGCCATGGCGCTGTATCCCCTCTCCGCCTTCCGCGCGATGAGCGCCGCGGCCATGAACGTCTATGCCACGCTGCGCCGCGAGGGCACCCAGCAGTCCGCCATCGGCTCCATGCAGACCCGCACCGAACTTTACGACGTCCTCGGCTACCTCGCTTATGAGGAGAAGCTCGACCGGCTTTTCAAGAAACCATGAGCGACTCCCCGGCAGCGCCCAAGCCCAAGAAATCCGTCGCGCTGTCGGGGGTGGCGGCGGGTAACACCGCGATTTGCACCGTGGGCCAGACGGGCAACGATCTGCATTATCGCGGGTATGACATAGCCGCGGTCGCACAGGAAGCATCCTACGAGGAGGTGGCGTATCTTTTGATCCACGAGCGGCTGCCAAATCGCGCCGAGCTCGATGCCTATCGCCGCCGGCTGCAGTCATTGCGCGGCCTGCCCGCAGCGCGGCGGGCCGTGCGGGAAGCGATGCCCGCCGCCCCCCCCCCCAAGGACGACCGGCGGGCCGGCGGCGCGCGGCTGGGCATCCTCGAGCCCGAGGCCGCGGGCCATGATGCCGCCGGCGCGCGCGCGATCGCGGACCGGCTGATCGCGGTATTTCCCTCGATCCTGCTTTATTGGCACCACTTCGCCGTCAGCGGCCGGCGCATCGACGTCGAGACCGACGATCCGACCATCGCGGCGCATTTTCTGCGCCTGCTGCACCAGCGCGCTCCCTCGGCGCTGCACATCCGCGCGCTCGATCAATCGCTCATTCTCTACGCTGAGCACGAGTTCAACGCCTCGACGTTCACCGCGCGCGTCATCGCCGGCACCGGTTCCGATTTCGCCTCCGCCATCACCGGCGCCATCGGCGCGCTCCGCGGTTCGAAGCACGGCGGCGCCAACGAAGTCGCCATCGAAATCGCATTGCGCTACGCCACCCCCGACGCGGCCGAGGCCGACATCCTCGCGCGGATTGCGCGCAAGGAGATCATCATCGGATTCGGCCATCCCGTATACACCACCGGCGACCCGCGCAATCCGATCATCAAGGAGATCGCCCGGACGCTCTGCGCCGAAGGCGGCCAGCCCAACCTCTTCGCTGTCTGCGAACGCATCGAAAAGGTCATGGGCGACACGAAAAAGATGTTTCCCAACCTCGACTGGTACAGCGCCCCGGCCTACCACATGATGGGCGTGCCGATCCTGATGTTCACGCCGCTGTTTGTCGTGGCGCGCACCGCCGGCTGGTCGGCGCACATCATCGAGCAGCGCCTCGATGGAAAAATCATCCGCCCGGGCGCGAATTACATCGGGCCCGAAAACCGTCCTTTTGTTCCTCTTGAGAAGAGATAGGTTCACCGCAGAGGCGCGGTGAATTATTCCTTATGTCCTCTCACATTTCAAACGTCCGGCCTCCTCCCGATGCATTGATCGTAAGTATCGCCGATTACGCCCTCGATGGGCAAATCACGAGCCAGGAAGCGCTCGATACGGCGCGCTGGTGCCTGCTCGACACGCTGGCCTGCGGCATCATGGCGCTCGACTATCCAGCCTGCACCCGGCTCCTCGGCCCGGTCGTGTCCGGAACTTCCATCGTCAACGGCTGCCGGGTCCCGGGCACGGCCTACGAGCTCGATCCGGTGCAGGGCGCCTTCAACATCGGCGCGCTCGTTCGCTGGCTCGATTTCAACGACACCTGGCTCGCCGCGGAATGGGGGCACCCGTCCGACAACCTGGGCGGCATTCTCGCCGTGGCCGACTGGCTGGGCCGCCACCATGCCGCCGGGTCCGTTCCCGTGGCGTTTCACTCGCCCATCGCCCGGGGCCGATCGCCGATCGCCATCCGCGACGTTCTGGTCGCGATGATCAAGGCCCACGAAATCCAGGGTGTGCTTGCGCTGGAGAACTCCTTCAACCGCGCCGGCCTCGATCACGTGCTGCTCGTCAGGGTCGCCTCGACCGCCGTCGTCACCGCGATGCTCGGCGGGACGCGCGACCAGGTCATCAATGCCGTCTCCCACGCGTGGATCGACGGCTCGGCCCTTCGCACCTACCGCCACGCACCCAACACCGGCTCGCGCAAATCCTGGGCGGCGGGCGACGCCACCAGCCGCGCCGTCCGCCTCGCGCTCATCGCCCACACCGGGGAGATGGGCTATCCGTCCGCGCTGACCGCCAAAACCTGGGGTTTCCAGGATGCCTCCTTCCGCGGCCAGACCCTGAAGCTCGCCCGTCCGCTCGGCAGCTACGTGATGGAAAACATCCTCTTCAAGATCTCCTTTCCGGCCGAATTCCACGCGCAGACCGCGATCGAATGCGCCCTGCGCCTTCATCCGGCGGTGCAGAGCCGCCTGGACCAGGTCACCCGCGTCGAACTCACCACCCACGAGTCGGCCATCCGCATCATCGACAAAACCGGCCCGCTGCACAATCCCGCCGACCGCGATCATTGCCTCCAGTACATGACTGCGATTGGCCTCATTTTTGGCGAGCTGAGCGCCAGCCATTACGAGGACAAGGTCGCCGCGGACCCGCGCATCGATGTCCTGCGCGGCAAGATGGTCGTGGCCGAGGACCAGCAGTACTCCCGCGACTATCTCGACCCCGGGAAGCGTTCCATTGCCAATGCGGTCCAGGTCTTTTTCAACGACGGCACGCGCACGGAAAAAATCGCCGTCGAATATCCCATCGGCCACCGCCGGCGGCGAACCGAGGGCATTCCCCTCCTGATAAAAAAGGCCCAGGCCGCCCTGGCCGGCCATTTCGGGCCGGCGCAAGCGAGTAAGATCATGGATCTATTCACCGACCGGCCCAAGCTCGAGACGATACCGGTGAATGAGTTCATGGATGCCTGGGTGAGCAGGTGGGGCGGCGCGTCCCGCGACGCCATTGGGCGATAGTCTGAGTTTTCTGTCATTCGGAGCCAAACGGCGGCGCGGGGACGCGTCGCCCCACCTTGCGGGCCATTGTGGAAGGTTTTATTTGGTGAGCTTGCGCAGCGCCTGGTTGATCTTCTTCAGATCGCAGGCCTCCGGATCGTAATCCGGACCGAGCCACTCCAGCCACTCGCGTCCCAGGTCCGTCGCCGGCTCCTTGATGCAGGCGAGCATGTCATGGTAAGCTTCCGGGCCGCCGCAATCCTCCGGCGGACCCGCCCGGGCGCCGCCGGGGCAGTGCGGGTATTGCACCGCCTTTTTCAGGGGCTGCAGGCGCTCGAAGGCGATCTCGACCTGCCAGCTGTCGTCGAAGTGATAAGTGTACGTAAAATGCCCGTGGCTTTCGAGGTTGAGGTCGGCCAGCATGACGTCGCGGTCGTCCTCGACCATCTCGTCCTCGCGTTTGACTGGATTGCCAAAGCGCAGATCTCCAAAGGCAAAGGCATGCGTCTGATAATCATACCAGTCGAAAATGACCTGGACCGCATCATGCAGGCGCGAAAGCCACATCGTCTCCCGCACCAGCAGGCGCCGCCAGATCAGCGGATGGCATCCGGCGACCTTGAGGTGGAGTTGAAAAACGCGCTCCGCGGGCTTTTTCCGCCGGGCGCCCCTGCCTTCATGAAGCGATATCACAGACAAGCGCGTTAGGGACAACGCGCTCCACCTTCAAGCCATCGTTTTTACCGCCAATAACCGCGGACGTAGATGTAGTTGCCGCCGCGATAAGCCCAATGGGCGCCGACGTAGCTGTAGTAGCCGGGGGGAGGGACTTCCCAGTGGCCGCCGGTCCACACATACTGGGCGCCATTGAAGAACCAGAATCCAGGGACCCAGATTGCGTAGGGCGAAGGCTGGGGCGTGATAACCTCGGGCGGCGGCGCCGGCATCGCCGGCGGCTGCTGCACGACGTAGGTCGTGGTGGCGGCCTGCTCGGAACCGTAGATGGTTCCATTTTGGTGATCGATTGAGTTTCCAATGGCGCCGCCCGCCATCGCCCCGGCGACGCCGCCGATGACGGCCCCACCCAGTTCATTGCCTCCGCGGCTGTTATGGCCGAGCACGGCACCGGCGGTGGCGCCCAAGATGCCGCCGAGGACCGCCCCGGTTTGCGTGCTGGGGCCGTTGCCCTCGCACCCGGCGAGGAGAGCGACGGCGGCTAAGCTGAGAATGAGTTTGTTGTGCGGGATCATGGTAGGTCTGTTAGTCCAATAGAGTTTTCGTTTTGTTCCATTGGCAAGACGTAGAAAACCCGTTCGGGTTTCTCTTATAAACACAAGAGGCGCCCCTTTCGAGGCGCCCCGTGTGACCTAACACCAAGCAAACCGTAAGAACATTCACCACTCTTTCGAATGGTGTGATTACACGGAGATAGACGCAGCCAGATGGAAAACGCTCAAAAAAAGCATCGCAGGGTCCACAAAAATTGTAAGTTGTTAATTATTAATAACTAAAAATAAGGCTTTTGCCTGCGTTATCGCAAATTCCCGGATCCGAAAGCCTCAACCGGCATCGGGGATGCCTCATTTTGGCGCCGGGGCGTGCTTTTTAGCGGATAGCTGAAGACTTTGCCCTCGTAGTTGCGAAACACGATTTCGTCGTCAGTGACTTTTTCGACATAGTCGGGGTTGATGGGCACCTTGCCGCCGCCCCCCGGGGCGTCGATGACGTATTGCGGCACGGCATAACCGGTGGTGTGGCCGCGCAGCGCGCGAATGATCTCGATGCCCTTGCGGACATCCACCTTGAAATGGCTGCCCCCCGTGATGAGGTCCATCTGGTAGAGATAATAGGGGCGCACCCGCATGCGCAGCAAGCGGTGCACCAGGGCCTTCATCACCTCGGCATCGTCGTTCACCCCCTTGAGCAGGACGCTTTGGTTGCCCAGCGGCACGCCGGCAAACGACAGCCGGTCGCAGGCCGCGCGAAGTTCGGCGGTGCACTCCTTCGGATGATTCGTGTGGATGCTCATCCAGATCGGCCCGTGTTTCTTGAAAATTTCACACAGCTCGGGCGTGATCCGCTGGGGCAGAAAGACGGGGATCCGCGAACCGATGCGGATGAACTCCACATGGGGAATCGCCCGGAGGCGGCTGAGCAAATGCTCGATCTTTTTGTCCGAGAGCAGGAGCGGATCGCCGCCCGACAGCAGCACGTCGCGGATCTCGGGATGCGCCTCGATGTAGCGCAGGCCCTGCTCGTATTCGGGGTGGAAATTGTAATCCTGCGCGTTGGAGACCAGCCGGCTCCGCGTACAGTAGCGGCAATAGGCGGCGCAACGATCGGTCACGAGAAACAACACGCGATCGGGATAGCGGTGCACCAGGCCGGGCACAGGCGAGTGCTGATCCTCGCCGAGCGAATCGAGCATCTCCTCCTCGCTCACCACCATTTCGGCGGCGCGCGGAATCACCTGCCGGCGAATCGGGCAATCCGGGTCATTGCGGTCGATGAGATTGAAGAAATATGGCGTGATCGCCAGGGCCAGCTTGCGGTTGGCGAATTCACAGCCCGCTTTTTCCTCGGGCGTGAGCGTCATGTACTGCTCAAGCTGCTCGGTGGTCGTCAGCCGGTTCTTGAGCTGCCAAATCCAATCTCCCCAGTCCGCCCCGGGAACGTGCTGCCAAAGTCCCTGGCCTTCAAACCAGGCGGAGCGGTCTTCGATTGAGGGCATTGGGGTGTGGTGGCAATAAGTAGGGGGCTAATGAAACTGTGTCAAATAACTGTATATAAACATTTTTTAATCAATATCTTATATACGTAGCTTGGGCTTCCAGCCCAAGATCTCACGAGGACACGCCTGCGCTACTTGACTACCCTCGGCCTTGAGCGCTTAGCTATTGCTTAAATGTCCCTCTCCAAGCCCGCAGTTCTCGCCCTTGAAGATGGCAGCCTTTTCCGGGGACTCGCCTTTGGCGCCGACGCCACGATCGCCGGCGAATGCGTCTTCAATACGTCGATGACCGGCTACCAGGAAATTCTCACCGATCCCTCGTACTTCGGCCAGATCGTGGCCATGACCGCCGTCCAGATCGGAAATTATGGGGTGAACGACGCAGATGCCGAGTCCGCCGGGCCCAAGGCCAGCGGGTTCGTGGTGCGCGAACTTTCCCCGGTCGTGAGCAACTGGCGCTCCGAACTTTCGCTCGGCTCCTATCTTCACCGGCATGGCATTCCCGGCATCAGCGAAATCGACACCAGGGCCCTCACGAAAAAACTGCGCGTGGATGGCGCGATGAAATGCTGCCTGAGCACGCTCCCCATTTCAGACGCCGAGGCGGTCAGCCGCGCCCGGGGCTGGCGGAACATGGCCGGCAGCGACTACGTCAAGGACGTCACCTGCGCGGCTCCCTACGTCTGGAACGAGACCGATCCGGCGAACCACAACGAGGCGTATCAACCCGTCGGCACCACCTTTGGCGCGCCGGCCGCGACCGGCCAGCGCTTCAAGGTCGCGGCCTTTGACTACGGCTCCAAGCATTCGATCTTCCGCAAGCTCGTCCGCCACGGCTTCGATGTCCTGGTGCTCCCGGCCGCGGCCACGGCCGAACAGGTGCGTGAGCACCAGCCCGACGGGGTTTTCCTCTCCAACGGTCCCGGCGATCCCGCCGCCCTGCCCTATATTCACAAGACCGTGACGGCGCTGCTGCCGGATTTTCCAATTTTCGGCATTTGCCTGGGGCACCAGATGATCACGCACGCGCTCGGGGGCGCCACTTTCAAGCTCAAGTTCGGCCACCGCGGCGGCAACCAGCCGGTGAAAAATCTCGAGACCGGCAAGGTTTCCATCACCGCGCAAAATCATGGTTTTGCGACCGATCCCAGGAGCATCGAGAACCGGGGCGCCCTTGTCACCGAAATCAATCTCAACGACCAGACCGTCGAAGGCCTGCGCCACCAGGCCCTCCCGGTCTTCAGCGTCCAGTATCACCCTGAGGCGGCGCCGGGACCGAGCGATGCGGATCCGCTCTTTGTGGATTTCCACCGGCTGATTGAGCAGCGCAAGGCGGGGAAAATCTGAGCGACCCGGCGATCTCAATCGTCCTTTCCTGTCCCAGATGCAGCAACCGCACGGTGGCCGGATAAGCTGAAGCCGGCAGGACCGGCGCGACGGAAATCCCGTCGAAGGTCGGCAATATCCCCAACAGCCAGCGCGGCAGCGCGGCCGCCACCAGCCCCTGATCGGCCAGAAATGGCTCGGCGCCCGCGACTTCGTGATTGGGCGTCAGGGTCCGGCTCGGCTGGCCCGAATGATTCCAATAATTGCTTCCCTCCAAAAGTGACGTGGCGGCGAAGCGCTCCAGCAGCGACCGCCACACCGCCGCCGCCTCCTCGCCCCGCCCGACCCTCGCCAGGGCGCCGATCCAGTAATAATTCCACGAGATGAGGCAGCCCCCGTTCATCGTCTCGCCGAAACGGGTTTCATCGGTTCCGTTCAGGCGGTACATCAGGGAATACTTCTCCGCATCGTAAAAATTCGTCTGCAGCGAAAAGCACGTCTCCCAGGCCGGCCCGAGTTCGCGCCGGCGCCGGCGGATGGCATCGAGCACGCGCCGGGCCCGATCGTCGGGGACCATGCCGGCCGCGATCGCCATCACCTGCGGCCCCGCATAGAGGTAAAAATGCCTCTCGCCGCCGACGTCGATCCAGTCCGCGTAAAATCCCCTCTCCTCGCACCAGAATTTCGCCTCGAATTTCTCCCGCAAGGCTTCCGCCATCCGGTCCGCGCGCCGGCTTTCGTCCTCGTCGCCCAGCCACCGCGCCACCTCGGCGGCGGCGCCCAGCGCCATCCAGGTGAGTATGTTCAGGTAACCGATATGGCCGTCGCGCGATATCCAGTCCCAATAATCGTTTCCGTGGTTGCGCGGCGAAAAGATCAGGTCGCCGCCTTCATCCAGCATCGTCGCGACTTGGGCCAGCGCCCGCTTTGCTCCCGCCCAAAGGCGCCCCCCCAAGGCACGGTCGCCGCTGAGCACGAGCGTATCGCGCATCGCCAGCAGGTAGGAGGGGAAAAAGTCCAGCGATGTCGCGCTTTGGAAACCTTTGCCCAGCGTGCCCTGGCTCACCAGGTTGCCGGCCATGCGCCCGAGTTCGTCGATCAGGACCTCATGCGGATCCCGGCAGTGCTGCCCGAGCGGTTCGCGCCGGATGCCGAACCTCAGCATCTCGGCGTGCATGTAGCGGCACATCAATGCCACGTAGCCGGAAGGTTCGTTGCCCAGGCGCCACTCGTGGGTATCCGCCATGATGCCGCAATTGGCGTGAGTATCGAAAAACCTCCGATTTAACGCGTTGTCCCTCTCCCACCCCTCGCCCAGGGCGATCGCCAGGGCGGCTCCCGTTTCCGCCGCCAGGGGCTCCAATACCAAGGTAGCCCCAGTCGTTTCGCCCTCGCGCGCCGTGCGTTTTCCCGCGGCATCGCACCAGGGACTTTGCGCCAGCAAGGAAGCGTAATTGAGGACCTCGCCTTTTTTCAGGTGATGCGAAACCGTAACGCGCAAGTCCCCGTTTGGGTACGCATGGGAGTACAGTTTGGCAATGCTCCACCCGCCCTGGGCTTCCCGCGTGGCCCGCGAGTTCAGGGCCGCGGCCTCGGGGGCCATCATGTTTCCGTTGCCGTAAAAAGCGTCCTGGACCATTCCGCGCTCCCAGAGCTGGAAGACCGTCGCCTCTCCCCACTGCGCCCGCGCGGAGAAAAACAGTCCCGGCGTGAATGCGTCCGCCAGCTCGGTCTCCGCCAGCCACTCCTGCCCCACCGTCCACTCCAGCCTCGGGCCGTCGAGCCGCAGCCGCCAGTGCTCGCGCACTGCGCCGTAGCGCACGCCGTCGATCTCCCTCTCGGCGTCGGACACCGCCAGGACGCGGGGCGCCGGACCGGATGAACTGAGATGCCATCGCCCCGCGGCGTCGACATAGCCGCTCTGTCCTCCCCAGGGCAGCGCCAGCGGATGGCGGACGCTCCGGGGTATCCCCGTCTTCAACAGGTTCTCGCACCAGCGCGAGCCGCCGCGCGCGTCAAAACGCAATGAGACCAGCTGGGCCCGATCGGCCGCCAGCATCACTTCCCAGAAGGCATTGTGGAGGCGGGTCAGCAAATCCGCCGCTTGAGCTGAAAATGATTGGCCTCCCACGGCGCCATCTTCAGGGGAAGCTTTCGCCAGTAATACTTCAGGTCATCCGATTTCCAATTCCGGTAAACCTGGCGCCACGTCATGTCCTTGAAATGGAGGCCCAGCGATCCCTTTTCGACCGGCTCAGCCAGCGCCTGGTAGCGGACATCCAGCGACAGCCGAAGCTGGTCCTTGCTTTGGGAGCGGAGCGCCTTGTGCACCGTCATGCTGTGAAACGTCAGCACATCACCCGCCTCGTAATCCCCCTCGACCCAGTGCGATTCCCACGGGCATAATTGCACCGCCGCGCCGCCGCCGCCGGCGCCCTTGGCGGGCCGAACCGGCATGGTGCCGGCCTTGTGGCTGCCGCGGAGGACCGTGAGCCCGCCCAGGGAGCGCGGACAGTCGCCCATCGGGATCCAGCAGGTCCAAGTATTGGCGGTCCCTTGAATGTGGGGAAAATCCTGATGTTGCGGGGTCGGAAAGTTGTCCCGGTGCGGAATGATCATCCGGGCGATGTTCCGCGGATGCACCAGCACTTCGCCTCCGAACAATTTTCGGTAAAGGGCCAGCAGCTTCGGATGATGGGGAAATTCGTGAAAGGCCTGGAGCTTTTGCACATCCCGATAACAGGCCTCGCCGGTGCCCCAGGATTGGATTTCCACGGCCGGGATCGCATCGATCGTGGCCGTGTCGAGCCGCCCCCCCAATCGGCCCTGGCCCCGAGCGCGCCATCCATAGGTGTCCATCACCGCCAGGATCTCGGCCCGAAGCTTCATCACGTACGCGGCGGGCAGAAGGCGTTTGAAATACAGGTACCCCTCCCGGTCGGCGCGCTTCCTCAGGGCTTCCGCATCCGAAAGGATGTCCGTCGAGTCGATGAACAAAGACTTCCGGAGGGGCCGGGGCTTCGGCTTTGGGGCGGCGCTGGCAACCATGGGTAAATATAGAATTCCTTAGTCCCGCTTTGGCAAGACGCGGATACGCCCATCAGCCCAGCGACTCTTCGAACTTTTGCGCATCCTCCAGCGTGTCCACCCCGATCGTCGGATCGTCGGTGGCTCCGACCGCAATGCCGTATCCGTTTTCGAGCACGCGCAGTTGCTCAAGCTTTTCCAATTGCTCCAGCCGGCCAACCGCCAGCTGCGCGAATCGTTCCAGCAACGCCGACTTGTAGGCATAAAGGCCCAGATGCCGACGGCAGGGATTAGCCCGGACCCAGGCGTCATCGAGCTTTCCCGTTGAGTCGCGGGGATAAGGAATCGGGGCGCGGGAAAAATACAGCGCCCGCCCGGCCTGATCGCAGACCACCTTGACCTGGTTTGGATTACAAAAATCCGCCGCATTTTGAAAAGGCGTCGCCAGGGTTGCCATGTCGGCCGGACCGGAAATGAGCTCGGCCAGCAACCGGATCTGCCGCGCCGAAACCAGCGGCTCGTCCGCCTGG
>Ga0302325_10010320_pt1 | contig 20264 bp, 17 predicted proteins | sample Palsa_T0_2_FD_201948 | JGI IMG/M metagenome (GOLD analysis project Ga0302325, IMG submission 201948) | Peat permafrost microbial communities from Stordalen Mire near Abisko, Sweden - Palsa_T0_2 | ecosystem: Environmental > Terrestrial > Soil > Palsa > Peat permafrost | place: Sweden: Abisko...
CTTCGAGCCCGTCGGGGTCCACGATCGAGCCGGCCGGGGTGGCGGTGCACTCCCAGCTGGCCCCGGCCAAAAGGTCAGAGCCCATAGCGCTCGACGAGATCGGCCATCGCCGACTCCCAGGAATCCTCCAACTTGTCGAAGGCTCCGCCGAGGTCGACCGCTCGCCCCCGGCTGGCCCGGGCCAACAGGAACTCGAGCGACTTCATCCCGACAGCCAGGGACCCGAAGTGCTCGACGGCCGCCGGGACGGCCGGCTCCGCCCCGTCGTGGCGGCCCAGCCACTCGGCGTAGTCGGCGCCTAGTTCGGCGTTGGCCCCGCACTGGCGGACCGTGCCGAAGGCGTAGCGATGGAAGACGTCGAGGTCGTGGTCGCGCAGCCAGGGCAGGTCCTCTTCCAACCGCTTGCGCAGACGGGCCAGCGGGTTGGTGTTCGGACGCCGGTGCAGGTGGTCACGGGCCAGCTCCAGCGCGCCGTCCACCTGAACCGCGCTCGGGTCGCGGATTTCGTCGAGGCGGACGGCTTCGACATAGGGCGGCAACACCGGCGGCTCGTCGCCACCGAGCCCGAAGAGGGCGTCGAAGTCGTCGCCACCGAGCTCGTAGTACGAGGTGTTGTGGAAGTACCCGAGCGCCCGGGCCTCCACATCGATCATCTGGGCCATGATCGTCGTCTTCTGGTGGTCGCGGTGATAGGTGAGCCCCGCCGTGTCGGGCAGGTGCCATCCGTCGACGTCGATGGTCACCATGCGGCGGGCCGACAGCAGCTCGACCACATGGTCGGCCAGCGGCCGCCAGACGTTGAACTCGTCGAACTCCACGCCGAAGAGCACCCGGAGGTCGTGGGCGGCGAACTTGAACATCCGCCACTGGTCGCCGTCGAAGTCGGCGCTCAGGGTGAACCCCATCGCGATCACTGGGTCGTAACCGAGCGCGTGCAGCGCCTCGATCCACAGGTCGGCCGCGCAGTTGGTCTCTTCGAAGATCCGTGACTCCCCGTGCACCCGATGGGGCCGGTAGGTTGCCGGATCGAGCGAGAGGATCTCGTGTCTCACCGGAACAGCTGGGCGCGCACCGGCCCGGGCCAGTCGGCCGGGTCGAACCCGTGGCGCGCCAGGAGCGCCACGGCGATGCGGTCGACCCCGAAGGCGACGCACGCGCTGTGGGCCACCTCACCGCTGTCGGTCTCGATGCCGAAGGGCAGCCCGAAGTGGTCGCGGTGGCAGTTGGCCGACATGATGGCGGTCGGGTGCTCGGGCGAGTAGATGGGGCTCACCCCCTCCAACTTCAGCTCCTCTTCGAGCTGGCCGGCGGCCAGGGCCGAACCGAGACGACCGAAGAACGGGTCGTTGGCCGGGATCGGGGTGACCTCGAGCCCCAGCCCTCGGAGCAGATCGAGCCCGTGGGCCAGGCCCTCGTCGCGGTGGCGCTGGGCCTCGTCGGGGTCGCCCACATAGACGACCTCGTGCATGTTGAAGGCCTGCATGCGGGCCGGGTCGGTGCTCGGCTCGTGGCGGAAGCAGAACCCGCTGACCTCGTAGCGCCGGCCGCCGGCGGGCAGCCGGCCCGAGCACATCGGGTACAGGGCGTGACAGGCCGCCGACGAGAGCACCACCTCGCCCGGCTCGAGCAGGGCCGGCCAGTCGCCGTCGGCCTCCACCCGGCGCAGCAGCTCGGCGTGGTCGCGGTCGTTGCCCCGGAACACGTGCACCGACCCCATGAGATCGGGGAACGACTGGAGGTAGTTGGTCGAGTCGAAGGTGGTGCGGGACAGCACCGGGGGGAGATACACCATCGTCGCCTCGAGTCCGCTGCCCCAGCGGTGCACCATGGCGTCGACCGCGTTGAGGATCCCCTGGTAGATCTCCGAGCGCGCGTAGAGGCCCTCGACCCCGGTGGGGAAGAGGAGCTCGGCGTCGAGCAACCGGTCGCGCAGCTCACGGCGGGGATCGGGAACGGCCACCGTCAGGACTCCTTATAGATGAGCAACAGCTGGGCGTTGTCGCCCAAGATCCGGTCGTTGTTGACCATCAGCGCGGCGCCGTGCGCGTCTCGCAGCAGCCGGCCCATGGCGAACGGCGAGCGTTGGCTGTAGCCGGCCATGCCGCAGATCCCGAGCGCGCGGGTGACGACGTCCACGACCAGCGTGGACGCGGCAACCTTGAGCGAGTTGAACGACAGGGCGAAGCCCATCGACTGGTCCTCGCCCGGTGCCCGGTGGTCGAAGCGCTCCGCCGCGGCGCGAACCATCCACTCGAGCTGTTGGTGGACCACGACCAGCTCGGCCAGGCGCGTCGCACCGGCCGGGGTGGTGCCCGGGTTCTTGCGGGCCTCGGCCTGGACGAATTGGCGGGCCTTGGCCAGCGCCGAGGACGCCAGGCCCAGCCACACGAACGCCCACAGCACGTGGGACACCGGGAGCATCGTTGCCGCAGCGACCTCGCCGAACGGATCGGTCAGCACCTGGTCGAGGTCGCCCTCGGCCCGGAGCACGAAGCCGGGACTGCAGGTGCCGCGAAATCCGAGGGTGTCCCATTCGGTGGTCTGCTCGAGCGCCAGACCCGGGGGGGTGCACAGCACGAGCACCTGGTCGCTCGGCGGTGCGTCGGGGTCGCGACGACAGGTGGCCAGGATGGCGTCGGCGTGGGCCCCATAGGAGATGACCCCGGCCTGCTTCTCCAGGCCGAAACGGTGTCCGGTGACCTCGAGCGCACACTTGCTGGTGCGCAGCTGGCCACCCACCCCCACCTCGGTGGTCGCCGAGGCCAGCAGGAGCTGGCGGTCGGCCACCTCGGCCAGGAAGGCCCGCAGTATCTGGTTGCGGCCGTGCGCGGCCAGGCAGGCCACCTGGAGGTGGTGCATGGCCAGGATCATGGCGCTCGACGAGCATCGTCGGGAGAGCGCCGCGATCGCGTCGCCGGCCTCGCTCATGGTGGCGCCCATCCCACCGAGCTCGGTCGGGACCAACGCGCCCAGCACGCCGGCCGCCTTCAAGCCTTCGATCGTCTCGACCGGGAAGCGGGCCCGGCGGTCGACGTCATCGGCGTTGGGCGCCGCAAACTCGTCGGCGACGTGGGTGACGATCTCGAGCATCTCGGCGCGCACGACGGTCATGCCGTCACCGACCGCAGGTGGATGAGGGCGGTCTCGATCGCCGCCACCGATTCGAAGGTGGCCTTGCGGAGCATCGCCTCGGGAAACTCGATGTCAAAGGCTTCCTCGAGTCCCAACATGACGTTCACACTGGCGTGCGAGGTCATGCCGGCCCGGAACAGGTCGTCTTGGTCGTCGAGCGTGGCCACGTCGACCGGCAGCCGGGCGTGTTCGCTCAGCACCTGGCGGATCTGGTCCCTCATGCTCGGCTCCTCAGTCATGGTGACGTTCCATTGTCGGTGTTCCGTCGTAGCCCGACGCGGACCCGCTCACCACGACGGCCGCCGCCAGTCCGGCCTCATGGGTCATGCTCAACGTGAACGGACCGAGGCCCCGTTCGACCGCCAGCCGGGCCGCCGAGCCGCGCAGGCGGAGCTTGCACGCCCCGCTCGGGAGCCTGACCACCTCGATGGTGCGCCAATCGGGCCGGACACCGTCGGGTCGCAGCACCTTGATGGTGGCCTCCTTAGCCGCGAAGCGCGCGGCCAAGGAACCCGCGGCGACCTCGGGCGGGCCCTGGCAGCAGGCGATCTCGTGGTCGGTGAACACGCGGCGCAGGTAGCGGTCGCCGAAGTGCTGCACCGAGCGGGCCACCTCGGCGATGTCCACCAGGTCCACCCCCACACAGGGGTCGTCGGGCGTCATGGTGCCGGTCCGATCACCGCGGCCGTCGGCGGTTCCGCCGGCGGCTTGGACAACGACGAACGGATCAGCTCGAAGATGCGTCCGATCTCGGCTCGCATCGGGGGCAGGAGCACCAACAGGAAAGGAGCCAGGAGCAAGAGCGCCCACGGCATCGCGACCAGCGGGAACAGCACCGGCGGGGCGAGCACGACCACCCACGGCAGGATCTTCTTGTAGCTGAAGCCGAACATCTTGCGGACGATGTGGTCGCAGTAGACGAGGTCCACCAATGCGATCAGCCAGGCGACCCCGTAGCCGTCCAGCCCCATCTTCTTCACCAACACGATCGCAGCGACTGCGAGCGCGACGGTCTGGACGGCGATCACGCCGGTGACGGCCAGGTTGCGGCCCCGGCTGTAGAGGAAGGTGGTCTGGATGAAGCCCGACGCCCCGAGCACGGTGGCCAGCGCCAGCAGGCTGTACAGGGGGACGGCCCTGGCCCACTGATGGCCGAACAGGGCCGGCACCAGCCAGCGGGCGGCCACCCCGAAGCAGGCAAAGGGGATGGCCAGGGCGAGCAGCTGGAGCAGCGACCCCTCCTCGATCGAGTAGCGAAGCCGGCTCTTCTCCTCGGTGCCGACTCGCGACATCGCAACCATGCCGAGCCGGTAGGCGCCTCGCTGCGCGAACCCAAAGGTGTCCACCAGGCGCTGGGCGAACGCGACGAAGCCCACGCCGACCGCACCGAAGAAGGTTCCAACGACGAGCGGGTTCACCAGGTCACCAAGCCGTCCGACCCACTGGGCGGTCGAGTAACCGAGCCCGTGGCGCGCCATCTCCCGAACCGCGTCCATCGACCAGTCCCAGCGCAACCGGAGTCCGGACGTGGCCAGGCTGGCCACGAACAACCATGTCTGCCAGGCGAAGTACCCCGCGATGAGCGACCACGCCTTCGCCCCCACGAATGCCAGCGGGATCGCCGTCCCGTACAAGGCCAGGTCGCCCCCGATCTCGAGCAACCCCATGGCGCGATAGCCGAACCGACGCTCGATGGCCGCCTGGGCCGGCGCCCACAGCACGTTGACCGGGATGCTGAGCAAGAGAATCCGAAGGGGCAGGAGCACGCCGATCGGGCGCAACACGCCCCCCAACGCGAACGTGAGCCCCTCGGCGAGCCCGGTCGCGACCACAGATGTGACCAGGAGCAGCGTGAAGGCCTGGTTGTAGTGGCGCGCTTCCACCTCGCCGGTCATCCGGATCAGGTAGACCTCCAGCCCCATCTGGGCGAGGGTCGCCACAAACAGCACGAACGCCGCTGCGCCGCTGTAGATCCCATAGGGCCCCGGCCCGATCAATCGGACGACCAGGACCACGCCCACCAGACGGATGACCATCCCGATGGCCTCGCGGCCGACCAGATAGCCGCCCCCGCGGACTACCAGCTGCCCGAGCGTTCGGTGCTCCACCGGTCCGGTTGGCTCTGGTGCTTCCGGGACCTGTGGGGACTGGGACACCACCCTCCTCGCGCGCTGGAGCCGTGCCGGCCGGTGTCATCGCCCGCGCAGCTGGTCGGCGGCCTGACGAAGGAGCTCTTCGGCCGTGACCGTACTGCCAGCACCGGCCGACGCGATGGAGGAACGGGCCAACAGCCCACCGGTGCTCGACTCGATACCGGCGGTGAGCGAGCTTACCGACCGCTGACGGATGGTCTCGAGATCGACGGCGCCCGGCCGCAGGTCGACCAGGATGGCAAACAACGTCGGGCCGATGCGAGCCACCATGTCCCGGTCGCGCAGGTGGTTGGTCAAGCGACCGGCCACCGTCAGCAACGCGTTCGGGCTCAGCTGCTCGGTGCCGCTGGTCGTCGCCACATCGACGAGGATCAAACCCACCATTCCCTCGTTGTTGCGGACATGGGTGAGCGAGGCGCTCAGCCGTCCGACCAGCGTCGTCAACGTGGCCAGCCCGGTAACCGGATCGGGACCGAGCAAGGCATCGAGTTCATCGCCCACCGCGGCGGGCGCATGCACCACCGGCTCGTCCTGGCGGGTCCCGAAGGTGGACGGCGGCTCGGCGGTGAAAATCGGCTCAGCGGGGAACGCCTCGGGCGGAGCAGCCGGGCTCGGCGACGGCACGGCGGCCTCGACCCATTCGATCTCCTCGAGACCGAGAAACTCCCAATCGTCGGGGCGTGCGGCGGGTGTTGGCTGGGCCGATCCCCATCCGCCGCCGGTCGGCACGAAGGCATCGGCGGCGCGGTCGAGGGGGTGCTCGTCGGTCAGGTTCTCGAGGGGACCGTCGAAGTCCGTCGGATCCGGCTCCATGAAGCCGACCAGCGGGGGAGCCGCTGGCGGAGCGGGGGTCGGCGGAGCGGGGGTTGGCGGAGCGGCGTCGGTGACGACCGGCGTCTCGACCATGGGCTCATAGGCCGGCGCGGGTTCGGGAGCCGGTGCGGGTGCGGCCGGGGCGGCCTGCGGCGTGACGGTGGCTGCACCGTCGAGGACCTGCTGGCGGGCCCGAAGGTACGAGGTGAGCCGGCCGGCCAGGTTGCCGAGCAGGTTCAGCTGGTCCTGCTCGAAGTGGCCGGCCAGGGGTTCGGCGACGCACAGGAGCCCCCAGGGGTGATCGGGTGCCTCGGGGTCGCTCAGGGCGGCCGCGGCGAGCTTGATGTGGTGTCCTTGACCGGTCCACATGCCCTTCAACACGCGTCCGCTCCGCACGAGCACGGTGCCGCCGGTCAGGTGCGGGTCTTCCCAGGTCTGGCGGACCAGCTCGTCGATCGCCTCGACCGACCAGCTGGGGTCGGCGGTCAGCGAAGGAAACGTCGCGATGGCGAAACCGCCGTCGGTCTTGCGCAGCGCGGCGAACGCGAGCGACACGCCACACTGGGTCTTGGCCATCCGAAGAAGATGGCCGACGCCGCCGTGGGCTCCGCTGCTGCTTCCTTGATCGGTCATCGTGGTGGACCCGCCTCCTGCTCCTTCGAGGACCCCGGGGGAGGGTCCTCGGTCCTTCGATTGGGTGTACCAGTTCCTGGCCCAGCCCGCTCGACACCTTCGCTCGTTGCGAGCAGCGTACGAATTGAGCGTCCCACGGCCGTTTCCCCCTTGTCCCAGCCCCGTTCGGAGGGTCGGTGGGGGTGTCCGAACCGGTCCTCAGGCCTCTGACCAGGAGCGATGGCCGGTGTCGGCCATCGCCCGGCAGACCGCGCGGAGGGAGCGGGGCGACGATCTTGGACGCTGACGCCACCGCGCCCGGTGACGCCGAGGTGGTGGCCCACCGGGTGTGGCGGGTCGTCGAAGCGACCACGCGGGCTCGGAACAAAGAGGCTGCCGCCCAGCTCATAAGGTAGGCACCTCATCGCAGCGATTGTGGCCGCTTCCGAAAGGAGGAGTCGGGCACGGCGGTCGTCCGTCGACGGTCGCCCAAACCGGCGAACTCGAATGCCGAACTGCTTGGTGATCCAGCACGTCGTGCCGGAATCGGCCTTTGCCATCGAGACGTCGCTGCGCGGGGCCGAGGTCGACATCGACACTCGTCGGGTCTTCGCCCGAGATCCCATCCCCGACGATCTCACCGGGATCGATGGGCTGGTGGTGTTGGGCGGGCCCATGTCGGCCGGTTCCGACGAGGGGTTCTCGACCAGGGGAGCGGAGATCGCGCTGTTGGCCGAGGCGATCGACGCCGGCATCCCGACGCTCGGGGTCTGTCTGGGCGCGCAGCTCCTGGCCCTGGCCGGTGGCGGTTCGGTCTCGTCCGGGGCGGCCGGGCCCGAGGTCGGTTGGGGCCCGGTCACGCTCCTGGCGAGCTGCGAAGACGACGCGCTGTTCACCGGGCTGCCCGAGACGCTCGCGGTCATGCACTGGCACAGCGACACCTTCGAGATCCCGTCGGGCGCCCACCGCCTCATGGCCAACGCCTCCTATGCCAATCAGGCCTTCCGCATCGCCGACGTGGCCTGGGGCCTGCAGTTCCACCTCGAGGTCACCAAGGAGGCGGTCGAGGGTTTCCTGCGGGCGTTCGGCAGCGAAGCCGCCGGCGCGCCGGGCGGGGCCGATCGCATCAGGAGGGCCACGCCGGGCGCGCTCGAGGAACTGGCCGGGCCGAGAGCGCAGGTGCTGGGGCGCTTCGCCGGTCTGGTGGCGGCGCAGATCAACCGGGCCGACCTGGTCGGCGGGGTTTAGTGCCCGCAGAAAACGGCTGGCCGAGCCTCCCCTTTGAGGAGTGGCGGGCGACGTGCTCCACGCTTCACATGTACACCCAGGTGATCGGCAAACTTCGCCTCGCCCTCAGCCCGTTCGAGCCCGAGTGGGCCCACGTTCCCCTCTACGTGACCGCACGGGGGCTGACCACATCGACCATCCCCGTCGGCCTGCGGACCATCGACGCCGAGCTCGACCTGGTCGAGCACGTGTTGGTGGTTCGCTGCAGCGACGGTTCGACCGACCGACGGCCGCTCGGGGGTTCGGTGGCGGATTTCTACTCGGACGTCATCTCGTTGCTGCAACGCATGGGCGTCGACGTCGCCGTCTCGACGTTGCCCTCGGAGGTGCCCGACCCGATCCCGTTTCCCGACGACCACACCCACGACACCTACGAGCCGACCCAGGTCGATCGGTTCTTTCGGGTGCTCAGCATGGTCGACACCGTCGTGAAGGAGCACCGGGCCCGGTTTCGGGGTCGCACCACGCCGGTGCACTTCTTCTGGGGGACCTTCGACCTCGCGCTGACCCGCTACTCCGGACGCCCGGCCGAGCCGGCGCCCGGCTCGGGGGTGATCGCCCGGGTGGGCGGTGACGCCGAGGAGATCTGCGCCGGCTGGTGGCCCGGCAACGACCAGATCCCGTCCCCGGCCTTCTACGCCTACGCGTATCCGCAACCCCCCGGCATCGACGGAGTTCCGGTGCGGCCGGACCAGGCGGCATGGAGTTCCGACGCCGGCGAGTTCTTGTTCCCCTACGAGGCCGCTCGCGCGGCCGGCGATCCGACGCGCGCGATCCTCGACTTCCTCGAAAGCACCTACGCGGGCGCAGCCGCGCTCATGGACTGGGATCGCGACCTCACCGACGTCACCGCACCGAGCCCTCGTTGAGCGACGGGCTCAGGTGTCGACGGCCTTGGCGATGGGGGCGAAGTCGCCCGCCTCGGCCACCGAGTGGAGCATGGCGGCCGACTTGGGGAAGTCGCCCCCGGTGACCGCCCAGGAACCATAGTCCCAGGTCACAGCGGCAAAGAGGTGTTCGTGGTCGGCCCAGCGGAGGAACTGGCTGACGAAGGTCGGATTGTCGCCGCCGCCCGATTGGGTGGTCGGCGCCAGCCCCCACTTGGCGATCATGAAGGGCTTCTTGTGCTCCGCCGCGAAGGTGGCGAACCAGTCGGGACCGTAGGGGGCCTCGGCAAGCGCATCCCACCCTGAGTCGACCGCCGTCGCACCCACGTCGAACGCGTCGGTGGCCACGATGTCCACGTACGCGTTCCCCGGATAGAGCGCCGGGATGAGCGTGGGGGCCGATCCCGGCGCGGTGTCCCAGGCGAACTGGAACTGTTCACCGGAGACCGAGCGCATCGTCGTCACGATCTGACGCCAGTAGGCCACGTAGTCCGCCGCCTCGGCCGCCGTGGACACCGCCCACGGCAGGGTGGAACCCTCGGGGTCCCAGCCGAGCATGATCACCGAGTCGGCCTGGCCGTTGGCCACCAGCGTGTACGCGAGCTGGCTGAAGTACGCGTCGTACTGGCCGGTCGCGCCGGCGGCCAGGGTGGCCCCGGTCGTCGGCAGCATCGGGACGCCCCAGATCATCCGGAAGCCCGACCCGCTCCAACGTTGCACGAACCAGATCGGATCGGCGATGGTCTGCCAGCTCGAGCCGTCCAGGTAGTCGAACGCGTAGGTCACCGGCGCGCCGGCGTCGGCGCTGAACGCCGTCGCGGCGACCGGGGAACCCGGGCCGGCGTAGACACCGAGGGGCACGGTCTGTCCGACCGGCTTGGTGGTAGGCGTGGTGGTCTTGGGTGTCGACGCCTTCGGGGTGGTCGTCTTCGGGGTGGTCGTCTTCGGGGTGGTCGTCTTCGGGGTGGTCGTCTTCGGCTGGGTGCTCGGGGGAGGCGTCGCGGTCGTGCCGGAGGTGTTGACGGCGTTCTCCGAGACGACCAGCAGCAGCAGGCCGACCGCCACCGCCATGGCCACGATGAGCGTCAGGGTGGCCAGCAGCTGGCGCGGGCGGAACGCCCGGCCGGCGCGGTACCTCAGTCGGTGTCGCAGCACCCGCAGGTTTCGGCGGAGCGTCATCGGACACTTCCGGCCTCGACGAGAACCCCGGGGGCGACCTCGGGTGTACCGAGCGCGTCCTGGGGCAGCACCCCCTGGCCGACCACGCCCTGGCCGACCGCACGCGGCGCGGCGATGGCGAGCAGGCACCAGAGGATCTGGGGCAGGCCGGCATTGCTCAGGAACGGCCAGATGAAGTTCATGACCACCATGGCGACCACGGTGACGGCGAGGGCGCGGCCGAGCGCCTGGTCGAAGGGGTCCTTCGAGCGAGCGGCCTCACGGCTCCGCTTGAACATGACCCAGGCCAGGCCGGCGAAGAGGGCCAGCAGCGGGAGCCCACCCTCCATGAGAAAGGAGATGTACTGGGACTCGGGGTAGGGCCACTGGATGGAGGCGGGGAGATCGACCCCGTAGCCGGAAAGCGGCCGCGCCTCGATGGCCGGGATGTACTGGGTGGTCCAGACGTTCCAGCGGTAGTCGAGGGTCTGGGGGACGCCGGCGTGGCGACCGGACCCCGCGCTCGAGGAGAACTCCTGGTTGAGCCGCGACGCCAGGAACGGCGCCGCGACCAGCGCCCCGATCACCACCGCGACTGCGGCGAAGCGCAACGCTCGCCGGCCCCGTCCGTACTGGATGAACAGCACGACCGTGCCGATCGAGAGCAGGATGATCGCGGAGAGCTCCTCGGTGAGCAAGAGCCCGGTCAGCGCGACCACGCCGATGATCCACGCGGCCCGGCGGTATCGACCGATCTGCCCGGACAAGGTGAGGGTGCACAGGACGAGGAGGAGGGGAAGGAGATAGCCGGCCAACACGGCCCAGTTGTCGAACGGTCCGGTCGCCCGGGTGCTGGTGCCGACCGAGGTCGGCCCGTACACCCCACCGGTGGCCGTGGTGAGGAAGTGGACCACCGGTCCGACCTTCAGCTGCTGGAGGACGGCCAGCAGGGCGACCGGCAGGGTTCCGATAAGGAGCACCGCGACCGCGAGTCGGCGTTCGGCGTGTGTGCGAAGCGAGGTGCGCACGGCCCGGTAGATGAGGAAGAACTGGAGCTGTCCGAAGACGGTGCCCCAGTCGGTGATGCTCAGGTGCTGGTCGAGGGTGATCGCGTCGACGGTGCCGAAGACCGCCCACCCGGCGCCGTAGGCCAACAACAGCCAGTCGAGGCCGGACCAGGGCACCGCGTCGGACCGGCGCGCCGAGATGAGCACCGTCGCCCCGACCACGCCGACGAGCAGCTCGGAGACGCGCAGGTGGGCCACCGGGAAGCCGGGAGCCATGCCCGAGAGGATCGGCACGGCCCCGACCAAGACCAGCCCACCGATGACCGGCCGGACAAGGACGGCCACCACCAGGGCCAGACCGGCCAGTGCGGCCACCGCCAGGTCGGGCTTGCCGACCACGACGAAGCCCAACGCGAACGCAAGCACCACGGCGCCCAGGCCGAGCAAGACCGGCCGGGGCCGATCGGCGAACCAGCTGTTGTCGGACGTTCCGGCGCGCAGTCTCCCCGGGGGGTGAAGGAGTGCGGCCTCGTCCGGCTCAGCCCACACGGCCCGACACCCGGCTTCGCAGCCGGCGACTGGCCAGCACCGCCCAGACCGGGGGGCGGCCGATCATGCGCAGGCGCTCCGCCGCCACCACGATGTCTCGCTGGCGGGCACCGGCGTGGGTCACCAGCACCGTCGGTCCAGTTCCCCGGGTGAGCTCGACCACGCCCGAGGAGAACGACGGGCTGATGGCGACGGCCGGGCCGTTGGCCGGCCAGCAGGGCCGCAGCCCCCGGGCCAGCTCCATGGTGGGGGAGGTGTCAGAGACGGCGATGGGCACGACGGTGAGGCCGGTGCCGGTGCCGGCGTCGGACAGCACGCGGGCCAGCTCGGCGAAGGACAGGTCGTCGGGGACCAGGGCGGCGCGACAACCGGTCGCGGCGGCCATCGCCACCGCGTCGTCGATCCTCGGGTCGGCCCGTTCGGCCGCCAGCACCAGGATCAACCCGAGCACCAGGCCCAGGAACGCACCGAGGGCGATGCCGTACTTATGCAGGGTCCCCTGCCGTTGGGCGGTGTTGGGCACGTTGACGATGGCGACCGAGCCGGCGGGGATGGCCTCCGTGAGCTGGGTGTTGCTCGCCACCGCACGGGCGATGGAGTCGGCACCGGCCACCGCGCGGGCGGCCGTGGGTGCGCTGAAGTCGACGAGCAGGATCGAGGTGCCGCTCTCGACCGTCACGCTCAGGCTGTGCGCGACCGCACTCGTCGAGATGTTCAACGTGCTGGCGGCGGCGGAGAGGACCGAATGGTCCTTGGGGATCAGGGCCGAGTAGGTGGTGGCCAGCGCCAGCGCGTCGTTGGCGCTGCCCGGACCGGTCGCGCCGGCCCCGGACTGCACGACCAGGGTGGCGTCGGCCGAGTAGGTGGTCCCGGCGTGCACACCGGCGAACCATCCTCCGGCCGAGCCGGCCATCAGCGCGAGCGCGAGCAGCCAGCCGCGCCGGATGAGCCCCTTGGGGAAGCGGCGACGCCTCGCGGCGAGACCCGGGGGCGGCATGCTCTCGACCGCCTGCGGCGCGACCGGGGTCGCGGCCACCGGCGCCGGGGTGGGGTGGGTGAGCGCGGGCACGACGATCGCGTTCGGCGTGCTCACCTGGAACTGATAGGAGGTCGAGGTGGCGGCCGTCGGCGGGGCCGACTCGGGGGAGCGGGGCGGAGTGGGCGAGGGCGCGGGGACGGCCTCGACAGCGTGCTGGAACGTCGGCGCGCCCTGACCGGGCATGACCGGGGGCTCGGTCCGAACGGCACGGTCCCACACCGGGAGCGGCCCGTCGACGGCCGGCATCGATGCGAGCACCGGGTCCGACATCGGAGGGTCGAGCAAGGTCTCGGGGCTCGGGGGGGCGGGCAAGCTCGGGGAGACCGGCAGGCCCTCCCACACCATCGAGTACAGACAGGCGGGCGCGCCTCGCTGGGCGCAGGTGTTCTCGACCACGGAGGCCTTCACGGCGCACACCTGCTCGGGGACCGCCGCGAGCAGGCCCTTGACCAGCTCGCAGGCGACCGCCGCGCTGACCCGACCGTCGGACTTGGCCCGCAGCACGACCATGCCCGGGCGGGTCCGCAGGATCTCAAAGCTGACGCCATAGGTGCTGAGCAGTGGGCGAGCGTCCTCGAGCACCGCGGCAACGCCGGGGCGCTCACCGGCCCGCGAGGCGAGCAACGGGTGTTCGGCCAGCTGACGGCCGGTCAGGCGGGCCTGTTCGGCCGTGGCCTCTTCCGCCGATGTGGTCTGTGGGGGGGTTGACATGACCATCAGTTCGCAGCCTCCGCAGCACGGTGACGGGCGCTCTTGCGCCGGTACATCTCACGGTCGGCCCGCACCAACAGCGTGGTCGGGTCCTCGTGTCGGGGGTCGGCGGCGACCCAGCCGATCGACGCGCTGACCGCCAGCGTCTGACCCCGCACCTGGTACGGGGCGGTGAGGGTCTTGCGAATACGGGAGATGACCATCTCGATCTCGCCCGGGTCGTCCGAGGCGGCATGGGCGACGACGAACTCGTCGCCACCGAGCCGAGCCACGATGTCACTCGACCGGACCGCCCCTTGGATGCGGCGACCGACGGCCACCAGCACCTCGTCGCCGACGTCGTGGCCGAAACGGTCGTTGATCATCTTGAAGTCGTCGAGGTCCAAGAACACGAGCGCGATCGAGCCGCCCCGGGTCCGGAACTGCAACAGGACGCGGCGGAGGTAGTCGAGCAGGAGGTAACGGTTGGCCAGGCCGGTGAGCGGGTCGTGGAGGGCCAGGTGCATCAGCCACGCCTCTTCTTCGAGCTGGGAGGTGACGTCGCGCAGCACCAACAGCGCGCCGGTCGTCCCGCCCTCCAGCTCGAACGGCTTGGCCGAGGCGACCAGGTGGCGGCGGTCGTCGCCGACGGCCAGCTGCAGCTGCTCGGAGCGGACCACGGTGCCGTGCAGCGCTCGTGTCATGGGGTGGTGAGCCTCGGTCAGCGGAGACCCGTCGGAGCTGCACAGGGCGGGGGAGTAGGGGAACGGCTCACCGATCAGGTCCTCGTCGGTCGCCAGCCCCTGCAGTGCCCGGGCCTCGCGATTCGCGATGAGCACGGTGCCCTGGGCGTCACACACGACGATCCCCTCGTCGAGCGCGTCGAGCAGGACCCGCAACGTGGTGCCGGCGCCGATGCCTCCCGCGGTGACGGCCTCTCGCACCAGGGCCACATGGCAGTCCCCGACCAGCTGGCTGGAGAACCGTGCCCCGCTGACCTGGACGGCCAGGGCGTCCCCATCGACGTGTGCCATGTCGAGGGTGCGGCCCGGATACGGCGCATCGAGAAGCGAGGCCGGCGAGTCGGGCCCGGTCGCACCGGGGGAGTGGAGCAGCTCGGTGACGTCGCGGCCGAGGATCTCCTCGGGCAGCAGCCCGCTCAGGTCGCCGACGGCGGCGTTGGCGAAGACGATCGTGCCGTCGTCGCGGGTGAGGACGACGCCCTCGGGCAGGTTGTCCACGATCTCGTTGAGCAGCCCGACGCCGGAGGGAAGTTCGGGCCGCTGGTCGTCCTCGGTGTCGGGGGCGGCCGCCTCGGCCTGATCGGCGACGCCGTTCTCTCCGGCGAGGAGCGACTGGTCGACGACCGGGATCCCCGGGGGCTCGGTCGGGGACTCCTCGACCTCGACGGTGTCGTCCTTGGCGTAGAAGCCGGGGCCGGCCAGGGTGAGCTCGCCGGCGGCCACCCGTTGGCCCAGCCCCTGGGTCAGCCGGAGCAGGCCCAGCCGCTGTTCCTCGTCGAGCTCGGGCAGCCAGGTGTCGACGACGCCCAACAGGCCGTACCAATCGCCGCCGGCCCGGATGGGCACGGCCACACAGGCCAGCGATTCGTCGGCCGATTCGTTCTCTCCGAGGATTTCCGCGTTCCAGAAGGGCTCGTTCCCCTGGGCACCGGGACGCTCCAGGCAGGAACGGGCGAGCAGGGCCACCCGCTCACCCAGGTCCGAGGGGCCGGGTCCGCCCAGCTCAAAACGAACATCGCCCCTGGTAGAGACGACAAAAGCGCCGAGACCCATGCACAGATCCCGGGCGAGGCGCACGGCCTCGATGCTCTGGTCCTCCGCGTTCGTCATGGCCCGAAGAATACGGGTGGCCGGTCCCACCAACGTCTTTCGAGTGTCCCGCCAACCCCGCCGATGATTCTTCGTCCCGGGGGACGGTCGGTGGACGGGCCCTTCTTATGGTTCGACCCATGTTCGTTTCCTATGTGCTTCGAGTCCGACCCGAGAGCCTGCGCGAGGGGCGGTTCACCGGCGAGGTGGAGGCCGTCGCAACCGGCCAGCGCTACGCCGTCCGCTCGCTCGACCAGCTCTTGTCGTTCGTGCTCGAGACCATGGGTGAGGAGCTGACTCTCGCCCGCCACGCCCGGTCAGGCCAGGAAGCCGAGCGGTGAGCGCGCCCACGATCAACCAGCGGGCCCTCACCTCGGCGGCGACCTTGACCGTCGTCACCCCCACGGCCGCTCGGCGGATCGACGTGACCCTCCCGGCCGAGCAGGCCACCACCCGGCCCAGCTGGGTCTGGCTCGCCACCAGCGACGCGTTGGTCGCCTTGATCGTCTGCCTAGCCGTCAGCAACCTTCTGCCCGGCGTCGTCCGCGACAGCAGCGCCGTCCTGGCGCACCTGGAATTCGTGGTGATCTCCTGGCTGGCCCTGGCCGCCGCGGTGATCACCAAGCGCGTCTACCCCAAGGCGCGTCGTCACATCGCCCCCACCCCGGCCGACGACCTCGTGAATCTCGAGGCCGCCGTGGCGATGGGGGCCCTGGTCACCTTCGCGCTGGCCGCGATCGTGCCGTCCCTCTTGCACGGCCCGCTGCGCCCCGGCGTGGTCGCGGTGGCCTTCGCCGGCTGCGCGATCACCCTGCCGTTGGCCCGTGCCATCACCATCGGGGTGCGTGGCCGCACCGCCGTCGCCCGGCCGGCCCGGGTGGTGGTGGTCGGCACCGGAACCATCGCGTCGGATGTCGCGGCCCGGCTCTCCCGGTCGCGCCACGTCGAACTGGTGGGCTTCGTCGACGATGATCCGGTCGACAACCACCCGGTGCTGGGTGACCTGGCCTCGCTCCCGTCCATCTGCCAGCAGGGCCAGGTCGACCGGGTCGTGGTGGCGTTCAGCCGTTCGCACCCGGCCCGGACCACCGACCTGCTTCGTTCCCTCGTCGGGACCGTGGCCGTCGACGTCGTGCCGCGCTACTTCGAACTGACCGGTTGGGAGGCCAGCTTCCAGGACCTCGAGGGCCTCGCGGTGATCAGCCTCGACGGAGGGAGCCCGGGTCCGTTCGGGCGGTTCGCTAAGCGCCTCTTCGACGTGGTCGGTGCGACCGCGGTGCTGCTCGCCGTCGCACCGGTCCTGTTGGCCTCGGTCGTCGCGGTCAAGGTCACCTCGAGCGGCCCGGTGCTGTTCCACCAGGACCGGCTCGGCCGAGACCGCCGCCCCTTCCAGATCTTGAAGCTGCGCACCATGCGCCAGCCCGGCCCCACCGAGAGCACCCTCGGCGTCCGCCACATCCCCCGACCCCTGACCGACCTCCCCGAGATCGAGCAGCGGGTGACGCCGGTCGGACGACTCCTGCGCCGGTGCGGCGTCGACGAACTGCCCCAACTGCTCAACGTGCTGCGCGGTGACATGTCGCTCGTCGGCCCGCGGCCCTTCGTCCCCGAGGAGTGCTCGGTGCTGCCCGACTGGGTTGAGCGGCGCTTCGAGATCCGCCCCGGGCTGACCGGCCTGTGGCAGGTGTGCGGCCAGCACGACCTTCGCTTCGACGAGCTTTGCCGGCTCGACTGCCAGTACGTGGTCAGCTGGTCCTTCGGCGCCGACGTGCGCATCCTCGCCCGTACCCCGGGCCGCCTGTTCCGGGGCGGCGGAGGGGGAACGGGCCGATGAGCGAGTCGATGGCCATCCCCAGCGTGTCGGTGATCACGGCCACCCGGGGTCGGGCCCAGAACCTGGTCCAGCTCGTGCCGATCGTCCTGGCCGAGCCGGCGGTGCGCCACTTCGTGGTCGTCGTCGACGGCGAGGACGACGAGACGATGGCCCTCCTGTCGACGCTCCAGGACCGCTTCGACCGGCTGGTGTTCGCCCAGGTGCCCGCGGGCGGCCAGCTCCGGGCCCTCCAACACGGCGTGACCCTGACCGACGCCGAGGTGGTGCTCCTGCTCGACGACGACGTGGTGCCCGCCCCCGGTCTGGCCGCCGCGCACGCGCGTCGCCACGCCGGCCGATCGGGCCTCGTCCTCGTGGGCACGATGCCGGTCGAGCTCCCGGATCGCCACGCCCACATCGGGACGCTGTTGTACGCGAGCGGCTATCTCTCCCACTGTGCCCGCATGGAGGCGGGGATCTACGGGCCCCTGGACCACCTGTGGCTGGGCAACGTGTCGATCCGGCGCTCCGACTGCCTGGCGGTCGGCCTGTACTCGGCCGAGTTCACCGCCTCGTACCACGCCGACCAGGAGCTCGGCCTCCGGCTGGCCAAGGCGGGCCTGGTGGGTCGCTACGACCCGAGCCTCTGCGCGGTGCACCAACACCGGCGCACCGGCCCGGCCTCGCTCCACGACGCGCGTCGTGGCGGCGCCGGCAAGGCCCTGCTCCATGAGGTGCACCCCGGGTTGGGGCGGTTCGATCCGGCCGTCTTCTTCGAGGATCTCCCCGCGCTGCTGGCCGCGGTGGTCCGCCACATGGGACCGAGTCGAGTGGCCCTCGGGATCTCCCGGGCCCTGCTCGTCGTGGCCACCTGGTTGCGTTTCCTCGGGTGGCAGTCCGGTCGCCTGCGCGTGGCCAAGCTGGCCCGCCGGATCATGTTCGTCCGGGGCGCCACGGCCGGCGAGGGGTCGACCGTCATCGGGTGTGTCGCGCCGGCGCCGCTCGAGGTGGACCCGCGAACGATCGTGTACGAGGAGGCCGCCACCCGGCTGGTCGCCCAAAGGGTGGGCTCATGAGCCCGGTCAGGACGACGATGGGGTCGATGAAGCGGGAGCTCGGGCACGCGGTCAAGGACGGCCTGCCCCCGTGGCGTCTCGGCTCGAAGAACGACCAGGCGGCCCAGCGGTCGCTGGCCATGCAGTACCGGCTCATGGCCACCACCGCTCCGGACGCGCTGCCCCAGCTGAAGGACACCTATATGCGGGCCTACTCGCAGAACGGCGAGGACGGTGCGCTCCTGTTCCTCTTCTCGGTCCTCGGAACGACCAGTCGGGTCGCGATCGAGATGTGCGCGGGCGACGGCATCCAGTGCAACACGGCCAACCTCATCGTGAACCACGGCTGGGATGGTCTCCTGGTCGACGGCAACCCGACGCTGGTGGAGCGGGGTCGCAAGTTCTACGCGCGGTGCCCCGACACCTTCTCGGCGCCGCCGATCTTTCTCAACGAGTGGGTCACCGCGGCCAACGTCAACCAGCTCGTGATCGATTCGGGGATCGGGGTCGATGTCGACCTGCTCTCGCTCGACCTCGATGGTGTCGACTACTGGGTCTGGAAGGAGCTCGACATCATCTCGCCCCGGGTGGTCGTGCTCGAGTACCAGGACATCTGGGGTCCCGACGTGGCCAAGACCGTTCCCTACCGGCCCGACTTCACCGGAGACGCCGGGTTCAACTACCAGGGCGCGTCCCTGTTGGCCTTCGTGAAGCTGGCCCGCTCCAAGGGCTACCGGCTCGTGGGAACCGAGCGGCTCGGATTCAACGCGTTCTTCGTGCGCGACGACGTCGGCCCCGATCTGATCCCCGAGATCGACCACCGGGCATGCTTCTCCCACCGGAAGGTCCGAGAGGGCATGCGGGACCGGCTGGCCCTCGTGGAAAACCGCCCCTGGGTGGACGTCTGATCGAACGGTCGGTCCGGTCTCCGTCGGGGCGACCGCTACTCGTCGTCGGGCTCTAGTTCCGAATCGGCGCTGAACGAGGCGCGGACCCGCATCAGGCCCCGCGATGGCGGCACGCCCAGGTCGGCCAGCATCCGCTCGGCCCGCTCCAGCGTGGCCAGGGCCCGCCGGCGGTTGCCCGAGCGGGCCAGCAGCTCGGCCGTGCGCAGGTAGTGATTCTCCTCGTAGGGGTCGGCGTCGATGAGCCGCTCCAACAGGGCCAGGGCCTCTTGGAGGTGCTCGTGGGTGATGGCCTCCTCGAGCAGCAGGTCGAGCAGCTGGATGTGCAGCCGCGCGAACGACTCCCGGTATCCGGCCGCCCAGTCGGCGTAGCGATCACCGGGCAACAGCTCGCCCCGGTACAGCGTGAGCGCGTCGCGGGCCAACCGGGCCGCCTCCTCGGGCGGGGTGTCGCGACGGATGGCATCCTCGCCCAGCTGACGGAACTGGATGACGTCTGTGACCGCATCCCCGGCCAGCCGGATGAAGTTGTCGTCCCGCTCGAGCAGGTCGCCGCTCGCCGCGCGCACCCGCCACAACACGTTGCGCAACCGGCGGGTGCCCACCCCCGGACCGGCGTCGGGCCACAGCAGCTCGACCAGCTCTTCGACCGGGATCTTCTCGTGCAGCGCGACGATCTTGAGGCCCTGGGCGGCCAGCGAGAGCGGGAGCGACACCGGCTCGCCGTAGCGCCGCACCGAGAAGGACCCGAGCAGCGTTATCTCCCACGGCGGGTGGTTGACCCTGGTCGTCGGGGTGGTCACCACCATGGAGTGGTCGGGCTGCGCGACCTCGGTCGAGAACGACTCGAAGCCCAAGAACTCGGCCTGGCCCGATGCCGGCACCAGGGCCAGCTCCCGGCGGGTCAGGCCGGCCCAGCCGGGGGCACCCAGGCGCTCGAAGGTGGCCAGGGCCGCCTCCAGGTGGGCCTGGGCGTCCTCGGTCCGCCCGGCCTCGGAGAGCCGGACGCCCCAGGACAGCTCGACGCGGGCGGCCAGCAACGGCTGGGCCGCCAACGCCTCGCGGGCGTTGCCAAAGAGGTCGCCGGCATCACCGATGTCGTCGGTGGCGATGCCGGCCACCCACTCGACCCACCCTGGCCGCACCCCGCCGGCGCGATGGGCCCGATCGACGGTGTCGAGCAGGCCGGCCGCCTGGCCTCGGCGCCGCCCGAGCAGCATGATCTCGGCCGAGGCCGGCGCGAACGCCGCCCGGACCGTGTCGTGGTGCGGGTTGGCGGCCCGCTGGCCGACCTGGGGCACCGCGTCGTCGTTGGCCGCGCTCAACCACGCG
>Ga0302325_10010322_pt1 | contig 20263 bp, 13 predicted proteins | sample Palsa_T0_2_FD_201948 | JGI IMG/M metagenome (GOLD analysis project Ga0302325, IMG submission 201948) | Peat permafrost microbial communities from Stordalen Mire near Abisko, Sweden - Palsa_T0_2 | ecosystem: Environmental > Terrestrial > Soil > Palsa > Peat permafrost | place: Sweden: Abisko...
GCCGCGGTCGGGCAGTCCGTGCGGGCCGGCGGCGACAGCCGGATGCTGATGGTCGGGGACTTCAACGCCAGCTGGAGCAACGGCGGGTTCGCCACCCTGCTGCACGACGGGCTGACCGACGGGGCCGCAGCCCGGGGCAATGCTTTCGACATGACCTGGCCAAACGGTGCCGTCGTGCCACCGTTCGTGCGGATCGATCACGTGCTGACCGGGGCGCGGCTGGCGGTCACCGGGATCGCCGCCGAGCCCGGGTTCGGCAGTGACCACCGCTACCTCGTCGCCACCGTCGCCATCCGGAGCTGAAATAGGCCGGCTTGCCTGCCGCCAGCCCGGCGGGCCGGTGACAGAATACGGAAGGGTGAACACTACCCAGTTCGAGAAGATCAAGGCCGGACACGGTTTCTTCGCTGCGCTGGACCAGAGCGGCGGCAGCACGCCGAAGGCACTGGCCGAGTACGGCATCGCCGAGGACCGGTACAGCACCGACGACGAGATGTTCGACCTGGTGCACGCGATGCGGACGAGGGTGATCACCAGCCCGGCGTTCGACGGCTCGCGGGTGCTCGCGGCGATCTTGTTCGAGCAGACCATGGAACGCGACATCAAGGGCGTCCCCACCGCGCAGTACCTGTGGGACGCCAAGAACGTGGTGCCGTTCCTGAAGGTCGACCTCGGGCTGGCCGGCGAGCAGCACGGCGTGCAGCTCATGAAGCCCATCGACACCCTCGATGACCTGCTCGAACGGGCGCAGCGGCATCAGATCTTCGGGACCAAGATGCGGTCGGTGATCAAGGACGCCGACGAGGCCGGGATCGCGGCGATCGTGGACCAGCAGTTCGGCTACGGCAGCAGGATCGCGGCCGCCGGGCTGGTGCCGATCCTCGAACCCGAGGTCAGCATCACCAGCCCGCACAAGGAGCAGGCCGAGACGCTGCTGCACGACGCCATCGCCAAGCACGTCCAGGCCCTGCCCGAGGACACGACCATCATGCTGAAGGTCACCATCCCCACCCGGCCCGGCCTGTACGGCGACCTCGCGGCTGACCCGCGCATCCTGCGGGTCGTCGCGCTGTCCGGCGGCTACAGCCGGGACGAGGCCTGCACCCTGCTGAAACGCGATCCCACCCTCATCGCCAGCTTCTCCCGGGCGCTGCTGGAGGGGCTGACCGAACAGCAGACCGACGAGCAGTTCAACGCCCAGCTCGGATCATCGATCGAGCAGATCTACCAGGCGTCGGTCAACAAAACACCCTGAAGCACCGGGCATCTCAGGGCTGGATGGCTACGGTGGCGACTAGCGGTAGTTTGTTAATTACGGATGTAGAGGTGCAGGCCTTGGCCTGCCGCGACCGAGTCCATCAGGGCCTGGAGCTGCGGGGGCGGGGGCGCCTTGGACCATGCGGCCCACCAGCGTCGCAGCATGGTCCAGGGGGCCAGCCAGGCGCGGACAGCCCGGATCGCCCGGGGCCAGGACGGCGCTGCCGGCGGTGCGGCGCGTGGCCCCCCTATCCGCGGGCGGGCTCCGGCCGCGCTGCCGCATCGTCATGCTGCGGCGGCTGATCAGCGAACCAGGCGTCCCAGCAGAAGCTGAACGCGCAGGTGACCAGGACCTGGTGGCGGCGGATCGCGATGTCGGAGCGGACCTGGAAGTCAGCCCAGCCCAGCTCGTCCTTGACCTGCTTGTACCCCTGCTCGGTCCAGTGCCGGATCCCGTAGATCCGGACGACTTCAGTAAGGCTCGCGGCCGGGTGCGGGCTGCCGGCCTCGCGCGGGCCGCCGGGCCGGGGCAGGTTGGTGGCCAGGTACCAGGTGGCCTTCGGCGGCAGGGTGCCCGGATCGGCGGTGGCGACCACCAGGCGGGTCAGGCCGTCCGGCCCCCACCAGCCCAAGGTCGCCTCGGCCGCCCACCAGGTCTCGGTGTGCCCGTCGCGGAAGGTCCGGGTCACCGGCTGCCAGTCGCCGGGATCTTCGGGGCCCTCCCAGGCCAGGACGTGGGCGGCGTTCGCCGGAGTATGGGCGTCCGGGCCATAGGCCCAGGTCCCGTGCCGGGGCTTGAGCGCCATCACGAACGGCAGCCCGGCCTCGGACAACTCGCCGCGGAACCCGTCCTGGTCCCCGTAGGCGCTGTCCGCGGCCACCGCGCGGAACGTGAACCCCGCATCCCGGGCCCGGACCGCGAGATCCGCGCCGATCGCCAGCTTGGTCCGGAACCCCGGGTCGTTCTTCCCCTTCGCGAAGTGCCTCGCCGGGGTATACGGCACCGCGTCCACCGGGTAATACAGCCGCTCGTCAGCCCACACGGTGGTGACGGTGACCACGCCGTTGTCGGTCTTGCCGTACCGTCCGAGCCACTGATGGCCCACGTGCGCGGTCTTGCTGCCGTCCTTGCGGTCCCCGGAATCATCGATCACCAGCACCCCCGCCTCATGCGGGGCCGTCGCATGATCGCCCAGCAGCAGTTCCAGCCTGCGGTCATTGACCCGTTCCGGATCCCAGCGGGACTCGGACAAGAAGAACTGCAGCCGCTGCACCGACCGGTGCTGCGCCCCGGGCCACCGGCTCGGCCCCGGCCAAAGCGGTCAGCGTCTTGTTCCGGTCCCGCGGCGCCAGCAGCCCCGCCAGGTACTCCCGGAACCCCCGCCGCTGCGCTAACGAACCGAACAGGTCATCAAACCGCGCCGCATACCCCTCCAAAGGGCCCGGCGCCGCCGGACACGGCAAGCGTTGCGTCATCATGCACCCCACAGCAGGTCACGCCATCACTAATTCCTCGCATACCTCAGACCCGCTCCGAGGTCAACAAACTACCGCTAGTCTCCTTCCCCTTCATAATCGTCCGGCGGATCGGTGGAAGAGTTGCCGACCGGATTCAGGAGCCTACGGAAAAGACTCCGGGTACCTGTGCGACGTGCGCTTCCGAGCGTGGCAATGTACTCAGGCTCCTCCGACGGGCCGGGATGTACTGAATCCTCGAGCGGGTCCACCGCGAATCCCCTTCTAGCGAGCGCATCGCGCAGGTCGCCGCCAAGGTCGGGGGCACGCGCGAGGCCGGCCATGAAGCTGGCGCCGATATCTACCGCACTCTCGTTCGTGAGGCACAGGACCGCCAGGAGCAGTGCACCTGTCGGGGCATGCCTGCCGCTCCCAGTGACAACGTCCCGGTAGGGGTCACCGCTCGGGCTTCTGGAGAACACGGCGTGCAGCAGGTTCATCAGCGTTTCCACTTGGTACCGCAGATCATCCGGCTCATGCGCAGACAGCGTGGGTGCCAGGTACCCGTGCTCCCTGAGCAACGGCATTACGTCGCCGATGTCTATCGCCGTGGCGGAACTGAACTCCTTAAGAAGGAGATCGCAGATGAGCCGCGCGTGGGCCGGACGAACGTCCGGGCTCACCGCTAGCTCGATCAGCTGGCGAAGGCCGCCGGCCGGTCGCGGCGCGCCAAGTTGATCGGACAGGAGGAGTGCCAGGACGGGATCGTCTGCCTTCCACTCGTAAATGGCCTTACGCAGCGCGCGATCCGGACGGTACCCGAGGATGTCCTCGATCAGACAGTACCCCTGGTAGTCGATAGTACTCGACGATGTAAGCCGGAGCAGGAACTGATAGAGAGCGGCCCGCTGTCTGCCCATCGGCAGGTCGCGCATCAGCCGCGGGCTGGTGCCGAAGATGTCCTGCAGGCGCTGCCGCTGCTCCGCGTCGGGCAGCTCAGTCGCCTGCAGGATCTCCTCGAGCTGGCTGACCTGCCGCTGGGCATGGCGGGCGTCACTGGCCACAGCTCGCACGCAGGCCAGCAGTAGCTGTTCTATGCGTCTCGCCTCGGCGGTCCGCGGAGTGCGCGAGCCACGGTGTGCCCTGGTCAGGCCGGGTACCGGCATCTCGTGTCGCCGGGATGGCTTCCGCTCGCGGGTGGTGTGCGCCCGTGAAGCCCGGTCGGTATCCAGTGCCTTAATCAGGCCCAGCGCCCGGGAGCTGGCCTGAGCGTTGAATTGCCCCGGCTCCACCGCCCCGGTCAGCTGCCTGATGGCCGGCGAACCAAGCCGTTGCAGCAATTCCAGGTATTCAGCGGCCGGCTCGGCCGGAAATTTCGTGCCGGGCGCCTCTGCGATCACCAGCTGGTCAGAGCGCCAGCGGACCACGTGGTCGTCCCACCCCGACCCGGCCGACCTGCGCGGTGCCTCGCTGAAGAAAAGCCGGAATTTATGCCCCCGGTAGGTGCCTCTCGTCCATGTCGAGGCGGCCATCTCGGACCGCATCCCGTACGGCAGCAGAGACATCACGGTATCGATGAAGGCTAGACGCTCGGTCATCTCGGTAGCTTCGGCATCAACAATGCAGACCGGGTTGCCGGTGAGGAGCAGGCCGGCGACCGGGAGCGCGCGCTTGACGTCGGCGGGCACTCCCGCCGCGCTGGCGGCCGATTCAACGGCGAGCACCGATCGATCGTCCTCCGGCGGCTGAATTCCGCGGAACGTCTCATACATGGCCAGGTGGGACACCGCGGCGCTCGCGGCCTCGCGGTAGGGAACGCAGAAATACCTGGTCACCATAACGTCGCGGCCGAGGCGGTCAGCCCCGCTCGCCTCCGCCTCATGGATCGCCATGCCGAGGTACCGGCTGCCCTCGATTGGCGGTACGTAGCTGATGGTGACCTGCGGCAGGTCATCTAGGTTGCCGGGGTTGAACCGGTCAAGGATCTCCTCAAAGTTGCGCTGACGAATCCTCCCTTCGCTGCACGCGAGAAGGTGATAGCCGCCGCGCTCGCTGGGGTGCATGCCCCACCGCGCCCACTCTGCCGTCAGCGAGACCGCGCTACCTGTCATCGCTTCTCCGGGATTTCTCTTCAGCGACCGTCCAGTCTCCGCTTGGATTCAGCAGCCGCCTGATACGGTGCCGCCTTCCCTTCGATGGGTCAGCTGGCTGCAAGTTATTCACCACATTGAGCGCAACTGTCCTGGACGAAGGAATGGCCAGCTCCGTCGACCGCACCTGGCCTGGAGCGCTGGCGGCCTCCGCGGGACCGCTATCCGGCTCGAGCGAATCTGCAAGTCGGACAAGCCCGGGGCGCGCATCCTCGGGCACCATTCGCGACTCCGCGAGGCCCCAGATGAACTGGGCGAGCATGGCGTCGGCGTCCTCATCGGCCGTAAGCTGGTTGACCGCCAGGAACAGCGCCAGCGTGGGGTAATGGGTCCGGGACCCGGCGAGTATATCCGGAAAAGCATTAGGGCCCACTCGATCCCGGTAAACGGCCTTCAGCAGTCCCTTAAGCGCGCTTATCTGGAACTCAAGGTCCATCGGGGCACGAGCGTGCAACTCAAGCGCCAGGAATCGGCGCTCGCGCAGCAACGGAAGGATGAGACGCTCCACGTCAGCCAGTCGCGCATCGCGCAGCGCGCTGGTCGTCGCATCCCAGATAAGTTTGGCATGATCCTCACGCAACTCCCTGTCAGCCGCAATCTCGAGGAGCTTTACCGGGCCGAACTCAGATTTCGGATACTTCCCCCCGTTGAGGTGGTACCGCACGATAAAGAGCGCCCGCGAGTCCGCTTGACGGTCCGCGCCAAGCGTCTCGTCAACCGCCTGCAGCAGCGGCTTGTCCGGTATCTTATCGTGCAACATTTTCTCTATCTTGCAGTAATCAAGATAGCTGATCGTTTCCCCGAAGGCCGTCCGCAGGAGCACCTTGTAGAAGCCGGTCTTCTTGCCCCTAGCTATCTGCACGCTGTCGCGCAGCAGCCCATTGTTAGCAATGCGCACCCGATACCGCTGACGGGAATCGTCGCTTAGCGGCGCGTTGCGCCCGAGTTCAACCCCTAGTTCTTCGAGGTAGGGGTAGACAGTGCGTGCATCCCTACCGGGGTTGTTCAGGCTTTCTGCGATTTGGGCAATGAGGGCTTCGATGCGATCCTGATGGGCGGGCTTTGCATGCCTAGACTCCGGTGGCTGGACCGGGCGAACCGGGATCTCGTCATTCTTTACTGCGATTTCCCGCCTCTTCTGGGGGCGGCTCCAAGAGAAGCGCTTCTGTTGCCTGGCCTGAATTACGTCCAGCATATGGTCGATTTCTGTGGCCTTGAAAGCCCGCGGCGTCGTATCCTGGGCGAGATCCGCGGTTATCGACGGCCCCTCAAGCAACGGCTGCAGCCACTGCCGGTACTCATCGCCGTATCCTGCCGGGACCCGCGTCTCCGGCGCGCGAGCTATCTCCATCTGGTCGGGACGCCATCGGACCAAGTGATCGTCCAGGCCAGAATCAGCCGCCCGGCGTGGAGCCTCGCTGAAGGAGAGGCGGTACTTGTGCAGCCGGTAGGTGCTGCTCGTCCATGTCGCGGCCGCCATCTCGGCCCGCAACCCGTACGGGAGCAGCGACATGACCGTATCGATGTACGCCAGCCGCTCCATCATGCTGGTGGATTCTCCGTCCACGATGCACACCGGGTTCCCGGTAAGGAGCAATTCAGCCACCGGCAGCGCCCGCGCCGCATCACCGGGAATGGTCGTCGCCGGGTGGGACAGTTCCACGGTGAACGGCGGACCGTTGCTTTCCGGCAACCGGATGCGCTCAAACGCCTGGCACATGGCCAGGTATGACACTGAACCGGCCGCCAGTTGCTTGTAGGGCACACAGAAGAACCGGGTGAACGTCACATCTCGGCCTAGCCGGTCAACGCCCCACGCCGCCTCCTCGTGGAAGGCCATGCTTAGGTATCCGGCGCCATCCGCCCCCGGTACGTAGCTGACGGTGATCTGCGGCAGCTTATCCAGCGTGCCGGGCGAGAAGCGGTCGAGTATCTCCTCGAAGTTCTTCCCGTTAATGTCCCCGGTGCTGCAGGCGAGCAATCGGTATCCCCGGTCTTCCGGCGCCTTGCCCTGCCACGCCCATTCGACGGGGACCGCAATCTTCTCGCCACTCGCCGTCATGACGAGCCGTTCTCCTTATCTAGCATCTGATCGATGAGCCAGAACACGGGCTCCACCACGTTGATGGGATGCACCGGGCCGCGTATCCGGGTCCGCTTCACGCCCAGCCTGGGATCAATTTCCTCCATGAGGAGCAGGTTGTTGGGGTCCTCCTCGTCGTACTTGCCACCGCGGCCGAGGTAGAAGCCGACAGCGGACGTCACGAAGTACCGGATGCGCCGGGGGTCGAAGTACTGCTCAAGTGAATGAATGACCATCTCGGCGTTCCCGGACCCAGAAACCGCGCAGAGCCGCTCGAAAAGATCACGGGCCTCATAGTCAGGGACGCGCGGGAACCCATGGTCGTCATCCGACGGCACGGCCAGGCCCATCCGCTGGGCGGTCATGAGGACCGGGGGCGCGTCGAACTTCGTGATGCAGACAGCAACGTAATGCGGCAAGCGGCCACCCTGCCAGCTGGCCTGCTCGTCCATGCGCCGCGCGAGCTGGACGAGCATGCCGAAGGTATGGTCGAATGCGTCGCCGTCGTCGGATTCCCGCATGGGATCGAAGATGTAGACGATCCCCCGGCTCCGCACCAGGCCATCGATCAGCTCGCCACGCTGGGTGAACTTCATCTCAGGACCAGCGATCTCGCCCTGGGCATCCACCAGGTCCAGCCGGACGCTGACGTGATCCTCTTGCGTCTTCCTGAATATCTTCTTGCGTGCATTCCGGTGCGGCCCGCTGAGTACCCAGCTATATTCCTCGATGCCCACTGTCCCTCTCGGGAACGTACGTCCCGAGACGAGCTGGTGGTTCATCTGAATAAGCTGCCTCTCCGAACTCTCATCCCAGCCGTGAATCTTCCAGCCCAAACCGCCGTTGCGGTTTAGCGCCACGCTGAGGGCGGCGAGAAACGTGGTCTTGCCGCTGCCCGGCGGACCCCACATGGCGATGCCGTGCTTGTACGGCTCTTTGGACTTGGGTTCCTGCGCAGGCGGCATTACCAGCCCCCGTCTTGCCAGACGAGCGGGAACGGCACGGGTACCGGTGCGGTGCCAATGCCCAGATCCGCAGCCATGCGCCAGGCGTCAACCACGTCTGATGTCGAGATGGCGGTCCTCCCCAGTTCACGCCAGATGGCGACGTCACGCGTATCTCGATCATAAATGGCCCCCAAGGCCAGCCTGGGATCCTTGCCAGACAGCACCTCCAGGTGCTTGCGCCAGTTATTGCGCTGCGGGCAGGGCAATATGTCCAGCCGTGGATCGGCGCGCGGCGGAAAGGGCCGCCGGGAACCCGCCGTCAGGATCACCAGCCTCCCGTCCTGCGGGTCAACACGCCCCGCGACCCACGCCAGCGTGCACTCGAGCTGTGCCGCGTACCGGTAATCGTCGGCCACGGGCTCGTGCTGCTCCAGTTCATCCAGGGCGGCGAGCACCTCGTCGCCGGGAGCAGCCCACGCCAGCTCCCTGACCGGCTCCTCCAGAACCTTGCGCTCGAAGCTGTGCGCCCCATAGGAGAGGAGGGACACGGCCAACCGACCCTCTGACGCTCCCGCGGCTCTGATCACCTCCCTGACCCGGTCCACCCGCTTATCGATCTGCTCGCTGGTCCCGCTTACCTCAACGAGGCATACGAGGTGGGCCGGCTGCGGTGCCTGGAGCCTCGGCGGAACCGAATTGAGGAGCTCCCCCCAAGTCCGGTGGTCGTTGTGCAGCTTGACCGACGCGGGAAGGCCATGGAACCTTACCCGCCCCGGCCGGACCAGTTCCGCCGTCAATTCGAACTCTCCAGGGCCAAGGTCCGCCGACTGGATAGACATGAGCTGGAAGTCCCGCGCGCGTTCCTTGGTCACGATCGCGAAGGCGATGCCTCGCTCGTCGCTGCGCACGCATTTCACCCGGATGGTCCGACTGCGGTCAGGCTGCCGCTGCCCCTGCGTGAACAGCCGGACCGGCTCCAGATCCAGCCGGCCGCTCCGTGTCTTCTTGAGCAGCACGAACTCGTAGTCACTGATGAGCGGCGAATCCTTGATCGATGCTCGCAGCACATCCTCAAATCCCGCTATACAGTCAATAACTTCCATATTAGGAACAAGCTCGCGAAATATGACAAGAACATCGCGGTCGATCAAGCCGGGCGAGCTGCGCACGAAGACCACCGGACCGCCCTCGGCCAGTCGCTGGACCACGGGCAGACGGTTGAGTTCGCCGACATCCTCTGGCTCGATCACACGAGGCGGCCAGTGCTCAGCCCGCGGCGTGCCATTCTTATCACGGCCGATCTCCCAGAAGATCACCCCTTCCACGCCGAATTCAACTACATGAAACCATTCTCTGGCGTGGAGCCTGCCGATCTCTGCATCAAGAGCGCGGCGCACCAGGTCATCGACGGGCACGTACCCTCCCCCCCAATCAGTTCGACGTCCGCGACGCACAGGACGCCTGTTTATTGCGCCGACCACCCCTAAGTCCAGCTTGCTCACAAAGGTCGCTATGGTCTTGTAGCTTAGTCGTGGCGGTCCTTTTATGGGGCTTCTCGTCGGTAAGACCCCCTCAGTGGCCTATTCTCGTAAGCTAGGGGTAGGGGAGGCTGAATGTGGAGCGCAGGGTGAGGCGGCAGTGGCTACTGATCGTCTCTGGTACACGAACCGACGTAATCGCGCAATGCGAGAGCGAGCGGATCAAGTTCGAAAGTCTTGGCTGGGCGATTCTGATCACCAGCGGCCTCGCCACGGTCTCCATGTGGTTCGCGCTGTACAGCGCGCTGGGCGTGAACCCGATCGCCGCCACGCCCCTCGCGCTGCTGTGGGGCCTGGTGATCATGGGCATCGACCGGTGGCTCATCACGTCGCTGCCGATCGCGGGCAGGCGCCGTTTTTCCATGGCCTTCCCCCGCCTTCTCCTGGCCATCCTCCTCGGTACCCTGATTTCCACCCCGCTGGTGCTGCGAATATTCCAGTCCGAGATCGACGCGCAGATCAGCCTCATAAAGGCCAATGCGGCCAGCCAGTTCCTGCAGTCTGAGCAGCACAACCAGGTCGGCGCGCAGGTCACCTACTGGCGTAACGATGTTGCGAACCTGGAGAAGGTGATCGATTCCGGCGGCGTCGCGGCGATTAATCCCGCCGACGACCCGACGGTCAAGTCGCTCGAAGCGCAGGCTACGACCGTTTACCAGCAGGAGCAGACCTACTACAAGCAATGGCAGTGCCAGCTTTACGGCGGCCCGGGCTGCCCGGCGGGAGCGGGCACGCTCTATAAGGCATCGCACGCCAGCTGGGAGAATGCCAAAACCCAGCTCGCCCAGATCGACAGCCAGATCCAGCAGCGCGAGCAGACCCTGTCCGCGAGCGACGCGGCCTCGGTGCAGAACCGGCTCACGCAGGCCAAGAACGCGCTGCCCGGTGCCCAGCAGCAACTCAACGTCGCCGTCGCCCGGCAAAACGCACTGCAGGCGGGCTTTGACGCGACAAACGAGAACGAGAACGGCCTGCTGATCCGTCTCCAAGCGCTCAGCCAGCTCTCCGGCAAGAGCTTCACGGTCACGGCCGCCCGGTTCCTGCTGTTCCTCCTGTTCCTGGTGATCGAGTGCCTGCCGATCACGGTGAAGCTCCTGCAGCAGCCAGGGAACTACGAGAAGATCCTTCAGGTCGTGCGCGAGAAGGAGCTCAGCGAGGCGAAGCGGTCCTTGCGCTCCCAGCGGCTCGATGCCACCACAGCCGAGCCGACGGCCGGCAGCCGTCGTAGCTCGAGTACAGACGACGACGTGCTGCGGATCTGGGAAGAACGAGCCGAGTACCGTGCAAGGGAGCGGACGAAGGTGATGGACGTCGATAACGACGTCGAGCCCGATCCCGACCTGCTCTCGTTCCGTCGGCCGCGTACAGACGCGGGCCCCGCGCCGCGGGATGCTGAGGAGCCGCCTTCGGCGGCTCACTTCGACCTCCAGCGCATGCGCGACGACCGGGTCTCCGCCAACTCTGACGGTAACGCCGGCGGCATACCGCTGAACTGGAACGATGAACCCTGAGGGACGGTTGCTCCATGACCGTTACCTGATGCTCTCGCAGATCGGCTCGGGCGGCCAGGCGAGCGTATGGCTGGCGGAAGACACGCTCCTGGAGCGCCGGGTTGCGCTGAAAGAGCTTGTCTCGCATACGGAGAGCATCGGCCTGGGGGAGAGCAGGGCACGGGCGCTCATCGAGGCCCGTGCTCTGGCTCGGGTACGGCACAGGTGCATCGTCCGCGTCCATGACATCTTCTTCGTAGGCCTGGATCCGTGGATCGTCATGGAGTACATCCGCGGCCGGTCGCTGGCCGACATCGTCGCCGGAGAGCGTCTTACTGAGCGCGAGATCGTCGCCATCGGCCTGTCCGTCCTCAACGGGCTGCTGGCGGTGCACGCCGCGCGGATCGTGCACCGTGACGTCAAACCCAGGAACGTCCTGGTGGACCAGGACGGGAATATATTCCTCGTGGACTTCGGCATCGCCAAGATCGCCGAGGACGCGGCGGCGCGCGGTCACCAGTGGGACGGATCGATAACAGGGCGCGGCCGGGTGATGGGCACGCCGGAGTACCTGGCGCCAGAGCAGTTCCAAGGCCATCCGGCCACGTCGGCCTCTGACCTGTGGTCCCTGGGCGTGACCTTGTACTACGCGATGGAGGGCCACACCCCATTCACCCGGGCGAGCGGACAACCCGCGCAAGACCTCCGATCCGCGATTCTCTACGAGGACCCACCGCCGCCGGCCAGCCGAGGATCCCTGGCCACGCTGGTCCTCCGGCTGCTCGCCAAGGATCCAGCCAAGCGCCCGAGCGCGGGCGAGGCTGGCCAGGTGCTTGAGTCGATCTTGAACGGGCATAGCCGGAGCGGGCGGCGGACTGAAACAGACGGGCGGCCGGCGCCAATCCCGCCGTCATCCGGTAGGACCCTTACCTACACGGAGGCCATGCGTCCGCTGGACGACGCGGAACGGGCCAGGCACGGGGTCGCGGATGCCCTGCGGGACGTCAACATATCCGGCACCGACTCGGGAGTGGCGGGACTGCTGGCCAGGCCCAAGGACGAGGCCGCGCACATCCTGGCCAACTGCTCGCCGGAAGTCGCCGCCGAGCTCGTCACCGGGATGGCCGCGTCCCGCGCGAGCAAGGCCGGAGACATCTTGCAGATGCTCAGCGTGACCCGGGCCGGTAAGGTACTCGACTACATGCCCTCGGCTGCCAGCGCCGAGGTCGTCACGGCACTGGCGGACCGGCAGCAGCAGGTCCGCCTCCTGAGCAAGGCGGACATCCGGACGGTCGCCGAGGTGCTGATGGAACTGTCGGGCGAGATGGCCCAGCAGGTCGTCGCCGCGCTGCCGCTACGGCGGGCGGGCGCCGTACTCGGCGAGGTCACGCCCGTCAGGGTGGCCAAAATCCTCCAGGCCCAAAGCCCCGACCTGCAAGCCCGCCTGCTGCAGGTGCTCAGCCCAGAATTCCGCGCCATCGTCCAGCGTTTCATGTGAGCAGACCAGCTGACCTTACAAGGACGGCTTGGTCAACTGGGTCCCGAGCCAGATCAGCGGTTCGGCGACATTGATGGGATACACGGCGCCCCTGATCCGGTAAATCCCTTGCTCGTATTGGTCAAGCAGGTAATTGCCCCGGTCCTCGGGGTCAAACCTCCTGATCCGCTGGTCAAGATGGAACCCGATCGCGGAGGTGACGAAGTACTTGATCCGCTCCGGTCGGAAGCTGTCTTCCAGCTTGCTGATCGCCAGCTCGGCCGTTCCGCTGGGCGCTAGCGCGCACAGCCGTCGAAGGAACTCCCGGGCGTCGGAGTCAGCCACCCGCGGGAAGCCACGGGGGTCCTCGTCGTCGTAGCTGATCAAGTGCATTAGCTCTGCCGATTGGAATGTGCTGTCCTCGTCGAACTTCGACAGGCACACCGCCACATAGTGCGGCAGCCGGTCGCCAGCTGAGGCACGGTCGGCCTGCGCCCGCTGCTGCAGCATCGTCACGGCCTGCAACACGTACTCGAACGTGTCGCCAACCTCGAACTCGCGCGTGGGATCAAACAGGAAGATGATCCCCGCGCTGCGGAACAGTTCCTCGATCAGGCTCGAGCGGCTGCCAGGTTGATGCCTCGCGAAGATCTCCCCGGTCGCGTCCGTGACCCGGAGATCTACGCTTACGGCCTCCACGCGGCGAACGGGCCGCCGCCGCCAGCCGGTTCGCAGGACATGTTCCACTTCCCCCGCGAGCCTCCAGTGGTAGCTGGTTATTTCGTCCGTCGCGCGCGGGAAGACCCTGCGCCTGATGAGGTCGAGAACCCCCTGGGTCAGCATGCTGGTGCTCAGGTCGTCCTTCGCGATCAGGCGCCAGCCCGGACCCCTCATGAGGGCGATGCTGAGCGCGGCGAGATAGGTGGTCTTACCGCTGCCTGGCCCGCCCAGCATCACCAGCCCCTGCCCGTCACTGGCCGGGGCCGTTTGCGCTGGCGCGTTGCGCCCTTCTGCCGCCTCCTCAAGGGCCGGTGTCTGCTCGGCCACCGTTTCCTGACGGGCCGGTGTCTGCTCGGCCACCGTTTCCTGCTCCCGTGGCGGGTACGGTTCGATGAGGTCCGGCTCAGCAGGGGCGGGCCCGGCCAGCGCGGCCTGGCCTGTGCTCATGACCACTTGTGCGTACCGGCCGCCGATGCGGCGCAGGACCTTCGCGTCGATCGCGGCGTAGATCTCACGAGTCGTGGTCAGCGCGGTTCCCGTCGTGCCCGGTACGACGGGAACCATGGTGACGTGCCCGCTCCGGTCTGCGCCATAGCCAGTGCTGAGTTCCTCGGAGACAAGCTCCCTGACCCGGATCGCCTCCGACCTGCGGATGGTACCGAGCAGCTCGTCCCGTACGCACGGCCGGAAGGCGAAGGAGGCCGCCGTCTCGCCAGCGGGCGTCACCTCGCGCAGCAATCCGCTCAGGAGTACCTCGGCCAGCAGGGCCGGGCGCTCGTCCGCGCACATGGCGCGCTGGATGATTCGCATCAGCGGCAGGGTGACCGGCGCGGCGGCCAGCAGGCCCGCCAGCCGGAATGCCTCGGGCGACGCGATGGACATGAACTGTCTCACCAGCCAGCGCGCCTGCTCTTCGTCATTAAACAGCGGACTCGGCTCCGCTGCCCCGCCGGGGTCGTGATCGGGCCGAGGCGCGCCAGTGAACGCCACGGCGACGCGCTCGGGGTTGGTACCGGAGACGAGCCGCGACCAGGAGGCCAGCCACCGCTGGTCGATCTCCAGGACCGGAACGGGCATACCGCGTTGTGCCTGTCCCCAGCCGGAGCCAGGCTCGCGGGCCCACTGCGCGGCGGTGCGGTCGGTCAGCAAGCTACTGTTCGGCGCTCCTGGGAACGGGGAGCGCAGTCGCATGCTGTGCGCAGCCATAGCGGAGCGCGCCCACATTCGCTGCGGGAGCGGCTGGAGGATCGCCAGCGGTCCCGCCCGTCCCCAGGCTTCGAGAGTCTCTCCCATCACCATCTCCCCGGCCGGCCCGGACTTGGGCCACCAAGGCTGCGCGACGCAGTCCGTGAGGAGGAGGATGACCTGCCGTCCGGTTGGGTCTACCAGTTCGCGAGGCGCACGCGGAGTACTCCAGCCGGCCTCGGCCCTGACGAGCGGCTTTCCGCTGTCGAGCTCCAGGCGCCAGGTCCGGACGACCCGGAACGCGCCGAGCTGGCCCAGAGCTACTCGCATTTCCCTCATCAGGTTGCCCCACAGGGCCATGGACGGGCTCGTGTCGATGACCAGCGCGAGGTCCAGCCATCGCTCGCCAGCCGGCACGAGCGCCGGCATGACGGTTCCAGACCGCGCGCTCAGTTCGGCCGTCGCCTCTTCGTCGAGCACGGTCGCCGGCCCGCTGCGGACGGTCCGTATGAGCGGCCGCAGTCCGCGCTGCAGGTTGAGCGGGCGGCGCAGCTCTCGCGGCCCTGGAAACGCGAGCGGCAGGGTGGCCACCGGGCTGACCGCTTGTTTCGGGTCAAGATGAAAGACCGGGGCGAGCTTATGTGACACGACCCGGCGACCAGGACCGCCCCCATCGGCAGGCACCGCCCGCGCCATGAGGCCTTCCGCTGTCTGCGACGCCTCCGCCATGGCGTCCGGCCCTATTCTTGATTCCGCCAGTCCTCGCTCGCCGAGCGGCACCGTCGCCGCTGATCCCTCCGCCGCTACGACCGGCTGGAATCCCTCCATGTGCTCGGCGAGCCACAGGGCGTCCGCGATCTCTGACGGCGTAAGGCCAACGCCTGCCGCCCGCACGCACTCGAGGAATTCAGCAAGCCCGGCCATCGTCCGCCTCCGATCAGGTCAGCTCAGCGTCTAGGCTCTGGAACAGCAATTCCAAGAGCTCGCTCTGATCATCGGGATCCAGGTCTATCCGGCAGGTCAAGTAGATGGCGTTCAGCAGCTGGTCATTGGCGAGGACGCCGCCTTCCTCCCGAGTGCGTTCCTGATAGCGACGGATAACCGTGCCCGCCTTCTCGCGCATCGCCCGCCCCATCTGGGCGTCGATCATCCGCATCAGCTGCGGCTCAAGCGGCGGGGCAATGTCGAGGCGCACGCACCGCCGCAGGAAGGCCGGCGGGAACTCGCGCTCGCCGTTGCTCGTCATGATGACGATCGGGAACTGCGTGCAGCGCACCTCTCCCAGGCTGATCGGGACATCCGCCCCGTCCGCGCCCCGGATCAGGCAGCGCGGCTCGGCTTCCGCGATGCGGACCAGCTCGTCGATCTCGTACCGGCCCTCCTCGAAGACGTTGAGCAGGTCATTGGGCAGGTCGAGGCTCGACTTATCAATCTCATCGATCAGCAGCACGCGCGGGGTATCAGCGGGCTGGAACGCGGTGCCAAGCGGCCCGAGCCGCAGGTACCTGCTGATTGGCTCACGGGGCGTGGCGACATTGATGTTTATGTCCTGGAGCCTGCCGATCGCGTCGTATCGGTACAGCCCGTCCCGCAGCGTCGAGCTGCTCGTGATCGGCCACCTGAGCACCGACCCGAGGCCTAGTTCCCACGCGATCGAGTAAGCGAGCGTCGATTTCCCCACCCCGGGATTGCCGGTGACCAGCAGTGGGCGCCGCAGGTACATCGCGGCGTTAACGGGAGCAAGCGACTCCGGGTCCGCACGGTACGTCTTTCCGCGTGCCTCATCGGTGGAGCTCCACTTAAGCTCATGGTTCGCCCGGGGTGCACGGTATCCAGTCGGGTCGAATGCCCGCCACTCCGGTGGCGGGGGCAGCCGGTGGATGCCCTGGTGCTGGTTGCCTGCTCCCATATAAATTTGCCAGTTGCTCAACGTCGTCCCACCCTGCTGGCTGAATTGGATACACATTCGGCGAGCCTGGCTCCCACGGGAGCAGGTCGGGGTCATCCCAGATGAGCGCGATGCCCGGCGACTGGTATCCGAGGGCGCCATTTTTGTCCGGCTGCCTAATGCGGGCCGCGAAGATCTTGTCCGGCAACGCGACCAGCCCTTCGCCCGCGACATGGTCGGCGGCATCCTGCTTGAACCGGATCCCCGGGCATGCCCCGCCCTGGCCGCCAGCCGAGCAGGCACCTTCGCCGCATTGCTTGTGCCGCCACACGACCACCGCGATCCCGGCCTCTTTCACGGTCCTGATGGCCTTCAGCGCCCGCTGGCGCCCATGCCAGGCGGTCATCGCGATCATGGGAATCCTGCTCTGCTGCAGGACCCGGTTCAGTCCCCGGGGGGTGTACTGGCTCTGGCAGGTGAGCCACAGGTCGTCCCACCCCTGGGTTCCCCGAGGCGGAACCGCCCCTCTCTTGAACTCCGTGGCGCGGAACTTCAGCTTGCCGACATACGAGATGCCGTCGATTTCCCGCTCCGCGAGCCGGACCACGACCGGATACTTCTCGCCCAGTGGAACCCCGCCCCCGATGTTCCATTCCTCAACCGGATGATCGAGCAGGTTATCGGGGAGGGCGAACTCGATGATCGGCCGCCCGTCGAGCAACCTGATCTGCTCTTGCAGGATCTTGATGATGGTGCTTCGCGCGACAGGCAGCGGATATGGACCCCTATCGTTCACGACCGGGTGCTGAACCGCTTCCCTGTCCGCGTACCGCCAGATATCGATGATGTACGCCCGTGTCGATGCCGGGGGGTCCGGTCGCAGGCGAACCACGAGGACGGGGCTTTGCGGAGCCGACTTCCGCTCCAGGATGCTCTTCTCATATTGAACGAGGGAAGCGCGGTCTTGGCCCTGACGCAATGCCCGCAAGGTCGCGTAACCCGCCAACTCACCCGCGCTCCCGGGAGAGACCCCGTCGCGGTAAGACAGCCAGACGAAGAGCTTCGTGATGGGATCGAGCCCGTTCCACGTTCGATCCGCTAGATCAGAGATAAGGTCGTTGAGGCTGGTGAACGCCCGCGGCGCCGGAAACTCGGTGATGTCTCCCCACGACCGGGTGAAGTCCTCCGTCGCGAGGCTGAGCTCAGCCGCGACCCTGACCAGTAGGTCACGCCCCTGGGCGTCCAGCCGGAACAGGACCGGATTAACTTCGTCAAGCACCGCGTCCCGTTGCTCGAGCCACTCGCTATTGGCCTCGCTCACCCTCTCATTAGGCAGCCAGGCCTCTCTCATGAATTCCCGCCGAATGAACTCTGCGGGAATGAACAGGCCACCACGGTCATCGTTTTCGCTGCGCTGGGTCTTGATTACCCCGCAGACGGTACCGCGCCGCATGTCCAGCACAGGTCCCCCCGACATCCCACGCGCAATCTCGACACCAACGATCTCTCGCACATTCTCCCCCGCTAGTCTCTGAGATCCCCCAAGAACACCGGTGGATTTGCTCTGAAACTGAACGCTGGTGCGGTCGTAAACCCGATTATACCCAGCTATGTACAGTTCATGGCGATCTGCGTCGCGTAGCTCGGCAAGGACGACTGACGGCTGGCGAACCGGCTTACGATCCAGCGTGATGACGCAGAGGTCAGGCGGATCCCATATGTCCGCTTCGCCCTTTATCTGCGGCCGGGCCAGCGCGGTACCGTCGTAGGTCACCTCATTCCACTGCACCTTCACCCGGCTTACCGCGCGGCCGCCCCTGGACACGACATGGGCACACGTGACAATCACGCCGGGTGCCACAAAGAAGCCACTGCCGCCCTCAATGGGGTGGCCGTCGACATCCTTCGACAAGACGCGGACGGTGCCCTCGTCGGTGAAATCCTGGAGCCTGGTTCGCGGAGTCATGCTCGCGAACTCGCTAAGGCGTCGTCCTCCGGCTGCTCATGGCGGGTATTACCGGTCGATTCGCCGCCCCATTCGAGCCGAATCTTAAGCGCCGCGTGCACGCCCCCGGACGCCACGAGCGCCACCAGGTAAGACCCCTTAAGAGCCAGGTCAAAGCCAATCTCGACGGAAACCCGGTCGGGGCTTACTGCCTGCAGGGCCTTGTGCAATTCACCGGCCACGCCGCGGACGGTCTTGGTCACCAGCTCAAAGGAATGGCCCCCCAATCCTGCGTCCGACGGCCCGCCGAAGCCCGCGTCGGAGGGCCCTTCGTAATCCACGCCATCGGCTGGGCGCCACGGGACGTCATCTACCAGTTCAGCCCGGGCCAGCACCGGGGTGCCATCGGGCAGCCTAAGCTCAACGATTTCAGTACTCATCAACCCCCCAATTACCGCAACTCAAGACAAAGTGCAGAGTATCGCAATCGTATAGCGCTTGGTGACCAACGGCGAGAAGTACACGAGAAAGCGCCAACGACCCAGGCACGCCACTTTGGAACATCTTGGCGGTTTTGGGACTGTAATTTCAATGGCTCTGCCACATTTTCGGCGGTAGCTTAATGTGCCGATGTGTCACGATCGGTAATGATTGGCGTGATGGATCTTATGGGGGTTGTGTTTTCTGGGTTGTCTGCCCTGGTCATCGAGGATGTCGAGGACGAAGGGGACGTGATCTGCGTGCGGGCGAGGACCCGGACAGGTCGCTGACCTGCCTGCGGTGTGATCGAGGACGCCCATATGCCGACCCCGACCTGCTGGACTTCCTGGACCACCTCATCGACTGGACCGGTGATCTGCCGATCTACGTGCTCGTGCTGGCCCGGCCGGAGCTGGGCCAGACCCGGCCCGGGTTCGGCGCCGCGCGCAACCGGACCATGCTGACCCTGCACCCGCTGGATGACGTGTCGATGGACCGACTGGTGGATGCTCTGGTGCCAGGATGCCGGCCGCGGCGCGGGCTAAGATCACCGGCCACGCGCAGGACATGCCGCCGTGCTGGGCACGACCTTCCCGGCCGAGGCGCTGATCGCGTTGTTTGCCCAGGAGGAGGCCGTGGTGCAGGCCGCGCTGGCCGACCTGATGCGCCGCGAGGTCTTCAGCGTGTCCGCCGATCCGCTGTCCCCTGAGCGCGGCAGCTACCGGTTTTCCCAGCAGATGCTGCGCCAGGTCGCCTACCACACGCTGACCCGGCGGGACCGCAAGGCCCGCCACCTCAAGGTGGCGGAGCACCTGCGCCACCCTCTTCCCCGGCGACGGCAAGGAAGTCACCGACGTCATCGCCCGGCACTACCTGGACGCGCTGGAGGCCGTGCCCGGCGACCCCGACAGCGGCCAGATCCGCGAGCAGGCCATCACCGCGCTGATCCGCGCCGCCGAACGCGCCGGGCGCACCGGATCCCCGGCCCGCGCTGCCGCCGGCCACACCGCGGCCGCCGAGCTATGCCTGACCGACCCGGCGGGCGAGACGGCGGCCGGCCGTCTGCCGGTGTGCTGTGGGGACGCGCAGGCTTGGACCGATAGAGCCATGTTCGCGGGGCATGGCGCCAGAGGTCACGCTGCTTGTGACCAGGAGACAGCGGCGTCGTTGCCAACTCAAGCGGCGGAATTGTGGCTGCCTCAGGCCAGGTGGCACGCGAGTGGACCACCTCGTCGAGATCGCGCCAGCCCGTGGTGGTCTGACGGTGCCAGATCTGAACGCGAGAGTCGTTACCTTCAGGCGTCAACCGCACGTCACAGTCTTTACCAAGCCACTGCTCCGACTGGTCGAGCTCGGACTTTCCCTGCTTAAAGCCGGCTCGCTTCAGCCATGCACGGATCTGATCTGCCTGATTAGAAGAGTCCTTCGGCACGGTGCGATGTTGCCACAAGCAGAGGCCGGAAGCAGGCGAATGACCGACGTTTGGGCGCCTCCGAGACGGCTGACGAAATATCACTGAATGATCGGTTCGACTAGTCAGGTCTCCTGCGGCTGTGGTTCCTGCTCCCGGGGGCAGGAACCACAGCCCGTTCGGATGAAAGATTCATGCACGCTGCGGGGCGCAGGCTTTCTCACGCCTTGGTGAATG
>Ga0302325_10010324_pt1 | contig 20261 bp, 20 predicted proteins | sample Palsa_T0_2_FD_201948 | JGI IMG/M metagenome (GOLD analysis project Ga0302325, IMG submission 201948) | Peat permafrost microbial communities from Stordalen Mire near Abisko, Sweden - Palsa_T0_2 | ecosystem: Environmental > Terrestrial > Soil > Palsa > Peat permafrost | place: Sweden: Abisko...
GCGTAGCTGCCGACGTTGGCCGCTGTCGGCGTGCCGGAGAGCTCTCCCGTATCGGTCGCAAAGGCGGCCCACGAGGGCTTGCCCTGAATCGAGAAGGTCAGAAGTCCTCCGGGGGGATCGGTGGCGCTTGGCGTGAATGCATAGGCGCTGCCGGCGAGGACGCTCGTCGCGGGTGTGCCGGAGATTACCGGCGTGTCGTTCGCGGGCGCCTGCACTTGGATGGCGAAGGGCGCGAGAGAGGCGCTCTGGGTGCCATCGCTCACCGTGATGACGATGTTCGCGTCCGTGCCCACATCGGCGGACGGCGGCGTTCCTGAGAGTTGGCCGCTGCCTGCGCTGAAGCTCGCCCACGGGGGCGCATTCGCAATGCTGAATGTCACCGGGTTGCCGTCCGGATCAGTGGCGAGCGGCGTGAAGGAATACGGTGTGCCGGCGATCACCGTGGTGGCAGGGTTACCTGCGATCGTCGGCGCGTTACTGGCCGCGGCGAGCACCTGAATGGAGAAGGCAGGCAGCGACACGGTCGCCTCTGCGGCCGCGACGCTGATCAGAATATTGGGAAACGTGCCGACGCTGGCACTGCCCGGCGTGCCTGCAAGCGCTCCCGTGTCGGTATTGAAGGTCGCCCATGCGGGCATATTGACGATCGAGAAGCTCAAACTTTCGCCACTGGGAGCGCTCACGACCGGGGTGAAGCCAAAGGACTGGCCGGCGGTGATGCTCGCGGGCGGCGTGCCGCTGATTGTCGGCGCGGCCGACGGTTGAGCAGTGGATGACGCCGTCGACGGGACTACCGTGATCCGAAACGGCCCCACCGTTGCGCGGTTCGTGCCGTCGGATACGGCGATCTGGATGGCGGCCGTGGTACCGACATCACTGACGCTCGGTACTCCCGAGAGCTCGCCATTCGTTTCCCCGAAGGTCGCCCAATCAGGCTTGTTGGTGATCGCGTAGGAGAGCGCGCGTCCGTCAGAGTCGGCAGCGGTGGGAATGTACTGATACTTGGCGCCCGCCCTGACCGAAGTCGGCGGCACACCGTTGACAATGAAGGGCTGAGTGGCTGCGCTCGTCGTGCCGTTGGTTACCGCGGCAGTTCCGTCATCGCCGCCGCAGCCGGCGAGCGTGACTGCGACCACGGCGCACCAGGCAAGATGCTGGATCGTGGAATTTGCGCCTGATAATTTTTCGAACATTCGTGGACCACGCTCATGCAAGGCTGCCGCGGGCTGCAGAGCGCGATCATTGAGGTCACGAATAACACCGGATGAACTGACGACCGCCGCCACGAAAACCGCAGCGCCTTAGCCGGCAACCCCGCTGTCTTCACAAGCCGTATAGGCTCTCAAGACCGGAAGCTTTGCGTCCCCGCCTCGCGACGGGTTTGCCCTTAAACTCACGCGAGTAAAGCGTGTACAAATTTGATTTGCAAATGTCGGTACAGGCCGACAGCGTGTTTACTTAAGCACGCACGCACGTTGTGCGGGCAACGCGTTTATGGAGGTTGATTTGAACCGCCGTGCTGCTCGACGGACGCGGCCGGGAGCGGCGCCGCTGAGTAGATTTCATTGCGTTTAACAAAAGACAGCATGAAGGATGAGGTGAGGCGCATCTGCGTTTCATATAAACCTATGGCAGTCGCTTTCTGGTCGCGCTCGGCAGGCAAGAGCATGAAGTCCTGCCAGGGCAGCGCGCGTGCATGTGACGGCGGCACGAGCGCCTCTTGCGGATGCAGGCCGCGCGGCCAGGGCCAGCCGATGCCGCCGTGCACGATCCAGTAACGCACGCGCTCGAGGTGCCCGAGGCCGTGCATGGTGCGCATGACGAACTCGCCCGTCGCGCGATGATCCTCGTGTTCATCGAGCGGCGTCGGTGCGAGCACCCATGTGGGTTGCACCCGCTCGATGAGCGCGCGCAGGTTCTGCTCGAGACTCGCCCCGGTGTAAGCGGCGCCGGGGAGGAAAGCCTGTGCATACGGCACGGCGCCGACTCCCGTATGCGGCGATCGGTAGGGCAGATCATGGTTTTCGCTTAGGAGGTGCGCAATTCCGCCGTCGGGATAGCCGAGGAAGAACTGCTGCGCTGGGGCGACGCCGAGAAGCTGCGCCGCGCGTGCCGCCTCCTGCATGCGCAGCCCGGCAAGCTCGAGAAGACCCTGCGTGCCCGTGAACAGGCGGTGTTCCACGACGTGCGCATCAAGCTCGAATCCATCGCCGCTCGTGATCCATACGATGGCCACGCGCGCCCCGGCTGCGCGCGCGCGCTGGATGGCGCCCGCGCAGCACAGCGTTTCGTCGTCGGGGTGCGGCGCGACCACCAGAAGCACATCGGCGTCCGTGAAGCGGCCGAAGCCGTCGACAGATGCCCGCACCTGCGGCGCGCCTGCGATGACTGCGGCCAGCAATACGCAGCCCGCGCACCAAAGGCGTGCGTGTATCGTGCGCATGGAACTCATGAGGCTTCGCATGTGATGCGACTTACGCCAAGGCAACATCTTCGATGAGCTTACTCCAGCGCCTGCTGCGCGATGCCGCAACGCTGGGCGTCACTCTCGCGCCCGAAGATGGGGCGCGTCTGTGTGTACTTCTCGATGAGCTTGCGCGCTGGAACCGTACATTCAACCTCACGGCGATCAAGACCGAGGACGAGATGCTTACCCATCACCTTCTCGACAGCCTCGCGATCCATGCCGACCTCGTGGGCGAGCGGATCGCCGATGTGGGAACCGGTGCGGGCTTTCCAGGCCTGCCGCTCGCCCTCGTGCAGCCCGAGCGGCGCTTTACGCTCATCGACTCGAACGGCAAGAAGATTCGCTTCGTCTCGCATGCCGCGCGCACGCTGGGGCTCGCCAATGTCGAGCCGCTGCAGGCACGCGCTGAGGAGCTCGCGCCTGATGTGCCCTTCGATACAGTGGTCGCGCGCGCCTGCGCGCCGCTGCCTGAACTCCTGAGCAAGATAGCGGGCCTTGCAGGTCCGGGAACTCGGGTGCTGGCGATGAAAGGCAAGCGGCCGGACCGGGAGATCGAGGCACTGCCGCGCACCTGGCGTGTCGTTGCCGTGCGTTCGCTCACCGTCCCGGGCCTTGCCGAAGCCCGCTGCCTCGTTACGCTTGCGCCGGCCGCGGCAGCGGACGATGGCCGAGCGTAGCGGCTCCAATATCAAGCGGCAGCGCCGTCGTCTCTTTGATCACGGACAGCGCGATGGATGAATTGACGGACTGCAAGGCGGGGATCCGTGACAGGTGGTCGAGGAAGAAAGCCTCGTAGCTCTTGATGTCGCGCGTGACGATGCGCAACAGAAAATCCGTTTCGCCCATGAGCGTATAGCACTCGAGCACCTCGGAATGCTGCCGGATGACCTCGCCGAAGCTGCCGAGTTCATCGCGCCCATGGGTTGCAAGCTTTACGCGCGAAAACACGGTGACATTGAGGCCGAGCTTCTCCCGGTCCAGAAGTGCCACCCGGGTTTTGATTACTCCCAGCTCCTCCAGGCGGCTGATCCGTCGCCAGCAGGTGGAGGCAGTCAGGTCCACGCGCTCGGCAATGTCCGCGGCCGACAGATCGCCGTGATGCTGCAGGACCTCCAGAATGCGCAGGTCCGCGCGGTCGAGTTCAACTTGCATGAACCATCCATTTAACAGTGAATAGTGAAACAAATATTCCATGAAATGCCGTAAATAGGCAAGTTTTGTAACACTTCCTGCGACCCATGGGGCGTAGCCTTTTACTGCTTAGACAAGAATCGGAGGGAGCGTGCGCATGGGCGTCTTTGAAATGCCGGAATTCGATGACCACGAGGACGTCGTTTTTCACCACGACGCGGCTACGGGTCTGCGCGCCATCGTTGCGATTCATTCCACCGTGCTCGGTCCGGCGGCCGGCGGCTGCCGCATGTGGGCCTACCCCTCAAGCAGCGACGCCCTGGGCGATGTTCTGCGGCTATCGCGCGGCATGAGCTACAAGAATGCCATGGCGAATCTGGCCTTCGGCGGCGGCAAAGCGGTCATCCTCGCCGACCCCAGGCGGCCGAAGACCCCCGAACTCTTCGAAGCCTACGGCCGCTTCGTCAACTCGCTCGGCGGCCGCTACATCACGGCGGAGGATGTCGGGACGACGACGACGGATATGGAAAATGTGGCACGCCAGACGCGTTACGTCAGCGGGCTCGCCAGGCAGACTGGCGCAGTCGGCGGCGATCCTGGCCCCAAGACGGCGCTGGGTGTGTATCTGGGCGTGAAAGCAGCCGCCAGGTTCCGCCTCGGCCGATCGGAACTGCAGGATCTCAAGATTGCCGTGCAGGGCGTGGGCGGGGTGGGTTATCACCTGTGCCGACTGCTGGCCGCTGATGGAGCGCGCCTCTACGTTGCGGACGTGCGCCCCACAGCAACTGAACGCGCGGCCGATGAGTGGCGCGCAGTCCCGGTTACGGCGCAGGACATTCTCCACCAGGACGTGGACGTTTTTGCGCCCTGTGCGCTCGGCGCCATTTTGAATGCACAGTCGATTGCGCGACTGCGCGCCAAAGTCGTGGCGGGCGCCGCCAACAATCAGCTGGCGCTCGACCGCGATGGACTTGCGCTGCATACGGCCGGAGTTCTGTACGCGCCCGACTATGTGATCAACGCGGGCGGCATCATCAACGTCTTCCACGAGTACTACGGGGTCTCAAGCGAAGCGCAGGTCCATGCTGCGATTGCAGGAATCCCCGCGCGCCTCACCGACATTTTCGAGCGTTCGCGCCGCGAGAATCGCCCCACTAACGCGGTTGCCGATGAGCTCGCACGCGCGCGCATCGAGCTCGCACACACCCGGCTCGTCGCGTAGCGCACGCGACTTAAAACCGCGCCGCGGCAGTGCAGTAGACTGTCGCAACATGAAGCGCGTGATCGCCATTGCGAACCAGAAGGGCGGAGTGGGCAAGACGACCACGGCGGTCAATCTTGCAGCCTCGCTTGCCGCGACCAAGCGCACCGTGCTGCTTCTGGACCTGGATCCACAGGGCAATGCCACGATGGGCTGCGGCGTGGATAAGTCGAATCTCGCGCGCGGCGGCGCGCTCGAAGTGCTCCTCGGTGAGGCCACCATCGAGTCGGCGCTCATCAAGATCGAGGTGGCCGACTTTACCCTTCTGCCTTCGAATCAGGATCTCACCGCCGCTGAAGTGCGGCTGCTCGCGATGAGCGCCGGGCGCGAAACCCAGCTGAAGAACGCGCTCGCCTCCGTACAGGGGCGCTTCGATGTCATCGTGATCGACTCGCCGCCGGCGTTGAACCTGCTCACCGTCAATGCGCTCGTCGCCGCCGACAGCGTGCTGATCCCCATGCAGTGCGAGTACTACGCGCTCGAGGGTCTCTCGGCGCTGCTGTCCACGATCGAACAGATCAAGGCCGCCGCCAATCCCGCGCTTGCGATCGAGGGTATCCTGCGCACCATGTTCGACCCGCGCAATAACCTTGCGAACGAGGTGAGTGCGCAGCTCATCATGCATTTCGGCGACAAGGTGTTCCGCACCATCATTCCGCGCAATATCCGCTTGGCCGAAGCGCCTTCGTTTGGCGTGCCTGCGCTGTTTCACGACAAGGACTCGCGCGGGGCGCTCGCCTATCTGGCGCTCGCCGGCGAGATGATCCGCCGCGAGGAAGAAGAAGCCGGACATGCCGAGGTAGCCGATTCGTTATGATCGCGCGGCGATGATGCACAAGAGACCCACTCTCGGCCGCGGACTTGCGGATCTGCTCGGACAGTCCGCGGCGGCCCGCATCGCATCCGCCCCCGGCGCGAATGAAGCCCCGAAGGGCGAGGAACTGGCCAAGCTTCCGCTCGACCTTTTGCAGCGTGGTCGCTACCAGCCGCGCACCGACCTGCGGCAGGAGACGCTCGAGGACCTTGCGAATTCCATCCGTGTGCAAGGAGTGATTCAGCCCATCGTCGTGCGTCCCCTCGACGGCCCGGCTCAAGGAGAGCCGCAGCGCTACGAAATCATCGCCGGCGAGCGGCGCTGGCGCGCGGCGCAGCTCGCCGGCCTCACCGAGATTGCGGCCGTCGTGCGCCGCATTCCTGATGAGGCGGCGATTGCCGTGGCGCTCATCGAGAATATCCAGCGCGAAAATCTGAATCCGCTGGAGGAGGCGCGCGCCCTGTCACGCCTCATCAACGAGTTCGAGATGACCCATCTGCAGGCGGCCGAGGCGGTCGGTCGTTCGCGCGCCGCGGTCAGTAATCTGCTGCGGCTCCTGGAGCTGCCGAACGAGGTGTGCACGCTCGTCGACAAGCGCGAGCTCGAGATGGGCCACGCGCGCGCTCTTCTGGGCCTCGCCAATCGCCGGCAGCAAACCGAAGTGGCGGCGCTGGTCGCGAAGAAGGGTATTTCGGTGCGCGAAACCGAGGCTCTGGTGCGGCGCCTGCAACGACCCGCAGGCTCCAGAGGAGCCCAGGATGAGAGCCCGGCGGATCCGAACGTCGACAAGCTGGCCCAGGATGTGGCGGAGAAGCTAGGCGCAGCGGTTGCGATTCAGCATGCCGCGTCGGGCCGCGGAAAACTCGTCATCAGCTACAACAGCCTGGATGAGCTCGATGGCATCCTGGCCCACATTCAGTAGCCTTTTTGTAGTGGCCTCTCTATAATCCCGCGGCTTCGCGTCCGGGGCGTAAGTGGTTGTTCGGCCATAAGTAAAAGCGAAGTCACTTCCATCGCGTCACAGGTTCGAGGAGTGGCTTTTCTTGTCTACCGCGCAAGCAAACGGGGTGGCGATCGACCTGCCTAGGGCACGGCGCTTTGCCTTGTGCGTCGTCGCCGGCCAAGCGGCGGTGACGGTCATCGCCGGGATCTTAAGTTGGGCGCTGGCCGGTCCCACCGGAGCGCGCTCCGCGCTGCTCGGTGGGGGAATCGGCACCATCGCAAATCTCGCCATGGCTCTGTTGAGCTTCGGCAGCCGGGCAGGATCGGATGCGCCGCACGCGATGCGCGCGTTCCTCGTCGGCGAGGCGGTCAAGCTTGGCCTCGTGGTTGTATTGTTCGTGCTGGTTTTGAGGGTGCTGAAGGTCACACCCGCAGCGCTGTTCGCAGCGTACGTCGCGACCTTCTTCGTTTACTGGATCGCACTTGCGAGTGCTCTGCCGCGCTTCGGCGCACTGGCAGCGCCGCACGAGCGCAAAGATTGAAATTGACTCAGGGCTCCATTAGATAAAGCACATGATCCTGGAACACGCTGCGGCAGAGGCGCCGAACGCCAACGAGTACATCGTGCACCACCTGAGCTTCCTGTCGAACAAGGAAGCGCAGGGCATCGTCGATTTCTCCGTCGTCCATTGGGACAGCGTGTTCTTCTCCATCGGGCTTGCACTGCTGTTCGGCGGAAGTTTTTATCTTGCCGCGCGTCAGGCGACCAAGGGCGGCGCGGGCGCAGTGCCGACGAAGTTTCAGAACTTCGTAGAGCTCATTGTCGAACAGACCGACAAGCAGGTGAAGGACACCTTTCAGGGCACGAGCCGCCTGATCGCACCGCTGGCACTGACGATTTTCTGCTGGGTCTTTCTGTTCAATTTCATGGATCTGGTGCCGGTGGATCTGCTGCCCACCCTTGCGCACGGCGCGGGCCTCGCCCACTTGAAGGTCGTACCGAGCACGGACATCAACGTCACTTTTGCCCTCTCACTCACCGTGTTTGCGCTCATCATCTACTACAACATCAAGATGAAGGGCCTGGGCGGCTATTTGAAGTCGCTGCTCCTGCATCCGTTCGGTCCGTGGTTGATGCCCTTCAATCTGCTGCTTGGCATAGTCGAATTGCTCGCGAAACCCATATCGCTCGCGCTGCGGCTGTTCGGCAATCTGTATGCCGGCGAGATGATCTTTCTGCTCATCGCGCTGCTTACGCTGTCGCACGGCTTCAGCGCGCTGATCAGCGTCGGCGGCTGGGGCGGCATTATTGGCCAGATCATCCTCGACACCATCTGGAGCGCATTCCACATCCTCATCATCCTGCTGCAGGCTTTCATATTCGCCATGCTGACCATCGTCTATCTCGCGCAGGCAAGCGAGCATGGCGAAGACCACTGATTGAGCGCACTCGTTTTCGTATCGAATTAGGAGAGTTGAATGGAACACATCGCACTTGTCGCACAGATCCAGTCCATGACTGTGCTCGCCGTCGGTCTGATTTTTGGCTTGGGTGCACTCGGCACTGCCATCGGCTTCGGCATTCTTGGCGGCCGCTTTCTCGAAGGCGTCGCGCGTCAGCCGGAGCTCGCACCGGCACTGCTGGTGCGCATGTTCATCGTTGCGGGCTTGCTCGACGCGGTCGCGATGATCGGCATTGGGTTCGCACTGTACTTTACGTTTGCCAATCCTTTCCTGGGCGCGCTCGGGGCACATTGAGCAACGGCGCGTACGCTGTCGCCAGCTCTTAGGAGGGGATCGTGAACATCAATCTCACGCTCATCATTCAGATGCTTGTGTTCGCGGCGCTTGTATGGGCGGTCATGAAATTCATCTGGCCGTCGATTCTCGGCACGATGGATGAACGCGCACGCAAGATTGCGCTCGGCCTGGAGGCTGCCGAAAAGGGACAGCTACAGCTGCAGGAGGCCCACAAGGAAGCTGAAGTCATCATCCGCGAGGCGCGCGAGCGCGCGCAGAAGATCATAGACCAGGCGCAGCACCGCGCGAACGAGACCATCGAGCAGGCGAAGGGCACTGCGACGTCCGAGGGGCTGCGGCTCGTCGCCGCCGCGCAGCAGCAGATCTCGCTCGAATCGCTGCGCGCACGCGAAGACCTGCGACATGATGTCGGCAAACTTGCGGTGCAGGCGGCCTCGAAGCTGCTCGAACGCGAGATCGACGTGCGCGCGCATGCGGATCTCATCGATAAGCTCGCAGCGCAGATATAAATGACCGACAAGACAACCATCGCACGGCCCTACGCTCGCGCCGCATTCGCTGCAGCGCAGGCGCACGGGGGCCTGCCGGCATGGTCGGATGCGCTGCATACGGCGGCGGCCGTGGTGCACGACCCGCGCGTCGCAAGCCTGCTCGGCAATCCTCATGTGACTGCCAAACAGATGGCGGAGTTCGTGGTCGGCATCGGCGAGGGCAAACTCGGCAACGACTGGCACGAGCTCGTGCTCATGCTCACGCAGAACGGGCGCCTCGCGCTGCTTGCGGAAATCGCGACACTCTTTGACGCGCTCATGAACGAGCAGGAAGGCGTGGCCGACGTTACCGTCACGGCCGCCACGGCTTTGGATGCCAAACAGCAGGAAACGTTGAGCGCCGCGCTCACGCGCAGATTGCAGAGAAAGGTGCGGCTGCACACCGAAGTGGACGCCACATTGATCGGCGGCGCGGTGATTCGCTCCGGTGACCTCGTCATTGACGGCTCACTGCGCACGCGGCTCGAACGCCTGGCGTTCGAGCTTTCGGCATAGCGACGGATTTAAGAGGATCGAACGACATGGCCATCAAGGCAACCGAGATCAGCGACCTCATCAAGCAGCGGATCGAGGGATTCAAGGACGCAACCGAAGCCCGCAACGTCGGCGCGATCGTGTCGGTCACCGACGGCATCTGCCGCATTTACGGACTTGCCGATGCACGCTACGGCGAAATGCTCGAGTTTCCGGGCAATATTTTCGGGCTGGCGCTCAACCTCGAGCAGGATTCGGTCGGCGCCGTGGTGCTGGGCGAATACAAGGGTCTGCGCGAAGGCGACACCGTAAAGACCACCGGGCGCATTCTCGAAGTACCGGTGGGACCTGAGCTCCTCGGGCGCGTGGTGGACGCGCTCGGCGTACCCCTCGATGGCAAAGGCCCCATCAAGACCTCGCGCACATCGCCCATCGAGCGCGTCGCGCCAGGCGTCATCTACAGAAAGTCGGTGAGCCAGCCGGTGCAGACCGGCTACAAGGCGATCGACTCGATGGTGCCGATCGGTCGCGGCCAGCGCGAGCTCATCATCGGCGACCGCCAGACCGGCAAGACGGCGCTTGCGGTCGACACCATCATCAACCAGAAATCCTCCGGCATCAAATGCGTGTACGTCGCCATCGGCCAGAAACAGTCGACGATAGCGAACGTCGTGCGCAAGCTCGAGGAGCACGGCGCGCTCGCGCACACCATCATCGTCGCGGCGGCCGCTTCCATCCCGCCTGCCATGCAGTACATCTCCGCGTACTCGGGCTGCACCATGGGCGAGTACTTCATGGACCGGGGCGAGGATGCGCTCATCATCTATGATGACCTATCGAAGCAGGCGGTTGCCTATCGCCAGATTTCGCTGCTGTTGCGCCGCCCGCCCGGCCGCGAGGCATTCCCCGGCGACGTGTTCTATCTGCATTCCCGGCTCCTCGAGAGAAGCGCACGCGTGAACGAGGAGTATGTGGAGCTCGTCAGCAAGGGCGCCGTCAAGGGCAAGACGGGTTCGCTCACCGGTCTGCCGATCATCGAAACGCAGGCGGGCGATGTGACCGCCTTCGTGCCGACCAATGTCATCTCGATCACCGACGGACAGATCTTCCTCGAGACCGACCTCTTCAACGCCGGCATCCGTCCGGCCATGAACGCCGGCATCTCAGTCTCGCGCGTCGGCGGCGCGGCGCAGACCGACATCATCAAAAAGCTCGGTGGCGGCATTCGCCTTGCCCTCGCACAGTATCGCGAGCTTGCGGCCTTTTCGCAGTTCGCTTCCGATCTCGACGAGGCCACCCGCCGCCAGCTCGAGCGTGGCCAGCGCGTCACGGAACTCATGAAGCAGAAACAGTACGCGCCGATGTCGGTCGCGCAGATGGCGCTGTCGATCTTCGCAGTCAACAACGGCTTCATGGACAAGGTACCGATCAACAAGATCGTGGATTTCGAGGCGGCGCTACAGGCCTTCGCCAAATCCAACTACGCCGCATTGCTGGACGGCATCAACGCGACTCCGAAGCTTTCCAAGGAGAACGAGGCGGCACTGAAGAAGTGTATTGAGGATTTCATCGCGACGGGCAGCTACTGAACGCCATGCCGGGCACCAAGGAAATCCGCAGCAAGATCGCGAGTGTGAAAAGCACTCAGAAGATCACCAAGGCCATGCAGATGGTGGCCACGAGCAAGATGCGCCGCGCGCAGGAGCGCATGAAGCTCGCGCGCCCGTATGCCGAGAAGATCCGGGCAGTGATCGGACATTTGAACCAGGCGAACCCCGACTACCGGCATCCGTTCCTGGTGGAGCGTGAGCCGAAGTCGGTCGGTGTCATTCTGATCTCCACCGACCGCGGCCTTGCCGGCGGCTTGAACGCCAATCTGTTCAAACAGACCCTGCTCCTGTTGCGCGAATGGCAGGACAAGGGCGCCACGGTGAGTCTGTGTCTCATCGGCAGCAAGGGCCTCACGTTTTTTCGGCGCGTGGGGCTGCCGATTCTCGCCAACGTATCGGGGTTAGGCGACAAACCCCACGTCAAGGATCTTATCGGCGCCGTGAAGGTCATGCTCGATGCCTATCGCGATGCGAAGATTGATCGGCTGTTCCTGGTGAATGCCCGCTTCGTCAACACCATGACGCAGAAGCCGCACGTCGAGCAGCTTCTGCCGCTCGAGACCATCGACGCGGCCGATCTCGCCGAGCACTGGGACTACATCTACGAGCCGGAAGCGTCCGCCATTCTCGATGGCCTGCTGATGCGCTACATCGAGTCGCAGGTCTACCGGGGTGCGGTGGAGAATGTGGCATCCGAAATGGCCGCGCGCATGGTGGCCATGGGCGCAGCTTCCGACAACGCCGGCGAGCTCATCAGTGAGCTGCAGCTGGTCTACAACAAGGCACGCCAGGCCGCGATCACCAAGGAACTTGCGGAGATCGTCGGCGGCGCCGCAGCGGTTTGAGGAAAGACAATATGGCAACGGGCAAGATCACACAGATTATCGGAGCGGTCATCGACGTCGAATTCCCGCGCGAAGCGATTCCGCACGTGTATGAGGCGCTGAAGTTGAAGGAGAAGGGCGTCGATCTCACGCTTGAAGTGCAGCAGCTCCTGGGCGACGGCATCGTGCGCACGATTGCGATGGGCCCCTCCGAGGGCCTGAAGCGCGGGCTTGCCGTCGAGGCCACCGGTGGTCCCATCATGGTGCCCGTCGGTGAGGCGACGCTTGGGCGGATCATGGACGTGCTCGGCGTGCCGCAGGACAACCGCGGACCGGTGAACGCTAAGGAGCACCTGCCCATCCACCGTCCCGCGCCGGCTTTCGATGAGCAGACGGGCGGCCAGGATCTGCTCGTGACCGGCATCAAGGTCATTGATCTTCTGGTGCCTTTCGCCAAGGGCGGCAAGATCGGGCTGTTCGGCGGCGCGGGCGTCGGCAAGACCGTGAACATGCTCGAGCTCATCAACAATATTGCGAAGCAGTACAGTGGCTTGTCGGTTTTCGCAGGAGTGGGTGAGCGCACACGCGAAGGCAATGACTTCTATCATGAGATGGCGGAGTCGGGGGTCATCGATCTTAAAAACCTTGCGAACTCCAAAGTCGCAATGGTGTACGGCCAGATGAACGAGCCGCCGGGCAACCGCCTGCGCGTGGGCCTCACGGGATTGACGATGGCCGAATACTTCCGCGACGAAGTGCGCGAGAAGGGCGGCAAGGGTCGCGATGTGCTCTTTTTCGTCGACAACATCTACCGCTACACACTCGCCGGCACGGAAGTGTCCGCGCTCTTGGGCCGCATGCCCTCCGCCGTGGGCTATCAGCCGACGCTCGCCGAGGAAATGGGCGTGCTGCAGGAACGCATCACCTCGACAAAAACGGGCTCGATCACGTCGATTCAGGCGGTCTACGTTCCCGCCGACGATTTGACTGACCCTTCTCCCGCTACCACCTTCGCCCACCTCGACGCGACCGTCGTGCTGTCACGCCAGATCGCATCGCTCGGCATCTATCCGGCGGTTGACCCGCTCGACTCCACCAGCCGCCAGCTCGATCCCCTCGTGATCGGCGAAGAGCATTACAACACCGCGCGCGGTGTGCAGGCGGTGCTGCAGCGCTACAAGGAACTGCAGGACATCATCGCCATCCTCGGCATGGATGAACTGTCCGAGGAAGACAAGCTGAGCGTGTTCCGTGCCCGCAAGATCCAGCGCTTCCTGTCGCAGCCCTTCAACGTCGCCAAAGTCTTCACCGGCCAGGACGGCAAGATCGTTCCGCTCAAGGACACGATCCGCGGCTTCAAGGGGATCATCGCCGGCGAATACGATCAACTGCCCGAGCAGGCCTTCTACATGGTCGGCGGCATCGAAGAAGCTGTCGCGAAAGCAAAGACGCTGCAGTGATGGCCGCCGCCGCACACACCATTCACGTCGACGTGGTCAGTGCCGAGGGGGAGATCTTCTCGGGGCCCGCCGAGATGGTGTTCGCGCCCGGCAGCGAAGGCGAGCTTGGCATCACTCCGCGGCACGCGCCGCTGCTGACTCTTCTGAAGCCGGGTGAGGTGCGGCTGAAGACCGCTGACGGCGAGCATTCCATCTACGTCGGCGGCGGCGCGCTCGAAGTGCAGCCGAACAAGGTGACGGTCCTCGCGGATACGGCCGTGCGTGCGAAGGATCTGGATGAAGCAGCTGCGCTTGCTGCCAAGCAGCGCGCCGAAGAGGCCCTCGCCGGCAGCACCGACAAGATCGATCAGGCGCAGGCGCTGGCGGAACTGGCGCGCGTCGCCGCGCAGCTCAGGATGATCCAGCGGCTGCGCAAAACCCGAGGTTGAGCGCGCGCATGCCGCTTTCGGTCGTCATTCTCGCAGCCGGCCAGGGCAAGCGGATGAAGTCCGACTGGCCAAAGGTCCTGCAGCCGCTTGCCGGGCGCGCGCTGCTGCAGCACGTAATCGACACAGCGCGGCAGCTTGCGCCGGATGCGATCCACGTGGTCTACGGGCACGGCGCCGAGCAGGTGCGCGCGGCATTTAAATCCGAAGGCGTTTCCTGGGTGTTGCAGGAACATCAGCTGGGCACGGGTCATGCCGTGCTGCAGGCGCTCCGCGGCATACCGGATTCCCATACGGTGCTCGTGCTGTACGGCGACGTGCCGCTCATCCGTCGCGACACGCTGGCAGGCTTGCTCAAGCTTGCGGACTCAAAAACTCTTGCGGTTCTCACTGTTATGTTCGCCGATCCGAGCGGCTACGGACGCATTCTGCGTGATGCGCGCGGGCGCATCCGCAAGATCGTCGAGCATAAGGATGCTTCGCCCAAAGAGCTGCGTGTGCGCGAGTCGAATACCGGCATCATCGCGGCGCCGGCAAATCTGCTGAAGAAATGGCTCGCAGCCGTGAAGAGCGACAACGCGCAGGGGGAGTTCTACCTCACCGATGTGGCCGCCATCGCCGCCAGGGGAAAATTCAATGTCGTGCCGCGTCTTGCGCCCACCGAGCCCGAGGTGCTGGGAGTCAATGACAAAGTGCAGCTTGCGCAGCTCGAGACAGTCTACCGTCAGATGCGGACGCAGGAATTGATGCTGGCAGGAGTGACGCTCATCGATCCGGCACGCCTGGACGTACGCGGAACCGTCACCGCAGGCCGCGACGTACAGCTTGACGTCAACGTGGTGCTCGAGGGCGCCGTCACGCTCGGGGATCGGGTGCGCGTCGGTCCCAATTGCGTGATTCGTGATTGCGAGATCGGCGCCGACACCCAGATCTTTGCCAACTGCGTTCTCGACCATGCCGTCATCGGTCCGTCCTGCAATGTGGGGCCATTCGCGCGCTTGCGCCCCGGTGCGGCACTGGCGCGCGCGGTCCATATCGGCAACTTCGTCGAGGTGAAGAACGCCCAGGTTGGTGAAGGCAGCAAGGCCAATCACCTGACCTACCTGGGCGATACGCAGGTCGGCAAGGACGTCAACGTGGGCGCCGGCACGATCACGTGCAACTACGACGGTGTCAATAAGTCGCAGACGCACATCGAGGACGGGGCGTTCATCGGTTCTGGCAGCATGCTGGTTGCGCCAGTGCGCATTGGAGCGCGCGCCACAATTGGCGCCGGATCGACGATCACGGAAGATGCGCCCGCGGATAAGCTCACTCTCGGACGCAGCCGGCAGGTATCCATCGACGGCTGGAAGCGGCCCCCGAAACGGAAAAAAAGTTAAGCTGCCATCCGCCGCCCAGGCGCGCAGCGTGCCGCCGGGCCAGATCTTAAGACCGAGGCGAAGCTCATTGGGTAGATCGCGGAACGGGAGGCGCCTGGCGTATCTGCCGGCGTCGGCACTTTTGATCGTGAGCACCTGTGGATTCGCCATCGCGGCCGACGAAGACCCGGCAACAGCGGTGCCGCCCGCAGCGGCGGCATCCGCTCCAGCCGACGCCGACGCCGACAGCGCGCCGCCTGCCAGTGCGGAGCCGGCGGCGCCCAAGACCTCTGCCGCTTCCCAATTTCATGGCAGCATCCAACTGGATAATCAATATTCCGCCGACACGGAACCCTTGCGCGCAACGCTGGCCTTGAGCTACAGCAATTTGTTCAGCTCGCAGGATGAAACGTCCGCGCTCTATGAGATTGCGCCGCAGGATCCGCATCAGGTGGGTGCCTTCGTCGGAAGCTACAGCGCGCATCCACTGCCCGACGGGCTGCAGCCGTCGATTTATTTCATCGATTCCAACACCAATGTCCCGAACTCGGGCGCGGCCGGCGTGCTCGGCAAGGGCCAGGTGCTCGGCGTGCGCATGAGCCATGCGCTCGGCGACGCCACGCAATCGCTGACGTTTGGCCTCGATTACAAACACTTCAGCAACGCGATCGGGCTCGATGACGGCTCTACATCAAGCACTCCCGTATCATATTTGAATCTGTCGCTGGCCTACGCCGGTAGGTGGACCAACACCGATCGCGACGCTGCAGCGTCCGTATCCGCAAACTTCGGGCCGCATGGCGGCGCGAATACCGCGAACGCCTATGCGGACGATGATTTTCGCGCGCGCGCAGACTATTTTTACATGCGCGCGAACGGCGAAGTGGTTACCTCACTCCCCAAGGGCTTTCGTGTATACCTGCGGCTTGCGGGTCAATATTCCGCGCAATCGCTGATCATTGACGAAGACTACGCAGTTGCCGGCAGCGATGGCGTTCGCGGTTATCTGGAAGCGGAAGTTTTGGGCGACCGGGCGTTGAAGAGCACCGTGCAGCTGCAGTCGCCCAACTTGCAACACGGCACCAAGCAGCTTGCCGATGCGTTTCTTTACTTCGATGCGGCGAGCGCGGAAATGTTGGATCCGCTGCCCGGTGAGCCCATGCACTCGCACCCGCGCAGCTGGGGCATCGGGGTGGATCTGGCCCCCTGGAAAAGCGTCACCGGCTCGCTCGTGTGCGCGCGGCCGCTGGTGAGCACCGACGTCACTCGGGCAGGCGAGTCACGGATTCTGTTCCTGGTGCGTGGCTCGTTTTAGGCGAGCGCGCCGCAGCGCGGGTGCTGCGCTGGCAACGTAGAAAAAGCACCGCCGCGGTCGCGCGCTGCAATGCAGCTGTAGCAATTCACTTGTAGCGTAACCGCCGTCGCGCAGGCTTATTCGGCGGGGAGACTATGAGTGCGCCCAATCAGACGCGGCCCGTGTGGCTGGATCAGCGATTCTGGGAACGCCTCGACAGGATCGAACTTCATCACCGGCGCATCCAGTCGGAACACGAAACGTGGCGCCGCAGCCTCGATCGCTTCCGCGACACGCAGAGTTCCGATTTGTTCATCGTCTGGCAGCGCTACTGCCAGGTTATTGCTGAACTGGAGCTCACGACCGCCCAGCTGGAAGCGCTGCGCATCAATCCGAATGGCCCTAACTTGAGCGAAGGCGATCATGAAGCTGCTGTCGCGTCGCGCGTTCGCTGAGCTTAGCGTGCTGCAGGCGTCGGTCCGCGAGTTCGCGATGGACCGCGACGTCGCGCTGCGCGTGTTTCGCGCCAGTCGCAATGCGGCGATCCACTCGGCGCAGCAGGAATATTGGCTTGAATTCTCCTGGCTCGATCAGGAATACCGCTTTGCGATCCGCAAGCTTGCCGCCTTTTGCGCCCGCCATGCGACGCAGGCGAGCTGCGAGGAACGCTGCCGAGCGTGACGGCGGATGCGCCGCCGCGCACGCCGCGGCGCGGCTGGCCACCCAAAGTGTTAATTGCGTAGGAACGTCGATACACGATCGGCGTCTAAACGCGCGTACGCTACGCGCCAGGGCCCGCGGGGCCGGCGTGGAGCGCGGACGGTGTCTTGGCAATAACGCTAGATGCGAGGCCGGTCACGCTTAATTAAGTAGAATCAGCCCTTTAGGGTGATTTCGGGCAAACTGACGGTCACACCGGACCGTGCGGGATTGCCGCCTCCATACCACAGACTTAAGAGACAAGTTTCATGTGCGGAATCGTCGGAGCGATCGCCGAGCGCAACGTTGTTCCCATCCTGATGGAGGGGCTTCGCCGGCTTGAGTATCGCGGCTATGACTCGGCGGGCATCGCAGTCCTGAACGGGACGCAGCACCTAAAGCGCCTGCGCACGGTCGGCAAAGTGAAGATGCTCCAGGAGGCGCTCGAGCAGACGCCGACGCCGGGCAACATCGGCATTGCACACACGCGCTGGGCTACGCACGGCGTGCCGAGCGAGAGAAACGCCCACCCGCATATCTCGCGCGACGGCCTTGCCATCGTGCACAACGGCATCATCGAGAACCACGATGAGCTGCGCTCGGATCTGGAGCGCCTGGGATACAGCTTTACCTCTGAGACCGATACCGAGGTGATCGCACACCGCATTCACTATCACCTGGCGACGGTCGCCGATTTGTTCAAGGCCGTGCGCGCCACGGTGGCGGAGCTTGAAGGCGCATATGCGCTCGCGGTCGTCAGCGAACATGATCCTGATCGCATCATCCTCGCGCGCGAGGGCTGCCCCGTCGTCATCGGCCTGGGCGATGATGAGAATTTCGTCGCCTCGGACGTGGCCGCGCTTCTGTCTGTCACGCGCCGCTTCGTATTCCTGGAAGAGGGCGACGTTGCGGAAATCCGCCGCACGTCGATCCGCATCATCGATCGCGAAGGCAATACCGTCGAACGTCCGATTCGCGAAAGCGCACTGAGCGCGGATGCCGCAGAGAAGGGCCTGTACCGGCACTTCATGCTGAAGGAGATTCATGAGCAGCCGAGCGCTGTAGCGGACACTCTGCAGGAGCGCGTCGCCAATGGCCGGCTCCTCGAAGCCGCCTTTGGTCCGGCGGCTACCGAGGTCTTCAAGCGCACGCGCCACGTTCACATCGTCGCCTGCGGCACGAGCTACCACGCCGGCGCCGTCGCGCGCTATGTCATCGAGCAGGTGTGCAAACTGCCCTGCTCCGTCGAGATCGCGAGCGAATACCGCTATCGCAATCCGGTAGTGCCCGCGAACTCGCTGTTCGTGACTATCTCGCAGTCGGGCGAGACTGCGGACACTCTGGCGGCACTGCGCCTTGCCAAGCAGGCGGGCTATCTGTCGTCGCTTTCAATCTGCAATGTGCCCGAGAGTTCGCTCGTGCGCGAGTCCGAGCTTGTCATGCTGACGCGCGCGGGCCCGGAGATCGGCGTCGCTTCCACCAAGGCGTTTACCACGCAGCTGACGGCGCTCGGGATGCTGGTGATTGCACTCGCCAAGCACAATAGCGCCGACAGCGAGCGCGAGCGCGGCCTTGTTATGCGGCTCATCGAATTGCCGTCCCTGATTGACAAGACCCTGGCGCTCGATGGAGTCATCGAGGAGCTCGCCAAGCGCTTCGCCGACAAGCATCACGCGCTGTTCCTCGCCCGCGGCGCGCTCTACCCGATCGCCATGGAAGGCGCGCTCAAGCTGAAAGAGATCTCCTACATCCACGCGGAAGGCTATCCCGCAGGCGAATTGAAGCACGGGCCGCTGGCACTCGTGGATGCGGACATGCCGGTCATCGCGGTGGCGCCGAACAACGACTTATTGGAGAAGCTCAAGTCGAATCTGATGGAGGTGCGTGCGCGCGGCGGCGAGCTCATCGTATTCGCCGATCCGGAATCCGGCATTAAACCAAGCGATGGCGTCACCGTCATCCAGATGCCTAAGCACGTGACCTATTTTCAGGCGCCGGTGGTCTATACGATCCCGCTGCAGCTGCTCGCCTACCACGTGGCAATACTGCGCGGCACTGACGTCGATCAGCCGCGCAACCTGGCGAAAAGCGTCACCGTCGAGTAGCCCGACCGGGGTTTCCGCCGCAACGGCCTGCGCATTCCCGAACGACAAGGGCACTTTGAGTGTCCGGCCCTGCTACGACTGCGGACGCTCTGGACTACAGGTACGATTCAATGCCGGCGGCATTCTTTGCGTCGACCGTAGATCCGATTGCATCAGCCAGGTTCTTAACGTCGTCGAATCGCGTACCGAGCTGTCGCTGCAGATAATCTTCGACAGTCTCGTCATTGCCGCACTGCGGATCCCAATTGCACAGGGACCGCAGCCAATCCGAGTTCTCGCCGCAGTCATACCCACGCTGGCAAGCAGCCAATTGCCACGCGCTGACCAAATTCCCGTAGTCCTCGGGAGAATGCTTTTTTGCGTCGACCCAATTTGCCATTGTGATGAGTGCGTCGGGATCTCCGGATTGCGCAGCTGACAATGCGAGATTCCTTGCCCGAGCCAATGTTGATGATGCGTCTGCGCCCTGCGACGAGCGGTTCGCTGCGGCGAGCACCGCGGCTGTTCTCATATCGTCCGCCTGCTGCGCTTCAGCGGCAGGATATCCAGCCGCCGCTTCTTTATCGAGCCACGTCGACCACAACGCCGTCTCGCTTTTCCGCTCAGTATTATCGATAAACGAATGACAGCGGTTGTAGACGTCCACAATCTCTTCCTGATAACCAGCCGGCCTGTTCGCCCATTTGATCTGAGCGTCGTTTAATGCCCTCGTGCTCCCATCCGGCTTACTGAAAAAACGCTTTATATTCTGATCACAATATTTCAGAGCTTCGGCCATCAAATAACCTGCTTCGGGATCTCCACTCCTGGCTGCGGAAGCGATTTCGTCGACTAAAGCAGCATAGTCTCTAGACTTTCGGAAACGCGCACGCAGAGTTAAGGTGCTGGGTGAGCTGGCGCTTGCCGCCACTGAGTTTAGGGGTGGCGCACTCACGTGCGATTGTCGGACGTCTGCCGTACGAGACATCGCAGTGGCGTTGGGGGCTTGCGCGATTTTGCGCGCAGCCGAGAAGATGCGGTGCGGGCGCGACTGAAGGCACGCCAGCAGCTGAAGGCACTGCTGCTGCGCCACGGGCATCGCT